>Ga0210020_1001496_pt1 | contig 20036 bp, 21 predicted proteins | sample CryGeymeta201514_FD_183980 | JGI IMG/M metagenome (GOLD analysis project Ga0210020, IMG submission 183980) | Groundwater microbial communities from Crystal Geyser aquifers in Utah, USA - Crystal Geyser metaG 2015-14 (SPAdes) (version 2) | ecosystem: Environmental > Aquatic > Deep subsurface >... | reverse complement strand
ACGCTGGCGAGTAGCGAGCGGTCACTGCCGAACTGTCGTGCAATTTTGCGGAAAAAATCACTGTCGCGGATACACACCGGAATGCCTATCATCGGGCCATCCAGCGGCGCTGCGCGGCCACACATAAACAGGGTTTGCAGCTTGTCGTGCAGGGTAGGCCATTCCGCGCTGCGCTGGTTGTCTGCCAGAATGCGCTGATAGTCAGCGAATAAGGTAAAGAAATCACCGTGATAATCGCCTTGTAATACTGCGGCGAGTTTGTCTGACAATGACTGCCTGGATTGATCTGAATCGCAGGGAAAATTATTGCTGCTGAGATAGGAGCTCATTGCAACCTCTTGAATTTAATTATTTTTTATGATTAAACCTTTGTGTACTCTCGGTTGGAAAATGATCTTGGCACAGGCAGTTGCAGCTTATTTTTTCGCTCAAGGTAACGATACCGGAGAGAGTAATTTGATCTCTTGATTGAGCTGCTTAAATTGATCCTGCAGGGTGTCCAAAAACACGTCTTTAGCTTTCGTTTTGGACTCATTTGCCGATGCGCGTGTGCTGGTATAGGCCAAAATTTGGCTTTTCAGCATTTCAATTTTTGCTTCCAGTCGTATGCGTTTTGATTCCGGCGTGGTCTGGCTGCCTTCCTTGAGCGCGGTTTCCAGCCCTTTCATGAAGGAGCAGGATTCGTGGTAGTCCTGTATCTCCAGTATCGCTGTGCCTGCCGGATATTTGGTGATAGCGAGACGTTGATGGTTCATCAGCGCGGTGGCCTTGGTGGTACGCATTTCACCGATTTTGGTGGCGATGGCTGTGGTGAGCAGATTCTGGTAAACGGTCTCGTTGACTAGCGAGCGTTCAGCATTGGAGAAGGCGGAGAGGGCTGATAGTGCCGCCGCTTGCCCGCCCGTTGATATGGCGGCTAACCCCGAGCTGAAGGCGGCAAGCGTGCCTGTGGAAATATTTAATGCGGCTTCATTGCCATAGATGCTTTTGAGGTGTTCGGTACAGAGTGCATTCGACTCCATCATCAGTAAACTGACCGCCAGGTTACGCTGCTCAGTGCAAGTCTTTGTATCGGTATTTGCGACAATGCCGAAGCAGCTTTCCGGGATCAGCGGTTTGTCTGAACCGGTGAACAGCGATCTCATTTGCTGCGCCTTGTCGCCCGACATGGGTTTGACGGCATAGCCGTCATAGACCCTGGTCGAATTGAAAGCGCATCCCGTCAGGCCGCTCAGGAGCATAGTGCCCATCAGCAGGCAGGCAAACGAGTGATGTTTCGAACGATAAGATTTTTTGGACATATCGGGCAACGCTTGCTTGTTCATCGTTTTTCGTTGAAGACGACAGACCGACTGGCGGCCTCGGCAGTGTGCGGTCTGTCTGGCAGACGAGTGACTTTTGAATTCATGCCGGTCATTTGCGGGTGAGGCGCGCTTTGCGCGTGGCGGCGCGAATGCAGGGGGAGCGTTGCCGATGGATTGGGAGAAATCCTACGGGCTGACTGGTTATAAGTTATTTGGGGGGATGGGGGATGCTGCGGTAATTCAGCAGTTTGTCCGATGGACAATGTCATCAATAAATACAGCAGTTGTGATTCTTGCATGATTTGAACCTCCGTTTTAACTTTTCCGGCAAGGGAAAATAATGTTGACTTCAACGTTCAAAGCGGGGGGTAGTCTTGCAGCTTTTGTGCGGGGGAACAATATGCCAAATTGCCTATGCAATTCGGTCTAGTCATCAGTCTTCCTGGGGAAAGTGTGTCCAGTAACGGCGGTGGGTTTTGCGGTAGCGTTCGATGGACAGGCCTCGCGCGTTCATCTCGACCAGAATCGCCCCGTCCTTGTCCGAGCGCAGCAGTTGGGCACCGCTATCAAGATAGCGTTGTTGGACTTCTGCCTTGGGGTGGTGGAATGGGTTGCGGTAGCCTGTGGTGAACACCGCATAGTCGGGCAAAACGGCGGCGATGAAATCCACATCGGAGGAACTCAGGCTGCCGTGGTGTGGCACGACCAGCAGGCTGGCGGGGAGCTGCTCGGGGTGTTTATCCAACAGGCGCTGTTCGCTGCGCTTCTCGATGTCGCCCGCCAGCAGGACATGCTGGCGACCCACACGGATGCGCAGCACGCAGCTTTGGTCGTTGTCGTGAGATTTTCTTTTGTCGGCGGCATCGTTGCTCGCGGTATTGCGTTCCGGGTGCAATATGTCGAACTGCACGCCGTCCCAGTTCCAGTTCACGCCATCCCGGCAGGGGCGTGCCGCGAACGGGATAGCCGATACGGATTTGAGCGGGTCTATCGGCTGCGAAGTCGCGACCCATCCGACCGGCATGGCCTGCAACACTGAAGCCGTGCCGCCGGTGTGATCCAGGTCGTTGTGGCTGAGTATCATGCCGTCCAGCTCACTGATGCCCATGCCCCGCAAGCTGGGAATCAGGATGCGGTTGCCGCTGTCGGCATCATTGGAAAAATCGGGGCCGGTGTCATACAGCAGGGCGTGATGCCGGGTTTGCGCCGCGACCGACAAGCCTTGTCCGACATCGAAGACGATCAGGCGCAAGGTATCCTGTGGCGGCGGCTCCGGGGCATTCAGGAACATCGGCAACAGCAGCAACACGCCCAGCCAGCGCGCCGGAAAGCCGCCGGGCAACAGTATCCACAATACGCCCACCATGCCCAACACGACGCTCCAGGCGGACGGTGCGTGCTGTGTCCAGACCGCATCGGGCAGGGCGCTCAACCATTGCAGCGGAACCATCGTCCCGTCCATGACGATGTGCGCCAGCCACAGCGGCACGTCGCTCGGCAACGCAGCACCCAGTAAGGCGAGCGGCACGACGATTAAACTCACCAGCGGAATGGCGAAGGCGTTGGCGATGGGAGAGACCAGCGAGACTTGCCCGAATAGTCCCAGCAACAGCGGAATCAGCCCGATGCTCATCGCCCATTGCACGGTCGCGTATTCGCGCAGCACGCGCATCGGGTAATTGAACATCTGCATCCAACTGTTACCCTCTTCAGGTAGCCAGAGCGCGTGACCGATGCGGTGCGCGGTGACGTAAAGAATCAGCGCCACCGCGCCGAACGACAGCCAGAAACCGGGCGACAGCACCGCCCAGGGGTCGGGAATCAACACGCCGAGCAGCGCGATACTCAGTATCTGGCTGAGCGAAAAATTGCGCTTTAGCCAAAGTGCGCAGGCTACGGCGGCCACCATGTAAACGGTGCGTTGCGCCGGAACGCCGAAACCGGACAGCAGCGCGTAGCCCAGCGCCACCAGCAAGGCGGCGAGGGCGGCGGCACGGCGCGCCGGCAGCCACAAGGTCAGGCGGGTGCTGCGCCGCCACAGCCAGTAGCAAAGCGCAAAGGCCACGCCGGACAACAGGGTGATGTGCAGACCGGAAATGCTGACCAGATGATTGACTCCGGTGCGGGTGAAAACCTGCCATTGCGCTTGCGGGATGCTGTTTTGATCGCCGATAGCCAGCGCGGTCAGCACCCCGACGTAAGGCGCGTTGCCCAGCGTGGCGTTGAACTTGTCGCGCACCGCTTCGCGCCACGACTCGATGCGGTAAAACACCCCGTCGGCCAGCGCGTCCAGACGGCTATTGTTACCTTTTTCGTGGACATAGCCGACCGCGCGTACCTGGTTTTCCAGCGCCCAAAGTTCAAAATCAAAACTGTGCGGATTGCTGCTGCCGTGCGGTTGTTTCAGGCGCACCGTGAATTGCCAGCGTTCGCCCGCGTGAAGTTTCAGCGCCGGGGTGCGCGGGTTGAAATAAGTGCTGAGGTAGAGGTGGCGTGGAACCTGAACGTCAGGGGTAAGGGTGTGCTCGACATCGAAACCAAAGCGCAGGCCGCGTTCGTTGGCGTGCGGGAGTTGAGCCACCACGCCGATCACCTCGATGTTGCGTCCCTGCCATTCGTCAGGCAAGCTGACGGAAAGCCGTTGTTCGGCTTGCCAGGCGGCGTGATAAAAGCCCGCAGCACAGGACAGGGCGGCGATCAACAGCGCACGGCTAATCTTGAGCGCGAATGATTTTTCCGGAATAAACAGCGCGAGCGGTAATCCTGCCAGCAGCGCAGCCCAGCCAAAATCGGGCAGTGCGGCCTGCTGTTGCAGCAGCCACACACCGAGCGTGAAGAAAAGGGTAAAGAGAACCATGCGCGTAGCGTACTGCACGGCTAGAATGCCGTCATGCGAAAGTTTTTACATCGGTTTATTCCCAATCACGCGGCGGTTAAAAATAACCGTTGGCTCAAGCCCTTTGGTCACTGGCTGCAAGCCCCCAATCTGTGGCACTTGAACCGTCGTTCGGTGGCGGGTGGCGTGGCGGCTGGCTTGTTTTGCGGGCTAATACCGGGACCGTTGCAAATGCTGGGCGCGGCTCTGCTGTCGGTATCGCTGCGCGTCAATCTGCCGATTGCGCTGTTTGTCACGCTCTACACCAATCCCCTTACCATCCTGCCGCTGTACCTGCTGGCCTACAGGACAGGCATCTGGGTGAGCGATGCGGAAAATGGGCGGGTGACAGTGCAATTGGCCTTACCGCAGTTGCATTGGCATAGCGGGTTGGCAGAATGGACGGGGGCGCTGGAGCAGCTCGGCAAACCGTTGCTGATCGGTTTGCCGTTGCTGGCCATCGGTCTGGCGATAGCGGGCTATATTGCGGTGCGCATTATCTGGCGGGTGGCCGTGATATTAAAGTGGCGCGCCAGACGGCGGCGGCATTCTGTTTGAATGGCCTATAAAGTTTTCGCCCGGTCTGCCGATAACGGGGTAACAACTAAGGAATAACGATGTACATCCATTGGGAAAAAGAGCTGGAGCTAGGTAACGATCTGATAGATACCCAGCATCGCATTCTGGTGCTGTTGTGTCGCAAGCTGGACATCGCCATCAAGACCCATCAGCCGGAACAGACAGTGCGCTGGATTATGCAGGAGTTGAAGAAATTCACCGAATTTCACTTCGTCAGCGAAGAAAATCTGATGCATGAGATCGGCTATCCGGGGGTGAGCGATCATGCTCTCATCCACACCGAATTGTTAATGCAGCTGGATATGATGCTGGCGAAGATCAGCCATCACAAAGAGTTTCCCGAAGACCTGCTGCATTTCCTCAATAAATGGCTGATCCAGCATGTCGTTCAGGAGGATTTGAAAATTGCCGAATATGCCGAAGATTCCGACCAACGCCCCATCGGCGAATCGCTCTACCAAGAATACCTGCTGATTGCTGGTTAGGATTCATATCTATCTGATTATTATCAATTATTTTATGTGATTCCGCAGCGACGAAAGCGGCCCCTTGCCCGTCGCTAGGGGCATGGCGTGCGCAACCTCGGTTGCGCAAGTGCACCAGGCCTCTTGCTTGGATTAGTTCCGCCTCGATGAGGTTTTGGAGTGCGCAACCTCGGTTGCGCTTTGCTTCCTGTTGCGCAGGGCGACAAATTGTCCCTGGCTAAGTGTTTTGGAGTGCGCAACCTCGGTTGCGCCAGTGCCCCAGGCCTCTTGCTTGGATTAGTTCCGCCTCGATGAGGCTTTGGAGTGCGCAACCTCGGTTGCGCTTTGCTTCCTGTTGCGCAGGAAGCGGAGGTGTAAGTTGAGAGCGTAATTAACGGGAATTCAGCTAATCAGCCCCAGCGCCACAGCGAACTATGGCATCGCCTTCATTATCAGGGGTGGTCACTTCTCCATGGTCGTTAGTACCCCGTCCACCAGTTGCAAGCGGCGTTCCATGCGTTTTGCCAGTTCGAGATCGTGGGTTACGATAACAAAGCTGGTTTGCAGTTGCTCGTTGAGTTGCTGCATTAAATCAAACAGGGCTTCCGCGCTGGCGCGGTCGAGATTGCCGGTCGGCTCGTCGGCCAGCACGCAGGCGGGTTCGGTGACCAGCGCGCGCGCCACGGCGGTGCGCTGGCGTTCGCCGCCGGACAACTCGCTGGGCAGATGAGCCAGGCGATGCGCCAGGCCGACCTTTTCCAGCATCGCGGCGGCAATCGGTTCGGCATCACGGCGTTTCATGCCGCGTATCAGCAGCGGCATGGCGACATTTTCCAGCGCCGTGAATTCCGGCAACAGGTGGTGGAACTGATACACGAAGCCAAGCGACTGGTTGCGGATATTGCCGCGCTGCGTCTCGTTCATGCCCTGCACTTCCTGCCCCAGTATCTGCACGCTGCCGGAGCTTGCATTGTCCAACCCGCCCAGCAGATGCAGCAGGGTACTTTTGCCCGAACCGGAGCTCCCCACGATGGCGATGCGTTCGCCGCGCGCAACCTCCAGATTGATGCCCTTCAAAACCGGCACGGCCAGTTTGTTCAGCATGAAAGTCTTGCCAAGCTCGCGGCAGGAAATCACCGTTTCCATCCTCAATCCTTGATCCTCAATCCTGCTTTTACTCATAGCGCAGCGCCTCCGCCGGTTGGGTCTTTGACGCGCGCCAGCTCGGATAGAGTGTCGCCAACAAGCTGATTAAAAAAGATAATCCTGATACCAGCAGCACTTCGTGGAGGCGCAAATCGGACGGCAGTTCGCTGATGTAATACACGTCCTTGGCGAGGAACTGCACGCCGAACAGATGTTCGATAAACGGTACGACCACGTTCAGGTTGAGCGCCAGCAGAACCCCGCAGACGCTGCCCGCCAGCGTGCCGATCACGCCTATCATCACCCCCTGCACGATAAAAATTTTCATGATGCTGGCGGGGGACGCGCCCAGCGTGCGCAAAATGGCGATGTCGGCCTGTTTATCGGTCACCGCCATCACCAGCGTCGAGACGATATTGAACGCCGCCACCGCGACGATCAGCGACAGGATGATGAACATCATCTTCTTTTCCATCTGCACCGCCTTGAAATAATTGCCGTTCTGGTGCGTCCAGTCGTTGGCGTACAAGCCTTGCGGCATCTGGCTTTGCAGCGCGGCGGCGACAGCGGGAGCCGCGTCTATTTCGCGCAGTTTGGTGCTGATTCCGGTCACGGCATCACCCAGTTGAAACAGCTTTTGCGCGTCATTCATGTTGATCAGCGCCAGGCTGTTGTCGTAGGGAGCCATACCGATTTCAAATATCCCCACCACGCGGAACTGCTTTAAGCGCGGCATCATTCCGGCGGGCGTGATCGAGCCTTGCGGCGCGATTAGCATGACTTTTTCGCCCATCCGCACGCCTAAAGCGCGCGCCAGATCGGAACCCAGCACGATGCCGAATTCGCCCGCGCGCAAATCGCCTAGTTCTCCCGCCTTGATTTTATTGGCTAAATCGGTGATGGCGGTTTCCCGCGAAGGCTCGATGCCGCGCACCATCACGCCCTGCACACTCTGGCCGAACGACAACATGCCTTGTCCGGCGACGTAGGGTGCGGCGGCCAGCACTTGCGGGTGGCGTGCGACCTGAGCCAAAACGCCTTGCCAGCCCTCCATCCGCCCGCCGTCGGCGACCACTTCCAGATGCGGCGAAGCGCCCAACATACGCTCGCGGATTTCCTTCTGGAAGCCGTTCATCACCGACAACACCACAATCAGCGCCATCACGCCCAGCCCCATGCCCAGCATGGAAATCAGCGAAATAAAGGAAATAAAATGATTGCGCCGCTTGGCGCGCGTGTAACGCAGACCGATGAAAAGTTCGTAGGGTTGCAAGGTAAGAGGGTCGTAGAGTGGAAACGGGCGACAGTTTGCCACAAGGCGGCAAGCAATGGCAGATAGGAGGGCATATTTTGCCAAACCGCGCGAAGCGCCACCCTGAAAATGTACCCTTGCTCTGACAAGGTCGTGCTTTGGTATTATCATGCCCGCACACCTTATTTTGAGGAGCATTTTTATGCTGACCATTGACCTTGAATTAGAAAAGTCATTACAGGCTATCGCCCAACGAGAGCATAGTTCGCCGAATGAAATTATTAAAAAGCTGATTAGTCAGTATATTACTGAAAAGAAATCGTCTGAATTAGTGACCGATATCGTGAAGGATTTACCGGAATTTCCCTGTTTTGCCAATCAGGACCCGTTGCAGCTACAAAGGTCATTGCGCGATGAGTGGAATTAAGTATTTGCTGGATACCAATATCATCATCGGACTGCTTGAACGGCAGCCTGTTGTTTTAGAGTTGTTTTCAGCAAGGCAAGTCAAAATAAACGAATGTGCTTACGCCTCAATCACCCGCATCGAGTTGTTAAGTTTTCCCGCGATTTCTTTTCCTGAAAAACAGGCGATTGAATCCGTATTGGCGCGCATGGTGTATCTCGCCATTACCCCCGCCATTGAAGATGAAACGATAGCGTTCAGACGTGTTCACAAAACGAAACTGCCTGACTCCATTATCGCCGCTACATCCAGACACGCCCGGCTCGAGTTATTAACGCTCGACAAAAAATTGGCGGACAAGTTGTGAGTGCGCTGCAATTACGGTTTCAGGGTTTTGTGGGGGAGTTGGAAGCTCACAATTTGACTGACGCGTAAACAAGACTGTCATTGATTTACCAGCCTCACTTTCTCCCGTAGTTGCGCGTTTTTACAGCACAGAAAGGGTGTTGAAATATGGACAGTCTGCAACGTATTTACAAGCTGCATCAGGTCATTTCCGCACGTCGCCACCCCGTATCCTGTCAGACTTTGCAAGCCGAACTTGGCTGCTCGCGCGCTACGGTCAGGCGCATCATTACGGAACTGCGCCTCTATTTCAATGCGCCGCTTGAATACGACCGATCACATAACGGCTACCGCTATGCGACTGGCGAAGGTCAGTCTTTCGAACTTCCCGGACTTTGGTTCAGTTCAACTGAAATTTACGCTTTGCTGACCACCCAGCAACTGTTGGCGCAAGTCCAGCCCGGACTGTTCGACGCACAACTCAAACCGGTCAGGGAACGTATCGAAAAAATACTTGCCGCCAGACACTTGGGTGACGAAAAACTTTTGTCCGGATACCCGAGCAGTGAAATTTTAAATCGGGTGCGCATCCTGCGCATGGCTGGACGCAGCACCTCCAACGAACATTTTCAAACTGTGGCGGGGGCATTGCTGCAAAGAAAACGCCTCGCCATTCGTTATCACAGCCGCAGCGATGACACCGAAACCCACCGCGAAATCTCCCCGCAACGCCTCACCCATTACCGCGACAACTGGTATCTGGACGCATGGTGTCACCAGCGCAACGGACTGCGCAGCTTTGCCGTGGACAGGCTGCGTGAAGCGAAGATGCTGGAAAAAATAGCCAGGGATATTCCCGAGCAGGAACTGGATGCACACTTCGCCAGCAGCTACGGTATTTTCGCGGGGATACCCAAACACACCGCCGTATTGCGCTTCACCGCAGAGCGCGCCCGTTGGGTGGGGGAGGAGCAATGGCACCTGCAACAACAAGGCATCATCCTCGAAGATGGCAGCTACGAATTGCGCCTCCCTTATTCCGACCCGCGCGAGCTGGTGATGGACATCCTCAAACATGGCCCAGAAGTAGAGGTCATCGAGCCTGTATCATTACGTCAGCTATTAGTGGGAGCCTTGCAACACGCCTTACAGCAATATGAAAAATAATTTCGACAGGCTCGTGGATTGAGCCTTTGATCTGGTTAGTATCCAACTTATGAATAATTTACTTCCCACAAAATTCCTCGCACATGTCCGCCAAGATACAACAGGCGTTTGGCATGAGCATTTGCTGGATGAGCATCTACGCGGAGTGGCAGATATGGCGGCTGAATTTGCTGCCGCTTTTGAGTCAGGTGATTGGGCAAGCGTGGCTGGGTTGTGGCACGACTTGGGTAAGTACAGTACTGAATTTCAGCAATACATCAAAAAGGTCAGCGGCTACGCAAACAGGTATGACCCAGAGGCGCATATCGAAGCACCCTGTCGTGTTGACCATTCCACGGCGGGCGCGATACACGCGGTCAAACAGTTCGATATACATGGACGCATTCTGGCTTATCTGATTGCAGGACATCACGCTGGATTGCCTGACTGGCATTCGGCAGAAACTGGTGGTAAGGCGCTATCCATCCGGTTACAGCAAAGCGAGTTGCTCGACCGCATTGCAACGCAAGCTATTCCGCAGAATCTCCTCATGCAGAGCAAGCCAGCCTCCAAGCTGTGCGGAGGCGAAAATGGTTTTCACTTGTGGGTGCGAATGCTGTTTTCCTGTTTGGTGGATGCTGATTTTCTGGATACTGAATCCTTCATGGATAAAGGAAAAAATCAGGCGCGGCAACAGTTTCCATCGCTTGTGGAAATGCTGCCAGTTTTCAACCGCGCTATGGAAGCAAAGGTTGCTCAATTGATAGTTGAGCAATCTGCCGATACACCGGTCAACCGCATACGCGCCGACGTTTTGGCACAATGCCGCAAACAGGCGGCGTTGCCGCCCGGCATGTTTTCGCTCACTGTACCCACTGGTGGCGGCAAGACACTTTCCAGCTTGGCCTTCGCGCTGGAACATGCCAAGCATCACTCCAAGGATCACGCAAAGCGGCGCGTCATCTACGCCATTCCCTACACCAGTATCATCGAGCAGACCGCCGACGTGTTTCGCGGCATCTTCGGCAAAGATGATGTAGTGGAACACCACAGCAACTTTGATGTAGACCGCGAAACCACGCGCAGTCGTTTGGCAGCAGAAAATTGGGACGCGCCACTGATCGTGACCACCAATGTCCAGTTGTTTGAATCGCTGTTCGCCGCCCGCACCAGTCGTTGCCGCAAGCTGCACAATCTCGTCAACAGTGTGATCGTGCTGGATGAGGCGCAACTGCTGCCGCCGGAGTTTTTGCAACCGATACTCGATACGCTCAACCTGCTGACTACCCAGTACGGCGTGACTGTCGTGCTTTCCACCGCCACTCAGCCAGCATTGAATACGGTCAAGAACAATTTTGGTCGTACTACACGCAAGGGGCTAAACAACGTGCGCGAAATTATCGCTGACGTTGATGGACTCTATGCCGATTTGGAACGGGTAGAGGTTCAGATACCTGCTGATTTCAATCAACCCACCGATTGGGAATCTCTCGCCGCAGAGCTTTGCCAACATGAGTCGGTGCTGGCCATCGTCAATACTCGCAAGGATTGCCGCGAGCTTTGGAAATTTATGCCCAGGGGCACATTGCACCTTTCCGCACTCCTATGTGGCGCGCACCGCTCGGTGCTTATTGCCGACATCAAGGAACGGCTCAAACGTGGCGAAGCGGTGCGTGTTATCAGCACGCAATTGGTTGAAGCCGGGGTTGATCTCGACTTCCCCGTGGTTTATCGGGCATTGGCCGGACTGGATTCTATTGCGCAGGCGGCGGGGCGCTGCAATCGCGAGGGAAGTTTGACTGGAAAGGGCAAAGTTGTGGTGTTCGTTCCGCCCAAGCCCGCGCCCAAAGGTTTGCTGCGCTTTGGTGAAGATGCCACCAAAGACGTATGGCACAAGCGGCCAGAAAAGCCGCTGGCGCGTACATTGTTCACCCGCTACTTCAATCGATTTTTGAGTATGCCCAATCTGGATGAGCATGATATTGTCGGTTCTCTCAAATGCGGAAGCGGTCTGGAAGTTCAGTTTCGCACCGCCGCCGAGAAATTCCGCCTGATAGATGACCGCGAAACGCAGGCCGTGTTTGTGCGCTACAACGCGGAGAGTAACAAGCTGATTAAGCAGTTGAATCAGATAGGGCCAAAGCGTGATTTAATGCGCAAGCTCCAACGTCATGCGGTAACGATTTATCGCCACGATTTGAAGCGTCTGATCCAGAGTGCTGACATTAAGGCAATTGAAAATTATCCTGAGCTGTATGCCCAAGTAGGCGATACGCTATACCACAAGGAAACAGGATTGTTGCTTGCCGAATCGCCGATATTGAACCCCAGCACACTTGTGCCGTGATAAACGAGGGAAAGCCATGCCAAGAAAAACCTACTGCCTGGAAGTGAGAGGCGATTTCGCCTGTTTCACCCGCCCGGAAATGAAAGTGGAACGGGTCAGCTACGATGTCATTACGCCATCTGCCGCTCGTGCCGTGTTCGAGGCCATTCTATGGAAACCGGCGATCCGTTGGGTGCCAACCAGAATCGAAGTTCTGAAGCCAATCAAATGGGTTTCGGTGCGACGCAATGAAGTTGGGTGCAAAATGTCGCCGGACTGGGAGGACGGGTTTTACATTGACGACATTAAAAATGACGGTAAGCCAAAATTCCGTCAGCAGCGCGCCGGACTGTTTTTGCACGATGTGAAATATCGGCTGTACGCACACTTTGAGATGACTGAAAGCGTTCATCGATTCAACTACCCGAACCTGTCTAATGTTATGCAAGACCCCGAGGAAGAAAAGGACAAGTACAAGCCCAATTCACCAGTCAAGTTTCTTAATATGTTTGAGCGTCGTGCTGAAAAAGGCCAATGCATCAACCAGCCATATCTCGGTTGCCGCGAGTTTGCTTGCGATGTACGGCTGATTGATAATCCAGTCAAGGAATCTGCTCTACCCATTGCGGATACACGCGAATTGGGCTGGATGCTCTACGACATGGACTACGTCAATTTATCAGACCCCGCCCCGCGCTTTTTCAATGCACATATGAAAAATGGCGTAGTAGAGATTCCAGACTGGAACAGCGAAGAGGTGCGGGGATGATACTTCAGGCGCTGAAAGGGTATTACGACCGCAAGGCGGCAGACCCAGATGCTGGAATCGCCCCGCCGGGATTTGAATGGAAAGAGATTCCCTTTGTTATCGTTTTGGATGGCGAAGGAAATCTAGTTCAAATTGAGGATACCCGAACTGGCGAGGCAAAGAAAAGGCGCGCTAAATCTTTTCTTATGCCCCAAGGTAAAAAGCGCACCAGAGGAGTGAATTCATATCGACTTTGGGATAATGCCGAATATATTTTTGGACTGGAGGGGGGGAAGGAAAAACAAAAGGCATTCATAGCTAAGCTCGACGAATATCTCTTCCTTGAAGACGATGGCCTTAACGCCATGAAACTGTTTCTGACTAATCGGCCAGTAGAACAGGCCAGTAGTAGAGCAGAGTGGAAGGAGATCGTGGAAACCAAGCCATGGCTGGCCTTTCGTATGGTGGGCGAATCGGAACTTATCTGCCAGCATCCCAAAGTTATAGGGGCAATCAAGGCTGAAGTTGAGCAAACCAGCAATCGCAAACCTATGGTATGTCTGATTACTGGAAACCTAGCACCGGCAACGCGGCTTCAGCCGCCAATCAAGGGTGTTCGGGATGCCAACACCACTGGGGCGGACATTGTTTCCTTCAATCTGCGGGCGTTTGAATCGTATGGCAAGGAGGAGCGGCAAGGTGAAAATGCGCCGATTTGCGAAACCGGCTCTTTTGCCTATACCACCGCGCTCAATCATCTGTTACGGAAAGACTCGACACAAAAAATACAGGTAGGCGATGCCTCCACGGTTTTCTGGGCCGGTACACCTGACGAGCTGGAAACAGGTTTTCTTGATCTGTTTGGAGAACCGCGCAAGGACGACCCAGACAGCAATGTGAAAGCCGTGGAGAGCCTCTATCGCAGTGTCGAGACGGGGGGATTTGTTACTGACAGCGATAAGAACCGTTTCTTTGTGTTGGGACTGGCACCCAATGCGGCGCGTATCTCTGTTCGCTTCTGGCAGACCGGCACGGTGGCGGAGTTTGCCGGGCGCATCCGGCAGCATTTCGATGACCTGAAAATAGACCGGGCATCTTACGATCCGCCCTATCTCTCGTTGTTTCGTCTGCTGGTGAGTATCGCAAAATTGGGCGAATCCAAAAACATTCCGCCTAATCTGTCAGGCGATACCATGCGGGCGATTTTGTCGGGTACGCCTTATCCCGCTACTTTGTTGCAGGCGGCTATTCGGCAGATACGCGCCGAGCAAGCGAAGAAAAACGATAAAACTGGCAAGCCATTGCCCAATGTGTCCTACGCCCGTGCCGCGCTCATTAAAGCCTTCCTCAACAGGGCATCCCGTTTCAAAAATCAACAGGAGGATATTACCGTGTCGCTTGATACTACCAATTCCAATCCAGCTTACCGTTTGGGGCGCTTGTTTTCCGTGCTTGAAAAAATCCAGGAGGATGCTGCCAAGCCAGCGAAACTGAACGCCACCATCCGTGACCGTTTTTACGGTGCGGCATCCAGCAGTCCGGTGACGGTTTTCCCAACTTTGCTGAAATTAAAGAATCACCACCTTGCCAAGTTGAGCGCGGGACAGAAGGTGTATTACGAAAAGATGATCGGCGAAATTGTGTCGGAACTCCGTGAGTTTCCTGCCCAATTACCACTGCCCGAACAAGGACGCTTCGCTATCGGCTATTACCATCAGCAGCGTGATTTTTACACCAAAAAGTAACCACTTTAATCAGAACAGGGAGCTTGAACCATGACTATTCAAAATCGCTATGACTTCGTTTTGTTATTTGACGTAAAAGATGGCAACCCCAACGGCGACCCGGATGCGGGGAATCTGCCGCGCATGGATGCGGAAACCGGGCGCGGGCTGGTGACGGATGTGTGTCTAAAAAGGAAGATTAGAAACTACGTTGTACTTAGGGAAAATTACAAGATACCCAACAACATTTATGTGCGTGAAAAGGCTGTTCTAGGGCGTGCGCATGTTGAAGCTTTCAAAACTCTTGGCATTGGTCTTGGCGAAGAAGCGCAATTGAAGGTCGAGTTAAAATTTGCGCAGGAATTCGAGGATGTGACACTGCCAGACGGGCTGACGCTTACTGGTGACGACGAAGATGGCTGGCTCTTGGTGTTCGCCGCAGACTTGGATAAGGCAGCGATCAAAGATTGGCTAAAGGAGGCAAAGAAGGAAAAACTGTGTTCCGCTGATATTCAAAAACTCATCGCTGAAGGGCTCAAACAAGTCAAGGCACGTCGCCCGGACTCTAGTGAGGTGGAGAAGGGACGAGTATGGATGTGCGAAAACTATTTCGACATCAGAACGTTTGGTGCCGTTATGTCACTTAAATCGGCACCCAACTGTGGTCAAGTGCGAGGGCCTGTGCAACTGACTTTTGGCCGTTCAATCGACCCTATCGTGGCACTGGAACATTCCATTACCCGCATGGCGGTAGCGACTGAAGCTGAATCTGATAAGCAGGGTGGTGATAACCGCACGATGGGTCGTAAGTTCACCGTGCCCTACGGTCTTTATGCGGCGCATGGTTTTATTTCTGCGCACCTGGCAGAACAGACAAAGTTTTCTGATGATGACCTTGAACTGTTATGGGCAGCATTGATCGAGATGTTCGAGCATGATCGTTCCGCTGCACGTGGCGAGATGACCACGCGCGGTTTGTATGTGTTCAAGCATGACTCAAAGCTCGGAAATGCCCGTGCCTACAGTTTGTTCGAGCGTATTCAGCCCAAACTCAAAGAAGGCGTTGTCGTGGCGCGTGATTTCTCGGACTATATGGTTTCCGTGAACAAGGAGGCATTGCCATCTGGTGTAACCCTTGAAGTTAAAGTTGAATAGTGAAAGGAGTTTTTATGTCAGATATATCCGTTTTAAAACGCAATCCCTTAGCCGTCGATACCGAGCCTACTGATGAAGAGTTATCTAAAGTGATGAGCGAAGCGCGGGATGTGGCGATGGCGCGCAAGCTGGAATCGGATAACTGGATGCGCAGCAAGCTGGCTGAGGCGGTGAATGATGCGCGTGCAAGAGATTTGACCCTTGCACCATGATGCCCACTGAGCAGCCGCGATTATTGCTGGTCGCCGGACCAAACGGTGCGGGAAAAACCACGGTGACCGAGCGCGGACTGGCGCATGAGTGGTTTGCGGGCTGTGAATATATCAACCCGGATTTCATCGCACGCGACGAATTCGGTGATTGGAATTCCATCACCGCGATTCATCAGGCTGCCAATGCTGCACAAGAAAGACGTGAGCGTTGTTTGGCTGATGGTCGCAGCCTTGCTTTCGAGAGCGTTTTTTCTGCACCCGACAAGGTGGATTTTGTGCGTCGTGCGCAAGCTTCCGGCTACTTTACGCGTGTTTTTTTTGTGGCGACCAGCGACCCATCCATCAATGCAGCTCGTGTTGCTCGTCGGGTCATGCAGGGAGGACATGATGTGCCGATCCAGAAAATCATTGCACGATATTTCCGCTCGATTGCCAACTGCGCCTTGATTGCGCATGAGGTTGATCGCCTCTATTTGTACGACAACTCGGTGGATGGTATGGAAGCGGCACTGGTGCTGCGTGCCGTCAAGGGAAAAATCATCAAGCAGTATCGCCCCGTGCCGGAATGGATGATGCCGATTGCCAACGTACTGGATCAGGCGTAAGCAGGCGGGGGCGCGAAGATATTGACCGTGCCGTAAATATGGAAGCCGACGACCCTATCATGCTTTCCGCGCTCCAGCATTGGAGCTATTGCCCGCGTCAGTGTGCGTTGATTCATCTTGAGCAGGCATTCGACGAGAATGTTCACACCATGCGCGGCAATGCGGCACATGAACAGGTGGATGAGCCAGGCTTTGAATCATTTGAAGGCGTGCGCAGTGAACGCGCCTTACCTGTGTGGTCGGAACGTCTGGGGCTGATCGGAAAATGTGATGTGGTGGAATTTCATCCCGATGGAAGCATTTATCCGGTCGAATACAAGCACGGCAAGAAGCGTGAAAAAGCTCACGACGACATTCAACTTGCCGCTCAGGCGATGTGCCTGGAAGAAATGACTGGCAAGGTTCTCACGCAGGGTGCGATTTATCATCACGGTTCCAGACGCCGCCGTGAGGTGGCGATTACTCCGGCGTTGCGCGAGCAGGTGAAACAGACAGTCGCCGCCATCCGCGCCATGCTGGATTCCGGCAAATTGCCGCCGCCCGCTAATGACGCGCGATGTAAAGAGTGTTCACTGAAGGAAATCTGTCAGCCGCAGGCTGTCGCCGAACACGGGGTGCAGCATGGTTTATTGAGAAATTTATTCGATCCTGAGGCAATGTAATCATGGCGCGCCAGATTCAAAACACACTGTATGTGATGACCCAAAACGCCTATCTCCATCTGGAGAACGATACGTTGCGAGTAGAGATCGAGCGCATCAAAAAATTGCAAGTGCCGCTGCATCATCTGGGCAGCGTGGTGTGCCTGGGCAACATCATGGTGTCGCCAGCACTCATGCACCGTTGCGCCGATGAGGGTATCAGTCTGGTGCTGCTGGATGGCAACGGGCGTTTCAAGGCGCGTCTGGAAGGACCTGTTTCCGGCAATATCCTGTTGCGGCAGGCGCAGCATAAGCTCGCTCTGGATGAGAAATTTGCGCTGAGTATTGCGCAGAGCGCGATTGCCGGAAAGTTGCGCAATAGCCGTCAGGTCTTGTTGCGCGGCGCGCGCGAGGCGAGCGATGAGCCGGATGGCATCACCCTGACTGCCGCCGCTGGAACGCTTGCCAATTCGCTGCGCAATCTGCCGTTTGCCGCCGATTTGGATGCGCTGCGCGGCATCGAAGGTGACGCGGCGAGGAATTATTTTGCCGTCTTGCCCTTGCTGGTCAAACCTGATGCGCGCGATAAATTCACGATGGACGGGCGCACGCGCCGACCCCCGCGTGACCGTTTCAACGCGCTGCTGTCGTTCTTGTACTCCATGCTGATGAACGATTGCCGCTCCGCACTGGAGGCAGTGGGGCTTGATCCGCAACTGGGTTTTCTGCACGCCGTGCGTCCCGGTCGTGCCGCGCTGGCACTTGATTTAATGGAGGAATTTCGCGCCATTTTTGCCGACCGACTGGCGTTAACCTTGATCAACCGGGGACAAATTGGCGCAAATGATTTCGCCGAACGCGAAGGTGGCGCGGTGCTGCTGGAAGGTGATGCGCGCCGCACCGTGGTGGTGGCCTTCCAGGAACGAAAACAGGAAGAAGTGATGCACCCGTTGCTGGAAAGCAAAGTGCCGATAGGGCTGTTGCCCTTGCTGCAAGCTCGCTTCATGGCTCGCACCGTCCGAGGCGAAATGGATGGCTATCTACCCTTCCTCTACCGTTAAGTGCCATGCTGATAATCATCACCTACGATGTATCCACTGTGACCGCCGCTGGCCGCAAGCGCCTGCGACGGGTCGCAAAAGTGTGTGAAAGCACGGGGCAGCGCGTGCAGCATTCCGTTTTTGAATGCAAGGTTGACCCGATGCAGCTCGAAATCCTGGAGCGGCGGCTGCTGGACGAGATTGACGACAAGGAAGACAGTCTGCGTTTATATCGCCTGACTGAACCTGTGGACTTGCACATCAAGGAATATGGTAAATTCCGCGCTGTGGATTTTGAGGGAGCATTGGTAATATGACGCACCTTTCTGATGCAAAAAACCGATGGTTGCGCGAACCCCTAGCGACGACCCAAACGCGGCGGTTTCGCGTTTTAGGTAATATATTGATGAATAAGGATTTTTCCTGTTCGTCGTTTGATTGCGCGAACATCCGGCAGCAGTCAAGCCGGAAGTTCGCGCAAAGTTCGCTGATTAACGTTGCTAATCATGATGTTATAAGCGGACTGTAGCGCCCGCCCTTCGGGGCGGGCGAGGATTGAAACTGCTGCCCCCGGCTTCGCCAGGATGGGCGGAGGAGGTAGCGCCCGCCCTTCGGGGCGGGCGAGGATTGAAACACGAAATCTTTCGTGCCGAGATGCGCGATGATGTCCTTGTAGGTAGCGCCCGCCCTTCGGGGCGGGCGAGGATTGAAACTTTTGTCTCTAATGTTGACCGCGCTTTACCTCCTGGGTAGCGCCCGCCCTTCGGGGCGGGCGAGGATTGAAACAATTCCATTGGCAGGTCTATGGACCACAGTATTGGCGTAGCGCCCGCCCTTCGGGGCGGGCGAGGATTGAAACACATCATTGCCATTGCACCAAGGACCTGTTTGGTCGTAGCGCCCGCCCTTCGGGGCGGGCGAGGATTGAAACTTGCGGAAGTAGTTGCGCACCTCAGTGATGCCCTCGTAGCGCCCGCCCTTCGGGGCGGGCGAGGATTGAAACGATAGTGATGCTATCAGCAACATCTTCGGCCCTTTGTAGCGCCCGCCCTTCGGGGCGGGCGAGGATTGAAACGCAGTAATACTGTCGACCACCCCATGTGCGAATGGGTGTAGCGCCCGCCCTTCGGGGCGGGCGAGGATTGAAACCTCGGTGGGCGGCGTTTCCTCACCAATGGTTACCACGTAGCGCCCGCCCTTCGGGGCGGGCGAGGATTGAAACTTCCAAGGTCTCATCGGCCTCAAAATCTGCATCCTGTAGCGCCCGCCCTTCGGGGCGGGCGAGGATTGAAACGGTCTGCAGCAGGCGACGGACTTGGCGCACCGTGTGTAGCGCCCGCCCTTCGGGGCGGGCGAGGATTGAAACTTAAAGCGCTCGACGAACTCGATGGCAGATTGACGTAGCGCCCGCCCTTCGGGGCGGGCGAGGATTGAAACTCAGTAACACAGACCAGCCGATCATCCTGACTGAGTAGCGCCCGCCCTTCGGGGCGGGCGAGGATTGAAACTTAAAGCGCTCGACGAACTCGATGGCAGATTGACGGTAGCGCCCGCCCTTCGGGGCGGGCGAGGATTGAAACAAGCGTCTGGGCTTCGACACCTTAGTGGTGGACGAGGTAGCGCCCGCCCTTCGGGGCGGGCGAGGATTGAAACTCGATGATCCACATCAAATGGAACTTGGCTTGAAGTAGCGCCCGCCCTTCGGGGCGGGCGAGGATTGAAACTTCTGCAATGAGGTCACGGCTCTTTTCGTTACCCTGTAGCGCCCGCCCTTCGGGGCGGGCGAGGATTGAAACGGTTTGATGCTGGTTGCCAACACCAAATCACTCGTGGTAGCGCCCGCCCTTCGGGGCGGGCGAGGATTGAAACAGCATGCTTAGTCACTTGGTCTGTGGCTTGTTGAAGTAGCGCCCGCCCTTCGGGGCGGGCGAGGATTGAAACTCAAGTACAGGACCCAACTCAACACTTGTTTGAAGTAGCGCCCGCCCTTCGGGGCGGGCGAGGATTGAAACACGAATTGGCTCAGCAGCTTTGACTACTGCCTGGCCAGTAGCGCCCGCCCTTCGGG
>Ga0210020_1001490_pt1 | contig 20074 bp, 24 predicted proteins | sample CryGeymeta201514_FD_183980 | JGI IMG/M metagenome (GOLD analysis project Ga0210020, IMG submission 183980) | Groundwater microbial communities from Crystal Geyser aquifers in Utah, USA - Crystal Geyser metaG 2015-14 (SPAdes) (version 2) | ecosystem: Environmental > Aquatic > Deep subsurface >... | reverse complement strand
TCATGCCAGCGAAGCGGATTCCGCGGAAGAATTTTTTCAATTCGCGTGCCGGCATCACCCGGGGTCCACCCGTCATACCATACCGCCATCGAGGTGCAGTCGGTCTGTGAGTCAACAGTAACCGCCGCTCCCCACGAAGAGCCGCCGTCGGTTGTTTTCGAATAGGCGCACACGCCCGTCGAATCTACGTAAAACGAGTACCCCGTCGACTGTGAAATAAAAACTGTTTTAGGAGAGGCGCTCAAGTGCTCCGTAACAGCCGTGCTTACGGCGTTGTCGATTGACGATTGCGCCGCAAGTGCCTGTTTTACCACTGTCGGGATATTGACGTCACCGCGATCAACGACATCCTTGTCCTTCATCGCCCAGTACAGGTTGTCTACGATTTTTGACTCGTTGAGTTTGTTGATGACGAGATCGATCGGAAAGCCAAAAAAAACGTTGCTGATCGTGAACGCAACAATCAGAATACCAGAATATATTTTTTTGAGATTAGTAATTCGCCACATAGTCGTACACGGTTTGTGAGATTTCACGCATAATCTCTTTCACTTCCGCTTCGTCCCGGCCTGCAATCACGACGGTAAGCAGGTAGGGTCGGTTTGACACATAGACAATACCTGAATCGAGATAGGTTTTACTCGGACCTCCTTCGCCTATTTTGTGTGAAAATTTAATTCCTGCCGGTAACCCCGATTGTAAATAGTCGTTGAAAGAGGTTTCGGAGAGCCACTCAAGCAATTGTTCGGAATGCTCGCGGGAAATTGAGCTCGCATAATACAGTGCGCGAAACACGCGCGAATATTCTTTTACCGAAAGCAATTGCCGTTCGTCCAAAACCTCGTCAAGCCCCATACTGTCGCGCATGAGCGCGAAATCTTCAGTTGAGAGATTGCGTATCAAAATGCGATGAGTGGTGTTGTCCGATTCAATGAGTATGGCCTTGAGGAGCTCCTCAATAGTAAACGTAGCGCCAATAGAGTTTTTATAGTATTGCTCGCCGTAGTTCGGATCTATATCGCCTGCAAAAAGAACGAGCTTGTTATCAAGACGCCACTCTCCTTTCTCGATTTTTCTCATGACCGCTATCGCTGTCGGTACTTTGAGCAAGCTTGCCGGATACACGCGCACATCGGGATTGACGGAGATGTTTGCGCCGGTTTGCAAAAATTCAAAATAAATTGATGCCGTTTCTAGCTTTCTGTCTAGAACGATTTTGTTAAGTTTTTCCCGGAGCGGTTGGATGTTGGTGATGAAATGTTCTTGAGCAACAAAACTGCGCGACAGATCAACCATGGGGTATGGATTCTCAATATTGCGTATCGCGTCCGGCCGTTGGCTGTAGAAATAGAGTCCCGCAAAGAGAATCGCCACCGCGGTGCCGAGTGCGGCGGCAATGAGATATGCGCGGTTTTTTTGTTTTACTTTTGCAAGCTCGGAAGCATTACTCATAGGTTTATGATATTTATCTGGCAGATCATCGAGGAGTCAGGAGTGTCTTTTTTGCTGTAGATGATTGGAATGTTGAAATCCCCCCGGCTGGACCCTGTTTGATTTGCGATGATTATATCCACAACGGTTTCCAGAGCGGTTGGACTATATTGGTAATCGTTGTTTTTTAAAAATCTGATATCAATGCCGGTCGGCAAACTGCCGATTTCCACCTCATATATACCGCTCTTATCCGGATAAAGCAGAACACCCGCGCGCGCGATCCATCCTGGAGATATCAACGCGGAAAAATTCCGCTTCGCACCGATGCCTCATTTCCGGGTTTGCGAAGATTTCTCTGTCCAACGTTCGGACGGAAAGCGCGGGTGACGGAGGCGTATATTCCGCAACGGCCGATTGGGACTGTTCTTCACTAACCATTTCAATTTCAATGGGTTCTTCTTCGCCGTCTTCCTCTTCTGTTCTTCCAGAATAATCCGCTTCTTCCTCAAACAATTCAGACGTTCCGCCGCCTCCGCTAAATACGACTGCCGCCAATAAGCCCGAACTCTCGCTTTGCGCCTCCGTTTCCGCGCTCTTTTCCGGCGATTGGTTTTCATATTCAACCTCCATCCACATGGCATCCAGATAAATTTTTCGCGTATCGTCAAAGGTGGGCACTGTGTAAAGAGCGACTTGCACTCTCTTCAAATCAGCGATGGATGAGAAAATGTCCATCGGCATTTCAAAATTGATGTCAGGACGTATCTCCGATATATACCCGAGCGACTCCCATTGTTCGCCGTCAAGTGTGTAACGAACTTCCATGATCGCGCCTTCCGGAATGGCGAACTCAGTTGACGATGCCATGTCCGTGGTCGGTGGTTGCGATACTACGTCAATAATCGGCGTTGACGATGCCATGTCTGTGGTCGTCGTTGATGTCTCGATGATTACTTCTTCCGGGTCTACCTCTTGCGCGCGGACGGTAGGAAAGAAAAGTGAACGGATGAATGAAACCTCTTCGGCGGGCACTGGTTCCGCCGGTGACTCGTTTGGCGGAAGTGTTTCCGTGTTCTTCGCGTGGGTTGGTTCGGGATTTGATTCAATGACTGGTTCGGATACGGGTTCAGTCATCGACTCAGGTATGGATTCGGAGGTTGACTCAATAGCCGGTTCAAACGCTGGTTCAGGCATCAATTCAGATGTCTGCGCATCTTCAGCTTCAACCGGAGCAAAATATTCTTCCACGGTTTCTTCCGTGATAGTTGAAACGTTTTCTGCCGATTTCATAATATCAAGCGTTTCGTTCGTAGAAGACGCCACGTCTGCCGTACCTTCTTCCCGTTCTATCGGACTTTCCATCGCCCATGAAAATTTTAGAATAATTCTCTTACGAAGCGCGTCCTCCGGCATTTCCCCCCCGAAATTCCCCGCAGAAAATCTGCGCAATGGAGTCGAAGACGGATGCCGAGTTGTCATCGGAATACATTTGATCATTGCCGCTTGAAACGTTGGGGATGCCTGCCGCCCTATCCGTATTTTTCCAACCACCAAGACAACTGGCGGGATACCATGTGGCGACCTGCGCCCGCGTGTTTCCGATGTAGCCAAAAAATAATATTCCAATAATCAAACAAGCACATAGAACAAGCGCGGAAAAATAAAAAAAACGTTTTCGCAACCGAAAAGATTCGTTGAACACAACGCTCATGTTGGAATTATAACAGGTTTATCCGACACGGTGCTAGGGGAAATGTCAGTCATCGCTTCGTTTCTGCCCCGGAGTATTATCACGCGAGAGACCCCGCGGACAAAAATCGGCAACGACCACGATGCCGATACGAGGAACGACCTCGCGTTTTTACTTGCCGCTTCACTCGTGAGCCAGCAGAGGGACTCGAACCCACGACCTGAGCTTTACAAAAGCCCTGCTCTACCAACTGAGCTATGCTGGCCTATTTATGGTGAACGTACTTGAACTATTTTTTGCGCTTCTTCAACTCTTCTTTATGATGCGCAATGTCTTTTAGAAAAAAAGATGCCGCTCCCCTTTTTGAGTGTTCGGTGTTGTCATTCATTTTCGCCACAAGAGACGCATATTTTTTGCGAATGCTGTTTTTCGCGAACATGACCGTATTCTTTGCCGCGGGAACAAGCATGTTCATGACATAAGAAAACAATCGTCGTATCCGAGGATAGAAGACGGTTGAAAACGTCCGGCGGGGAAACCAAAGCGTTGCCTGCTCCGCAGACCGTTCGTCATCAATCCGTTCCGCCGCCGCGGTTTCAGAAAAAGGAACGACAAACCGGTATCCGATCATCCCGACGGTACCCGCAAGAGAAACAAGAAACAATATCACTAAAATAGACATGCAAAAACTACTTTCCCGCCACGGAGAACCTCACGAACCGCGTTACCTCGGTTTTCTCGCCGAATTTCTGGACCGCGGCGGTAATAATATCCTTTATGGTTATTTCCGGGTCTTTTACGAACGGCTGTTCAAGCAGTGTCCGTTCGGTCAAGTATGCCTGTATTTTCCCCGCGAGCATTTTTTCTTGTATCGCTTTCGGCTTACCCGATTTTTCAACATCCGCAAGACAGAGTTCTTCAATCTTTTTCTTCTCTTCATTGGAGACGCGGTCGACCGACACAAATTCCGGATTATTCGCGGTAACCTGCATTGCGATGTCGTACGCGAGTTTCTTGAACTCCTCGTTCCGCGCGACAAAATCGGTCTCGCACGAAAGCTCGACCATCGCCCCGACATTTGCGTTGGTGTGTACGTACGACGCGATAACGCCAGCGCCAAGAGACCGATCCGCTTTTTTGGAAGCAATCTCGCTCCCCCTCTTCTTCAAGATCATGATCGCCTTTTTTACATCGCCGCCAGCCTCCTCGAGTGCTTTCTTGCACTGCATAATCGATATGCCGGTTTGATCGCGTAATGATTTTATTTGTTCCGTGGTAATACCCATAGAGAGGATGAGGTGCTTATTCCTTTACCGTTCCCGCGCGATAAGCGGCGACAATACGATCAGTAAAAAATGCGATGCTGGTGATGGCCGCGTCGTTGGCCGGTATCGGGTAATTCGACCAGCCCATGTTGCAGTCGGACCCGGAAATACTCACCACCGGGATGCCGAGATTGTGCGCTTCGGCCACCGCGATATGCTCGCTTTTCGGATCAATGACAAACATCGCCGCTGGAAGCTCTTTCATGGAAACCAGCCCCGAAAACAGCTTATTGAACTTTTCAATCTCTCGAGTTAAATTGAGCTGTTCTTTTTTGGTGTATTTGACGAGCTCTCCGCGTTCTTTTTTCGCCGACAGATCGGCAAAGTACTCGATCCTTTTCTTTATTTCCAAAAAATTCGTTAACGTGCCTCCAACCCAACGATTGGCGACATACGGCATATCGAGAGCGGTTGCGGCGGAAACAACGATCCGCCGCGCTTCATTCTTTGTGCCGACAAAGAGGATAGTATTTTTCCGCTTCCCAAGCGTTGCGACAAACGCTTCGGCATCGGCAAGACAAGATGCCGTCTTTTCGAGATCGAATATTTCGACGCTATTCTTGACGCCGAATATGAATTTCTTCGCGGATGAATGTCTTCTTGATTTTGAATACGCGAAATGGGCGCCAGCGGCGAACATCCTATCAAGCGTCTCTTTTTGGCCTTTTTCGTCTGTGTTTATCATATCACTTTTCATGAAGAAGAAGTTTAGCAAAAATCGTCACGAAATGCAAATTGGCGATTGGCGTTCAAGCAGCCTCGCGTTTAAGAATTTTTGCCGACACGCCGATCCTCTTCGGCAATGGCATCAATGATCGGATCGAGACCTCCCGCAAAAATCTTTTCAAGATTGCTCCATGAACGCTTGATGCGATGGTCGGTAACGCGATCCTGCAAGACATTGTACGTCCTTATTTTTTCGGAACGATCTCCTGTCCCTATTTGGTTCTTCCGCTCCGACGACACCGATGTTGCCTCTTTCAAACGTGCTTCCTCCTCGAGCTTCGCAATGAGAATACTCATCGCCTTTTCTCTGTTTTTAAGCTGACTCCGTTCACTCGTGCACCGCACCATGATTCCGCTCGGTTTATGGACAATCCGAACGGCAGTTTCGACCTTATTAACATTTTGTCCGCCAGCACCGCCGGAACGTGAAAAGTCGATCTCAATATCGGCGGGAGATATTGTTATGGTACTTTTTTTTCGTATCGGCATGACCGCGATTGATGCTGTCGAGGTATGAATACGCCCCGATTTTTCTGTCGCTGGAATGCGTTGAATGCGATGCACCCCCATCTCAAATCGAAGTTTTCGATACACATTCATCCCTTTGATCTCAAAGGATCCCTCCTTGTACCCGCCAAGCTCGCTTTCCGATTCATGAAGTATGGTGAATTTCCATCCTTGTTTTTCAGCGTACCACTCATACATCAATGCAAGGTCTCTCGCGAAAATCGCCGCTTCTTCGCCGCCGGCGCCGGCGCGAATCTCAAGAATAATCTCATTCGGGTATTCATCTTCTTCGCGATCCGAACGCATGATCGATCGTATCTGATCGAGAATAGCTTTTTTTTGCGATACAAGCGCCGCGATTTCTTCGTCGGCAAGTTCTTGCATCGAGGAATCCTCCCCTGCCATCCTTATAACTTCGCTCTCTTCACGCGACAGGCGTTCGTATTCCTGCGCCAGAAAAGTAGTCTTGGGATTTTTCTTGAGTTCGAGAATATCCGGAACGTTAAATTTTGTTTCGGTCGTATTCATAGATCAGGTTCGCGCGTGTACATTCTCTTGCTTCCGCGCCTAAAGAGAGTGGCGCAAAAAATTATTTTGTCCCCGATGCAGCCGCCTGCCGCTTTTTGAATTTTTCAACTCGTCCTCCCGTGTCAAGTATCTTTTCTTCGCCGGTGAAGAACGGGTGGCACGCGCTACAGATCTCAATTTCAATCTTCTCCATGGTTGATCCAGTGGTAAAAGTAGCACCGCATGAACACGTCACTTCCGCTTTTGGATAGTATTTTGGATGTATCTCTTTTTTCATAACAGATAGTTTATACCAAAAACGTCCTATTTTTGCAATGACCCGCATAAGGCCACCCGCTTTTGCGCTCTTGCGGCAATTGATTGGCTGGTAATGATAAGAGGAATTGTACCGGAGAAAGTTTGTTTCCGAAAGCATAGCGCGCGCGCTCGGTGTTGTACCACGCAAGGTAAGACATCAGCTTGCGGTTGAAGAGAGCGGGCGTCATAAGGTCGCCCGTGTGGAAATCAACGAACTCATCCTGGATCGCGCGATTGAACCGTTCCACATGGGCGTTCATCTTCGGGGTCTTGGGATAGGCGTGGTAGCGGGTGAGATGAAGCCGGCGCACTTCTTGGTCAAAGTGTTTCTTGAATTCAGAACCATTGTCGGTCAAGACGAACTGAAATGGGAAAGGGAATACCTGGCAAAGTACATCACTTGGGAGTCCGACTCCCAAGTGATGTACGCGAGAACATAAAGGCGGAAGTGAATACTATGATGGCCCAGACGTAACAGCGGCGTTGGAAGAAGTTGGGACCTACAAAGGAAAGTCCTTTGTAGGTCTTTAGGTAGGTCTGAAAAGTGTAAATTTTCTACTCCTTGAATTTAATAACCTTGCCGTTGTGGTCTATGAATGCATAGTTTCCGTTAGTAAGCAGTACTTTAGCCTTGCCTTCAACAAGACCTCCGATATATAAGAACTGTGAAGCAAACTTTTCATAGAGCTCTTGAGTTCCTTTCGCGTCATATCCTTCAGAAACTTTTAGGGTATCGTGTTGTTTGAGTCTTTCCGCGGCGTCAAGTATCTTTTCATAGTCTTCCTCAAGAACCGCTTTTTTAGATCGTCGCGCAATACATCTTCCACCAGAGCGTGTTCATGCATCGCCCCGTAGAATGTTTCGTATCTTTCTTTGGCTCCTTTGAGCGAGGTTTCATTGCTCTACGCGATACCCATTTCTTCTTTTACGCGCTCGGCAATGGCGATAATCTCATCAGGGGAGATGCTTTCTTGCGTGGTGAACTCTGGCCAGCTCCGCTTTCAAGCCCGCTGTCAGCGTGACGCTTTCCTGGGGTGTTTTTCAGCAGTTTCCACGCCGCCTGCCATTTTTTGAAAATGCTCTCTTCCAAATGGTGCTTCTTTCATATATTTAATTCTTGGTCGGATGTAACTATACTATCCTAGTCAAAGTTATAATATAATAATATATTCAGTTTACATCTTTGCGATATTGGTTGCAATGACCCGAATGACCTCACGAAAAATCTAAGTCTTGCCATATTTTTTATTCCGACAGCGACTCGATTGATTGGTGGCATGAAAATAGTGTCTCATATTTTCTGGAATTTTATTGTACGTATCCATATTTTTTCAATAAGCACAAAACGTGGTGCACACTTTTCTCAAAAAGCATACTTTGGCAACGGAAAGTTTTCATCATACATAACAACGGCACACGAAAGAAAATTCCCCTTATGAAGTACTGCCCTGCGAGCACCATAGCAAAAATTGGTGTGAAGATTGGGAAAAGAAATGGAATCATGGTGATTCAGAAAAAAGTGGGTAATTCCTGATAGATGCGTGCCGAAACGAGTCTATAACGGCGTGCTTCTCGATGCCGTCGAGTGAGGAGAAATCGTCTACGTAACCAGTATCACGTGCGTGTCGATCGATGCGATCACCGAAATCATCCACACTTCATAGATAATTACAGGAGCACACACTTGATCGCCAAAAAAACACGCGACCGTGTGTTTTTTTCTTTTTGATTTAACGAGAAGAACAGTGCTACCATGAAAAATGGGCGAATGCTTTGTTGGCCTCCGCCATTTTGTGAGTGTTTTCTTTCTTCTTCACCGCCTCGCCTTCGCCTTTGCTTGCGGCGATCAGCTCGTCGGCAAGGCGAAGATGCACCGGGGTTCCTTTTTTCGATCGCGTGGCGCCAACGATCCACCGCATTGCAAGAGCAAGTCGGCGGTCGACGCGCACCTCGCGCGGAACCTGGTAATTCGCTCCCCCGACGCGACGAGATTGCACCTCGACGGACGGACTGGCATTCTTGATCGCAAGATCGAACACCTCGAGTGGGTTAGTATTTCCAGTCTTTTCCTTGATAATATCAAACGCTCGATGTACGGCTCGTTCGGCGGTATTTTTTTTGCCGCTATACATAAGGTAATTCGTAAAACGCGCAACTTTCACCGATCCGTAAACAATATCGGGCATGACCTCTTTTCTGTTTTTTACTTTCCTGCGCATGAATATTTTTTATTTCCCGGCCTTCGGCTTTTTCGTGCCGTACAAACTGCGTCCTTTTCTCCTCTTGTCAACACCAGTTGCATCGAGGACGCCTCGGACAATATGGTATCGCACACCGCCGAGGTCCTTTACGCGTCCACCGCGAATTACCACCACCGAGTGCTCCTGAAGAGAGTGGCCCATACCCGGAATGTAAGCCGTTACCTCCATGCCGTTCGTGAGCCGAACGCGCGCGATCTTTCGAACGGCGGAGTTTGGTTTCTTCGGTGTGGTTGTCTTTACTTTAGTGCATACTCCACGCTTAAACGGCGATGGATAAAACACCGGCCGATTCTTTTTGGTGTTGAAGCCGCGGGAAAGCGCCGCCACCTTTGATTTTCTCGGCGGGTTTTTGCGCTTTTTTCTTACCAGTTGATTTACGGTTGCCATACAAAATTATGCTTGCAAACTCACACTAAAATCTTTAGCGCGAAAGCAAACTTGCCTTGCCAGAGGTTTATCAAAAAGCAAGCCACCATACTCTAATATATATCGCATAAAATTGCAAATTTAAGAAAGAATTCTTCAGAAATAGGGCGATCCAGTGATAAGCGTATACAGAAAGCCAATGATCGGATGGATGAAATCAACACCGAAAAAGATCACCAGCAAAAGGAAGAAGAGCGCGTAGCGCTCAAGGAATTCACGTATGTGATCGAAGCGAAGCGGCAAAAAAGCGAATAGTACCTTCGATCCGTCAAGCGGTGGAATAGGGATTAGGTTAAAGACCGCAAGCAGAAGGTTGAGCGCGACAATAATGCCCATAAACTGCAGGAATGAACCCGGAATTTCGAGCGCTCCACCGAACCGGATGAGCGTTCCGAGAACAAGAGCGATCAGTAGATTGGCTCCGGCTCCGGCGGCACCAACAAGCGCCGTCCCCCATCGCTGATTCCTCAAATTGTACGGATTATACGGGACCGGCTTCGCCCACCCGAACATCATGCCGGTACCAAAATACATGAGTGCCGGCACAATGAACGAACCGAGCGGATCGAGGTGCTTACGCGGGTCAAGCGTGAGCCTACCGGCAAGTTTCGCGGTCGGGTCACCGAGCATGTGCGCGACATACCCATGCGATATTTCATGAGCGATCACTGAGAAAATAAGGATAACAATGAATATGGCGAAAAAAATCGGGTCTGCTTGCATAATGTGGCGTTTATGATAGCATACGAGCTACTAATGTATAGAGGGAAACGCCTCTCGCGCAGATTTATGACAAAGTCATGTCCAATATGCAATAAAGGAACGCTCGTCGCCGGCGGCTACAGCAATCGCATCCGCGCGACGCAATTTAATCCGACCGGAAATAAGCGCAAATACCCCAATCTACAGTGGGCGCGCTTTTCCGACGGCACGCGCATGAAAATATGCACGCGGTGCCTCAAAGCGGGTAAACATCTCACCGCACAAATCTAACCTAAAAAAACCGAGGAAATATCCTCGGTTTTTTTGCAAAACATTTTTGAGGTTAGATAACATTAAGCTGTTTATGTCTATTGCGTTAGATTCTAGGGAGTAAGATTATAAAATCACAGCTAATTTTATCACCCTTGTCGCATGCACATTTCTGCGCAGCAAGTAACTCATCTTCGGTAAATGAAGAATTCAATCCGCAATCTTTAAGTGCGGTATCGTAATCCTTTAGTTGATTGTAAGCTTTATTCTTCCCCCAAAATCCAAAAACTGCACCCCCTATCAAGAAAATTACTACAATAATAAATACCTTACTTACACCTCTTTGTTTCATGGCTAAATATAAAAAATTTATAAATTTATTCTTCGCATTCTTTATTCCAATTACCCCAATTCTACCCCCCCCCCGACCACTCCCGCAATCCCCGTTATCCCCACTTCTTATTGCCTGTTTTATCCCCCATATAAAAATAGTCATGACTATTTTTATATGGGGGATAAAAAATCTATTGACATCCGGAATATGGGGACAATTAAGCGATTCCGAAATGACTTCTAAGCTTCGGCGCTCCCTCAATTTCTTTTGCCCTGACATAGATAATGTTTTTTCGCACTCCGAAAATTTCGCCGATGAAATCAATCTCGTCTTTGCATGGGTAGGGTGATACAAATACCGATTTTTGGATGGGATACAGTCCAAGCTTTTTTATCTTAAAGCTGATCGCGTCTCGCGCCCTCTTTTTTGTCTGCGGAATATCAAACATAACGATACGCCACCACCCATCCCATTTCTTGGGAATTTTAATCTCCATTTCATCAAGATTGTACTCGAGAACCTTTCTTCTTCCCGCTTCGGTGATTTCCACGATTTCATTGTCTCCTTTTTGACACATCTTTACCCACTTCTTTTTCGATAAGCCAGAAACAGCTTGTTTAATACGGTAACGATCCCTCGCATCCTTTGCCTTAAAAAGCGTAAAAACTTGTGCGAGTCCTGGTAGAGCAAAACAGGCAATGATAAATCCCCCGAGCGCAAGCCCTTTTAGTATTTCTTTGGCAAGGTCTCCTCTTTGGTAATTTTTCATCTTTACCCCCATAGTATCATATAAAATTAGTCATAACTAATTTTATATGATACCCCTTTCTTTCATTATTATTCTTTATTTCTTCCGCAATAATTGCTCCCCATCGCTTTCAAAAACAATTGTTCCTTCTTCGTAGGTACCGAGAGCGGAGATGTTGTATTTCGCAAGTCGATCAAGTACTTCCTCGTGCGGATGACCATAGCTATTGTCTTTCCCCGCCGAAATGATCGCGTAGCGCGGCGAGGTCGCGCCGAGAAATGCTTCGCTTGACGAGGTTTTTGATCCATGATGGCCGAGCTTGAGAACATCAACGTCAATATCTTTCGGATCAAGCCATGTGAGATAGTTTTCTATCGATGAAGGCAGATCGCCGGTAAAGAGAAACGCCGTATCGCCATACACGAGCTTGGCGACGATCGAAGTGCTGTTTGATTCCATACCCGACACATCGCGATCGGGGAACAAAATATCAATAGAGACATCCGGCGCGAGAATGATCCGCGATCCGCGCCCAATGACAACTTTTCCAACGTGGTGCGCATCAATTGATTCAATAAGATCAGTGTACGCGCCAGTGTCAGATTCAGCACCGGAATAAGTGAAAAGACCGATAGTGAATCGGTCGGAAACGTCCGTAAGCCCGCCAATGTGATCCTGATCGGGATGCGATGCCATGAGAACATCAATCGAGCGATCATAGAACGGCATGACCTTTGCGAGTTCGCGCACAACCGCCTTGTTGGGGCTACCGTCAATAAGCAGCTGGTTCCCATTCGGCGCTTCGATAAAAATCGCATCGCCTTGCCCGATGTCAAGAAATGTCACTTTAAGCTCTCGGTGTATTTCCGCGTGCGCGACCGCATACCATATCACGCCATTGAATGCGACGAGCAGGATAAGAATGACAACTCGTGCGCTCTTTGCCGATTGTTTCATGGAGTGTGGATTAAACATCAAATGCGAAAGAATCAATTGTGAATGGTATAAGTAGAAACACGTCACAATCTAAACAATTTCTCACGATCGTGTAGTTTTGTTTAAGCTGTCGGCGTTTGTGTGTCCCGCGGCCGTTTCTTCTCCACTTTCTTAGAAAATATCTTGGATATCTTATATGTTGATACCTTTTATAGGATTTAATTTTAGCATACCCGAACGATGTCGTCACGCCATCTCGCCAAGCATGTGGTCAAGTTCTTTGGGGCTAGTCGGCACGTGATCGCCAGAAAGATAAAGGCGGTCAAGCGCCTGCCGAAACGCCTCGCGACCATTCAAGAGCTTGTCGGTTTTGGTAAGGTTTGGATCATAATTGCGATCGAAAAAAGTAAGCGCCGCTTCTTCGTTTCCTGTCTGCAAATAGTCGGCAAGTACTGCCGCCATTGCGTTCTCATCAATGGAAATACGCTCAAAGAAACCTGAATCCCTGAATTCATGCAAACGTCTCCCCGACTCTTCGACAGAAAATGGAAGTGACGCTTCTTCAATGTCCGCTATCGATTCAAATGACATAAGGCAATTGCAGCAACGCTCGCCGAGAAATTAAAGTGTTCTTGTGGTACAATGCGCCGATGTTTGAGTCATTCATCGAACATGCTATTCTATCGACTGGCTATGTCGCCATCTTTCTCCTCATGATTTTAAACGGTGCCATAAGCATCCCATCAAGCCAGCTGCTTTACATAATCACCGGGTACTTTATCTCCGTCGGAAATCTCTTTCTCATCCCCGTCGTTCTCTGCGGCGCGATCGGCAATACAATCGGCAACATGATGCTCTATGAGGTCGCGCGGGCAAAAGGACTCGACTACATCACGCGCTTAAAAATATTCCCCAAACCGGCGGTGCGAAAAGCTCAAGTCGCGTTCAGAAAAAAAGGTGGGTGGTTCGCGTTCGTTGGTAAATTACTGCCAGCGATAAAAGTGTTTGTACCTATCCCCGCCGGCATTGCAAAGATGAACCGAGTTGCGTTTACCGCAATCATGTTTGTCGCTTCAATCATCTGGACGTTCCCGTTCATCGCGATTGGATACTATTTCGGCAAGAGCGCGAACGTACTTGGAAACTACGCGCTCATATTGTTTGCGCTGGCAATTGTCCTTGTATTCATGTTTTATCGCTATATGCAAAGTGACGAGGTGGAACGGGAAGTGACGCTGATCGTCCCCAATCAAGAAGAGGGCTGAACGGCACGCCGAAACCGCACAATCATAAAAGCGTAGAAAGCATAGACGCACACAACCGCGAAAAATGAAACGCCGGGAACCTTAACAGATGCAAATGGAATCGCGGAGAATGTCTCGACAACCGAGAGCTCGTAGGCAAGGAGGCCGTACGCGATAAACGCGAACGGCAGTGAGATCACCGGCGCGATGAAACCAGAAATACCCGCAAGAAAACCAAAAAACATAGTGAGCGGAACGAACGCGAGGATAAGGATATTGGCGGGAAGAGCGACCAAGGAAATTTCACCGATGCGGTAGAGCAGAAACGGCAAAACGAACAATTGCGTTGCGGTCGTCGAAAGCGCGAACTCTCGGATCTGAAATTTTTTCGGTACAAAATGGAAATATCGCTCCAAGAGCGGAGCAAGATACACCAATCCAAGCGTGGCAAGAAAACTCAACTGAAATGACGCGTCAAACGCGAGTATTTTTGGATTGTGCAGAATCATAAGGAAACCGGCGACGATGAGCGCGACGGTGATCTCATACACGCGACCGGTCGCGCGCGCGATCACCACTAAAAGCGCCATGACGGAAGCACGAACGATCGTGGCGTTTCCACCGGTCATGATGGCGAAGAGAATGATCCCCGCGCCGCCAAACATCATCGAAAAGGTTTGCGGAAGAAATGAAAGCGCGCGCATGATCGCATCGGCTACAATCGTCACGTTGTAACCAGAAAGCACGACAATATGTATCACGCCGGCGGTACGAAACTTATCCAAAAGTTCGGTGCCAAGCGACCGCTTTGCGCCAAATACCAAACCGCCAAGTAAAGATGCGTGCGGCTCCGGTACGACCGACGAGATACTGTCCATAACATGTTTCTTGAACGAAAAGAGAAATCCTTTAACCGGATTCCCTTTATTACGATCAACGATCGATAGTCGCGGATAAAATATCTGAAAATAAATATCGTCTTTCGCGAGATAAGAAACATAATCAAAAACGTCGCCGTTTTGATTTGAAAAATTCTTTGGCTTTGATAGATCGCCATCAATCGAAATAATATCGCCGTAATGAATAACCGGATGAAGCGGTGCGACCACCAAAACATTTGTCCCGAGAATATGCGCGCCTTCATCGAGATCAATCGGGCGAACAATCAAATTCACATGCGTTTCTCGCTCGTCCGGCTCATCGACAACAACCGCCGTTGTGCGGACGTGCTCCTCTTTGAAATTTTTATACATGGCGGAATCGTCGGCGATATTGAAACGAAATATTCCAAGCGCTATTGATACGAGAGCGACGGAGAGAAGAAGCGCTTTTTTCTCGTTAGAAAAGCGCCCCAGAATAAAAATGACCGCGCCGACAGAAAACACGAGTGCGGTAAAAAAATTCCCGAGATCAAAAAAAGAGCGAAACAATACTCCACCCGCAAAACAAAATACTCCCGCAATAAAAAATTTCCTCATTTCCCGCCCGAAACGATCGATGGATATATCTCGAGTAGCGCGAAGAGCGTGCTAAGAACAATCGGACCTGCCAAAAATCCGATGGGGCCAAAAAAACCTATCCCGCCGAACACCGATAAAAGAATAAGCAGGGGGTGAATGCCAACATTTTTCTTGAGGAGAAATGGTCGCAAGAAATTGTCAACAAGACCGACCAACAATGTCCCCCACAACAAGAGACCAAGTGCGGCAACCATACTGCCTTTGAAAAAAAGATAAACGACCGCTGGCACAACGACAATCGCCGTTCCAACGCTCGGAATGAGCGCGGCGATGGTTGTGATCCCGCCAAGAAGCGCGGGTTGTCCGACACCAAAAAACAAAAACCCGAATCCGGCCAGAATTCCTTGAACAAGCGCGACGACGAGCGATCCTCTGACAACCGCTTCGATCGCGGTTTTTACTTTTTTGAGAATCCCCTCATCATAATTGTCGCCCAGAGGACTCAACTCAACAATTTTTTTCTGAAACTTTTTGCCGTCGCGTAAAATGAAAAAAAAGGAGAATGCCGTAATGAACACATACACAAGCGCTTGTATAAAACCGGAAAAGATAACTCCGAGATTGCGTGTCAACGCGCCAAGGTAACCGCTGATATATCCTTCGACATCGGCATCAAAGAAAAGAGACGGGGCGATCGATTGTATTTTTGCGCGAAGAAAAGCAATCTGTTCCGCAAGAAATGTCGAAGTGAGATTTGGCGCGGCAAGATGCAGGTAAAGGTCTTGCGCTTCTTGAAACAAAAGAACACCGATAAAAATGAGCGGCACAAAAATGACAAGGAGCGCGAACGCGGATGTGATAAGCGCGGCAAATGTTTCTCGTCCGTTCAAAAATAATTTAATTCGAGAATAGAGCGGATTAAACACAATAACAAGCACGACTGCCAAGAAGAGCGCCGACAAATAGGGATAAAAAATGAGGAACGCCAGCCAGCCGAACGCTAGTGTAACGAGTAAAAAGAAACCGATCTGTAAAACATTTCGACTCATATATTAATTATATAACAAATCGAAAGATTTGACAGCAGGCAACGTCGTAGCCAGTCGTATCTCATAAACCCCACATTTTCATGATTGCCTGCTCATCTACAACAGATGTCGCCTTGCGATACTTTACTCCCTGCTTGCCTTTAACACGTTTTTCACAATCCGCCCATGTTGTATGCCGTTTCAATTTTCCATCAATCAAACTCAAATACGAATACGCTTTTGTGAAGGAGTGTTTTCGTGCCGGCCGGGTCGACGTTTTCGACACAACACCGTGTAACGGACAAACATCCGCTTCGTATTTTTTACGTGGCCCGTTATACAGTGGAAATGTTCCTTCCATTGCGAAAGAAGTTGCGATATGGTCAACACGCTCATTGCCCGGAACCCCCGCATGTCCGGCGACATGTTCCCATATAACGTCCCTTGTGCTCGCCAGCGCGAAAAGTTTCTCCCACAAATCCTTGTTCAAGACCGGATTTTTTGTCGCCGTCATCCAATCGTTCAGATGCCACTTATGGACCCACTTGGTAATTCCATTTATAACGTACGCTGAATCAGTGTGAATGATAACTCTTACGTCCATGTTCCCCGCCAGTACAAGTGCCTTGATAGCCGCCGTGAGCTCCATACGATTATTTGTCGTGTTTTTTTCTGATCCACCCAACTCAACAACACGATCGGAATAGGCAATAAGCGCGCCCCAGCCGCCTGGGCCAGGGTTGCCAAGCGAGCTTCCATCGGTGTAAACAGTGATCATGTTATTTTTTTCCGGCATGTGCTGAAGCTATAAAATATCAATTATACGCAATCGCAGTTCGGGAAAATTCCGAAACATTGATTTATCAAAGACCGCGACAATATCGACTTTGTCTCCTTCCGCAAAAGAAACCCGACGAAATTTTGTTTTATCAGCGAAAAATGAGATCCCCGAAACGATCTTCCCGAGACTGTTGTGAAAATCAATCCGAAGATGATTTTTTCCTTTCCCAAAATAATTCACTTTCTGCACAAGGATACCTTCAAATAAAAAAGTTGGCTTCGCATTCCCGATACCGAACGGCGCGAATTTTTCAATCTCTCGATAGATGGTCCAGTTCACTTCGTCGATATCCAATTTACCGTCGATAAGCGTTATTTTCTCTACACTCTCTCTTTTCTTTTTGTGATACGCGGCGACGATCTCATTCTCAAGCAAATGAATTTTCTCGTGCGAAATGGAAAACCCGCCCGACAATTCGTGCCCGCCAACGTCGATAAAGAGATCACTCGACACGCTCGTCATGAGATCGACAACATTGACCGTGCCATCGGAACGACATGATCCTTTGATATATTCCGCCCCCTCTCTTCCCCACACAAATACCGGCTTCGCATACTCTTCCACAATATTGTTCGCGGCAATACCAAGTATACCGACACGCCAGTTCGGATTGCCGACCACAATCACATCCTTCGGCTCACGCTCTTTGAGAATCTTTTTTATCTCCTTGATCATCTGCGCGACTGTCCACTTTCGTTCGTTGTTTATTTTCTCAAGATGACTGGCGAGTTCGCCGGCGACCGCCGCATCGTCAGTGGCAAGAAGTCGAAACGCTTCGCGCGGATCCGACATCCTGCTTGCCGCATTGATGCGGGGAGCGATCATAAATCCGACATCGTCTTCAGAGATATGCGCTTGATTCATCTTGATCGAACGCAAAAGTTTTTGCATTCCCGGTCGTGGACTTTTGCGTAAAACCTTGAGACCGTAAAACGCGATCACGCGGTTTTCTTTTTGCAGGGGAACCATGTCGGCGATTGTTGAAAGCCCCGCCATGTCAAGAAGCCACTTTTCCCATCCTTCCGCAATTTCAAAATCACCCCGCGCAATAAGCGCTTGCACGAACTTGAATGCCACGCCGGCGCCGCACAGCATCGGATCGGGAGACGAATCTTCTTTTTGCTTTGGATCGATGATCGCGTGCGCCGGAGGAACGTTCTCCTGCACAAGGTGATGGTCGGTGATGATCGTATCGATGCCAAGTTCATTGCCGCGCGCCACCTCCTTGCAGTCGGTGATGCCGCAATCAACTGTGATAAGAAGCTTCACTCCTTGCCGAGCAAACTTCTCAACGGCAAGCATATTGAGTCCATATCCTTCACTGTGACGATGCGGGATATAATTTTCAAAATTTTTGTATCCGATCTTTTTAAAGAAATCATGAAGTACAACACTTCCGGGGATACCGTCACAGTCGTAATCTCCGTAGATAACAATTTTCTCGTCTTCTTTCACCGCGCGAAGAACGCGATCAACCGCCTTCTCCATGTTGAGCATAAGGAATGGATCGGAGAGGTCGCGCTCGTAATCGGGGTTAAGGAAAACATCGGCTTCTTTTTGACCGGTGATTCCCCGATTGAAGAGTAATCGCCGAGTCAATTCCGGATACGCCGCAAGCGATATGCTCGCATCATCAGGTATTTCGGGCGTAACCGAATAGGTATTCATAACGACCATTCTATCATATAATGGAAAGCAATGAACGATTGCCTTTTTTGCAAAATAGCAGCGGGAGAAATCCCGTCAGGAAAAATCTATGAGGACGAGCGGTTTCTCGCGTTTCTCGATATCATGCCCATTAACCCCGGACACGCGCTTCTCATACCGAAAAACCACTCGCGGAATATGCTTGAAACCGACGAGGCAACGCTCCGCGAGCTTATGCCACTCGTCGCGAAACTCGCCCGCGCGGTGATGACCGTAGTCGGTGCCAATGGTATAAACATCGGCATCAACAATGAACCGGCGGCCGGTCAAGTGGTGTTTCATACGCATATTCACATCATTCCGCGCTTTTCAGGCGACGGCTATCGTATGTGGGGCGGAAAAGAGTATGAAGAAGGCGAAGAAAAAGCGTTAGCGGAGAAGATCGCGACGGAGGTAGAGACGGGTCTGCGAACACGCTAATGGATATTCACGTTTTATTTTAATATTTCAAATAACGAATGGCGCGCTAAACACTTCCATAAGGACCGATCTCGCGGAAAGGTCATAAATAGGTTACCGGAAAATGGGAAAATATTATCCCATGTTTTCTGGTATTTTATTGTACTTATCCCTATTTTCTATTTTCCTATTTTCTCTATTTTTATTTTTTCAAGAGTGCAAAAGTGGGTGGCCTTATACATATTGTTTAATTATGATAGCCTACATGGTATCATAATGTTGCAATAGAAACTTGAATCTAGCTTTTTAACAATTAAGGAGATTTGTATGATTTGGTTAATATTCAAAAGAATAGTAAAAAATAATAGAATTCTATTAACTTTAGTTAAACCGATTAATTTTTTATTTAGCAGAAAAAAGAGTTTTAATTCAAAAAAATATTGGGAAGCAAGATATGTATCTGGTAGAAATTCAGGAGCAGGTTCTTATGGAAGATTAGCAAAATTTAAAGCGGATGTGATAAATGATTTTGTTAAAAACAAGAAAATAAATACTGTAATTGAGTTTGGATGTGGGGATGGATATCAATTATCACTCTTTAAAATTCCTTACTATACGGGTTTTGATGTTTCGAAAAAGAGCATTGAATTATGTAAGGATAAATTTAACTCTGATAAAAACAAATCATTTTTTCTTTATGATCCACAATATTTTATTGATAACGCTCATTTCTTTCAAGCCGATTTAACTTTTTCATTAGATGTTATTTATCACCTAGTTGAAGATGGTGTATTTAAAAAATATATGTACGATTTATTTACAAGTTCAAAAAAATATGTCATCATTTATTCTTCTAATACGGATGAACAAGATAAATTTCAAGCTCAACATGTACGACATAGGAAATTTACAGATTTCATTAAAAACAATTATCTGTCATGGAGTTTAATTTCAGAAATTAAAAATGAGTTTCCTCTAAAAAATAATCACGAACAAGAATCTTTTGCTGATTTTTATATTTATGAAAAAACTAAGTGACTCACCTATGCGTAAAACATTTACCCCAAAAAAATAGGGATAAGTATGTTCAGTTAACCTTCAAGGGTGACACTGTGGATAAATAATAATTAAACTTTTCAATCGGTATCATGCCGTTCAAGTATCTTCCTAAATGGATTCTCTCGTAGTTGTAGAAGTGTAAATATTCTTCA
>Ga0210020_1001488_pt1 | contig 20083 bp, 13 predicted proteins | sample CryGeymeta201514_FD_183980 | JGI IMG/M metagenome (GOLD analysis project Ga0210020, IMG submission 183980) | Groundwater microbial communities from Crystal Geyser aquifers in Utah, USA - Crystal Geyser metaG 2015-14 (SPAdes) (version 2) | ecosystem: Environmental > Aquatic > Deep subsurface >... | reverse complement strand
ATGGTAATCACCTCTCGTTTGCTCCCGCTTAAAAAGCAGGCAGCGTACTCGGATTACCTGGTCAATTTTCAGCGCGCACAACCCTCAAAAAGTGGTCAATTTTCAGTGCGCGGCAACAGTTTGTGAGCCATGAATGATCCTGAACCTATCGCACTCACCGCTCTTTCCAGCAGGTGTTCGTGGTGCGTAAAGAACAAGACCTGCGTCTTTTTTGACAATTCCGCCAGCACCTTGAAGGTTGCGCTCGACGACGCATCATCGAAATTGATTACAATATCATCAACCACAATCGGCATTGGCTCTTGGTTATCAACATGGCTCTCAATTGCGGCCAAGCGTAATGCCAGAAAAAGCTGATCACGGGTTCCAGAACTTAGATTGCCAACGGTTTCACGCTTGCCATTGGCCCGAACGCCAACGAGGATTGTCATGTCTTCATCGAAATCCGTCGCAACTTTGGCGAAACGTCCGCCAGTGATAGTCGCGAACAGTTCTGAGGCGCGCGCCAACAGAGGGCCTTGATAGCGTTGCTGGTAGGTTTCGATAACCTCCGAAATAATGTAGGAGGAAAGTCGTGCTGACGCATATTCGGCGATTAGATTTGAAAGCCTGGCCGCTGCGTCGGCTGCTCTTTGCGCCGCATCCGCAGCAACAGCATCGCCATCCACTTTGCCAAGTGCAGCCTCTGCCTCGATCAACTTCCCGTGACGCTCTTCCACTTGCGGTGTGCATGCCTGGAGGTCTCCACCTGCTCGCTCCAGCGATGCCTTAACCAGTGCCAAATCTTGTCCGATGGCTTGAGCTAACAATTTCTGAAGCGGAAGTGCCGAGGCCGTCACTAGCCTTTCCTCGATAGCTTCAATTTCACTTTCCAGCTTCAGATATTCGGCACTCCGGTTTTCTGCATCAATCAGTTCTGCGAGCGTTTCACAACCGGCGGCAGACTTTAAGTTAGCCAACTCCTGATTCGCCTGCCGTATTATCTGACCCGACTGAGCAGACGCTTTTCCTGCCTCCTCAATTCTTTCCTCCAGGGACTTGCGACGTTGCGCAAGTTTCTTTCCTTCGGTCAATCGCTCATAAAGCGTTTCAACCACGGCATCGGCTGATCTATTCGCGCGGTCGTACTGTATCACCTCACAAAGACGTGCCGTTTCCCCCTCAACTCGCACCACTGTTGCTTGTGTCGTAGCGAGTTCAGCGCGAGCCGCATCCTGCATATCAAGAGCATCCTCGAAGTCCTCGAACTGCCCAAGTCTTGCAGCAGCCTCCTCTCCGCCAGCATCGGGGGTGAGCCGAATTGCCTGCATAGAGTCGCTCCAAGCAACTCGCCATTCTTCCAGTAGCTTCTTGGATTCATCGGTCTGCACATCTGCGTCAGCAAGCTTTTCCTCGGCATTCTTCTTTTTTTTTGAAAGCACCTTTTGGCTGGCAGCGGCTTTGTTCGCATGGTCAACGAAAGCTCTTGCACGGCCTATTGCTTGAGCGATGGCCTCATTCTCACCACAAGCTGGCAGCCCTGCCTCTGACAATGCCAACGACAGACTGGTACGCATCTTCACAGCCCGTTCGTCGGCCATGCTCGCCTGTTGTTTAACATCCGCATAAGCTTCGTAGCGCTGCAAGAAGAGTTCGCGCTTATTCAACCAATCCGTCATCTCAGCAACACCGAGGGGAGGCAGGCCGTACTTGCCGATGAGTGCCTGCCACTGCAACTTCAGCTCGCTTGTCTCCTTGACGACCATTTCAAAACGCGTTTGTTCCAGTTCAATGACATTGCGCATCTGCGCCTGGCGCTTTAGCAATTCCGAGTGTTGCGATACTCGTGCAGCATCTGCAAATCGGCTGTCGGCAGTCACATCAGCAGCCTGAACTGCAAACTCGTATTCGGCTGCCGTCGGAAGAGATTCTGCCTCTCGACGATCGTTTTGCACAGGGAACACCTTGCTGCGAATCTTCTGCCACAGGCTTTCTCGAAGACCGCGCTGCTCGGCAAGGTGTTCGGCTGTGGGGACCTCGCCTTGCTGCATAAGCCCTTCCAAATCACCGCTCACCGTTGCGATGTCGTTTTCGATGCCCTCTATCTTGTCTCGGAGGAGCTGCCTCCTCGTTTCCAGTTCTTCGCGGGTAGAGCGGAAGTGCTGAAGCTCAGCCGCCAATGGAATCCCCATCGAAACGAGTGCTTCTATAGTTCTGTCCGCGAGCATAGTTGCATCGCGAACCAGGCCAGCTTCCAAGTTTGCTGCTTGCCGGGTTAATTCCTCAGCTTTTGATTCTGAATTGCCTTGAGCCTCAAACGCGCTGATAGCTTCGGTCACTGAAGCGGGCATATCCTGTAACCCCAAATCGGTCAACTCGGCGTTCAGCTCGGCTAGTTCTTTTTTTGTTGTTGAGGTCAGCCGGGTTGCCGCATCCAGTTCAGTCTGAAGCGTAGCGCCCTTGGTGACCTGACTCTGAACTCTGGCGCGTAAGGTCGCGCTCGGAATCAACGAACGCAAATTGTCCTGATGAGGTTCGCCAATAGCGGAGAGCAAAGAACCGATACGAGCGTCGGCCTGCTCTCCCCTACCCTTTGCGCTTGCGGCTGCATCGCGTGCAGACCTGAAAGCGTCAAGCGTGAAATAGAGTGATTCAATCGAACCACTTTCGACCAGAATCGTTTGGGGCAATTCGATGGATTCCAGTTCTGCCTGCAACCTTGCCATGTTGTCCGCTGCTTCGCTGCCAGTTTGCTCTGCTTGCCGCAATTGTGTTTCTGCACCAATACGCTGGGCTGAAGCATCAGAGGGCAATTTCGTCACCTCGCCCAAAACGGCAAGTCGCTCTAACGCAAGCAACCGCGCCGCAACATCAGGCAGAACGGCGGCCAGACGCTCAAGCCTGCGCGTCTCTTGCTGAAGCAACTCTTGCTGCGCGCGTGCATCACCATAAGCAGCCCTCGCCTCTTCTGCTGCCTTTCGCAGTGACTCCCATTCAGCCGGTTTGGTCTGTGCTGCCTTGGCTTCTTTACGCGCCTCACTGTATTGTTCCAATACTTTGTGGATAGCCGAACTCGATGCACGAGGTCGAAACAGATCCTCAGCTTCCTTCGCAAGACGTTCGCGGAGAGTCCTGACCGAAGAAAGTCCCGCGCCAGCCTCGAACAAGCTTTGCCCAAGTTCGCCCTTCCCCTCGCTCAAAGCCTTGCCTCCTGCAACCAGCTCGTCGTGATCGAGACTAAACATTGAGGTGTAGAGCCCTTCCGTCAGGCCGCCCATCCATGCCATCAGCAGTTCGTCGGGTATCGCTTCGCCGAGCTCCTCGCCAGTCAGCGGATCGTATTTGATCAAGCTATTCTTGCGTGCCTTGCGCCGCATGGCTGCAAGCCGCTCACCATTGCACTCAAGCACGACTCCGACGCGCAGGTTGGGGTTAGCATGCAAATGGCTATCGGTCGTCCGCTCCGGAACGCCGAACAATGCTGCTCTCAATGCTCGAGAAATTGTTGTCTTCCCCGCTTCGTTGGGGCCGTATGCAATATGGAAATCAGTTCCCGCATCGAAAGTGATGCGGCGATCCGTGAAGTGGCCAAAGGCCTTCAGGTCGAGTTGTGCGATTCTCATTGCTCGGCCTCAAGAGAAATTGCGGCAAGCAGCCGTTCTCGTGCCGCTGCCAGTGCCTCAACGCGAACATCAACCGCAAGCGGCTTCAACGACGACTCCCGCTCGCGCAACTCGGCTGGTATCTTCTGTTCTAGTTCAGACAGAACTGATACCGCCAATTTCGCCAACGCTTCCGGATCGGCAGCTAGCTCGTCTAGCTTCTTCAATAGCATGCCGAACGGATCGTCTCGTTTTGCTAAAGCAGCAAGGTCAAGTGGGGCTAACACGGAAAGCTTGATCTTTTCCAGCCAGGCCATGCCCCCAGATGCTTCATTCATCCATGCGCAAACATCTGCTCGGAAATTTTCAGGACTGCCGGCAAGCTTGCCGTGCAACGATGTCCGCCCACCAATCGAGAGCCGCAACGCCAGCAGACGGTCGCCGGACACCAGTACGGCGTCCCGCACAGCCTGTTGAATTGCTTCCTGAAGATCGTCCAAGGTTGTAAAGTCGGTGGCATTAATCGTCAGGTGCTGCCAGCGCGCCACGTCCGTGGCAACGAACTCAACGGAACGGACGCCCCCTTCCTCATCTCCTTCCACAACCATGCATCCTTTTTCCCCAAGTTCGCGTGCGTGTCTTCCCTGAGTGTTACCAGGAAATACAATCCAAGGATTTTCGCGCACAACCTCTCGGTTATGGACATGACCAAGCGCCCAATAGTGGTAGCCCTTGCTGGCAAGCTTTTCTGAAGTTGTAGGTGCATAGGATTCGTGCCCCTCACGGCCGGCAAGTGCCGTGTGCAGCAGTCCAATGTTGAGGAGTCCGGAGTGGGCGTCCGGATACTGGGCAGAAAGATCATCCGTGACCACGCCGGTGGCAAAGCTCTGGCCGTGGATTGCGAAGCCAATATGCTTATCAACAACCGTCTCAGGCTTGGACGATTTGAACACATGCACATTCTTCGGCAGCGGCACGGCCTTCGAAATCTTGCTCATGGCATCATGATTGCCGCGGACGATGAAAGCACGGATATTGGCATCTGCAAGTCGGCGTAGTTGATTTGCAAAAAACAGCCCCGCTTTAAAGTCGAGCAAATCGCCATCGAACACGTCTCCGGCTATCAGGATGAAATCGACTTCCCTCTCCAGAGCGAGATCGATGATGTTGGCAAACGAACGGCGCGTTGCCTCCCGCATGTCATTAACCGGCGCGCCTTCGTAACGTTCCAAGCCGCGCAGCGGACTATCCAGATGAAGGTCGGCACAATGTATGAAACGCACAAATCTTTCCCTTCAGAAAGCCACTACGCTCTGCCTTGTAGCTGACCGTTTAATGATGACCCAAGCCCGACGATCTACCTCAGACTACTGATTCACCAAATCCTCGAATTTTGTCGCCACCAGATACCTCGCCGGATTGTCACCAATCGCCAGCGCATTGAAGTGCGCCCTGCCGCATTCTATCTTGGCGCTTTCCTTGCTGCGTAGGTCATCGGTGAATAGGCTGCTCTTCGTTTCAACCACAAAGTACAACCGCTCGTCCCCATCCTGCTCCACCAGTACAGCCCAGTCTGGGTTATAGGTGCCCAGCGGGGTGGGCACACGAAACCAGCCGGGCAACTTGGCGTACACCTTGATGGCGTTATTCATCTCCAACTGGCTGGCGAAATCGCGCTCGGTGTCGGAGTCGTAGACAACTTTCTCGTACACCGACTTTTCTGCATTCAGCATATTTTTGAGATAGCCGGTCAGCTCTTTCTGCTCGAACAGTTCCTGCGCATAAAAGTGCTCGTCACCCAGGCGCTGATATTTAATACCGTCCACCAAAGCCATGCGTTTCTGGCGGTTGATAATCTCGCCGGCCAGTTCGATAAACTGCTGCGGGTTGCGCTTGAAGTCATTCAGCCGCCCGCTTTCAGTCAGGATGCGCGTGATGGTCTTGCGCATCAGTTGAGTGCGGTCTTGCAGATCGGTGAGCAAGTCCGGCAATTCGATGTCGCCCTCGTTCAACGTCACCATGTCGGCTCCCGCCTTTTCCTGGGTATCAATACCTCCCTTGCCGATGGATATATCCGCCTTGCGCCATTGCAAGCGCGTTTTGGCAATCGGGGGCGCATCGCGCAGTGAGTTAACGCAATTCTCGATCAGCTTTTCGTTATCGAACTGCACGCGATAAGTCGTCTGATGCTTGATGCGATCCCACAGCGCCTTAAACTCTGGGCTGTTCAATATGGCTTGGCGGGTGCGTATCGGTTTGCGATCATCGGCATTCTTGATTTCCAGCTTGCCGGACAGTTTGCGCAACACCTCGGCAATCTGGCCGCGCTGCGCTTCAAACTCGGCAGACACAACCAGCGTGCCGTTCTTCAGTGCCACCTTGAGTGAATCCTGAACCTTTCCTTTGGCGTCGATGTAACCCTGAGCCTTCAGGTGCGCCCACAACGCCTTGGACTGCTCGAAACCCAAGAGGGCTTCCTTGCCATCCTCGCCTTTGACTACCACTGCTGCAAACTGGTGGTCTTGCACGATGCCAAACCGGATGCCGGTATCAGCCTCAATTTCCTTTTGCAGGTTATCGGCAAACTGCTCATAGCTTTCCGTGGCAATCACCGTCAGGGTATTTATGTCAAAGCCACGTAAGCGCTGCCCTTCCTGATTCACACACAGGCGTAAGCCGCGCCCGATTGTCTGGCGGCGCTCGCGCTCAGATTGGATGTCACGCAGCGTGCATATCTGGAACACATTGGGGTTGTCCCATCCCTCGCGCAAGGCAGAGTGCGAGAAGATGAATTTCAACGGCGTTTCAAAGCCAAGCAGCTTCTCCTTATCGCGCATAATCAGATTGTAGGTATCGTCATCCGCCTTGGTATCGCCGCGTGTATCCTTGATTACCTCAACCGATTTGTTGCCGACTTTCTTTTTGTCGATGGAAAAATAACCGTTATGGACTTCCTCGGCGGCGGCATTCAAATCAACTTCGGCGAACAAGCTTTGGTAATCGGGATGCTTGGCATAACGCCGATACTCTTCCTCGAAAATGCGCGCGTAATCGCCTTTGACCGGATTGCCGTCGGCGTCGTATTGGCGGTATCTGTCCACTGCGTCAATGAAGAACAGCGACAATACCTTGATGCCTTGCGGGCGCAGCCGCTTTTCTTTATCCAAATGTTCCTTGATGGTGCGGCGGATCATCTCGCGCTGGATCGCCAGCGGCTCCACGTCGCCGTGCGCCTCGCCGATACGCAGATATTTCTCTCCGCCGGGATAGCGCAGCTCAACAAACTCCTCACCCTTTGCCGTCTTGATTTCGCCGATCCGGTAATCGGCATACATCGCGCGATGGGTCGTTTGCTCCAGATCATCACCATCCTGCACCATCGCTTCTTGCCGATGCACACCCGCCAGCGTTTCCACATCCAGTTCCACCTTCGCGGAAATCACGCCACGCTTATTGCTTACCGACACTACACGCACATAAGGCTTGTTGTTGCCGCCTTGCACCGTAGCTGCTGCCACCTCGATCTGCTTCACCAATTTTTGCTCGTAGGCATCCACCGCATCGAGGCGATAAACCATGTGATGCTTGTCCACATGGGTCGCCGAATAGCGCAAGGTACACAGCGGATTCAACTGCTGCATGGCCTTCTTGCCCTTGCCGTCCAGTCCGCCATCCACCGATTGCGGCTCATCCACAATGACAATCGGGCTGGTCGCACGAATCAGGTCAATGGGGCGCTCGCCGCCAGTCTTTTCGCTGTGCCGGTACATCACGTTCTGCGATTTCTGACGTGCCTTGGTTTCATCGGACTCTTCCGCCTTGGCTTCGGCTTCGTCGCCAAACTTGTTGATCGCACCTACCGTCACCACCATGACCTGAATGTTCGAGCTGGTGGCAAAGTTGCGCACCTGCCCCAGCTTGGCGGAATCGTAAATGAAGTAGTCGAGCGGCACGCCGCCATACAACCCCTTGAAATGCTCCTCAGTGATTTGCAGCGACTTATAGACGCCTTCCTTGATCGCCACCGACGGCACCACGATGACGAACTTGGTGAAGCCGTAGCGCTTGTTCAGCTCGAAAATGCTGCGCAGATAGACATAGGTCTTGCCTGTGCCGGTTTCCATCTCCACAGTGAAGTCGCCGGAACTCAGCACACTGGAAGGCGGCAGGCCGCCGCGCAACTGGATGGCGTGCAAGTTGTCGGCGATTTCATCGTCCAGCAGAGTGAGCTTATTGCCGATACCCAGATCGGATTCCGCCACGCCCAAGCTCATTTGCTGGGGTTTGGTGCCTGGAAACAGATCATCTCCCTGCGGCACGGATTGCGTGCGCATGGTTACGGTGAATTCGGAGCGGCAAATTTCCTGCCCGCGAAACAGGTCGCATACCGCCTCGATCGCGGCAAGCTGGTAATCGAGGTTGGATTCAAAGTGCAGCTTCATGGTTCATCCACCGGCTTGCTAGCCAATTCAATAGCTTGCCGCTCGCGGTCAATTTCGGCGCGCAACTCTTCTTCGCTGGGCAGATAAAGCATATATTTTGAGGCAAACAACTGCTGACTTTCGTTCAACACCGAATAGCGCGCCACCACCTCGTCGCGTTCGGCGCACAGAATCAAGCCCACTGTGGGGTTGTCACCGTTGCCGCGTTTCAAATCGTCGAACATACGGACATACATATCCATCTGACCCACGTCCTGATGCGTCAGTCGCCCCATCTTCAAGTCGATGAGCACAAAGCACTTCAACAGGTAATTGTAAAATACCAAGTCAACGTAAAAGTGCTGTGTCTCTGCGCTAACGCGATGCTGCCGGGCGACAAATGCAAAGCCCCTTCCCAGCTCCAGCAGGAAGGGCTGCAACTTTTCGATGATGGCAGCTTCCAACGCCGACTCACGCAATTTGACTGACTCGGGAAGATCGAGAAAATCGAGCACATAGGGATGTTTGATCACATCCATCGGGCGATTTATTGCCTGCCCCTCGCTGGCCAGCTTCAACACACCGGCTTTGTCCTTGCTTTTCAGCAGGCGGGCAAACAGGTGGCTGTGAATCTGCCGCTCCAGCACAGGCTGACTCCAGTTGCACCGCTCGGCTTCAATCTCGTAAAACGAGCGCTCTGCCTGGTGTCCGACGGCGCTCAAGGTGCGGTAGTGCGTCCAGCTTAACTGCGGTGAAAAACCTTTGAGGCATTGCGCTGCATCCAGCGCAGCAGACAGGTCGGCCTGCACAGTGGCCTGATCAAGGCCGTGCAATTCGTCACGAGCCTCGTGACGAATCTCTGGCACCCGATTTGAATAAGCCTGATAAAACAGCCTGAAATACTTCAAGTTGGTGGCGGAAAAACCTCTGCCGTAACGGCTTGTGAGCGCTTCAGACAACTCAGCGAGCAACTTTCGGCCATAGTCTGCCCGTTCCTCACCCCCTTGCAGGGCTTGAACGATTTCCCGGCCAATCAGCCAGTAGGCGATGACCATGTTGCTGTTGACCGCACGAACGACATTGGCGCGAGCCTGATCCAGGATAGTCACAACCCGGTCCATCAGGGCACCACCCTCGGCCACAACGATGATGCCGGCTACGTTCCCGGATGATGTTGGCTGGGGCGAGTTGCGTTTACTGGAGCTTTTACGAGTGACCATGATCACAGGTTCCTTGAGTGCAGTTTCATTGCTTTGCCCATTTCGGTGTAGCCGTTACGGTACTCAGTTTGTAGTGCGCCACCCGGTAATGCTTGCCGACGGCGGCAGTTGTCAACCAGAAGTTGACAACTGAAAGAGCGAAAATCAAACACGCCGAGCGCGGTCGTTATGTTACCGAAATCGGTTTCGTGAACATCCAGCCCATGAATGACTTCTTTGAATAATTTCAGGCGGTTACCCTTCAGTACCTCATAGCCGTTTTTGGACAGTTCCTTAGCATTCTGCTCAAGATAATTCTCAATGGTGCGGGTCGTCACCTCAAAGAAAGCAGCAATCTGCTCCTTGAGCACGACCGTCTTGCCCTCAAAAGGGATGCCCTGAACCCCAGCCGCCTTCTCAATCTCGGCCAAGGCGTAGGGGTTATTGAGGATATTTTGCCGGTCAATAGCGGAATTGGTCAGGTCTTTGCTCATGCTCTGCTCCTCACAAACTCCGCACGTTGGCGATGCCGTACTGTTCCAGTATCGCGGCGAGGTTGCTCTTGGCGATGTCGTTCTCGAAGGCGCTGTCGCGGAACACGCAGGTGGTATCGCCAGCCGGGGCGAGTTCCTTGCGCCATGCCACAATGCCTTGTGCCAAGGCTTCCACTTCTTTGGCGGTAATGCGTTCAGCGAGGCACGCCAGCAGCGCACCGCCTCCGATGGCACCTACCGTCTTGCCTGCGATGTTGCGCGATTCTATCGGCACGCACAAATCCAGCCCCAGCTTGAGCAGCAACTCGTACACGATGTCTGCTTCCGTCCTGCCCAGCAGAATGTGTTCTTCGTGGTCGAGCAGCGTTTTTTCCAGATTTTCGCGGTCGGGGTTCCATGCGCGGATATTGGAAGTGTCGAGCTTGAAGACGCGGAAGCCAGAATCAAACTCCGCTTCTGGCAGTTCTACTTGTATTGCCCGTGCAGCTAGTTCAATCCGTTTCTTACAAATTTCTGCGATTGTATTGTACCCAGCCTTCTGAGCGACTGAGCCTTCCGCACATGGCTCAGGAAACTGTACGAGGCCAAAGCGACGAGATGATCCGCTGTGCGCATTCAATTCCATTACGGCGTGCCCAGTCGTGCCTGAGCCAGCAAAGAAGTCAAAAATCATATCGCCAGATTCAGTGAACCATGCGACAAAATCTTTCAGCATTGTTGTGCTTTTCGGTGTTTCAAGCGGAGGCGCGGACATGCCGAATAAACTCGCCAAATCATTTGAAATTTCGCCTTGCATACCCCAACGCTGCACTGTGGGTGGCGTAAATACGCCACGCTCTTTTGTTATTTTCAACTTCCCTGTTGCGGTGAAGTAAAATTCAAGAACACGCTGCCCTCGGCTGTCAACAAGAGCGCTGCGATCACCATAAAAAAACTGCTTCATTTGATTCGCTTGAGTAAATGCGGCTTCCAGAACCACTTCCTCTTTGAGCACCCCATTCTGAGAAATCATTCTGCCTTGCTTCAGGTGAACCTTTTCTGCGTCACCCCATGAGCCTCTCAGCTCCGTTCCCTCAGGAGCATCAAACCTTGTGCCTTTGGGAAACTGAAACTCTTGCATTGGATGGCGTGCAGATTCCCTCTTCATGGCACCCGCTTCAAAGTCTTCTGCCTCAGGTGCTTTAGGGGAGGCTATCAATTCTGCATTGCGCGCGTAAACCAACACATACTCATGGTAGACCTTAAATATGCCAGCTTGAGCACTGTGGTTTTTGTCCCATACGAGTTGCGCAAGAAAGTTTTCCTCCCCGAAAATTTCAGCCATCACCGCCTTGAGGCTATGCTGTTCTTTGTCGTTAATTGACACACAGATCACGCCATTTTTTTCAAGAAGGGCATGAGCCAGCTTCAACCTCGGATACATCATATTCAGCCAGTCAGTGTGAAACCTCCCGCTGGCCTCGGTGTTGCTGCTGATCTTGCGTCCGCCTTCCACCTGCCCTGTCAGCTCCAGATAGTTCTTGATGTTGTCCTGAAAACTGTCCGGGTACACAAAATCCTTGCCGGTGTTGTACGGCGGATCGATGTAAATCATCTTGACCTTGCCCGCGTAGCTCTTTTGCAGCAACTTCAACACTTCGAGGTTGTCGCCTTCAATCATCAGGTTCTGCGTTGTGTCCCAGTCCACACTCTCATCCGGGCAAGGGCGCAGTGTGCCGGTGCTGGGGGTCAATGCGATTTGGCGGGCGCGACGCTTGCCATGCCAATTGAGACCGTATTTTTCCTCCGCATCGGTGGCGGTCACATCACCCACCAGTTGCTTGAGCACGTCCACATTGATGGCGACGCCATTGGCGCTTTCCGTCAGCAGTTCAGGGAACAGTGCCTTGAGCTGGGCGATGTTCTCTGCCGTGATGTCGGCGGATTTGGCTTCGGTGCTGGTGGCTGCTATCTTCTGCATGGTGATCTTTCGGATTTCAGGTTTTGAGCGTGGTGAGCAAATGCACCAAACGGTACATGTCGGTATAGGGTTCGACACCGTTGTGTGCGGTGGTCAGTTCGGCCAGATGTTCGGCGCGTTGGGTGGCTTCATCCAAAAGCTGGCGCGTTTGCGCATAGTGCCCCGCCTGCCCTTTGTCGTAGTTCGGCAGATACTGGCGCAAGCGTTGATAGACCTCGGTGCGATGCAATGGCGCAAGTACATCCTCGAAATGCAGCAAGAGCCAAAGCTCGAAGCATGGCACGGAGGCGATGGCTTCAAATTTCACAGCCTGCTTCAGGTCGTTGCGCAACTTGCCGTCCAGCGCAGCAGCTTTTGCCAGGGCATTGTGGTAGGTCTCATGATCGTCACGGTCGAATACGACATACACTTGCTCAAAGGCTTTTTTGGGGATTTCCCGGACATCATCACCATGCTCAATTAAATGCTCGGCATATTCCACCACCTGCAAAGGTGTTGTGCCAAATTGACTATGCTGCACTTCCACATTAGCCGTACTTAAACGGTACCTGGAACGGATTTCCCCCAAATATAACGGCTCTGTCTTGCTGCCCTCGGTGACGATCAGAATCCGGTCATAGCTCGCACGTTGCCCTACCTTGCGGGCAAGTTGTGCGGCCTGACGATCCTTGGGCTGGTTATCTTTTCCCATGCATCCTGCCCATCAGCCTGCCGCCTGAATGGGCGGTACGGGTTCTTCGAAGAATGGCACAGCGCCATAACGGCCTATCAAGTACCCCTTTTCCCAAGCCTCGGTCTCGCGCGGACTGAAGTCAGAGAGCGGATACAGGCGCGTGGCTTGATCCTGATCTTTCTCGGTGAACCAGATTTGGTCGCGCCGGAACAGGGTGCGGTCAAGCAACGAGGTGTCATGCGTGCTGAAGAGCAATTGCGCGCCCAGCGGATTAAGTTCCGGCTGGTGGAACATGCGCACCAAGCGACGAACCAGCAATGGGTGCAAGCTACGATCCAACTCATCCACAATCAGCAAACGACCATTTTTGAGCACTTCGAGCACCGGCGCTATCAATGCATACAAGCGCTGTGTTCCCTCTGATTCTTCGTGCAATTCAAAGGTGGCGGAACCGTGTTCAGTTTTATGGACAAACTGCGGCATGATAATTTCGCGCTCTTCACGAGAGAATTTTGGGCCATCAGGTCCAATCAGTATTTGATGATGCGAGCCTGGGCGGGGTACGCTCACTACATCGCTAATGCTGATGTCTGCCGAAGCAAGAAAATCACGCACGGCCCTCTTCCCCACTTCAGTCTGAAGCAACTGGGTAGTTAAATCGGGCAGTGGCGACAAACCGGCACCGAAATAAACTGGTTGTTCTACCAACCAGCGGAAAATCGGCCCAAGTAGTTCGCTGTTGAGCTGCGCAGCGGTGGAAAGGAACAAAGCATTAGGGCGCGTCGTTTCCTGCCAGAGCTTGCGAGGGCCGGTCAGGTGGGTACTGAATTCATAATCCGAGCTTTGCGTTTCCTCATTAAAGCTGCGCCGAAACCACTGTTGCGGCTTGGCGGCTCGGTACACCAGCAGCCATTCATCCACGATGCGTTCAGGGGTGAGACTGAAGCCGTATTGATGCCGCACCCCGCCCAGCAAGAAGGTGATTTCAAACTCAGTGGGTTGCTTGGCATATTCCGCATCCAGCCGAAACGGCTGCACATTAAATGTCTGGCCAGGTTGCAGCACGGTTGCCGATTCGGCAACGACAGAGCGCATATAGTGTAGAGCAAGAAGCAGCGTAGATTTGCCGCTGGCATTGGGGCCATAGACAACGGCACTGCGCAATACGTGGGGAATACTCGTGATGCCGGTAGATGCCAGATGGGTGTCGGCCAGCTTCTTTTCCTTGGACGCAACGAAGCTAACGACGATCTCATCACGAATTGAACGGTAGTTTCGAACCCTGAATTCGAGCAGCATGGTGGCCCCGTGATTAAAAATGATACCTTATTATGCTTAAATTATGCAAAAAGTAAATCTATTTTTATATCTCAGCTTGTTATTCTGGGCAGAGATTATTCAGCCAGAATGCGTTAACTGAAGCGTTGCTGTATCAAGTTCGCGTTGGAGCCGCTGCAATTCGATGTTCATTTCCACGCGCCTAGCCAACTGTTTTTCCTTGGTGGCGACATTTCGCAGCCGCTCAACCTCAGCCTCAAGGCGGCGGCAATCCTGCAAAGCTACTCGGCGAACTGACGCCTGCCCTTCCGTTTCACTTTGAGCAAACGCCCCGGTGATTTGAGCCGCCTGACAGGCCGTTAGCGTGTCCAACCAGCCTTGATAGAGGTCTTTCAAGTTCGCGCGCGGCTGGCGAGTGATGGATAAAGCGTGGAGGAATGCGGACAAAACCTCCGGCGGGGTCGAATCTCCAGCCAAGGTCACAACAGCAGGTTCGCCATCCAGAACGACTTTACCCGCTTCGTTCTGCGCCCAGCGGATATGAGCCATCGAGAGAATCAATTTATCTTGCGCCGTGAGCAACAACAGAATCGGGTAAGGCACTGCCCGGTGCGTCAGTTCGGCAATGCGGGCTGCTTTGGCATCTTGCCGCAAAGCGATGTGCAACACGGCAATTTCCAGATATTCGCGGGTTTCATCCCGGTATTCGGGTACACCGATGGTTGAGGGTTTAAGCGAAGCCACCCACTGTATTTCTTCGATGCCTTCGGTGATGTTGCGCTTGTCGGCGGCAGTGGGTGCGCCGTTTTCAACCAACAGCTTTTTGGGGATGCGCTGATCGACACGGCAACTGGCAGGCAGCTCCAATGCGGCAATCAGGTCTTGCACTGTCATGCAATTGCCTCTGGCAGCACAACCAGAAACGCCACCACTTCAAAATCGTTGCTTCCGGCAAACTCGCCCTTCATGGCATGAGTTCCGCCCGGAGAAAACAGGCTGGCAACGGCACGCTCTTCGCTCTTGCCCACGACCGAGGCCACTGCCGCCGCCAGCAATTGCTGGGCATGGCGCATGTCTTCACCCTGCCTGGTTTCCTTATCGTATCTGGCGCAGGCGGTAGCGTCCGGCAGGTCGCGCCCAAGGCTCAAGCGCTTGAGGCGATCCAGTATGCGTTTGGCTTGGGTGTAGGGTAGCAATACGCTGCCATCTTCACCGACATGCACGAGGTAGTGCGGTGCCAGCGGATAACCGGATTCCGCGATTTTTTCTGCCGCCGCGCCTTCGGCTCGCAGGCAGAACACGATGCCCGGCGGAATGTCGGCATCCTCGCTGGTAGTAACCGCGCTTGCACCTAACGGTATTCCCTCCAGCTTGCCCGGATGCGCCTTGAAATACTGGGCAAGGTCGATGCGGAAATCGGTGAGCGTCAGGTCGGTGATGGAAACCCCGGCGGAGAGGTCTTCCAGATCAATCACCGTGTCTTGCAGCTTGAGCAATTGCTTGCGGCGGTATTCCAGATCGTTCATCTGGTTGCCGGATTGCTGCTCGATGAGGTTTTCTTCACCCGTGGCGGAAATATCCAGCAGCACCATACGCCCGCTGACGCGCTGTTCGAGGTTGATGTATTCATCCAGCTCCATGTTCGGCCAGAAGTTGACGAGCTGGATGCGCTGGTTGGGTGAGCCGATACGGTCTATCCGGCCAAAGCGCTGAATGATGCGCACTGGGTTCCAGTGGATGTCGTAGTTGATGAGCCAGTCGCAGTCTTGCAGGTTCTGGCCTTCGGAAATGCAGTCGGTGGCAATCAGCAAATCCAGCGTGCCTTCGTGAGCCAGCTCTTCCGGGCGCTCTTTGGAGCGTGGCGAAAAGGATGTGAGGATAGAGGCCAAGTCTTTGCGCAGGCCGGGGATAGTGGTCTGGTTGCGCCCTGTGCCCGTGACCAGCGCAGCTTCAATGCCCAGCTCTTTTTTCGCCCAGCCGGAAATTTGTTCGTAGAGGTATTGCGCCGTGTCGCTGAAGGCGGTGAACACGATAATTTTGCGGTTGCCGTCATTGATCGGGTTGCGGCATTTATTCTGGATCATGTCGCGCAATGCCTGCAATTTGGCATCACGATCTGGATCAACCTGCATGGCGGCACCCAGCAAGGTGGCCAGGCGATTGCGGTCTTCGATGAGGTCTTGCTTCCAGCGGATGAGGTCAACGTCGCCCAGCAATACTTTGACTTTTCTGCCAACCAGCAAGCTCTCGAAGGTTGGGTCTTCGATGTCCACATCGGTGATGTCCTGCTCTCCAAGTTCTCCGGTTTGGGACTCAATGCGCTCTAGCACGGCCTCCACATCCTTGAGTTGCCGTTCAACCGTGAGCCGGAACGAAGAGACTGCACTTTCCATGCGCTTGAGCACATTGACGCGTAGCAGGTGAATCAAGCTTTCTTCGCGATCCACCTGACGGAAGAAGCTCTCGCCACCACGAATCTGCGTGCTGTATTTGGCATCGTATGCCGCCTGTTTGTGAGGAAGCACGTACCGCAACGGTGCGTAGCTGGCCAGGTTCAGGCGGCGGATTTCCATGTTGATGTCGCGAATGGAGCGGAATTCACCTGCTCTATCCACGTCCGCCTTGATGTTGATAGGCGGCAGGCGATCCGGGAAACGGCCCGTTTCGGTGATGCCGTAGTATTTCTCAATGTGTCTGCGTGAACGCGCAATGGTGAGATGGTCCAGCAAGGTGAAGTAATCAAAGCCGAGCATCTCGATCAGCTTTGCGGGCGTTTTCTTCGCCTCATCCATTTCCAACCAGCGATTGAACTGCCTCTGTGCCAACCGGGTGGTGCTATCAATACTGTCTATGCCATGATCGGACAACGCCGCATCATCGCCCTCGGTGACGAATGCAATCTGGTTCTTCAGGTCGGCCAGCCGGTTATTGACTGGCGTAGCTGATAGCATGAGCACGCGGGTCTTAACGCCTTCCTTGATGATGCGGCGCATCAGGCGGTCGTAGCGCGATTCTTTGTCTTTGTGCGTCGCCTTGTTGCGGAAGTTGTGGGATTCGTCGATAACCACCAGGTCGTAATTTCCCCAGTTAATGTGAGTCAGGTCGATGTCGCCGGAACTTCCCGCGTCACGGGAAAGATCGGTGTGATTCAATACGTCGTAATTGAGTCGGTCGGCGGCCAGCACATTGCGCTTGTCATTGGTCTTGTAGAGCGTCCAGTTTTCGCGCAGCCGCTTTGGGCATAGCACCAGCACACGGTCATTGCGTAGCTCGTGGTATTTGATGATGGCCAACGCCTCAAATGTTTTACCCAGACCGACGCTATCGGCGATGATGCAGCCGCCAAAACGATTGAGCTTGTCTATCGCCCCCACTACACCGTCACGCTGGAACTTGTAGAGCTTCTTCCAGACCAGTGTATTTCGTATTCCCGTGGCTGATTTGACGATGCGGTCTTCGTCCATTTCGTCACTGCTGGTTTGGAACAGATGGTGCAGCATCAGCACGTAAATGCTGTAAGGATCGCGGTGGTCTGTGATTGACTTGAGATTTGCCAGTAAAGCGGTCTGTGCTTCAGGTTGTTCCTTGAGGTTATTCCATTGAACATCGAACCACTCATTGAGCTGCCTGCTCTCTTCGTCGGTTTCCGATGACTGAATAAGGTTAAGCGGGTTGCCCGGTGTAATGCCTAGCCCGTCGGTACTGAAAGAGAATGAGCCCATAATGCCGAGTTGGGGTGCCGCATCTGCGTTGCGTATCACAGCCGCGCCCTGCGGGACGGCTCCGCTTACTCGTCTCAATTCAGTATTGCCTTGCAACCACTGCGCAAGCCGTAGCGCCAGCCAGCGCACTTGAAGGCGATTGCGCGCAGCTCGGTCATGCTCAGAGCCAAACAACTTCAGGTCGTGCTCTTCGCTGGGGAGTAAGAGGCGAGTCTTTTCTATCGAGGATAGTTCATTGAGTAGTTCGGCAAAGGCGAAGAGAGACAGCGACGAGGTCGCCATGTCCATGCTGCTGCCTTGCTTCAATAGAGGCTTGATGGCATCGAGGGTACGCTCTGCACCCGCGTTACGTAGAAATCTCATCGTGATCGAATAATTCTTACTGCGGCCACGGTGAAGTGGCATGAAATCGGATTCTTTACCAAGGCATATCCCCGCGTTTTTGTTGGTTTTGTGCCATCGGATAATAACCCCTTTGGGTTGTGGCTGGTATATGCCAAACGGCATATATACTTTTCTTGGCCAGAAAAAATAGAGTGAGAGACGTCTTAGCCGGAATATGTATTAATACAATGCAATTGAACTCCAGCAAGACCAAACTTGGCCAAGCAACGCACCAACCCCAAGCGCCATAGAACACGCAGGAGGCTGCCAGCAGTTCCTATTGGGAAGATTTAACACCGAAACATGTGTGAGCTACCCCAAACACCAGTAGCGTCACTGCAGGAAGATATACAGGAATAGCGCGGAGTTGAGCCGCGCCGATCAAATCCAACCCAATTGCCGAAGTGTAAGATACGCCCCGCCCGCGCAAATGATCGCCGGCAGCGCCACCAGCCAGTCTTGCCTGGATGGAAGGCTTGCCGCGATGAATGTGCTGGCCACCCAGATGTGTGCCAGATACCAGCCGCCCTGCGCATCTGAATGGACTACGGCAGACCATATCCCCAGCGGAAGCAAGACAACGGGTGCAAGCGTATTCGGGATGCGCGTCAGGATGTCTGGTGACACCTTCACCGAACCCAGCGTCCAGCCGCTCCCTTCCCGCTTCGGGATGAGCCCCGGGAAGGATGGCCTTGCTCCCAGCACAAAAGCAGCAAGCCAGTGACTCAACTCATGTGCAACGGTGCCAGGTAGCGAAAACAGGCTGAATGCCCACATGCCAAGCCGAGGCGCAATTACGTAATGGATTGCCAGCATAAGGATAGCGATGTGTTACTTCCTCTGCCGTTTAAACAAGATTTTGAGACCCCTCGTCCATGGATTTAGAAGCGGCCTATAAACTTTTGCAACTGAGAATGACACAGGCACTCCAATTGATATAGAATGAACCATCAATTGATATTTAAGGGGGTCTTATGACTACATCCATAGCTACCCGCAAGCGTGCAGAAGGCTTCGGTAAATGGAAGGCAGCACTGTCCGTCGCCAATGCTGGGATTCGCATTCAGATCGTTCGCGCTGGAGCTGCCCCTTCCATCATGGTTACGGCCAGCGAGCACTTTGGCATGCCGCGCGCTCGCTTTGCAAAGTTGATTGGGATGTCCCCGGCGACCGCAGAGCGCAAGATTAAGTCTGGCAGCCTATTGGGGCAAACCGAGACTGAGCGATTGAGTCGCATCGCGCTGATCGAGAATGAAGCCGAAAAGGTCTTTGGTACATCAGACATGGCTCGTGACTGGTTGACCAAGATGAACGCCTCGCTTGGCAGCTCCCCGTTGTCCATGCTGGACACCGAGATGGGTGCCGATGAAGTGCGCAAGATGTTGTCCGCCATTGCCTACGGTGGCGTTGTCTAATGCAGGCATGGAGGATTGCCAAGCGAGGCTATGCGCTCGACCGCCAAGGGACAGGGGGGAGATTGACTGGCGGACGTTGGAACTCACCAGGCGTTGCCGCCATTTACGCTGGCATGACCCCAGAGATCGCCGCCTTGGAAAAACTTGTCCACACATCAGACATCCTCCCGCGGGATCTGGTGCTGTCCGTCATCGAGCTCCCAAGCGACGAGCGGCTATACCTTCGCCTCACAGTAGCTGACTTGCCCGATGGTTGGGATGCGCTTCCAAGCTCAACTACCGCTGCCTCCATAGGGGATGCATTCTTGCGTGCATCCACACACCTTGGGCTTATCGTGCCCTCTGCCATCATGCCTGAAGCCTTGAATATCGTTCTTAACCCAAGCCATCCTGAATTCAATAGCGTTACGTTCAGCATCGTTCGCCCATTCGAATTCGATTCGAGGTTGAGTAGGTAAGTCCGCATTGTGCAATGCTTTGGGCTTACGACCATTGCTGCTGCAGAGCAAAGCACCCCAATCCCAAGCAAATGATCGCCGGCAGCGCAACCAGCCAGTCCTGGCGAGATGGCAAGCTTGCATAGAGGACTGTGCTGGCCACCCAGATGTGTGCCAGATACCAACCACCCTGCGCATCTGAATGGGATACGGCATACCATATCCCCAGCGGAAGCAACGCAATGGGTGCAAGCGTGATCGGGATGCGCGTCAGGATGTCTGGTGACACCTTCACCGAACCAAGCGTCCAGCCGCCCCTTTCCCGCTTCGGGATAAGCCCCGGGAAGGATGGCCTTGCTCCCAGCACAAAAGCAACGAGCCAGTGACTGAGTTCATGCGCAACGGTGCCGGGCAACGAAAACAGGCTGAACGCCCACATGCCCATCCGAGGGGCAATGGCGTATTGGGTCACCAGCATGAGGCCGATCAGGAAGTGCGTGGAGGCCGGGAGCGAGGCAA
>Ga0210020_1001474_pt1 | contig 20211 bp, 21 predicted proteins | sample CryGeymeta201514_FD_183980 | JGI IMG/M metagenome (GOLD analysis project Ga0210020, IMG submission 183980) | Groundwater microbial communities from Crystal Geyser aquifers in Utah, USA - Crystal Geyser metaG 2015-14 (SPAdes) (version 2) | ecosystem: Environmental > Aquatic > Deep subsurface >... | reverse complement strand
AAAAATGATTTCGGTGTTATTATTGATCGTATTATCGCTGGATCACCAGCAAAAGAAGCTGGTCTTCTTGCAGGAGATATAATTGCTAAAGCAAATAATGAAGAATTAAAAGATATGAATCTTACTAATGCTGTTTCTAAGATTCGTGGAGCGGCTAATACTATCGTTACTCTTGAGATTCTTCGTCCTGGAGAAAAAGAAATCATAACAAAAATCGTTACGAGAAAAAAGATAGATATTCCATCCACAGATGGAAAAATAATAGAAGGTACGAACATTGGATATATTGCCCTTTCTATTTTCGGAGAAAAAACAGCAGACGATTTCGATAAAGTTCTTACAGATTTGGAAAATAAAAAAATAACAGGACTTATTATTGATCTTCGTGACAATGGTGGTGGATATTTAGAAACAGCTGTTTCTATTCTTTCGAATTTTATAGAAAAAGATAGAGTTCTGGTAACTACCAAGGAGAAAAATCCATTTCTCAACAAATCATATTTTTCTTATGGAAATACAAGAAAACCTCTTCCAATCATTGTTCTTATAAATGAAAATTCCGCATCTGCTTCAGAGATTACTGCCGGAGCACTCAAAGATTATAATCTCGCTATTTTAGTGGGACAGAAGAGTTACGGAAAAGGTTCCGTACAACAACCATTTAATCTGAGCGATGGAAGCGAAATTAAAATAACGGTAGCAAAATGGTATACTCCGAAAGATTACGGAATCGATAAAGTAGGAATCAAGCCTGATATCGAGGTAAAATTCGAAAAAGAGGATTATGAAAATAAATATGATCGACAACTGGAAGAAGCTAAAAAAGTACTCTCAGATTTTATTAAATTATGAAATAAACAAAAAGCGATAGATCTTTATTTGAAAGATAAAGAAACATCTCTCTCAAATAAATTATTAGAAACCACTACAAGTACAACAAAGAAATAATAAAAATTTTTAAGAAACCAAAAAATAATCCGCCGTGGCGGATTATTTTTTCTTAAGTGCTTCAAGATAGAGATTGCTTGCTTTGATGGGATCCATTCTATCAGAAAGTGCACCATTTATAACGATAACCGGACCGGTTTTACAATTTCCCTGACAACCGCACTCCTCTATAATACTCCGATTTCTCGTATCGTATTTTGCTTTTTCTGCGAGTAACCGCTTGAGTATATAGGGAGAGAATCTTCCCGCGCATGTTTTCCCGGTACAAATTTTCGCGGAAATCTTTGCAGGAGAGAGATTTTGTTGTTTCGGAGAAGATTTCATATCCTCGGAAATCGAAGTTATCTCGGAAATATCTATTGTCATAAGAGTGTTAAATAAGTGATAAATTATATCTTCATTCCTCGCCAAACGCCGTGGATATTACAACTAAGTCGAACTTCATACTCATCCAATCCGGGATTTTCAAAAATAATAACATCTTCCTCTGGTTGAAGTCGAAGTTCGATAATTTCGCCATCCGTTTCAAAAAGCCCGACATATTCAATAAAGTGATTTTCCTCTATTTCATGCGGATTATCACTAGTTCCAATTTGGACAACAATAGTGTTTCATTGTTCTTTATAGAACGCTATATGACTCGCTTCTTGTTCGGTAATTCCCCCCAGAGAAGATACTTCCTGGATATTTGTAGGCGTTTCTATAAAACCTTCCTTTTCTTCTCCACAATGAGGACAAACCCAGGATTCATCGATATCTTCAAAGACGGTTCCCTGAGCGATATTTTCTTCTCAAATAAAAGGATTATAAACGTAAGAACAAGCAGTACAGGTGAATTTTTGCATAAATTTAAATAAGTATATAGGTACTATCCGGTATGAAAATTGACTTTTTCTATTTTTTCTTATAGTACTCTATAAGGAAAAAAATTATTTTCCTTTCAAAATTCGATCAAAATGTTTCTAACATTCTTTCCACAAGATAACATCTCTATCCCAAACAGTATAGGGAAAAACTTGTTTTATGCAATGTTCTATTTTATCTCTCAAATCAATAAATCTTTATGCAAACCCTTTTAATGGGCATCTTTTCCGGTGCTATTGTTTCCGGTGTTGTTGTATATTTTCTTCTTGTTTTTTTTACAAAAAAACAAGAATGACAAGACCAAGAAAATCTCAATAAACTTCTCCAATCTGGACAAGAAGAAGTAAGAACTCTTATATCAGAAGCGAAAGCTCAAGCAGCAGAAGAACGAAAACGTATCGAAGAAGAGAAAGTGGAAATCCGTGAAAAAACAAGAAAAACAGAAGAAATTGAGGCAAAAATCGTTCAAAAGGAAGAAAGAATCGAACAAAAACTTGAAGAAATTGATAAAAAACAGATTTCCCTCAGAGAAAAAGAAGACGAACTTGAAAAAACTCGTTCCAGTATGGAAGAAACCAAAAAGGAACTTCAGTGAAAATTGTCAGAAATATCTCAACTGAGCGTAGAAGAAGCAAAAGAAATGCTTCTCAAAAGAACCGAAGAGATATATGAAAAAGATATCCTTGCAGTTATCGAGAAGAAAAAAACAGAACTTCGTGTGAGAGAAAAAGAATTGTCTCGTGAAATTCTTATTAAATCTATCCAACAATATTCTGGAGATGTAACAGCTGAGATGACCCAAACACTTATTCATCTCGAAAACGACGATATCAAAGGAAAACTTATCGGAAAAGAAGGACGGAATATTATCGCATTTGAGCGTGCAACGTGAGTTTCTCTTATTATCGATGACAGTCCAGACACAGTGTTTATCTCCAGTTTCGACTTGTTTCGACGTTATATTGCCAAGAAATCTCTCGAGCAGCTTATCGAAGATAAACGTATCCAACCAGCTCGTATTGAGGAAATCGTGGAACAAAATCAACAGGATGCCGACAAAGTTATCTACGATCTCGGAGAAAAAGCACTGAACGAAATGGGTATTACTGGAATCCCGGACGAGATCATTCCGCTTATTGGAAAACTTCGATTCCGAACAAGTTATGGACAAAATATCCTTATCCATTCTAAAGAAGTTGCATATATCGCCGAAGCGATTGCCAAGCAAATCGGAGCTGATTCTCAATTGGCTTTGAAATGAGGACTTCTCCATGATATTGGAAAAGCACTTGATCATGATATCGAGGGAACACACCCAGAAATCGGAGGGAAAATCGCCCGAAAATACGGTCTTTCCGAAAATCTCATCAATATCATCGAATGACACCATGATGCGGTTCCACAGATTTGTATCGAGACAAAAATCATACAAATTGCCGACGCCATCAGTGCTGTGCGTCCAGGAGCTCGCCGAATGAACGCAGAAGAATATATCAAACGTATCCAGGAAATGGAAAATGTTGCTATGAGTTTCTCTGGAGTTTCCAAGGCTTATGCACTTTCTGCTGGACGAGAAGTTCGAGTATTTGTCGATGCTGCAACTGTTTCTGATTATGAAGCAGAACAACTTGCTCAACAGATAGCCGGATCCATCGAAGCGAATCTTTCCTATCCAGGAGAAGTGAAAGTGAATCTCATTCGAGAAAAACGAGTGATAGAATATGCGAGATAAAAAATCCCCCGTAAGTTTTATATCTATAATAGAGACATATGTATCCCCAAATAGAAATACTCGGAATAACAATCTATACCTTCGGGCTCGCGCTTTCCATTTCATTTATTCTCTTTTTCTTCATGCTGCATAAGCTTTCTGAGAAATTCGGAATCAATGCGAATTTTTTTCTTGGAAATATTTTCTGGTTTTTCCTTTCCATGTTTTTCTTTTCGAGATTTTTCTATATTATCGCGGAATGGCGTGATTTTCAATTTCTTTGGAGTCAAGGTATACTCAAATTTCTTTTCATGTCCGATTACAATTTCTCTCTTATGGGAGGAGTGCTTGGGTTTGCGGTGGTACTCGTACTTCAACTGAAACGGTTTAAGATTTCCACTCGAAAATACATAGATGCAATCGTTCTCGCTTTTTTCTTCGCTTCTATCATCGGGTTTATCGGAGCATTTTTCGGCGGACAGATCTATGGTCGTCCAACCGATTCCTTTATGGGAATCGCGGCAACGAACGATATGAGTAATACTCCGTACACATCTCCAATGTTTCCTCTCGCACTTCTGTATTCTTTTGTTTCATTTTTCCTCTTTTTCTGTCTTTATCTCGTTCGTAAATTCACGAAAATAGAAGGATTGGTCGGATATATAGGAATCCTCCTTTTTTCCATCATTCTCTTTAGTGCGGAGTTCTATAGCGGAGGAACCGATATTTTCCAAGCATATGTTTTTTTCGATCTTAATCAGATAGGTTCCATTGTTCTTTTTGCAATCGGAGTGCGAGGACTTTATAAAATCTACAAAGAAGTCTAATTTCTAGGCATAATGATAAAAAATCTTCGCCTTCACGATCAATCTCTCTTTTTCCTCGGTTCGACTGGTGTTGTATCGGGGATTTTTTTGACCAATATCTTTCAGGAAAATACGATTTTTCTCTTATTATTTGTCTGTATCGTATCTATTCAGATTCTTTTCTTTTTTCGTTCACTTTTTCTCGGACTTCTCTTCTTTTTCTTTTGTTTTTCTCTCGGGGGATATATGAGTCTTGAGAGGCTTCAAGATATCGACACGATAACAACACTTTTTGAAAAAGAGACAGTATTTTTTACTCAGGAGGTGCGGGTAACAGGAACTCTTTGGGAGAAACTTGGAGAGACCGAAAAAAGTGCTCGCTACATTCTCCGGAGTGTGACTCTCGGGACTGAGAAACTTCCAGAAAAAGTCGGGATTCTCATAACTTTCCCAGATAGTCGTCACAAGAGCATTGATGATATTATCGCTTTCACCGGAAAACTCATGCTCCCGAGAACCAATGAAACTTTTGATTACCGGACGTACCTTCTTCTCGACCAGGTCTACGCGACCACTTTTGCCACTTTTCCTGATAAGTCAGGGGTAAATCCATTAAAGAACTTTGCAATCTTCATCCGAGAAACTCGAGAAAAACTCCTCTCCATTATAGAAGATATCTACCCATGAGAGAGTGCGAAGCTTCTCGAAGGGATCCTTATCGGAGAGCGAGCGAATCTTTCCACAGAAACGAAAGCGAATTTTAATGCCTCGGGACTCACACACATCATCGCGGTGAGTGGGTTCAATATCACCATCATCCTTATATTTCTCTCGTTTCTTTTTCGATCTTTTCCGGCTATCCTTCGTCTCGTTCTCGCATTCGTGTGTGTCGGGTTCTTTACGCTCTTGGTTGGTCCACAGATGCCGGTTCTCCGGGCAAGTGTGTTTGGACTTCTCGCGTACGGCATACTTCTCTCTGGGAAACGGATGCGAGCTTTTTCTATGCTCCTCGCGGTTGCGGTGGTGTTTGTCCTCCTCGATCCACTCATTCTAAACTATGATGTGAGCTTTCATCTCTCGTTTCTAGCGGTATTTGGACTCCTCTTCTTCGGAGATTTTTTTACTCGGCTCTTCTCATTCTTCCCTAAGTGGTTCGGCCTCCGAGAAGCACTTGCGATGTGTTTTGGGGCGATGGTATTCACTCTTCCTATTCTTGTGGCGAACTTCGGACAAATCTCCATCGTCTCCCCACTTGCCAATATTGTGGTAGTTCCCCTCATCCCTCTCGTGATGCTCGGAGGGTTCCTGAGCCTCTTCGGAGCACTTCTTTCCTCGACTCTCGGTATATGGCTCGGATTCCCAACCTGGCTCGGACTCTCGTATATCCTCCAAGCGGTTGCGTGGTTCGGCGAACTTCCGTTCGCCACTGTTCCTGTCCAGCTTGGCGAATATAGATATCTATTTGAAATAGGATATTATATGGTTATAACTTTTTTGGTGGTGTATTTCCGAGAGGAGAATGAATAAAAAGTTAGGGAGAACTCTCAGTGGTTTATGGTAACATTCCTTTTCTTTTCGTTTCTTTTTACTTTTTACGTATACTACTAACTATAACTCTATTTATCAGAAATGGGATTATAGTTAGTAGGCTATAGATTTTATAAGGATTATGAAGTTAAAGTTTACGATTGGACTTATAAAGTCTTCTCGCAATTCTTTTCTACACAACATGGTTACATTTACATGTAATGTTTACTTCATAATCCTTATCTACGATGAATCCTATAAATAATACTTCCGTAATCCATACAGATCTTTCCAAGAAATATTCATATCAGAAACAAAAAAAGAAACTCCTCTGATTTACATTAGTCGAGCTCATTGTCGTTATCTCCATTCTTGCCATTCTTGGCACCATCTCTCTCATCTCTTTTCAATGATTCTCTGGTTCTGCCCGAGATTCCAATAGGGTATCCGATATAAACAATCTTTCCCAATCTCTTGAGCTCACTTCCATCAAAACCGGATATTATCCTCTCCCAGACAATTCCTTTACTATCACTTATTCAGGAGGAATTATTTGGACTCAGTGAAGCATAGGAGAGATAGTTATGAATGTACTTTCTGCTGATTGAGCGAAACTCAACAAGAAACCAACTGATCCTCTCAATCAAACTAAAGAATACACCTATTCTGTCCTCAAATACGGATCTGTCTATCAGATTAGAGCAGACTGGGAAGGGGATAATATAACTTACGATACCTTTTCTCACTTTGAGAGAGGATTGGGGTGAGGGTTTATCGACCAAGCCCAGGCATCCTCCGGTAATCCTCTTCTCACCTATATCAGAGGAACTTATAACGGAGTTGTTACTAAAACAGAAACAGGAAGTATTAAATATATTCTTGCTATTCCCAGTCTCTTCCTAACTAACGGAACAGGAATAGTAATTCTTCCCACAAATACTCTCACCTGATTCTATATTCATGGACAAACCAATTCTGGGGGCATACTCTTCCAGCCAAGTCTTGTTTATTCCTCTGGTTCTCTTCCATCAACCAGTATTGAACGTCAAACTTTCGCTACCGCTCTCGCGAATGCTTATTCAGGAACCACTCTTGCCACTCAAACGAACATTCAACCATTCATTACTGCACTCACCGATACTAATTCCGGAATACTCCTCGTGAATCTTGGAGAATCTGCTATAACAAATTGGCTCGGAGGAGGTTTAGTATTATTGTCCAGTACCTCTATTCCTGCCACTAACTGTACGACCACTACCTACAGCGGAGTAACTATCACTGCTCTCATAAGTAGCACTTCACAGAACTTCACGAAATCTATTGCTTATGGAACTGGAGATGTAACTGCTACTTGTTTCAATGGAATAGTTGCCTATGAAAGTATTAATACTACCTGTGACATAAACTATGTCACATCGGGAGCCTGGAATTGTATAGCGGATAGTTGTACTGGAAGTGCTCCAACAAATAGTCAGCTTAATGGAACACAATGAACAGCTTCCTGGAATTACTCCACTACATCAGGACTCTGTAAATTCCAATGTCAGGCAGGATATTATTGGAATGGAATAGATACTTGTATTGTTGCTGCTGCTGGAAATTATGTCGCAACAGCAGGATTGTCAAATCAAACTGCTTGTACAATAGGGACATATCAGAATTCCACGGGACAAATTTCCTGTAGTATTCCAACTGTTGGATACTGGGCTTCCCCAATTAATAATGCAACTGCTAATATATCTCAAACCCAATGTCTCGCTGGAACCTATTGTAACGGATGAGTGAAAATCACTACGACTGCTGGAAATTATACGAGCACCGCTGGAGCTATATCTCAAACCCAATGTCCCGAAAATAGCTATTGTCCAGCCGGAAGTGGAACCCCAACGGCCTGTGGTGGTGGTTTCATAAGTCCAGCCGGAAGTACGAATGTTGGTAGTTGTGTAGCACCACCAATAAATGGGGCTTGTGATAATACCACTATCTTTGCTTGTCTGAATGGTTCCACCTCAGTATCCAATGTGGCAAATAGTTGTGGGCAAAGTGCTACATGGGGATGTGATGGTTTGAATTTAGGAACCAGTACTACCGCAACAGCTTGTAGTAAAGCGAATACAGCATGTCGTTATACATGATGTAATATCGATGATATCATACTTTCCAACGGACAAATTTGGGCAGCTTGCAATATAGGATCAAGTGTAGCATGAACAACCGCTGCATCTTATGGAAGTTATATTCAATGGGGACGAAACGATGGTTGATGGACGACGACTGGAGCGGCCACAGACTGGCAGGCACGGAATGATAATTCATGGGGAGGAGGTACTACAACCAAGACCGCATGAACATGGGCTACTGTTTCCGCCGCGAACCAAATACTCATGAAGGGGCCATGTATCGGAAGTTACCATATACCAACTGATTTTGAATGGGTAACTGCCGTGAATCTTGTAACCGGGAAAACTTCCGGATGGGTGGCATGAGATATTACCACTCTCCAAAATACTCTGAAACTTCCCACACCAGGTCACCGTTCTTACTCAAATGGTTCGATAATTAGTCTGGGAAAGGGTTATTATTGGTCATCCAGTCCGAATACTACATATAGCTATTATCTATTCTTTTCCACGGCTATTTATCCGTCGGATTTTGACGTTCGGGCATTCGGAAAATCTGTACGTTGTCTCAAGAATTAAGAAACCACACTCTTTCGTATTTTTCGTTGTCTCTGAAGAAAATCTTTCTCGAAAAAACGAAATTCTTAGAAAGAATTTATATTTTCTCCAACTTCAACTCCTTTAATTTCCTTTCTACTTCCTTGAGTATGAATTCCGTATAGAGCATAGCCTTTTCTTCGGATATATGGAGATTTAATGAGCCGAGGAAAAATATGAGAATTTTGGCAAGAAGGATGCTTGTATTCTTTTTTTCTTTGGTTGTGAGGATATAAAGGAATCGTTCCGTCATAACCACAGAAGGGTCGTAACTGATAATAGCGAAAATATCTTCTATCCATTCATTGATACGTTTTCTGATAGTAGGATCGATAGTTTCGTCGTCGAATTCAATCGTCGTCGAATATGCCGGGAAACGGAATTCTCGGTGCGTTTGAACTTCTCATTCTTTCATATAATGGTCGCGGATAATATCCGAAGCTTTTTGGTGAACAAGCGAAAAAGCACCTATGACGATATGGGAAGGGGTTCCAGAATCGAAAAGTGGAAAAATATGAGGAATAATTGCATCATATTTTCTGGAAGTGATAATTTCTCGCAAACATTCATGAAGGTGATCGTTGTCGCGTTTTGCTTTTCCTTCATCCTTCTGTATCCGCTTAATTCCTGCGAGGGATTTCGCGGCTTTTGCTCGGGCTGCTTCGGATTGTTGTTCAGTACCACCCTCTGCTCCGCCTTCATCACCGTCGAGATTATCGAAACCGTCGAGTCACATAAAATAGTTGTTAGTAAGTAGTTGTTAGTTTCTCGTTCCAACGCGATCAAAGCATTCAAACTGAATCTCAGTATCTTTGAATATCTCATCAACTCTGTAGAAACCTTTCGTGCAAATTGTATTATTTTCGATAAAATGGGTTGTTTCCAGTAGAACGATACTTGCTTTCGGTCGGGAGAGTTTTCCATTTCCTCGGGTCTCGATGAGCGGTATCTCACCAAGGAGCCAGTAATTTCGTTGCCCGTTTTTAAGGAAAGGATACACTTTTCCTACCTCGAGATTTTCAGGAACGCACTCCTCTATTTTTCGATTGCCGTTCTCGAATTCAGAAATATTTCTGAGTGCAAGATCGGGATTGAATTCAACCTGAATGCCCATAATTTAATTATTATTTTGTATACAAAGGAAACTTCACACAAAGATTTTTCACTTCCTGCTTGATCTTCTCGAGTTCATTTGCATCTTCTCTGTTTTTGAGCGTTCGGACAATGATATTTCCGAGGATTTCCATCTCGGCAGCTCCCATTCCACGAGTGGTGATAGCAGGTGTTCCGATACGGATTCCTGACGGATCCAATGGTTTACGTGGGTCGAATGGAATCATATTTTTATTCGTACTAATTCCGACCGTTTCGAGTGCTTTTTCCGCTTCTTTTCCCGTGATTCCGAAGCTTCCGAAAACATCGAGAAGCATGAGGTGATTGTCGGTTCCTCCGGAAACAACCCGAAGTCCTTGGGCAGCGAGATTAGCAGCAAGAGTTTGAGCATTCTTCACTACTTGTTTCGCATATACTTCGAAAGATGGTAGGAGTGCCTCTCTGAAAGCCACGGCTTTTGCAGCGACAAGGTTTTCATGAGGACCTCATTGAACTCCTGGGAATACGGCACGAGCGAGGGCTGGACCGAGATTTTCCTTCGACATAATGATCGCCCCTCGTGGTCAACGAAGTGTCTTATGTGTCGTAGTGGTTACAATATCGCAGTAGGGAACTGGATTAGTAAGAACTTTTCCTGCAACGAGCCCCGCAATATGGGAGATGTCCGCCATAAGATAGGCACCAACTTTGTCAGCAATGTCTCGAAATCGTTTCCAGTCAAGATCCCTTGAATACGCGGAAAATCCGGCGATAATCATTCGTGGTTTTGACTCTATGGCGATTCTTTCGACTTCGTCCATGTCGATGGTTTCAGTTGTCTTGTCTACCCCGTAAGAGACGATATTATAGAGGAGTCCAGAGAAGTTGAGCGGATGTCCGTGAGACAAGTGTCCACCTTGATCGAGACTCATTCCGAGAACGGTATCGCCCGGTTGTAAAAGCCCGAGATACACGGCGAGATTCGCAGGGGAACCAGAAAGGGGTTGTACGTTCACGTATTCTGTACCGAAAATCTCTTTTGCCCGAGCAATAGCGAGATTCTCGACTACGTCGATATTGGTTTGTCCGGCATAGTAGCGTTTTCCGGGATACCCTTCCGAGTACTTATTCATAAGCACACTTCCCGCCGCTTCCATAACCGCTTTTGAAGCATAGTTTTCGGAGGCGATAAGCTCGAGCTCATATTCTTGACGAGTGGTTTCCGCCTCTATGGAAGCGAATATTTCAGGATCTTGCTGTGCGAGAAGAGAAGACATAGGAAAGAAATGTTAACAAATATAATTCCAAGATATTTTTTTCACTTCCTACGAAACTCGTCTTTTATCTGATGACTCGGACAGTCCTCGGTAGCGCTCGAAAAATATATCCTGGAATCTAAATTTTTATTACACAAGAAGTATAGGAAAAGTCGGTGTTTTTACAAATAAAAAATTCGTTATTTTTTTAGCTCGATACTCCCTGTTCCCGAAAGTATCTTTCCATCGATTATGACTCGTATCTCGGAATGAGATTTTTCGACATCAAGCGTGTTTCCGTGCAGTCGGAGCGAAATCTGAAGTGAATTCTTGAGTTCATCGATTTCCTGACTTGAAAGACTTTTCCCGAAATAGTATCCAACAAAGAAGCTGGAAGTTATGCAGAAAAGAGTGAGGAGAAGAAGAGTGAATTTATTCATAGAGAGAAGATTAAATTTATATTTTATTCTTCGCCGCCAAATAGGTATTTTCCATAAGCATCGCGACTGTCATGGGTCCGACTCCACCTGGAACGGGAGTTATGAGACACATAGGCTCGAGCGCCTCGAAATCAGCATCGCCTCGAATTTTTCCATCTACGAGAGTGAATCATACGTCAATAATAGTTGCTCCAGAGCGAACCATATCTTTTCTCACCAGTCCGGGACTTCCCGCAGCGACGATGACGATATCGGCATTTTTGGTAAACTCTGCGACATTTTTTGTTTCTTTATTACACACTATCACTGTTCCTCCTGCATTCATAAGGAGAAGTGAAAGTGGTTTCCCGACGATATTGCTTTTCCCAATCATGACGATATTTTCCCCTTGTATTTTTACATTTGCTTCTTTTAAAAGTCGCATAACTCCCTTGGGAGTACAGGAAATAAGTTCGGCAGTTCCGAGAAAAAGTTTCCCGATATTTTGACTCGTGAAACCATCGACATCTTTTCGCGGATCAATCGTTTCGATAACACGATTTACATCGATATGGCGAGGAAGTGGAAGTTGGACTATCATCCCATTAACCCCGGGGTTGAGATTCATTTCTTGTATAGCGTCGATAAGTTTGTCTTCGGTGATATCGACATTCAAATGACGAAGTTCGAAATCGATCCCGGCTATGAGTGCAAAACATTCTTTCTGTTTGATGTAGGAGAGACTTGCAGGATTATCTCCGACAAGAATCACCGAAAGTTTCGGTTTTACCGAAAGTTTTTTTATTTTTTCGCGGAGATCCGAAAGTATGTCATTTGCTATGGTGCGACCATCAATAATCATTAATTCTTTTATAATCGGATAAAACGCCCGTATAGTATAGATTTTTTGGTAAATACCAAGTTTTGTTGTTGATTTTTTTCGATTTTCCGTACAATTACAATACTATTTTTTTACACATATCGATTATGGCAGCAAACGTATTTATCACCAGTGATGCAAATTTTGAACGAGATATCTCTGCTGGAGTGGTTCTCGTAGATTTCTGGGCAGAATGGTGTGGACCTTGTCAGGTTATGATTCCACGTCTTGGAGAACTCGCAACCGCAATGGGTGAAACAGCAAAAATCATGAAAATGAACGTGGACGAAAATCCACAGACTCCTCAAAAATTTCGTATCATGAGTATCCCAACCATGATTGTATTTAAGGATGGAAAACCAGTAGAACAGCTCGTCGGAGTAAAGGGAGTGGATGATCTTCAAACAACTCTCAAAAAATATCTGTAATGTTATTCGAACTTTCTTCACACACAACTTATACTGCCTCGGGAAATTCTTTTTCCCGAGCTTTTTTGCTTGGTGAGAACTTCAAAGACGGGAAAAATCTTCTCGTTTTTGATACCAGAAAAGAAGCGGAAGCTTTTTCGAAGATTCTTTCGTTTACGACAAAAGAGCATATTTCTCCTCTTTTTGAATTGTCACACATTGTCGATTTTTTCAGTCGGGGAAATGGATGGTTCGTAACGACGAAAGAACTCTTTGAAATATCAATTAATTGGAAATACCATACGGAAAAAAACACGCTCATTTTCGAAAGAAATGGCGAAGTATCACCAGAAAAGTGCATTACGGCGCTTATTGATTCTGGGTATGTTCATTCCGCGTTTCTCTCAAAACCAGGAAGTTATAAGAAAGATGGAGATACTCTCTCTATTCGGCTTTCATTCGAGGAAAAAGTGGTAGCTCTGAGCTTCTTCGATACGGTGATTGATGAGATTCTCGTCTTTGATACGCACGGACAATTCCTTACAAAAAAGGATCATATTCAACTTTCGTCCATACTGGACAAAAGAACCGTCGAAGAAGTCGAAACACGGGAAATCTCTAAGAATTCCGAGATATATTTTTTTCTCGGAAATACACAAGTTATTTTTATGAATCTTGACTTTTGGGAATCACTCACAGAAGTGGCGAAAACGTGTCAAAAGTCCATTGTTTTCGCGGGAAGTACCACAAAAAAATTCATTGATATTGGCATTAGAGAGCTAAAAGTTCCATCTCTCCAAGAATTGGAGATTCTTGTCAAAAGTTCTGGCAATAATGTCCATTTCTATACCAAACACATCAAAGTTCTTCGAAATTTTCTCGAATACAACAATTTGACGTCTGGAAGCGTGGAAGAAACAAATATTACTGGATTGGAGAGTTTTGCCATATGAGACACATTCTTTGTCGCAGATGATATACTCGGAGATATTTTCATACGAAACCGCACAAAAAAAAGCATCGTCAAGAACCTTGATTTGCTCTTAGAAATCAGGCCGCAGGATTATGTGGTTCATCGGGATCACGGTGTCGGAGTTTTTCGGGAGATTGTCGAAAAGGATGTCGGAGGAAACAAAAGAGAGTATATGCTTATTGAATATCGTTCGGATGACAAGCTCTTTGTTCCATTGACGGAGATTCATCGGGTGAGTAAATATATCGGAAACGAAGAACCAGTTCTCACGAGACTCTCGTCTAACGAATGGAAAAAAACTCTCGAGAAAACGAATGTGGATGTGGAAAAAATCGCTCGCGAACTTCTTGAAACGTACGCGAAACGACGTATTTCCGAAGGGTTTTCATTTACTCGGTACCCAGAGCAGGAAGATACTTTTCGGAAAGATTTCCCCTATGAACATACGATTGATCAACAAACAGCTATTGCGGAAATCCTCGCGGATATGGAGTCGAGCAATCCTATGGACCGACTCCTCTCTGGAGATGTTGGATTCGGAAAGACAGAAGTGGCGATGAACGCTATTTATCGAGCTTTTTTGAACGAAAAACAGTCCATTCTCATTTCTCCGCTCGTGGTTCTCGCCTATGAACATATGGAATCGCTTCAGAAACGTTTCGCGAACTTTGGAGTCCGTCTCGCTGTTTTGACACGGTTCAGTACGCAAAAAGAAGCAACAAAGATTCTTCAGGGGCTTGCAAATGGAACTGTCGATTGCGTCGTGGCGACGCACAGAATTCTTTCTGAAGGAGTCGTTTTCAAAAATCTCGGACTCCTTATTATCGATGAAGAACACAAATTCTGAGTGCTCGATAAAGAGAAGATAAACGCTCTCAAATCCAATATCGACATTCTTTCTCTTTCAGCGACTCCGATTCCGCGAAGTTTGAATCTTGCGCTTTCTGGAGTCAAAAAAATCTCCGTTCTCACCACTCCTCCGCCACAGAAGAAAGCGGTGACGACGATCGTGTCGAAGTGGAACGAATCAGTTATAAAAGAGGCAGTTGAAAAAGAACTTGCTCGCGATGGACAGGTTATTTTTATTCATAATAGAGTAGCTTCAATTGAATCAATACGAAAGCAACTTATCGGAATTCTTGGCAAGCATGTCAGAATTGCCATTGCCCACGGGAAGCTTGATGGGATGCAGCTCGAGGATATCATTATCGACTTCAAGAACTCCAAGTACGACATTCTTTTGTCTACGACTGTCATAGAAAACGGGGTCAATTTTCTCAACGCCAATACGATTTTTATCGATGATGCGGAACGTTTTGGACTCGCTCAGCTTCACCAACTTCGCTGACGTGTGGGACGAAAAGATCGGGAATCTACCTGTTATCTCCTGTATCATAGCGAGAACCTGGATTCGGACGGGAAGAAACGACTTCTGACCATCGTCAATAATTCCGAACTCTGAGCTGGGTTCGAGATAGCGCTTCGCGATCTTGAGATTCGAGGAGCTGGAGATGTTCTCGGTATCAAACAATCGGGGAAAACCCACGACACTGGACTTTCCCTCTATTTCACGCTTCTCGAAGAAAAGATTGAAGAACTGAAGAATGGAAAAAAGCCAGAGAAAAATGATTGTAAAATCGAGCTCGATATCTCCTATTTTATAGACAATGACTTTTTCGATTCGGAACTCGATAAGATCCGTTTTTTCCGAAATATCGAAGCGATTGAAACGCTCGAGGATTTGGAATACACTCACACAACATTCGAAGAGGCAAATGAAAAACTTCTGGAAGCTTTCGAGAATCTCTTCCTTCTTTTGCGAGCCAGAATCATTTTTCGCAAATTTGGAGTAGTCTCTCTTAAAAAAATCGGTTCCAGCTACGTTTTCGAGTTCGATGTATCGGTGGAGGTACCAATGGTGCGCAAGTTCCTAGAACTCGATACCACGGGCGATTTTGTACTCGTGACCGTACATAAAATAAAAGTGGATGTCAAGAGATTCCGAGGAGACAAGGATTTCTTGGAAACTATTGTTTCACGATCAACATAACTCCGTCGTCCTCGTCGATTTTCAGAATCGAGTGGGCGATTTTTTCTTGTTTGATGTATTCGTAGAAACTGGACATCTTTTCGGAGAACTTAATGACATCGTCAATAATGAAAAATCCTCCTTCTTTCAGAAGAGGATAGGAAAGTTGGAAAAAATTGATAGTTCGTTTTTTTTGTCCGTCGATGAAAATCATATCGAAGGATTCTTTCGGAAGCTTCGGGAGTTCCACGAGCGCGTTTCCGAAAATAAGCGTGGCGATATCGTCCATTTCCACAGCTTTGATATTCTCCACCGCTTCGTTATACGATGGGAGCGAATAATCGATAGAGGTCATTTTTCCTCCATTTTCACGGAGCGCCATACAAAGATGAATAGTCGAGTACCCGTTCGCAGTTCCGATCTCGAGGAGGTTTTTCACTCCGCCGATATGGATCATATCTTTCAAAAACCGAGCGTTCTCGTCGGAGATATTAGGGATAGTATTTGCGAGACCGTGAGCACGAAGATCGAGCAGGAATTTTCGGATGTCCATAAAAATATTATAAATAATTAGATTCTTGTTTTCTTCGAAATACAAAAAAATCAAAAACCCCGCTTATATTAAACGGAGTTTTTTGGATTATCTGGTTGCCAACTGTTCCTTCGCGCTTTCCTTGAGAAATTGTTGTTCGAGTTCTATATAGGCTTCCATATCCATGGAATCGCCTTTGGCTTTGTATTCTTCGAGAAGTTTATGTGCTTCTTCTTTTTTTGCACGAATGGCCTCGATATTGAGATTTTCACCTTCTTCTACCATATCGGCAGTAACTATCACGTTCTCTGCAGTTATCTCTGCAACTCCTCCACCGACAGCGAAAGAAGTTTCTTTTCCATCGGCACGAACGATAAGAATACCCGGAACAAGCGCAGTGATAAGCGGTTCATGATTTGCAAGAACACTGATTTCTCCATCGCGTGTAGGAATAGTAACCCATTCAATAACAGGAAGATCGAGAACTTTTCGGGCAATGGAAACAAGAGTAAATTGCATGATTATATAGATTTTATGCTTATAAAAATTAGTTCTTTCTCTCTTCTTCTGTGAAAGGATTATATCTTCCGTTAGCTATTTCCATAGCAATTTTGCTTGTTTCCTCATGAATATCATCAACAGAACGGAGAGGCTGTCTCATTAATACTTCCATTTCTTCAGAAGTTAAAAATGGACCAGGAAAAGTTGCACGGAGTTGATCATTATTCATACGAATTAAATTAATATCAAATAATTATTTTCCTTCTTTCTCTTTTGTATAACTTGCTACTACTTCCTCGATAGAACCCTTATACATGAAATGTTTTTCTCCGATGTAGTCGAGTTCTCCTTCGATAATCATCTTAAATCCACGAACCGTATCGCTGAGTTTCGCATAGACTCCCGGTGTTCCAGTAAATTGCTCTGCAACGAAGAATGGTTGAGAAAAGAAACGTTGAATCTTACGAGCTCGGCTTACTGCGAGTTTGTCGTCCTCAGAAAGTTCATCCATTCCGAGAATGGCGATGATATCCTGAAGTTCTTTGTAACGTTGAAGGATTTTCTGTACGTTTCGAGCAGTTGTGTAGTGTTCTTCACCAACGACTTTCGGGGTCAAAACTGTCGAAGTTGAATCGAGAGGATCTACTGCAGGGTAGATTCCAAGTTCGGCGATAGATCGGTTCAATACTACTGTCGAGTCAAGGTGGGCAAATGTATTCGCTGGAGCTGGATCAGTAAGATCATCGGCTGGTACGTATACCGCCTGAACGGAAGTAATAGAACCGTTTTTTGTAGAGGCAATACGTTCTTGGAGTGCTCCCATATCGGTTGCAAGAGTTGGTTGGTATCCTACCGCTGATGGAATACGTCCGAGAAGAGCGGAGATTTCAGAACCTGCTTGAGTGAATCGGAAAATATTATCTACGAAGAGAAGAACATCACGTTTTTCTACATCACGGAAATATTCCGCCATAGTAAGTCCCGTAAGTGCAACACGAGCTCGAGGTCCTGGAGCTTCGTTCATTTGTCCGAATACCATCGCAGTTTTGTCGATAACTCCAGAATCTTTCATTTCATGATAGAGATCATTTCCTTCTCGAGTTCGTTCCCCGACTCCGGCAACGACGGAATATCCTCCGTGTTCCGACGCGATATTGTGGATAAGTTCTTGCATGATAACGGTTTTACCTACTCCGGCTCCTCCGAAGAGACCTACTTTTCCTCCTTTGAGCATCGGAGCGATAAGATCAACGACTTTGATACCAGTTTCAAATACTTCTGATTGAGTTGAAAGCTCAGAAAAAGCGGGAGCTTTTCGATGAATAGGAAGTTTGCTTCCAGTTTTTGGGGCTGCGAGTTCATCGATAGGATCTCCGAGAACATTGAACATACGCCCGAGAACTTCCGGACCAACGGGAACTTGGATAGGTGCATCGGTTGCAGTAACCTCAAGACCACGCTTCACTCCGTCAACTGGGTTCATGGCAATACATCGAACCACCCCGTCACCGAGCTGTTGTTGAACTTCGAGAATAAGTTTCGTCGGAGCTCCGATAACTTCGAGGGCATCGTAAATAGCGGGAACATATCCACCGCTGAATTCTACGTCGATAACGACCCCGATAATTTTCTTGATAATTCCCTTTTGCATAAATGGATGAGTGAAAATAGTAAAACGCGGAGATTATATAGAAAAGTGAGGATTTTCAAAATTTTTCCGTCGGGATTTTTCCATAAAAGGAAAAGCTGGTATTTCCCCGTTGACATTTAAATGAAATCACTATACTTGACTTGGTATATTTTTATTGAATATTATGCAATCTAATGTCCTTGATTACATAGCCGGAGAGAATCATCATAATGAGATAATCCGTGTCGATTATTCTCCTTATGCGATGAATCAGACGAGGCTTATCGAGCGCAATGGAATCGATGATCAGGCGGTAAAAAGGAAATACGAGGAAGGCGTGAGTATCGATGGAATCGAATCCCTCGATCTCGATGACGCTATTTGGGTGGAAAAAACCCGAAAAGGTTACGCAGTTTTCGTACATATCAGCGATGTGACGGAAGCAGTGCAAACCTATACTCCACTCGATATCGAAGCACTTAAGAGAACGACGAGTATTTACCGGGCGGAATGAGTCATCAATATGTTCCCACCGCTTCTTTCTCAGAACCTTCTTTCCCTGAATGAAAACGGAGAAAAACTCACCCTCAGTATGCAAATAGACTTGGATGAAAATGCCCAGATACGGGATTTCCATGTGTATGAATCAACGTTCAAAAACAAGAGAAGATATGATTACGAGACGTTCGTCGATGATTTCATGAATCCCGACAGCGAAAACCATGGGACTTTACAGCTTATGTACGAGATAGCGAGAAAGAGACGAATTGTCCGAAGAACAGAGTGAGCCAATATGGATTACGACGAATCGGATCGACAGCTTTCCGTATGACAAAGAACAGAGAAACCTCATTCCGGAAGCAAAGCCATCCCCACGACTATCATCGAGGAATTTATGATTCTCGCGAATATAACGTCCGCGATGATATCGGTCAAGAACAGATACGATTCCGTATTCCGCCTCCATAAAGCCCACGACGAGCGGGCTTTTTACCATAATTCCGTCGGAAATCACACCGGACTTGCTCTGCAGAACTATACGCATTTCACTTCACCGATCAGACGGTATTCCGATATGATTGTCCACAGAGTACTGAAAATAGTCCATTTGCGATGAGAAGAACCCCCATATTCCAGCTCGGAAATCGGAGATATTGCAAAATATATTAACTTTTCTCGAACGGTTATCGATATCCTCGGTAAAGATACGGACAATGAACTTAGGGGAAGGAATCTCGTTTCAAAACTCAAGAAAACGAACGGGAATACACTCAATGTTTCGCACTTTACCCAAAATTTGCGATCGACCGTCGGAGCCGGTAAAAAGATGCCACGAGTCGTCGTAGACGAGATAATAAATGACCTGGAAAACGGAGAGAAATCCAATTGGGCTTGGGCAATCGGAGTGCTTCTTGTTTCCTGAAACGAAGATATAAAGAAGTACCTAAAGAAAGCACTTTTGGATGATAAGAAATTTCGTGCGATATCCGTCATTGCTCTTTTAAATACTACAAGAATTTCCTCTACTGACGAAGCATATCTCTTTCATATAGAAGAAAGAGAAGAAGGAAATGAATTTAGTATTGCTGTTTATTTTAGACGAAAAGAACTTTTTAATAGTTCCATTAATTATGGAAAAATCGAAGCCAAAGATGCAATTGGAAGAATGCGAAACAAAATATTAAAAAGAATTGTAGTGCATTTTTGTGGGAAATAAAACGTTATATTATTAGTGTGGAAAAAACTGACTTTCAATCAGTAAATTAAAATCCTTATCATAAGAAACTGCCTCCCTTTTCTTCTCTTTCTCCAGTATTTTAAAATTAATTCTTCAAAGAATTCCCTTTAGATATTCTTTATCCTTTGTTAGGATAAATCTATCGGCATTTTTGCAAATATAAGTATTTATTCTATTGGTC
>Ga0210020_1001469_pt1 | contig 20250 bp, 25 predicted proteins | sample CryGeymeta201514_FD_183980 | JGI IMG/M metagenome (GOLD analysis project Ga0210020, IMG submission 183980) | Groundwater microbial communities from Crystal Geyser aquifers in Utah, USA - Crystal Geyser metaG 2015-14 (SPAdes) (version 2) | ecosystem: Environmental > Aquatic > Deep subsurface >... | reverse complement strand
CTGCCTTGCAGCATAAATCTCTTGACAGAAAGGAGGAGGCTGCTTAGTATATGGACATCGGAGTCCTTCCTACTTCAACTAAAGGACGGGACAATATCGGAGTTGGTCGGGGCGAAAGGATTTGAACCTTCGACACCACGGTCCCGAACCGTGTGCGCTACCAGGCTGCGCTACGCCCCGATTAGAAATAATAAAAATCTGCTATACTTTAAGTCAAGCATCAAACTTTTTTTCTTTGGGTAGATATATTTACTCTAACAGACTTCCGAGATAATTTCCATAAAAACCTGGATTTTTTGAACAAAATATTCTTGACAATACAGGAGTTTTAATCAATAATCAACCCATACAAAACACACCTTTTCAATAGAGGTGTTATTTATGGGGTAGTAACAGTTAACAAAGATAGCTCAGGTAGGATAACAGTTGCCTTTCCTTATAACCCATTGCGTGTCGAAAAGGTCAAAACCATTGAGGGCCGTAAATGGCATAAGGATCGGAAATGCTGGAGTTTTCCTGATAGTGATGGGACTTTAGAAAGAATTCTAAAGGTCTTTGAAGACGAGGAAATTCACATAGACCCTTCCCTGCAAACACAACTGCCTCACCCTGTCATTGCGAGGAGCGAAGCGACGAAGCAATCTCAGGAAAACCCCTCTTTGGTAAAGAGGGGCGAGGGGAGATTTTCTGACAAAAAATTATCTGCAACACCCTTCGACGACCTGAAAAGAGAACTCCTCTCCAGAAAATACAGCTACAAAACCGTTAAGGGTTACCTTTATTACAACAGAGATTTCCTTAATTTTATAGATAAGAATCCCTTTGATATACAAGAAAGTGACATAAAGAATTATCTTCTATATCTTGCTGAAGAAAAACAATCCGCAACCTCAACATTAAATCAGGCTATCAATGCCCTGAAATTCTATTATGGCACAATGTTGAAGAGAAAATTTGTTTATGAAGTTAAAAGACCAAGAAAAGATAAAAAACTGCCTGTTATCTTAAGTCAAGAAGATGTTGCAAAAATCTTATCTTCTGTGGATAATTTAAAGCATAAAACCCTGCTTATGCTCGTCTACTCAGCAGGGTTAAGAGTTGGAGAGGTAGTAAAATTGAAGCCAGAAGACATTGACAGTAAAAGGATGCTCGTTTTTCTCAAAGGTTCAAAAGGCAAAAAAGATAGATACACATTACTATCTGAAACTACTTTAAAGACCTTAAGAGAATATTGGAAGGAATATAAACCAACAAAGTGGTTATTTCCTGGACCAGACAAAGAAAGATACATTACCATAAGAACTGCCCAGAGAGTATTTGAGATGGCATGTGAAAAGGCATTGATTAAAAAGGATGTTACAATTCACAGCCTCAGACATTCATTCGCCACTCATCTTTTAGAAAACGGAACAGATTTGAGGTATATTCAGGAATTATTGGGGCACAAAAGCTCAAAGACAACGGAAATTTATACACATGTAAGTAATAAGGCTCTTATGAAGATACGAAACCCGTTAGATCAGATTTTTGAGGAGAAAGGAGGTGGTTAGTCCATAGGTGGGATAGACGACTACGTCGCCTATCCATCCAAAATTGAACAAAAAGCGACATTGTCGCTTGTGAACGAGTTATCTGCAATTGCGGGTAAGGAAAAACTAAAATGGAAATGGTAAAAAATAGAGATATAATTAAACCTAATCTTAAATATCCTGAAGATTTCATTAATAAAATAATCTGCGGAGATTGTTTGGAATTGATAAAGTCAATTCCAAATAATTCTATAGATGTAGTGCTTACCGACCCGCCATACGGATTAAATAAAGATGGTGTACGAGGTGATGCTGATTTAAGTCTTTTTTATAATGTTCTGCCAGAATGCGATAGAGTCTTAAAAAAACATAGTTTCTTTGTTACATTTTTTAGCACAAAGTTTTTACCACAATTATTTAAGGATAATCCATTCAATTATTTTTGGCAAATTGTTTTATATTGTCCTGAAGGAAGGGTTAAATCTCCCATAGGATACACAAAATTTATGTCTTGCGTTATCTTTAAGAAAGGGAATCCTAAAATCATTCATTGGAACAAAGACATATTTGTAGATACTCCCGGGAAAATGGTTGAACCTGATGAAGGATATATAGACCATCCAACTCCCAAACCCAAACATTTTATAAAAGAAATTCTAAAAATGTTCACAAAAGAAAATGACTTAATTTTAGACCCATTCATAGGAAGTGGAGCTACAGCTATTGCTTGTGTTCAACTTAATAGAAAATTCATTGGGTTTGAAATTGAAGAAAAATATTGCAAAATCGCTCTTGAAAGAGTCCAAAAGGCATCAGGGTCGGTTATAAAAGAATCAGGAAATAGTAGTTTAAAATAAGGAGATAAAAATGGATTGGACAATTAAAGAAAATAATATTTTATTAACCATACCCGCTACTAATGCCGGGAAATTTAGATTTAAGAAAAGAAAAAATAGATTAGATTTCGGTGAAATCTTTTCGACAAGAGAATGTCCCTTTGATGAACAAACATATTTAGAATGGCAAATAGGTTATGATGTTCCTATTAAGGACGTTGAAGATGGCAAAAAAGAAACAAAATTAACAAGCAAACATTTTGTTGGAAATAACGGGAAAACAAAATATCCTTATGAATTGTCGGAAATATTTTATAAGGCTATGGAATTAGAATTTATCACTAAAAAAGAAGTTGAAAACTTACTCAATGAAATAAGGGACTATAAAAGTTTTATAGACGAAAAAGCCATAACCGTCGAATACCATGCACAGATTACTATAAACGGGATAAATTTTGAAGAAACAAGCATTAAGTTGCCAACACTTTTTATGATTGAAACTCTGGACGAAACGCAGATAGAAGTATCTATTCAAAAGCAGCAATATGCCTCTGGCGTTCAGCCGATGGTTTATTTTTGCATACCTTTGAGGGCATTTAGAAATTCATCAGACCTTCTTGGCAAATCATCTGTCTCTGGCGATAAACTTATATATGTTATTAACAAAACCAATGTTTTGAATCTTGTATATATGATGAAAGTGTTTGGGATGGCATCCAAACGACACAATTACGATATTGTCAAAATCCTTGAAACACTTCTTGAAATTATTGATAGGTGATAATTATGCAAGTCCATTTAGCAGAACATCTGCCGAAAAGCGAAAGAATCCAATTGGGCAGTTACTACACTTCCGAAAAACTTGTTAAACTGGTTCATGAATTTATAAAGCCTTACTTAGAAAACAAGAAAAAAGATGTCATCTTGTTTGATAGCGCTGGGGGCTGTGGAGCATTTTTATTCGGCATCAAGCATTATGATTATCGGATAGCAGATTGTGATTTAGAAGCCTGTAAATTTCTCAAACAATATTTTAGTCATAATAATATTTTTCATACAAATTCTTTAAAAGAAGTCAATAGAGATAAATATTTAATTCCTTCTTCTAAATTTTTAATAATGATAGGCAACCCACCTTATAATGATACAACATCAGAATTTAAGAGCGGCGAGAAGGGACAAAATATATGCGATGAAGATTTATATGATAGAGATATAGGTGTTTCATTCTTAAAGTCATATCATAAACTTAATGCTGATGTAGTTTGTGTGTTACATCCACTATCATACTTAATAAAAGAAGCTAATTTTAAGAGATTGCGCGATTTTAAGGGCAACTACAAACTAATAAGAGGTACGATATTTTCTAGTGCATTGTTTCAGGGAACAGGAACAGGTAAATTCCCAATATTGGTAACTCTTTATGAAAAAAATGCTGATGGAATGTTATTTGAGGACATTAGGGATTTTAGATTTAATATATTAGATAATGACAAAATATTTGTTTTATCTGATTTTAAAACTACGGATGGATATATTAATAAATATCCTCCACGCAAAAATGATGTCCAAAAATCTCCTATCGGTTTATATTATTACTCTTTTCGCGATTTTAATTCTTTAAAGAAAAACGCCTCTTTTTTTACAAAAGAACACCCTAATGGCATAGTGGTAACATTAGAAAATTTTTATAAGTATTCGTATCTTTATTCGCTGAAGAGTCTGTTTAATCCTGAAGATGCGTGGTTATATGGAAATTTGTCACCCCTTGTCAACATAGAAGATGTAGAGCAAAATAAAAAACTTTATATCTTGTATGCTATTAAAACTAATAAGGTTTTAAGAGAAATGGACAATTCTATTTTAAAGAAAATTGCCAATTATTATAAAATTAAATTTAATAATACAGATAATATCGATAAGATAGAGAAAGCAATTAAAGATAGATTAAGTCCATTAATTGAATGGAAAAAATAATAAGTAAACCCGCAACAGCAGATAACACAGCATAAAAGGTTCACCCTTCGGGCTCACCAAAATTTTTGCTTTGCAAAAACTTCTTTTATGCTGGAACCGTTAGGCGACATTTTGCTTGGCTCTAATATTAAAAAAGGAGGACGTTTTTATGCAAACCATCGCGAAGATAGGAGTTCTCGGATTAATAACTTTGCTTTTTGTTTTTGGAGGAATTGCAACCGCCCAAGACTTTTCTGCGGATATGGTATCTACAACTAAGGGTGGAGTTTTCACGGGAAAGATATATGCTGCAAAGGAAAAAACAAGAATGGAAATGCCTCAAGCCATTACTATAACAAGAATGGATAAAAATGTAGTTTGGATTCTTATGCCTGAACAGAAGATGTATATGGAACAACCTTTGAAACCTGAAAATATAGTTGCCTCAACGGATAAAATGCCAGGCGAGATTGAACGAAAACATCTTGGCACAGAGACAGTAGATGGGAAAAAGACTGAAAAATATAGGATAGTCTATACAGTAGGAAATAAAAGAGAGACTATTTTCCAATGGATTGCAACTGATTCAGGTTTTCCGATAAAGACGGCGGCTGAAGATGGCAGTTGGACAACTGAATTCAAAAATTTGAAAACTGGTAAACAACCAGATACGCTTTTTGAGATCCCGGCAGGGTATCAGAAGCTCACCTATGGAATACCATCTATACCTGAAATGAAACCCGAAGAAAAACCTGTTGAAAAGAAACAGGAGGAACCCAAAAAGCCTCTTATCCCCAAAATTCCGAAACTGTGGTAATTTATTTATTGGGATAGCCAAGCAAAACAGTCGCCTAACAGCGGATAAAAGGCTTCGCTACGCTCGCCCAAATTTGCTTCGCAAACTTCATATACCCGCAAACCGTTAGCGGAAATGCCCTTAGCTTGTATAATAAAATGGAGGTGTAAAAGTTTATTATGGAATCAAAGTTCCAAAAAGCAACAATAGCTCATATGGAAAGTTTGATAAGCGAAGTAATCAGGAGCGTAGAACATAGAAATCTCGATGATGATGAGTATGGTGATTTACGGTTTGAGTTATATCGTAAGGTAGACGAGATTAATAAGCTTATTAATGAATCAGGATTAGATAACAAACTGTTTGATAATGCCATAGAGAAGATTTATAATTCCTTGATGAAAACAAAACAATACGATATTGCTGCATCTCTTGCAAAAAAGTATGGACTTTAAATTATCAGCACATACCAGAGATATGTTAAAGGAACGAAATATTCCTGAGGAATGGGTATGGCGAACTCTTAATAAACCTGATTGGGAAAATGCGGGGGAAGACAACAATATTCATTATTTCAAAAGTATCACAGAACATGAGGGACGAATTCTCCACGTAGTTGTAAATCCTCATGTTTCACCAAAGAAAGTAGTTACGGTGTTCTTTGATCGTAAAGCAAGGAGAAAAAAATGAGGCTTAAAGTAGACAAAGAAAATGATGCACTCTATTTCCGATTGGATGAATCTTCTATTGTAGATTCAGAAGAAGTGCAGCCTGGCGTAGTATTGGATTTTAATGCAGAGGGTAAGGTGGTAGGGATTGAAATACTCAATTTGAGTATCAGAATGACCCCTGACCAACTAAAAGTCCTCCAATACGAAACTGCGTAGTTCAAGGATAAGGCACTTCCGCTAACACGTTGCAAAAGACTAACGTCCAAACCTTTCAGGCTTCTTTTGCAACGGAAACGTTAGCGTACATATGACCAATTTTTGAAGGAAGGAGTATAATATTTTTTATAGAATTGATAAGGCCAAATGAAATTTAGCGAACTGGTTAGATTATTGGAAGAGAATGGATTTAGAATTGTAAAAGAAAAGGGTTCTATAAGATATTATGGGAAACCTGGTTGGAATAACTTGATCCGAGTGGATTATCATGGATCAAAGGAAGTCCCTAAAGGCACCTGTCATGCCATATTAAAGGATGCAGGCATAAAGAAATAAAAAGTCGGAGGTGAAATTAAAATGATTGAATTAGAATATTCATTAATAATTGAGGCAACAGAAGAACCAGACTATTTTGGATTCTATTCGCCAGACTTAAAAGGTTTTTCTGGTATCGGGCATTCTATCGAGGACTGCATATACAAAGCAAAGTGGGGAATGATAGAACATATTAATTTATTAAAAGAACAAGGGCTTCCTGTACCTCCACCAAATCCAAATCCGAAAATCATTATACAAAACGAAGACAAAGTAGCGGTTGCATGAAAATTGGTCATACATCCGCTAACAGAGCACAAACGGTTAACATTCAAACCCTTTGGGCTTCGTCTGTGCTTAACCGACAGATAATCGGTACTATTATGTGCTGCCCAGAAATCAGCCTCTTCTTTTTCTGATTTAAATTTTGGAATCTTTTTCATTTACGGATCAGGTAAGATTTTTTAGCTCATCCCATATTAATTCAATGATCTTAGGAATCTTAGCCTTAATTTCAGGGGATAATTCCATGCCCATTTCGAGGGATTCAGGTTCAATACCTATAACTGTTGTTTGGGGTGTTTTCCCGATAAGCCCTGACAAATTTATAACTTCTAATATGCCAATCTGGTGAACTGATGTTTTAAAACCAGATGGACAGTTTTGAACTTCATTAATATCGAAACGATAAATAGAGCCGGGAGCGCCGCCGCCCTTAACGGCGTCGACCACTATCAGCCGATCTGCCTCTGTTATGACATTTATCAGGCGGAAACCATCGGTGCCGCCTTCAACAACCGTTACCCCCGGCGGAAGTTCGAGCTTCACGAGTTCATTGGCCACATGGACTCCAACTCCTTCATCAGATAGCAAAAGATTGCCGACTCCGAGAATAACAATTTTTAAGGGGGAGACTTTGTCTCCCCCTTTAGAGTTTGTTGCATTAGGCGTAGATGTTCCGCTCATTCGATAAGGAATTTCCGGATTTCGTTGGTCTTCGGGTCGATGATATGAATAGCGCAGGCCAGACAGGGATCAAAGGAACGGATTATTCGAACGACATTATTCGGGTTTTCGGGGTCAGGCACCGGCGCACCAATAAGGGCTTCCTCATACTGGCCGCGAACTCCTTTTTCACAACGAGGCGAGGCATTCCATGTAGAAGGAACCACAGCCTGATAATTCGCGATCTTCTTGTTTTTGATCTTTATCCAATGTCCTAAAGCACCACGAGGTGCTTCATGGAAACCTGCACCCATGCCGCTTTCCGGTGGGTTCCAGTGCTCGGTGTCATGAATCTTGAATCCAGGCTTCGTCATTTCGGCGAGCAGTTGATCTAACCAATTGTAGCATGCATCTACCATAAGTTTGGTTTCGATTGCGCGCGAGGCATGACGTGCAACAGCACCGGGCTTGGCACCTTTTTTAACCAGATCAATAAGCGTGGGGTTCTTGGCTACAAGCATACGCGCCAATGGTCCAACCTCCATAGGTTTGCCGTCGTAGCGGGGAGCCTTGATGAAGGTATATGCCTCCTTTTTGTCAAGATTGAATACCTGCTCACCATCGTATGGATGTACAGGCTTATTTTCCTTATACCAGGCATATTTTACTGATTCGGTAATCTTTTCAGTATTTACAGGTTCAACTTTTATATTTGCAGGATTTAACCCGACGATCGTTCCAGCGGGGAAAACAATGTCTTTCCATGCGGGGTCCTTTGGAAAATCACCATAGGAGAGATAGTTGTAATGACCGCCGCCTACGCCCATCGTAGCCAGTGGCCATAAGGGACCTGTTCCGAAGGCCAGGACATCGGGGATGTAGACCTCTTCGACAAATTTTTTCTGCTCATCAAGCATCGTGCGGAAACGGGCCCACTGGTTAATATCGGGATATGAGGTGACACCGCCAACCACGATATTCTGGTAATGCGGAGTACGTCCGCCCCATATGGCTCCCATATTTCTGGCCTTGGCATGCATTTTCAGAGCCTTGATATAATGAGAGACCGCAGATGTTACTATGTCCGGGTCTTTGACTGAAAAATCATCGGGTTTATACCTTGGAGTTAAAGGATAGGTGTCTTTTTCCTTAACCAGGTTAACAATCTTATCCTTGACAGCCAGCAAATCCTTGTCTTTACCCTTATATTCGGCGACGGCCATTATATCTATATAGTCAAGCGCACTGAGCTGGTAGAAATGAAGCACATGGTCATAGATGTGCTGTGCGCCCATCACAAGGTTTCTGAGCAGATTTCCCCCCCACGGAACTTTTGCACCAAAAGCAGCGTCAAGGGCACGGGCAGAAGCCAATTGGTGCGCACTGTAACAGACACCGCAAATCCGGCTGGTTACATAAGGAGCATCTCTCGGGTCTTTTCCAGTGAGCATAGCCTCGAATCCGCGGGCCATGGTGCCGCTGCTCCAGGCATCTACAACTTTGCCATTGTCAACTTCTACCTCAATTGTCAAATGTCCTTCAATCCTTGTAACGGGATGTATCGTAATTTTCTTTGCCATTTATTTCACCTCCTTTTAACTATTTTCTTTAGACTGTCCGGTTTTTCGCATAGCAAATATCTTCTTAGAAGTCTCGTCATCTGCCATATAGAGGGGGCTAACCTTGTCATAAAAGATCGGCTCTCCACAAGCCTGACACAAACCTCCACAATCAAGGCAGAAACTTATCCCGTCATTCCATCTGCGGACTGTACAATCGATATAGGACATCGGGCCCTTACAGCCTTTTTCCAGCAGACACCAGTTTTTCTGTTTGGGGTCGTTCCAATCTTTAAGAAATTCACCGGCATCAAAATGAGCGCGCCGCCTGCAGTTATCGTGCATCGATACTTCTCCGAAATACATTGCGGGCCGCCCCTTAGAATCCAACTCCGGTAATTTTCCTGTGACAAGTACGTAAAGTAGCGTTCCTGCAAGGTGATCAGGATGAACGGGACAGGTGGAAATATTGATAACAGGCTTATTAATCCCCGCGCGTTTAAGGGCATCACTGACTGATATACCTTTTGCCGGGCAAGCTCTTGGGATACCGCCATAAGCGCTGCAAGCTCCCACCGCGAGAACAGCCATCGCACTCTTGGCTGCTTCTTCAACCATTTCCCTGCCGGGTCGTCCACCATGCATCCAGAAACGGTCATTTGCAGAGGGAATGGCACCCTCAACCACCAAAATATAGCCGCCTTCCTTCACGGCTTCACGTCTGGCTGCCTCAGCAACTTCTCCTGCCGCTGCCATAATGGTCATATGATATCTGAGAGAAATCTTATCGAGAATGATGGAAGAAACAGGCGGGTTAAGAACCTGTGACAACGAAATTGTACAGCCGGCGCATGCAAGTCCTTCCAGCCATACCACAGGTTGTTTCTTAGAGGTCGGTTTCTCCAACGCCTCCGCTACTTTTGTTGTAAATTCCATTTCGGAAAGGCCGAGTATCGCCGCTGTTGTGGCACAGTATTTGATGAAATCCCTTCTGCTTATTCCATGTACTTCTAATTCATCGAGAAGCCTTTTGCTCACAACATCATCTTCTTTCATACATTCACCTCCTTCTGGATTTGGCTCTGCACTTCCATAGGCAGATTGGTTTCAAGGTTATTAAAGTATCACCTCCTTCTATATTCTGGCTATATACTTTTAATGTGCAGCTAATTTATCTACGAAATTTATAAAATTATAATGTTTTTCCTCATATCTTCTTTAAGACATAACAAAAAATATTATACTTGTCAAGCTAAGAATAAGCTATTCCTCTTTTGAAATATCTGGACGATGCTTTTTTCTTATTTTCTCCAGTTTCTTCTGACCGTATTTCTTCAGAAAAAGGAACTTTACTGCGGATTGATTCTAACCGGCAATTTGCCTTGCAGGCACAGCATATTGCCTGAAGGGACTATGTTTTAGCCTTCAGTAAGGCATTACGCATTACTTCAACACCTGGTTTTTTGCCTGTCCACAGTTCAAATGCAAACACTCCCTGCCATAGAAGCATGCCCTTGCCATCCAGAGTAGCACACCCTTTTTGGGAGGCCTCTTCAAGAAGCCTGGTCTTTTTATAGATAAGATCACAAACAGTCTGATCCCGCCTGAGAGAAGCTGTATCGAAAGGTAAAGTGTCTTCTTTTTTTAAACCCAAAGGCGTAGCGTTAATTATTATATGGAATTTCTCAATATTTGAAATATCTTCAATAGATGATACATTATTACGGATCTTGTTCATATCCTGTACAAGTTTTTCTGCCCTGTCTTTATTTCTGTTGTATAAATATAATTTTTTTGTCTTTTGGCTCAGATAATAACTTATTGCTCTCGATGCTCCACCTGCACCGACTATTAAGATATCCTTACCTTCAATAGAGATGCCACTCTCCGAAAGGGATTTTATAAATCCTCTCCCATCTGTGTTATAACCTATAAGTCTACCATTTGTATTTACAATTGTATTTACTGCACCTATGGAAGACGCCTCTTCATTGATTTCATCAAGAAATTTTATTACCTTTTCCTTATGTGGAACTGTGACATTTACCCCGCATATATTCAAAGCCTTTATTGCCTTAACAGCATCTTCTAAATAATCCGGATGCACAAGAAATGGTATATAACAGTAATCAAGGCCGAGCGATTTAAATGCAGAATTATGCATAGCTGGAGATAATGTATGTTCAACCGGGTATCCAAAAAGTCCTGTAATCTTTGTTCTGCCATTAATCTCTATCATGATCAGACTCTTCTGTGAAATCTTAACATTTTTAATCAAAATTAGTTAAGGCTGTCCATAAAGTAAGATTTTGTCCAGCAATTCTCGGTGAAAAAGAGACGAGATTGCTTCAGGATAAGGCCCTTCGCAATGACAGATTACGAAAACTTGTCTTGTCATTGCGAGCGGAGCGATGCAATCTCAAGGGTTTTCAATTTCACCGAGAATTGATATGTATTATCTTGCTTTGCTGTAAGAATAGGGGTTATTATTGTAAAGAATAGAATGAATGCGATTTGAAGGTGGTTGATGATTTACGGAGTTGGTATAGACCTTGTCAAGATTGAAAGAATGAAAGAAGTTGTAGAAAAATGGGGGCAGAGGTTTCTTGAGAGAGTATTTACAGAAAATGAGATTTCCTATTGTTATGAGAAAAAAAATCCATATTTCTCGCTTTCTGTTCGCTTTGCAGCAAAGGAGGCCCTGATAAAGGCAATAGGCTCTGCGGTTCCTGTGTCTTTAACAGACATAGAAGTCATAAACGTGGATAGCGGAAAGCCTTTTTTAAAAATTAACGGAAGGATTAAAGATTTTTTTAAAGAAAAATCAATAAGTAAAGCACACCTAAGCCTGAGCCACGAGCATGAATATGGCGTTGCATGCGTGGTATTAGAGGAGGGGGATAGATGAAAGTAGTTACTGCTGAAGAGATGCGGGAGATAGACAAGAAGACGATTGAAGGGTGTGGCATTTTAGGTGTTGTACTTATGGAAAGGGCGGGGCTTGCAGTTGCCTCTAAGATAAAGGAGATATTTGGGCGTAAAAGGGTCATCATAGTATCAGGAAGCGGAAACAATGGCGGTGACGGTTTGGTTGTTGCAAGAAACCTCCATAATGAGGGGTGGGATGTAAAGGTTTTTCTTACATCAAGGCCAGAAGATTTAAAGGGTGATGCATTATCACAATACAAATCTACAGTTAAATTCGGGGTGGAAATACAACCAGTAAAAGAACTCCTTACTCATTACTCATCTGTCTTAACTCGTCATCCTATAATAGTTGATGCCATTTTAGGGACAGGGCTTAGCAAAAATGTTACCGGTAAGCTATCAGAAGTCATTAGTTTGCTCAATAAATCAAATATACCCATTATTTCGGTGGATATCCCATCAGGTATCTCATCAGATAGTGGACAGGTGATGGGAGTTGCTGTAAGGGCGGATTATACAGTTACTTTTGGTCTTCCCAAAAGAGGTCATCTTTTATACCCTGGTGCTGAATACAGTGGGAAACTTTTTATCGAGGACATCGGGTTCCCGGAAGAATTACTCGGAACAGAAAAACTTAATATTGAATTACTAATGAAAGATTATATATCTGCCTTGATTCCTAAAAGGAATAGATATTCACACAAGGGCGATTATGGCCATGTACTTATTATTGCTGGTTCGAGAGGAAAGACAGGTGCTGCACTTATGGCTGCAAGGGCATGTTTAAAGACTGGTGCGGGGCTTGTTACAATAGGCGTCCCTGAGTCTCTGGCGGACATATTCCAGTCGCGTGTTACAGAAGAGATGACGCTGATTCTGCCTGACAAAGGTGATGGTACACTTTCAGCAAGAGCATCAAATGAGATCCTTGATTTCCTGAATAAGACAGCTGACTTACTTGCTATCGGTCCTGGTATTGGTGTAAGTGCTGAGACCGAGAAACTCATGAGGACCCTGATAAAGAATTCAGAAACTCCAATAGTCATAGACGCAGATGGAATAAATTCGATTAAAAGAAGAAGAGAGGTTTTTTCAAAGGTAAAAGTCCCTTTAATTCTTACACCCCATCCTGGTGAAATGGCGAGACTACTTAATCCCCCCTTGCCCCCCTTTAGAAAAGGGGGGGTGGAGGGATTTGAAAGGGAAGGGCGAGGCAGGATTACTGTAAAGATACAGGATATAGAAGAAGACAGGATTAATACTGCGATATCCTTTGCAAAGGAGACAGGGACTTATCTTGTGCTTAAGGGTGTTCCGACCATTATTGCCGTGCCGGATGGAAGGGCTTTTATTAATTCAACAGGCAACCCTGGAATGGCTACCGCTGGCACAGGGGATGTGCTTACCGGAATGATTTCAGGATTTTTAGGCCAGACCATGAACCCACTAAATGCCTGTATCCTTGGAGTCTATATGCATGGTCTTTCAGGGGATATGGCAGCTTCTGAAAAAGGTCAGAATCCAATGATTGCATCAGATATAATAGATAAGATACCGAATGCTTTCCATTCTTTTGAACCTAATGGATAGATTGATTTGCCCGGATATATTTGATGGTCATATAAAGGCATTTTTTACCAGGAAGTCGTTAGGTGTAGATATCAAGAAGATCAGCAGAATCTTATCTATAAAGAGAGAGGAAGTCTTTCTCCCTGTACAGAGACATACGGATAAGGTTTTGGTGATAGACTTAAACTTTAAGTCTACGATAGCGGATGCTGTGGTTACAAAAAGGAAAGGTATATTAATCGGCGTTCAGGTCGCAGACTGCGTTCCTATCCTTCTTTTTGATAGAAGAAATTCAATTATTGGCGCTGTGCATGCTGGATGGAGGGGTACAGCATCCCAGATAATAAAAAAGACCATCAAATCAATGTTTGAATATTTTAGCTCATCACCACAGGACATAAAAATTGCCATAGGTCCGAGTATTAGGTGGGACTGCTATGATGTCGACTTTGAAGTTAAAAATGCTGTTTACAACGCTACAGGGAAAGGTAAATATTACAAAAAAAGAAGTGATGGAAAATACTGCGTTGATCTTTCTTCAGCAAATATGTATCAAGCACTTTTGATGGGTATCCCTGAAGAAAATATATGGAGCTCAAATGAGTGCACATATTGCAATCCTAATGAATATCATTCTTATAGGTATGGTAAAGATTGCACTGGAAGGCAGGGAGGATTTATTGGTATCCTTTAAAATTACATTTGGATGAAATATATAAGCAAAGGGCCTGATGAAACCCGTGATATTGGTTTTAATTTAGGAAAGCTTTTAAGGCCAGGAGATGTTGTTGGCCTTTATGGAGAGTTAGGCGCAGGAAAGACAATAATGGTAAAAGGTATTGCCAGTGCATTAGGTATTGACGAAAAGGAGATAGTAAGCGCCAGTTTTACTATAATTGCCGAGTATGATACGATTCCCCCTTTTTCACACATAGATTTGTACAGGATTGAGAAAGATGCCGAGATTTCTGAACTGGGCCTGTGGGATCAAATAGGAGGCGATAGTATCTCAGTTATTGAATGGGCTGAAAAGGCTGAGAGGGTATTGCCAGAAGATATGATAAAGGTCAGGTTAAAATCTGTTGGTGAAAATATGCGAGAGATAACGATAGAGGGACGAGATGAAAAAAGTCGGGATAATCTGTAAAACAGGAATATCTGAGCCATCTGAGATATTGAAGGGACTCCTGCCGTGGCTAAGGCAGAAGGGCTATGAAACCTATTTAGACATCGAGACTGCCTCTACTCTGAATATAGAAGGTTCTCCACGTTCAGAGATACCTTCATTAGTTGATGTTATCATTGTGCTTGGTGGAGACGGGACGATGCTAAGCGTATGCAGGCTTGTAGGAGATAAAGGGATTCCAATACTTGGGGTAAATATAGGCGGTCTTGGATTTCTAACAGAGGTTCAGAAGGATGAGCTTTATGATGTTCTCGAAAATGTACTCACAGGAAAGTGTCCTTTGGAAGAACGGATGATGCTCTCAGCGTGCGTTTACAGGGATAGTGAATGCATTGCAGAATACAATGCAATGAATGATGTTGTGGTTACTAAAGGAGCCCTTGCGAGGATAATAGACCTTGAAACGTATATAAACCATACTTATGTTAATACCTTTAAGGCAGATGGTTTGATAATTTCCACTCCTACAGGTTCTACAGCATATGCGCTTTCTGCAGGAGGTCCTATCCTTTTCCCTACACTTAATAGTTTGGTACTCGCGCCAATATGTCCTCATACACTTACAAACAGACCTATAGTCCTGCCTGATGATGTCCTGATAGAAATAGTCCTAAGGTCACAGACCGAGGATGTTTTTCTTACGCTCGATGGCCAGGTCGGTTTTTCTTTAAAGTTGGACGATGTTATTGAAGTCAGGAAATCTCCGTTCAAGACAAAACTCCTTACCCCCTGTGGGAAGGATTATTTCCAGATACTGAGGACAAAATTAAAATGGGGGGAACGATATACAGGCAAAAACCAGTAGTCATTAAAAAGTAGTTTTTGGGAATGCAAATGCAAAATCAGATAATGAAGGATGTTAAAAAACTCCTTGAGTTTTATCAGGCACTTGGATTTGAAGGTCTGCCGATAAATCCCCCCTCACCCCCCTTTAGCAAAGGGGGGCAGGGGGGATTTGAAAAAGAAGGGCAGGGGGGGATTAAAGAAGCTGATTTAAAGTCTCTAAGAGAAGAGATTGGTGATTGTAAGGGATGCAGGCTTTCAAAGGGGAGAACAAACATCGTTTTTGGAGAGGGTAATCCTGATACAAGGCTTATGTTTATTGGAGAGGCGCCAGGTAAAAAGGAGGACTTACAGGCGAGACCATTTGTTGGAGATGCTGGTATGGTACTCACCAGATTAATAGAAAAGATGGGATTTAAGAGAGGGGATGTCTATATTGCAAATATCGTAAAATGTAGACCTCCGATGAACCGTGACCCTGAATTGGATGAGATAGAAAGATGCAGGGGTTTTGTAGAGAGACAGATTGAGATCATAAATCCCAAGGTAATTATGACTTTAGGCAGGATCTCAGCGCAGACACTAATAGGCAATGCAAAACTAAAAATAACAGCAATACGCGGGAATTTCTTCGATTATAAAGGGATTGCCTTGATGCCAACATTTCACCCTGCCTATCTTATCAGGAATCCTAAGGATAAATGGCTTACATGGGGTGATGCACAGAAGGTTATGGAGAAATTAAAAAGCAAAGGTTAAGGTCGATGGGAGGTTATATGAAAACACTATGGGCACCGTGGAGAATGACATATATATTATCAGATAAGACTCATGGATGCATCTTTTGTGATTTGCCAAAAAAAGATAAAGACAGAGAAAATCTTATCCTTTATAGAAGCTCGCATAACTTTGTAATCATGAACCGTTACCCATACAACAATGGTCATCTCATGGTTGTCCCATATATCCATAACTCTTCACTTGATGGGCTAAGTGATGAAGCCTTACTTGATTTTATGAAGGTTACACAGCATTCGATCATGTCACTCAAGAAGGCATTTATGCCAGAAGGTTTCAACATTGGAATAAATATCGGTAAGATAGCCGGCGCTGGGATGGAAGAACATATGCATCTCCATATGGTACCGCGGTGGGCTGGGGATACCAGTTTCATGACAGTTTTTGATGAAGTAAGGGTAATTCCTGAACATATAATGGACACTTATGATAAGCTTTTTACTGCATTTAATTTATGAAAATAACACTACCCTATTTAATTATATCTAACCTTTTAGAAAGATACCAATACAACTTATATAACATGTCTATTAACACGATGATTGCAAGTATGCCCATTATTGAGACCAGTAATGCATCTATCTTGAATGTAATGGCCTCTGTATGAGATATGGCACTGACTGCTTTGTCAGTGAACATTACTATTAGTTTCCATGAAGCTGTGAGGGTTGTTGTGAACATAAAGAGCATAGGGACAAAGGTTGTCCATGCATATCTCAGCTTCCCAGATTTAACGATAACTGCTGTACCAACGCCAAGCGCAATGGCAGCGAGAAGCTGGTTTGCAACACCAAACATAGGCCATATAGTAGATATGTTTCCTGAATGGATGAGATAACCCCATGCAGTTACAACAAGAAAACTTGCAACAATATTGCCTGGTAACCATCCTGTCTTTGATAAAGGTTTATAAATATAGCCTCCAAGTTCCTGAAGCAGAAACCTTGCAACCCTTGTTCCTGCATCCACTGTGGTAAGGATGAAAAGGGCCTCAAACATAATGGCAAAGTTATACCAGTAAGGCATCAGGCCCTTCATACCAGGCAGGTTCGAGAATATAGATGCCATTCCAACTGCAAGGGAGACCGCACCACCTGGCCTTCCTACAACATCTGTGCCCACCATTTTTGAAAGTTCCGTAGCCCTATCTACAGGAAAGCCGAGGGCCGCAATTGCATCAAATGATAATTTGGTATTTATTGCAAAGTAATCACCAGGAATTAATATTGTTGCAGCTATAAGGGCCATAACTGATACAAACCCTTCAGTAAGCATGGCACCATAGCCGATAAAAGGGATGTCTTTTTCACTCATTATCATCTTTGGAGTTGTGCCTGATGATATAAGGGAATGAAAACCGGAGATGGCACCACATGCGATTGTAATGAACATAAACGGGAATAACTTTCCTGGAATAATAGGACCTCCGCCATCTGCAAATCTTGTAACTGCAGGCATCTGTATATTTGGCGCTATGATGATAACACCAAAGGCAAGGAGAAGTATCGTCCCGATCTTCATGTACGTTGACAGATAATCCCTTGGAGCAAGAAGCATCCAGACAGGAAGGACTGATGCAATAAAGCCGTATATAATAATTGAAAGTACTACGCTGTTTCTCGAAAGATTAAAGAATGGGTCAAGGAATGAACCAGGGATATAATGACCTGTAAAAACTGCGATTAAAAGAAGTGTTACACCTATAACGCTCACTTCACCTACCTTTCCGGGTCTTAGACGATAAAGGTAGATTCCCATAAAGAATGCAATAGGGATGGTGAGGGCAATGGTAAATGTCCCCCATGGACTTTTTGATAACGCATTCACCACAGCAAGGCCAAGGCCTGCAAGTGCAACAGTGATGATAAAAAGTATTGCAAATGCTGCTGCAATGCCTCCGACAGGTCCGATTTCATCCCTTGCTATCTGTGCGAGGGAATGACCATCTCTCCTAACTGAGGCGAACAATATAACCATATCGTGAACAGCACCTCCAAGTGTTGATCCTATTAATATCCACAAGAATCCCGGAAGGTATCCAAATTGTGCAGCTAACATAGGCCCGATTAATGGACCTGCACCTGCAATAGCAGCAAAGTGATGACCGAACAAGATCCAGCGATTTGTTGGATAATAATCAATACCATCAGAGAGTCTTATTGCAGGGGTAATACATTTTTCATCAATAGTGAGTACCTTAGCAGCAAGGAAAGATGCGTAAAATCTATATGTAATAACATAGAAACATCCTGAAGCAACAACAAGCCAGAGAGCATTTACCTTTTCGGATGGGTTAATAATCCCGACTACAACTGAGAGTGAAATAGCAGCGATAATTGATATTGTTATCCAAACGATTTTTTTAAACATTAAATGATTCTTAATAGCTGAACATTTTATACCCTTCCTGAGTCTGTTGCGTTTTTTCTGACTCCCCATACCTTATCATCAAAAGATAACTTTTTTACAGTTTCTATATCGGCATGTTGGTTTTTGCCAACATTGATTCTTACAAGCGTATCTTTATCATTAGATAATTCATGGAGAGTATCTACCGGGGTATTAGGGTTTATTGCTATATTATTTCTGACTATCCATTCATTGTCCTTAGCTAATTTCTTTAGAGTTTCTTTCGGTGTATTGCGATTCTTAGCTACAGCACTCCTGATAAGCCAATCCGGATCATTAGAAAGTCCATTGAGAGTTTCTGGTGAGGTGTCCGGATCGTTAGCTGTATTCCACTTAGAACTGCTCATAATTCATACCTCCTGTTTTATTTTAATTAGTTTGTCCCAAATTTACTATAGATTACCAGTTTTAGTCAATCTTTAACATGCGTGCCCTGTCAAAGTTGCAATTTGGTTTATAATTTACAAAATTTCTCTATTTTGATGTAAAATCATTTCAAATGAAAAGTTTTGAAGATGTAGCTGATTTTCATGGTCATGTATGTCCTGGCCTTGCACTGGGTTACAGGGTATCCATGTTTGTATTGAAAGAACTCGGTGAAAGGGCGGCTGATGAGGAGCTTGTGGCAATTGTTGAAAATAATTCGTGTGCAGTTGATGCTGTACAGGCTATTACAGGATGTACATTCGGGAAGGGTAATCTCATTTTCAGGGACTATGGGAAACAGGTCTATACCTTTATAAAAAGACCTTCCCGGGATCGAGTCACAACGACAGGTGATGGCATAAGGATTTCTATTGATTGGAAGTCGCCGGAAGAAACCGATGAAGAAAAAAACATGTGGGATAGGTATATGAAAGGTGATCGTTCTGATGAGGTGTTGAAAGCGATTCATAATAGAAGATCAAATAAGATTAAAATGATTATGAATGCAAAGGATAAGGAACTTTTAAAAGTTACAAAAGGTAAAATGGCTCTGCCTGAGGAGGCAAAGATATATCCAAGCTTGAGGTGTGCTTTATGCGGGGAAAAGATGATGGAGCCGAGGGCAAGGATTAAGGATGGAAAGATTGTATGTATTCCATGTTTTGAAACATTATTAAAGGATAGATTGATACATTTAACTCAAACAGGAGGAATCACAGTACAAAACATCTAAGGAAGTCTTTGAGGTTACTGCTCTTGACATTACCTGAATCGGCAAATTAAGATTCAAAGACTAAATGTTGAGTACAAAATCAAAAATAGCTGACTCTACGCATAATATTCAAAGGATTACCCTACAAAGTGGCTTACTTACAAGACTGGATGATAAATCCAAATGCATTACTATTTGTTTTGAGGGGGAAGCTATTCCTAAGGATGTGCTTGAAACACTTGAGAGGGAAAATTACAAAACCTTAAAACTGAGATATGGCGATCCCTCATGGGGAGAACCAATTCAATATGATTTGATGACGATTGAAGATGAAGAAGCAACAAAAACAATTGAGATTTTCAATAGGGTAATTCTTCTGATGTACAATAATACGGAAGAAACCCGACGCGCACACAGAGTGATATACGCAATGGAAAAATACAAAGAAAAACAGAGGATTAATAGACAAAACAACTGAGTTTAATATCCGTTTTTTGTTACTTTCAAGCAGTAGTGTCCGCTAAAAATTTATCATAAGGTTTGAACTCTCTGTCAAAGGTGATAGAATATCACCTATAAAATCAATAAAGACAGGAGGTTCAAGCCATGTCACATC
>Ga0210020_1001416_pt1 | contig 20750 bp, 21 predicted proteins | sample CryGeymeta201514_FD_183980 | JGI IMG/M metagenome (GOLD analysis project Ga0210020, IMG submission 183980) | Groundwater microbial communities from Crystal Geyser aquifers in Utah, USA - Crystal Geyser metaG 2015-14 (SPAdes) (version 2) | ecosystem: Environmental > Aquatic > Deep subsurface >... | reverse complement strand
GCATCCTCATTTGTATGAGTTTCTTTTCTTCGTCAGGAAGTTCATCGTGATCCAGTCCACCAGCCAGGGCATGTACCAGTCGGCCCAGATGGCGATCTTGTAATACCACGGCAGGATGACGGCGCGGCGCGGACGTTTGGCGAGTTCGATGACGCGCTCCGCCACCTCCTCGGAGGTCATCGAATGGAAGTAGCGGCGCAGGGCGGAGTTTTTCATGGGATGCTGGCCCGTGTGCTGGCCGAATTCGGTCTGGGCGGGGCCGGGGTAGATGCCCGAAACGTGGACGCCGAACGGCTGCACTTCGCGGCGCAGGGCGTCGGTGAAGCCGCGCACGCCGTATTTGCTGGCCGAGTAAATGGCGTAGGTGGGCGGCGCGATCCAGCCCGCGACCGAGGACATGTTGATGATGTGCCCGCTTCGGCGTTTGAGCATACCGGGCAGGACGGCGTGCGAAACCTGGATGACGCCCAGCAAGTTGACCGCGATCTGCATTTCGATGTCGCGCTCGGCGGACATGTTTTCGAGCCAGGCGAGCCGCCCGAAACCGGCGTTGTTGAACAGGATGTCTACCCGGCCGTAGATGTCAAGCACGGTATCCACCATGATCTCGATCTCTTCGCGGTCCGCCACGTCCACGGGGACAGCGAAAGCCTCCCCGCCCTGAGCCTGGATCGAGGCGGCCAGTTCCTGCAAACGATCTATGCGCCGCGCGGCCAGGACGACGCTACAGCCCTCGTACGCGAACAGCCGCGCCGCGTCCATGCCAAATCCGGAGGAGGCGCCGGTGACCAGGACAACTTTGCCTTTCAATTCAATCGTCATAGGGAAATTCCGAGGGAGGGATTCGTATTGCGTGTTCCGTGTTCCGTGTTCCGTATTGCGTATTGCGTGTTGCGTGACGCTTTTGCCTGATATTTTATCCTGTTATTTGATCAATTGGCATGGCATTTCCCGTTTGCAAATTGAATACTCACTCATCTACGCAAAAAAGATTCCGGCTATAATGCACGGCAAGTCAAAGTCAGGAGAATTCAAAAATGGCAACGACCCCCACCAAAATAACCCTCCTATTGGCAGATGATGAACCCGTCGCACGCGCCGGGATTCGATCCATCCTTTTACAGGCAGGGGACATTGAGATCATTGGAGAAGCGCAGGATGGATTTGAAGTCCAGCGAATGGTGGCAGAGCTACGACCGAGAATATTGCTATTGGACTTAAGAATGCCAGGCCCGCGTCCGCATGAACTGGAGAAGTGGATGCGAGAGAATTATCCCGAAACGGTCACGCTCGTTCTGACTGCTCACGACCGGGACACCCACTTGGCGCGCATGATGGAAGCGGGAGTGGCAGGATACCTCACGAAAGACGTTACAGAGGACACGTTGATTGATCGCATCCGGAGCACGGCGCAAGGGACAATCCATTTCGACGAAGAACAGACGGCCCGGGCGGCGCGCTGGAATGAAGAGGTGGGTAAAAAATGGGAAAGCCTTTCCGAACGCGAGCGCGAAGTTTTGAAACTGCTGGCGCTGGGGGCGCAGAATCGGTTCATTGCCAGCGAGCTCTCCATTACAGCCAAAACGGTGGAAAGTCATGTCACCAGCATATTAAAAAAGTTGGAGTTGAAATCCCGCCAGAAGGCCGCGGCCTGGATGTCCGCAAATTTTCCTGATGAAGTGGACGGGGGTAAGTCATAAAAGATCAGGGATTTCCCTGATAGACATTCCTGCAGGTGTGTGCTAGTGGGTCACTTGGCATGCTCATCGCCATAATTCAAGCGTAAAAAATGGCTGTTCTCGTGCCAAACGACCCACTAGAATGCGTTTAGATGAAAGTCCACGCTTGGTAAACTTGGCAAGCTCATAACTCAGGAGGTTTCACTCTTGAATACACAACCTTTCTCTGGTGATGAGCCAAAACAAAGTCATCCCCAGAACTCCCTCTTTGTAATTTTGTTGGTTCTGGCAGTTTTGTTTCAGTCGGTCGTCAACTTGATTACCTTAAGCGAAGTGAGATCTTTGCGTACTATTCTTACTCAAGTGAATAGGACGACAGATTTATCTGCAGGTTTACCACTTGGCACATCTGCGCCTGACTTTAGCCTGAAAAACACCGAAGGGAATTACATCTCCCTTTCTGATTACCTGGGTACGCGTGTGTTATTGATGTTTTCGTCTCCGACTTGTCCCTACTGTGTTCAGTTGTATCCAGAGATCAAGAGATATAACCAAGAGATGAAACTCAACAGTGTCGTTTTCATCATGCTGTCATCGGGAACGCCAGAAGAGAATCAACAGCTTAAACTCGAAGAAGGTTTTACTTTTGAGATTCTTAGCGCTGATAGGCGTCAGTTCGCAGACTATAGAATCCCTGGAACGCCATATTTTGTGTTGATAGACCTGGATGGGAAAATCCTGGCTACAGCTATGGCAAATAGTGCAGAGGAACTCGATCAACTGGTAAACCACATCAAATGAAAGGAGGAACAATGAGAACTTTAAGTCTGCCCCTACCTGGAAAAAGGATGTCAAATGCGCTCAATATCATCCTGATAACTACCTTCGTTTTGACCATCGTGATTCTGGCTGTCACAGTAACCCCAGCAGCCGCTGGCACGTCTTGCGGCCCTTGGTCCGATACTGGCAATTGTTGTCGTGACGGATGGCCAAAATGGAACCGGGATGAGAGAGACAGAACATGCACCTATTGCGATTACCTAGGTCAATGCCACTCGTGGACCCAACGCGTATGTTACTATTGGAGTACATGCTAATACTAAAACCTGCGTAATGCAACTCTCGTTAATCTCCTCTGCACTATAATGGGGAGGCGGTGACCGACTTTATTGTCACTGCCTCCCCCACCTCACAGGAAAAAGTAGGGCAAATGATTATTGTAGACCAAATAAGTAAGCAGTATGTACCTAATCAACTTGCTCTCGATAATGTGTCCTTGAAGATTGGCAACGGGGTTTTTGGCCTGCTAGGCCCAAATGGGGCTGGAAAAACCACTTTGATGCGGATACTAGCCACGCTAATCGCTCCAACAACAGGATATGTTTCGATCAAAGATTACAATGTGCTTACCCATCCCCAGGAGATACGCAGATTATTGGGATATGTGCCACAGGAATATCAGTTATACCCGCATTTAAACGCAAGGGAATTTCTAGATTATATGGCTATATTAAGTGGGATGGGCCATGCTCGACACGAGCGGGTTAATGAGGTTCTTCATCAGGTCGGCTTGGCCGAGTACGCTCGCCGTCCACTTAAAGGGTTCTCTGGCGGAATGAAACAACGTGTAGCAATAGCGCAAGCCCTGCTGCATAAACCGGAGGTTCTGATCGTAGATGAGCCAACAGCCGGGCTCGATCCAGGCGAACGTATACGTTTCCGAAACCTTCTGGTTGAACTGGGTCTTTATAGCCAGGTATTACTCTCTACACATATTGTATCGGATATTACAGCTACTTGCGCTCATTTGGCCGTGCTCAAACACGGGAAAATTAGCTTTCATGGCGCTCCGCCTCAAATGATCGCGCTAGCGAGCCAATCTGTGTGGCAAACTACAGTTCCTTCTCGTAAAATTCAAGCGTTTCAACGTGATTACACCATTGTATCTAGTGTTGCCGACCAAAATCGCGACACGATAAGAGTGCGCTTCGTCACCCATAAGTCTAATGTTCCCCAAGATGCCGAAGCCGTTGAACCGACGTTAGAGGATGCTTACCTTATTCTAACGGGATGTGAGGAATGACGGTATGCAAGTTCTAGGAATAGCAATTTACGAGTGTCGGCTGATTATACGGGAACGGGTATTTTGGGTATTATCGGCTTTGCTTACTGCTTTGGCGTGGGTCCTTCTTGAATGGCCACTCCTGCCGTACAAAGATCCTTTTACGGTGATAAGCACTGAAATGGAATTTTTGGGGTTACTTGGCAGTTTTTTGATTATCTTTTTGGTTGTCCCTGCTTGTTTGAGGGAATTTCAAACCGGTTTTGATATGGTTTGGGCACGATCATTTTCCCACTACTCTTTCCTGATAGGCAAGATACTGGGAACTGCCATCGCAATTACGGCAGCGCATCTTCCCGCAATAGCGCTAATATGCGCAGTAGTGATAAGGTTTTTCGGTTTTAGATTCCTTACTTTACTTAGCTATATGTGCGGAGTGGCGCTTATCCCTACAGTGGCCATTACATTTGCCGTGAGTATGCTGGTGTCTCTTTTGGCGCAGCATCGCCTATTAGCATACATAATATTGATTATGCTTCGAGCAGGAATATCTACCCAGGGCGATATTTTGCAATTAGGTAATATTGCTCTTCAGGGTTTTTACACTTCTTCAGTGGTTGAATTTGGTCCCGATTCTTTACTCGTTTTTACAAACCGCAAATTTTATGCGCTGTTGACCTGTGTAGTTCTCACTTTTACAAGCGTATTGTTTCCCTTGCTGTTACCAAGAAGGACGCGGCTGGGAACTTTAAATTTAATGGCGCTTACTATGGTTACTTTGGCGCTATTGGTTGGGGTATCGCAAGAAGCTTCTGATTTTCAAGAGGCAGTTTCTCGGTCTACATTGCGTACCCCATCGGTCTCTCCTGCGCCATATCCAACAATTGAAGTCTACATCCTGAATGTTGTGGTAGATTTGGAGGATGAATTCATTTCGGGCCAGGCCGAGATGAATTTACATACTAATTCCGAACCACTATCTGAATTGTCCCTGGGCTTAAACCCTGGTCTCCGTGTACTAGCGCTGGAGGTTGAAGGTGGTAATGGATATTTAGAAGGTGATAAGGTTATATTCGATACCCCAATACCCTCTCAGCAAAGCATTAAGATGATTCTGCGGTACGAGGGAACGATTCTTGTCAGCTATGATGCTTATAACAAGTTACTTGATCCGGCGCACAGATCAGCTTTGCCTGGGGGTTATTTGGGCCAACAAACTTTCTACTTGACCTATCCAGGGAACTGGTACCCTTTTTCCTACCTTGGCGCTCCTACTAATTTCATGCTTTCCATTTTAGGAGAACCTAATTCAACGATTGTTAGTTCAGCATCGCAAACGTCGCTAGAAGCAGGAAAGCAAAATTTTATTTGGTTTTCTCCCCTACCGTCTCCCCTTTTTGCTCTTGCTGAATCTAATTACAAAGTAGATTGGCCCAATGTCACTGTTTTAGCGCCGCCTGCATATGAACATATAGCCCATGACGTTATTCTCGCTTATGTTGACTCAGCGTTCAAATTGGATCAAGAATTACATCGCCTATCGGGCCAACCACTACAAGCAGTAGTCTTACCCTTTATCAAGCAATCGTTATACGATTCGAAAACAGGGACTTTATTTCTCAGCGAAATTGTGTTCCAGCAATATCGAATGAATTTCTACTATGCAAATGAACCCCGCCAGTCCATATATCATAGATGGGCTGCCGAATCAATGATACGAATTTGGTGGTGTCAGACTGGTGAATGTTTACCAATTCCCCCACGCATTGGTTTTACTTATAAAGCGCAGGGAGACGCTGTTACAGAAACCCTGTTAAGTTACCTGGCGCTGCGTTTAGCGGAACCATATGTAGGGAGTGAGTTTATCATTCGAGAAATTCAAGAACGAAGTACGATCCATTGTTCCCCGGAATTGTATGTAAATTCGCCCTATCCATACCTTGGTATTTCTCCTTCTTCTTCTCTTTTTATCCGCATCCACAGGTTATGGGAGCGTATAGGGCCTGAAAAATTTTGGGAATTTACGGGGATCTATCAGGCAGCCTATGGGAAAGAAGCCCCCACTCTTCTTGATTTCGAGGCTTTTACGCTGTCCGCCACGGGTTTACCCTTACCTGCTGTGGATGAATGCGCACATTAAGGGATTCGCGAGTTGAGAGGCGCGCCTCATGGCAGACATGTTTACCCGTTTTCGTTATGAAATTATTGTCCCCGCGCGAGTGAACCTGGCGGTTTCGTTTTTGTTGTTGGGTGGCCTGGTCTTCATTACTGATCGTTCCCCAGACGTTTATCTGCGGACCCAAAATATATTGATCGTGGCAGAAATTATATTCCCGATGGTGATGATGCTGATTACTACTAACTTGCTCCTTTCGGAAAGAGAACAAAACACCCTTGAATTTATAGCTGTACGACGAGATATTGCTGAAATCTGGGCTATTCGAATGATAAGTTGGACGCTCTGGATTCACCTTTTACTTCTAATAGTGTTGCTTGTATTCGATAATCTGTACGTGAATTTTGACATAGCCTATATGCTATTCGTTGCCAGCGCTCCAGCCATGAGTCTAATGGGTGTAGGAAGTTTACTAGGTATCCTCTTCCGAAATACTAACGTAGGATATCTGAGCGCGTCGCTATGGTGGGGTTTATGTTTACTTAGCCCTGGCGTAGCTCGCGCCGTCTTCGGACGTTATTTATTCCTCTTTTATGGCCTATTCAGTTCTGAAAATGACTGGACATCTAATAAAATCAGCCTATTATGCTTAGGATTAACGCTAATAATTATAAGTGGTCTGCTAATCAGAAAAAACAGGGAACGGTTGATCGTATAAAGTACCAATCCGTAGATATGTCGAATTTCCAGAAAACAAGAGCGGTGATTACCGCTCTTGTTTTGAAATTGCCAACACGTTTGTCACCGCGTTTGTCCTCAACAGAGGCAACGCAATCTAATTGTGATATCAACGACCTGTTGGCGCATGGTTTCCGATTCTGAAAACTTTGATTGTGTCTCGAGGGGAAGACTGGAGTCCCACGCCGAGCAAAGTTGGGTATAATGCAGAAAGCCAATCAGGAGGCAGATAAATGACAGCATCCGGTAAGAAGATCAGGCTTATCCTGGCCGACGACGAACCTGTTGCGCGCGCCGGGATTCGGGCAATACTCTCGCAGGCAAACGATATCGAAGTGATTGGCGAAGCGCAGGATGGATTTGAAGCCAAGCGAATGGTCGCCGAACTGCGCCCCCGGATTCTCTTGTTGGATTTGAGAATGCCCGGCCCGCGTCCCGCCGAACTGGAAAAGTGGGTGCGGGAGAATTATCCTGAAACTGTCGCACTCGTCCTGACCGCGCATGACCGGGATGCTTACCTTGCGAACATGATTGATGCGGGAGTATCGGGGTACTTAACGAAAAGCGCTTCGGATTTCCAACTGATTGACGCCCTTCGCCGCACCGCACAAGGGACAATCTATTTCGATGAAGAACAGATTTCACGCGCGGCGCACTGGAACGAAGAGGTGGGAAATAAATGGAAAAAATTAACCGAAAGGGAACGCGAGGTCTTACAACTTTTAGCGCAGGGGGCAGACAACAAAGCAATCGCCAGCGAGCTCTCCATTACAGCCAGAACGGTGGAAAGTCATGTTGCACATATTTTGGCCGAGTTGGAAGTGGATTCGCGCCAAAAAGCCGCGCTATGGATGGTGGCTAATTTTCCCGACGAGATGACAATGGACGGTGGGTAAAAAATCAGTAATTTTACGGATTGCCGCCCCTGAAGGGTTACGCTAGAATGTAGCCAATTGCAAGAGACTTTTCACGATGAAAAGGAAAAACACTATGAAAAAACGCGATTGGATCGTCTCAATTATTTCTGGAATAACGCTGGGCATGCTGTTCGTTTCGTCCGGCGCATATTCAACAGTTTTGGCCCAAAAGCAAACTGTGGTGACGGGTCCGCTCAATCAGATAATTGCAACAGCGTTAAACAGCCATACCCGTTGGCAAACGTTACAGGGAGAAGCGGAAGTCACTTGGTATGGTTCCAATGAAGAGACACAAACATATCTAATGAATTTTGAGATCTCTCAGCCTGTCAAAGGGCGCATTGAAACAACAAGCAAGGAAACAAATGGAAACGATGGCATTTGGATCAGTAACGGTGAAAGAATTTACGATTTAAGAAATGCCGATAAGACATACGTGGAAGGATCGATTCCTGCTTTTGCAAAAGATCTTTCCCAACTTCCTCTAACCATCATGGATGTAAGAAAAGATATGCCAATGCCACATCCATTCGCCATGTTCATATCGTCCCCACTTCGTGATTTGATCTACCCGACTGAATTCATTCAATCCAGCGAACTTTCAAGTTTGAGGCTCATTGGCGAGGAAACGATCCTGGGTCGCAAAGTCTGGGTAATTGTCAGGGAAGATTCATCCACGGACTATTCCAAGGTTTGGGTTGATAAGTCCACCGGAATATTCCTCAGGTATGAGCAATACATGAATGGAGAAAAATGGATGGATTTATCCTTCAAAAGCCTCGAATTCAACCCGGCGATTCACCCATCTACATTTGAATTACCCTCCGGCTATCGTCCGGCATCAATTCCATAGAGAGGAGAGAATATGAGAAAGGTCATTTCCCGCATCGTCTTGTCAGTCGCTGTTGCAACCTTGGTGGCATTCTTGTTTGCAAGCATGGCTAACGCCGCAGGCCCTTACACAATCACCGAAAATACACTTTACTCCGCTGGGGGCTATTACCCCCCAATTCAGATTTACAACCCAGGATGCGCTGGTAACTATTGCAGGTACCTTGTCCAGGACAACTATCCAGACACGTGGCGATGGGCCTACACCAAACCCAATATGTACCAACTCTGGGTTTATCGCCCATTGGTTGGGCAAGCCGCTGCAAAGTATTGGTGGCTGACATACAGGTACGGCACAACGAAAGATAGTTGGTTTGTCACCGTTGATCAATCGAAAAACAAAGGCACTTGGGCATATCTCGGTTTTGCTGACTATGTTCCAAATGATAAAGGAGAGTTAAGGCTCAGCGAGGCGTGTGTTCCCGGTTATTGGTGCGGAGGGCTCAAAGTTTATTGGGACAACATGAAGTACAATACAAGCCCATAGCCTGCTCCAAAAATCCATCTACATCGCATCCGCCTGAAATTCAGGCGGATGTCGCGTCTGAGGTTCACATGAAAAAGTCGATCTTGTTTGTCTTCCTGCTGTCGTTCTTTGTGGCTTGCGCCCCGGAAACCACAGTCCCGATATTGACAAGAACCGCTCAACCAACAGATTTAATTCCAACAGGGTTAATGCACAACACAGCCGTTCCAACGCGGGTCGATATCCCAGAAATGAACGAGAAGGTTTTGGTTGTCTCGCAAGGGAATTATTTCATCGCCGATCTAGACGGTTCAGCGCCTGTTCTTCTATACTCTGCAGAGATGGAACCGCTTACAATGGCGAGCCTCTCATCCGACAAAACCAAATTCGCATATTTCAAAAACAACTTTCTTTACGTTCTGGATATCGCAAGACAAGCAACGATTGCGCTGAACCAGGATATCATCGGAAGCATTGGAGGAAATTTAAGATGGTCGCCAGACGAAAAAAAACTGGCCATGACTTGTTCGAATTCGCAACACCCATCCAACTCTATTTGCCAGATCGACGCGCAAAGCGGTCAAATCGAATTCCTTTTGAATCAAAGCGACACCGACCAGTTTTGTTCCGTGAATTACATGGCGTTCTTCGATTGGAGCAACGATGGAACAACTATGGTCTATACCTGCTTTATCGTGCCGGAAAAAGGTCAAAAACAGGCATTTGCCATATATCTCTATGACATCGCCTCAAAAACCTCGAGTCGGATATTCGATAGTTCTTTACAGGACTCAATCTGGTATCTCCATTCTACGTCCCTGTCTCCGAATAACAAATACTTGCTCGTTAGCGGGGCTGGCCAAACACCCATAGATCAGGTTTTCCTTCTCGACCTCACAACCAATAATATGAGACAATTGACCAGTGGCTCTGAATATCACTCCGACGCATTTGTCTGGCGAATCGACGGTGATTCTTTTTATCTTCATAAAACCATGATTCAGAGTCCCTATACCGAATCAAACTTCGTTATGGACACAAACGGCGAAGTCCTGTTTCCAGTTGATGTTGACGGCGCTATCATCGAATAAGCGGATCGAACATCCGCCAAAGTCTTTTCAGTTACGCAATACGCAATACCTACTCCCCCTCCTCCTGCGCCTCTTCCTTCTTGCTCCGCGGCCGCGGCGACTCGGACACCACATCCTTCGAGAGCGCGATCACCAGCACCTGGTCCATGTGATTGACGGGGACAATCAGCAGGTAATTAGCGACGCGAGGCCAGGCGCCAACGCCAAGATTCAATGGTCAAGGCCATGCGAAAAGCAAGCGAATCAAAAAAACGAACGATGGCCCGAAAGGAAGTATTTCCTTGACGCGGCCTGTTTTCGGCCGCCACCGCGTAAGTGGTAAAGGTATGTTCGGGACAGAAAGCGTACGCTTTACCAGCGCCGTCAATGTAAAGTGTGGACGCCGTGAAAATATGGCGCGCAGGTGAGCTTACGTCCGGACAATAGAAATGGGGTAAGAACGCCTGTCCGCATGTTCGACAAATCAATGGGGCGGCAATCGCATTGCCATTGGATGAAAGAATGAAATTGGCCCTGCAATTTGGGCAGGCAATCTGGGCGATTTTCGGTTTCATGATTTTGCCTTTAATAGCAATCGCACCTTCTCGATCGCGGAAAGCACATCACGCATGGAAAGCTTATCGCCGTAGTAATCGGACCACGCCTCACGGAAATTTCCGCTCTTCAATGCCGTCTCGATTTTTGCAAGTTGTGAGGAAATATGGCTTGTGTTTTCCGTTCGCTTGCAGTTTTCCCAGAACAAACGCCCGTTAATGCGCGGCGCATCGAGCAGAAGGGCAATCACATCGCACAAGTCGCGTTCTCGAAGGGGCATGAGTTTGAGAATCAGCAAATCTTCGACGGAGACCGTTGGAGCAATCAAATCTCCATGATCGTCAATCGGCAATTCAGCCGACTGGGATGAAAGCGTATAAGTTTGATCGGAAGACATGTCCCACAGTTTTTCGACCGAGATGTGGAACTCAACCGTTACTTCGCCAAGCCGCTTACTTGCCTTTACGCCCTCGAATTGTGATTGGTCCTGATAATCGAATCCCATTTGTTTGAGAAGCGCAATCAAGTTGGGTTTGTCGCCGCGTCGAATGGCAAGATCAACATCATGTGTAAAACGCTTGCGACTCGAAAATCCGCGTACCGCCAACCCGCCTATCAGTCGCGGTTGAACGCCAAACTCCTTGCAGAGTTCCAGGAATTGGATGAGCGTCTGTTTAAGTTCCTTGCCAATATCCATGAGCAAAGTATAAGCGAATTTACGCAAACATGAAACACGGGCCTTGACATGGCGGAAGAACACCGCCTACTCAACCATCCGACTACCAGACTACTCCCCCTCCTCCTCCCGTTCATCTTTCTTGCTCCTCGGCCGCGGCGGCTCGGACACCACCTCAGGCGAGAGCGCGATCTCCAACACCTGGTCCATGTGCGTGACGGGGACGATCTTCAAATCCTTTTGCACCTGCTTCGGCACATCCACCAAATCCTTCAGGTTGCGTTCGGGGATAATGACCGTCTTGATGCCTGCCCGATGCGCGGCCAGCACCTTCTCGCGCAGTCCGCCAATCGGCAGGACGCGCCCGCGCAGGGTGATCTCGCCGGTCATGGCCACATCCTTGAAGATGGGACGTCCCGTGAAAGCCGAGATGATGGCGGTCGTCATGGTGATGCCCGCGCTGGGGCCGTCCTTCGGGATGGCGCCTTCCGGCAGGTGTAGATGGATATCGAGACGGTCGAAGGCCTCGACGGGGATGCCGAACACGCTCGCGCGTGACTTGAGGTAGGAGAGGCCCGCCTGGGCGGATTCCTGCATCACGTCCCCCACCTGGCCGGTGATCTGCATCCCGCCCTTGCCCTCCAACACCGCCACCTCCACGAACAGGATCTCGCCGCCGTTCTCGGTCCAGGCAAGGCCCGTCGCCACGCCCACCTCGTCCTTGCGCTCGGCCTGCGTCATGAAAAATTGCGGCGGCCCGAGGAATTTTTCGATCAATTCAGGCGTGACGGTTTCGGAGTATTTCTTGCCCTCGGCTTTCAGGCGCGCCACCTTGCGGCAGACGCGCCCGATCTCGCGCTCCAGGTTGCGGACGCCGGCTTCGTAGGTATATTCGCGGATGATCTTTTGCAGGCTGCCGGTCTCGAACTTCAAGCCCGCGTCGTGCAGGCCATTCTCATCGAACTGGCGCGGGATCAGATATTTTTCCGCGATGATGAGTTTTTCCTCTTCGATGTAGCCGGGGAACTCGATGACTTCCATGCGGTCGAGCAGGGCGGGCGGGATCGGCCCGAGGTAGTTGGCCGTGGTCACGAACATGACTTTCGACAGGTCAAAGGGCAATTCGAGATAATGATCGCTGAACGAATTATTCTGTTCGGGGTCCAGCACCTCGAGCATGGCCGAGGCCGGGTCGCCGCGGAAATCGGAATAGAGTTTGTCAATCTCATCCAGCATGAAGAGCGGATTGGCCGTGCCGGCGCGCTTCATGGTCTGGAGGATGCGCCCGGGCAGCGCGCCGATGTACGTGCGGCGATGCCCGCGGATCTCGGCCTCGTCCCGCACGCCGCCCAGCGAGACGCGCACGAACTTGCGTCCCAGCGCCTCGGCGATGGAGCGTCCCAGCGAGGTCTTGCCCGTGCCGGGCGGGCCGACAAAGCACAAAATCGGCTGGCGTTCCTTGCGCGGTTTGAGCGAACGGACGGCAATGTACTCGAGGATGCGTTCCTTGGGTTTCTTCAAGCCGTAATGGTCGCGCTCCAAAATGCGCCCGGCGTTCTTCACGTCCAGGTTGTCCTCGGTCATCGTGGACCAGGGCAGGTCCAAAATCCAATCCAGGTAGGTGCGGATGATGCCCACTTCGGGCGCCATGGGCGGCATCTGGTTCAACCGTTCCAGTTCCTTCATCGCCACACTGCGCGCTTCCTCGGGCAGTTCGGCCTTGGCGATGCGCTCCTTTAATTCGCTGGCGTCCTTGGTAAAAATATCGCCTTCGCCCAACTCGGTCTGGATCTGCTTCATCTGCTCCCGCAGGTAGAATTCGCGCTGGCTCTTGTCCACCTCGTTCTGGACGCGGGAGTGGATCTCGTTCTCCAGTTCCAGCATATCCACTTCCTCGGCCAGCGCCTTGTTCATGCGTCCCAGGCGGGCGCGCGGGTCTATCATCAGCAGGAGGGTTTGCCGCTCCACAAAGTTGAGCGCCAGCGACGTGGCGATCATGTCCGCCAGCCAGCCGGGGTCGGCAATGTTCATGGCAAAGAGATGCGCCTCTTCGGGAATGGAACGATCCAGTTGCACACAACGATCGAACAGGTCCAGCACAGAGCGCATGGTGGCCTGCGTCTGGCGGTCGGCGGCCGTCGGCTCGAACAGCACGCGGGCGCGCACCTTGATGTATGGCCGCACGCGGATGAATTCCACGATCTCCACGCGGCGGCGTCCCTGCGCCAGCGCGGACGAGGAGCCGTCCGGCATCGAGAGCAGGCGTCCCACCGCCATCTCCACGCCGACAGGCAGGAAATCCTTCAAACCGGGTTCTTCAATTTCGGGGTCGCGCTGGGTCAGCCCGATGACGGTTTGGTTGCGATGCTGGGCTTCCTGCACCGCCAACAGCGAGGCCTCGCGTCCCACAAAAATCGGCGAGACCATGCGCGGGAAGATCACCATATCGCGCAGGGGCAATACCAGCGCCTCGATCAGGCCGTTCTGGTCGGCTTCCATGTTCGGCACGCGATACAGTTCCTCGGTGCGTTGCGAAAGCGCCATGTTGAAATTTTCTTCTTCTTCGTTCCAGTCTTCAGGATGATTCATTTTTGCTCGATTTACGATTGATTGGTAATTGGTAATTTGTAATTTGTAATTGACAATGACCTTCGACTTTCAACCTTTGACTAAATTACTACTTACCAACTACTACTTACCACTTACCTTCTTCCACGCGGCCATCACCTCGGCGGTGACGAACATGCTTCCCGCCGACAGGACAATGCTACCATCTTTCGCGGACAATTCCAACGCCCGAGCCAGCGCGGCGCTGACGGGGACCGCCGCTTCATTCTTGACCTGGGCCTGGTCTGCCAACCCGAGGATTTTCTCCACCTCGAGCGCGCGCGGATGGTCTGCGCGCGTGGCGATGAGTTTCCTGATCTTCGGTTTCATCTCACGGAACATGCCGGGGATGTTCTTGTCCTCCGACGCGCCGAAAATGAGATAGACCGGCCTGCCGGGGAAATACGTCTCCAGCGTCTCGCGCAGCCTGGCGAACGAGTCATCGTTGTGCGCCGAGTCGAAAATGACGGGCGGTTCGCGGCGTGCAACCTCGAAGCGGGCAGGCCATTTTACCTGAGAAAATCCCTTTTGGATGGATTCATCTGAAACTGCCAATCCGCTGGCTTGGAGCGCGGCGTAGGCGGTGGCGGCGTTGATCATCTGGTGCTGTCCAAGAAGAGGGATTTCATAATTCATAATTCTGAATTCTGAATTATGAATTATGAAATGCTGTCCATCCAAAGATGAACTGACAAACGCAAACTTCACATCCCGTCCCACCAGTGTCAGGGACGCGCTCCTCTCCCTGGCTACACGCTCCAAAACATCGAGGGCTTCAGCTTTCTGTGGAGATGAAACCACTGGGATGCCTTCTTTGATGATGCCCGCCTTCTCCCCCGCGATCTTGGCGAGCGTACTCCCCAGCACCGCCGTATGATCCATCGAAAGCGAGGTGATGACCGAGACGCGCGGCGTCGCCACGTTGGTCGCGTCCAGCCGCCCGCCGAGTCCCACCTCGACCACGGCCGCGTCCACGCCGGCGCGCGCGAACGCCAAAAAGCCGATGGCGGTGGTGATCTCGAAGGTGGTCAGTTTGGGGACGCGCGCCACCGCAGGCCGCACCTCGTCTACCAGCGCGACCAACTGTCCATGCGCGAGAGGCGAAGCGTCAATTTGAATCCGCTCGCAGTAATCCGCCAGGTGCGGCGAGGTGTACAGTCCCACTTTGTAGCCCGCCGCCTGCAACGCCGAGGCGCAGAGTGCGGACGTGGAGCCTTTGCCCTTCGTCCCGGCCACGTGGATGATGGGGTACGCGTTCTGCGGCTCCCCGAGCGCGTCCATCAGCGCGAACATGCGGTCGAGGCTGAAGTCCGCCTTGGCAAGTTCCGAGGCGTGTTTCAGGCTATAATCCACAAAACTATAGAGGTAATCGAGGGCCAGGTTGTAGGCGGTTTCGGTGTTCATGCGAGGGATTGTAAATGGTAATGCGTAAAACGTAAATCGCAATACGACCGAGGAGACTGGAAAAATGCCCCTCACAACTAATGATTCGTGCGCTGGCGGAACGCTTCAAGGTTTTAACGGCGGTGTTTGTTTGAAATTGAAAAACGCGACCTCTTCTTCTCGGAGGGCCGCGTTTTTCGTTCATCCTCTGTACTGTTTGTGCTACAATTCCAGCGTAGCAGGAGCAAAAACTATGTCCCGCATCAACTGGCAAAACTTTATCGTCATTGATCCCGAGATCCATCACGGCGAACCATGCATCAAAGGGACTCGCGTCCCTGTCGCAATCCTCGTCGGCAGTATCGCGGACGGGATGACCATCGAGCAGGTCATCCAGGAATATCCGCAGTTGAAGCAGGAAGACATACAGGCGGCCATGGAATATGCGTCTTGATCTGGACAAACTCCAATGTCCCGAATGCGGCGGGACGAAACGCCTTGGCACAACCACCTTTACCGTTGACCTCGGTTTCGGCGTCATTGTGGTGCGAAACGTGCCTGCAATGGTCTGCTCTCAGTGCGGCGCGGACTGGATCGCCGATAATATCGCCGAACGCCTTGAAGCGATGGTCAGCGACGCACGCAAACGACAACGGCAAGTGGAAGTTACCGCTTTTCAAATGGCGTAAATGAAACTCAAAATTGACAAAGAAAGCGACGCCCTCTACCTCCACCTCGACGAAGCCGAAATCGTTGACTCGGAAGAAGTCCAGCCAGGTGTGATCCTTGATTTCAACAAGGAAAACCGCGTTGTTGGAATTGAGATTCTCAACCTGTCCACCCGCATGGGAAAAGACAAATTGAATTTGGTGCAATTGGAAACCGTGTAATAATCCATGAACGACAAACTTCAAATCAAAATTTGCCCAACCTGTGGCAGCAACAAAAGCAAGCGCGTGATACGCGACCTCACCCGCATCTACAAGGAACGGAAGTATATCGTCCCGATGGTGGAATTCTACGATTGTCCCAATTGCGGCGAGAAGGTCTATGACCATGAAGCCATGCTGAAAATCGAATCCCATTCACCAGCGTATCGCAAAACAAGGTCAATGACGCCCGCCCTCCGCAAAAACCATAAGCCTGCCAAGCGCATCCCTGCCTCGCCTGCATAACCCCAAACCGCGGCCTCTCCCTCGGACAGGTCGCGGTTTTCTTCGTCGCATCCCAACCACTGTTTCCCCCTCTCCCCACGGGAGAGGGGACAGGGGTGAGGGCGCATCCCCGAAACCCCTCCCACCGACAGTGACCATCCGCCCGCGCGCGTTCCCCTCTCCCCGCCAACGCGCGACGCCCCTATGCACACTTGACGTTTAGCGCGTCACGTTATACAATCCCCTCGTGATTAAATCCTTCAAAGACGAAGAGACGCACAAAATATACCTGCGCCAGCGTTCGCGCAGGTTTCCGCCCGACATCCAGCAGACTGCCCTACGGAAGTTGCGTATGCTCAACAACGCGCAGGATTTGAACGATTTGCGCGTCCCGCCTGCAAACCGATTGGAGCGTCTGACTGGCGATCGCAAAGGACAGCACAGTATCCGCGTCAATGACCAATGGCGCGTCTGTTTTGAATGGATAGAAGGAAATGCTCATAACGTGGAAATCGTTGATTATCATTAGGAGTAAAAATGGCCGATAAACTCTCCCCCGTTCACCCTGGCGAAGTATTGCTGGAAGAATTTCTCAATCCGATGGGACTCAGCCAGAATCGCCTGTCATTGGATATTGGCGTACATGCGCGCCGCGTCAACGAGATCGTGCTCGGCAAGCGCAGTGTGACCGCCGACACCGCCCTGCGACTGGCGCGTTACTTCGGCACCACGCCCCAATTCTGGCTGGGACTGCAAGCCGACTATGATCTCGACATCGCCCTCGACAATCTAGGCAATCGTTTGGAACGTGAAGTGCGAGTCATGCCTGTTGCTGCGTAGGTAATCCCAAAATCCATGACCCTGAAAATCAAAACCTGTCCCACCTGTGGCAGTGACAAAATCAAGCGTGTGACCCGCGACCTTCCTCGCCAATTCAAGGGACAATCCTATATCGTCCCGATGGTGGAATTCTACGAATGTCTCAATTGCGGCGAGAAGGTCTATGACCATGAAGCCATGCTGAAAATCGAATCCCATTCACCAGCGTATCGCAAAGCCAAATCAATGAGGCCTGTCCTCCGCAGACGTTTGAAGCCCACCAAGAGCGCGGCTGTATCGGCATGAAACAAAACCACGAACTTCCTTTCGGCAATTGGCGCACCTTTTATATCGGCGAAAGCGACGACTTCGCCGAAGAAGTGAAAGCCACCTCCCAAAACAAGGAATTGATGAAGTTCCTGTCCGAACGCGCAAAGAAATCCAAAAACAGCAAGCGGACTTCCATCGAAAAGGTGAGGGAAGAACTTGGCCTGAACGCAAAGACGAAAGAGTAACCCCAAAACGCGACCTCTCCCTCGGACAGGCCGCGTTTTTCTTCCGCCGCATCCCAACTTCCGTTTTCCCCTCTCCCCGCGAGAGCCCCACAGGGGTGCTTCGCGAAGGGGACAGGGGTGAGGTCTCTTCCCCACATCATTCCGTACCTCCCCACCGAAAACGCGCGCCGCATCGGGTATCAGTGCTGTATAATCCCGTTATCTCAAACTTGGAGACGACAATGCGCCAGCAGGAACGCAACAGACTCAAAGCAGAGTTCAAGCATAAACTGAGTGAATTCGTTGACCCCCTGAAAGGGCATATTTCCACGCCTGACGAACAATGGACAATCAAAGGTTTCATTGATGTTTTCCGCAATATCTACACGATCTCTGCGGACACAAAGATCGTCTCCAAGATTTTGGAAATTCACCTGTTCCCTAAATTGCTTGAATTTGCCAATGAGAACAATTTCTACATTGTGCTGGCTGAACAACAAAACTACTATCCTGACTTGTCTTTTGTTCATGCCAAAGACGAAAAGATAAAATTTGCGCTGGATTTGAAAACCACCTATCGCCTTCCCGATAAGCCTGAATTCTGCAATGGATTTACGCTTGGTTCGCATGGCAAATATTTCACCAACAGAAAGAGCAACAAAAATATCCAATTCCCCTATGCAGAATATCTGGGGCACTTTTGCCTCGGCATCATTTACTCGCGTTCTGCATCCGAACACGTGGACGAGACCAGAACCTATAAACTGGACGAACTGAAATCCATCGTTTCCGTAATTGGCGACTTCCAATTCTTTGTTCACGAAAAATGGGAAATTGCCAGCGACTTGCAAGGCAGTTCAAACACAGCCAATATTGGGAGTATCACAAGGATTGACGATATTTTGAACGGCAATGGCGTTTTCAAGAATCTTGGCGAAAAGTGGTTTGATGATTACTGGATAAACTATGGCAAAATCCAAATGACCACGCCGGATGGCAAAGTCAAGAAAATAACCACGTTGAAGAATTACTTGTTGTATCGCGGGAAAGACGCGAAACTCGCCAATCCAACCCCGCACAAGCCTGCCCGAAAGAAAAGACAGGCGCAGAAATGACCGTAAAAGTCCCGCCCCTGAAATGCCAGGGCATCAAAACAAAACTGACCGAGTGGATTAAAGATCATGCCGCGCTGGAAGAACCTGGCACGTGGTTTGAGCCTTTCATGGGTTCTGGCGTGGTCGGATTCAATGTCCGCCCGCGCAAGGCGGTTTTCGCGGACATCAATCCCCACATCATCAACTTTTATAACGCGATCAAGGATGGAAGCATCACGGCGGGAATTGCCAAAGAATTTCTCGAACACGAGGGCGAAATTCTGCAAAAGCAGGGCGAGAGTTATTACTACGAAGTGCGCGAACGCTTCAACAAGGATTCAAAGCCTCTGGATATGTTGTTTCTGAACCGCGCCTGTTTCAATGGCGTTATGCGATTCAACAAGAAAGGCATATTCAACGTTCCATTTGGACACAAGCCGCAAAGGTTCGCCAAAGCCTATATCACAAAGATTTCCAATCAAATCAATTATGTCTCTGATGCGGTCAGTCAGTACGATTGGACATTTACCTCGGTTGACTTTCGCAAACTGATTCCTGCGGCAACGCAAAGCGATTTTGTTTACTGTGACCCGCCTTACATCGGCAGGCACGTGGACTACTACAACTCCTGGGGGGAACAGGAAGAGCAGGAATTGTACGATTTACTGAGCGCTACGTCCGCAAAATTCATTCTCTCGACGTGGCACAGCAACCGCTACCGAAGCAATCCCGCCCTTGAAAAATACACCTATCGCTTCACGATCTTGACTCGCGAGCATTTCTATCACGTCGGCGCAAGTGAAACGAATCGCAATCCCATGCTCGAAGCGATTGTGCTGAATTACAACCCATTGACGCCAATCGAATTGAAAGTGGAAAAGCAACTGGTGTTGATGGAAAAGCCCAAAGAGGAATATGTGGTGGTTTCGAGACCGTCTGCATAATTTTTTCCTCCTTCATCCTTCCGCCTTCATCCTTTATAATCCCCCCCATCCAGTCCAATTCAGGAGCGAGTCCATGCCCAAGAAAAAGGGTTCTGTTGTGCTTCCCCTCGAAAAAGAAGAGATCATCAAAGACTACCGCCTCGCCTACCAATCGCGGCAGGCGAGCCTCATTGGCCGCCGCGAAGTGCTGAGCGGCAAGGCTAAGTTCGGGATTTTTGGCGACGGCAAGGAAGTGGCGCAACTCGCCATCGCGCGCGCCTTCCGTAAAGGCGACTGGCACTCGGGCTACTACCGCGACCAGACCTGGATGTTCATGCTCGGCGTGATCAACATCCAGCAATGGTTCGCGCAGCTTTACGCCCATGCCGATATCAACGCGGATCCCATCACCGCGGGCCGCTCGATGAACGGCCATTACGGTTCGCACTTTATCAACCCAGACGGCTCCTGGCGCGACCAGATGGAAATGTACAATGTCGCGGCGGACGTCTCACCGACTGGCACGCAGATGCCGCGCACGGTCGGTCTCGCGTACGCGTCCGTGCTGTATCGCAAACTCGACGAACTCAAACGCTTCACCGAATTTTCTCACAACGGTGATGAGGTCGCGTTCGCCACCATCGGCAACGCCTCCACCGCCGAGGGCATGTTCTGGGAAAGCGTCAACGCCATCGGCGTGTTGCAGGCGCCCGCGGTCATCACCGTCTACGACGACGGCTACGGCATCTCCGTCCCCAACCAATTCCAGATGGTCAAGGAAAATATCTTCGCCATCCTGCAAGGCTTCCAACGCGACCCCTGTCCCGAACCCGAATGCGAGCGCGGCTTCGAACTCTACCACGTGCGCGGCTGGGACTATCCCGCGCTGATCGAGACCTACCAGTCCGCGGCGGAGATCACGCGCGAATATCACATCCCGTCGCTCATCCACGTCGCCGAGCTGACCCAGCCGCAGGGTCACAGCACGAGCGGTTCACAGGAACGCTACAAATCTCCCGAGCGACTGAAATGGGAACAGGAATTTGACTGTGTCCGCAAAATGCGCGAGTGGATGATAGACAGCCGCATCGCATCTGACGTTGAGC
>Ga0210020_1001413_pt1 | contig 20794 bp, 12 predicted proteins | sample CryGeymeta201514_FD_183980 | JGI IMG/M metagenome (GOLD analysis project Ga0210020, IMG submission 183980) | Groundwater microbial communities from Crystal Geyser aquifers in Utah, USA - Crystal Geyser metaG 2015-14 (SPAdes) (version 2) | ecosystem: Environmental > Aquatic > Deep subsurface >... | reverse complement strand
GTTTTGCGAAAGCGCTTGGCCGCGCCCCGATTGGTTTTTACTTTTGGCATGGTCTTCTTCTCCTGTACAGTTCTCGGCACCCGATAATCAGGATCGGACGCTATTTATGTCGGCGTTATATTTAGACTTGCTTCTTATGCGCTATTTTTTCGGCCCGATCACCATGGTCATAAAACGACCCATCTTGCTGGGGCGTGATTCGACCTGTCCCAGATCTTGCAAAGCCTCGACCGCCCGGTCAAGTTGCTTAAGACCTTGATCCGGGTGAGCGTTTTCACGACCACGGAACATGATAGTCAGCTTGACCTTGTTGCCCTCTTCAAGAAAACGGCGCGCATGTTTAATTTTGAAATCAAAGTCATGATCATCGGTTTTAGGCCGCATTTTGACTTCTTTGATTTCAACCCGCACCTGCTTCTTACGTGCTTCAGAGGCCCGTTTGGCGAGCTGATACTTGTACTTGCCGAAGTCCATGATACGGCAAACCGGAGGGTCAGCCTGGGGCGAAACTTCAACCAGATCAAGAGCACGTTCGGTTGCAACCGCCAGAGCCTGTGCCTTGCTAAGAATGCCCAGCTGGTTTCCTTCGTCGTCAATCACTCGCAATTGGGGTGCGCGAATGGCGTCGTTGATGTTTGTCTCCGGCTTAGCTATGGGACGGCCTCCTTTTTCTGTGTTACGCAAGGGTGTGATGACCACACCCATTTTCGGTTACAACACAAACAGCACCACAAAAGCGACAGCGCACTTTTAATGATGCAGAGCTGCTTCGTTGAGAATAAATTGAATAAATTCTTCGATTCCCTGGGTTTCCAGCGAACTGCCATCACGGAAACGTGGCGTGACCTTAGCTTCGGCCATCTCGCGATCACCAATGACCAGCATATAGGGAACCTTGCCCATCTGGGCTTCGCGAATTTTGAAGCCCAGTTTTTCATTGCGCAAATCGGCCTGCACACGAACGCCGGCCTCACGCAGCTGAGATTCAACCTGCTTGGCATATTCTTGCTGATTGTCCGTCACATTAACGATAACGACCTGAACCGGCGAGAGCCAAAGGGGGAAACTACCGGCATAATGCTCAATTAAAACCCCGATAAAGCGTTCAATCGAACCCAGAATCACCCGGTGCAGCATGACCGGCCGGTGTTTTTCTCCATCTGACCCGATGTAGGTTAACTCAAACCGTTCGGGCAGGGTAAAATCGCACTGGATTGTAGCACACTGCCATTGCCTGTCAAGGGCATCCTTGAGCTTGACATCAATCTTGGGGCCATAAAATGCACCATCCCCCTCATTGATCTCATATTCCAGCCCAATATCATCAAGGGCACTGCTTAAAGCATGGGTTGCACGCTCCCAGTCGGCGTCACTGCCAATAGATTTTTCCGGCCGGGTTGACAGCTCCATGCAATATTCAAAGCCAAAAATTTCGGCGACATCACGAACAAACTGCATCACGCCCTTAACTTCGGCGTCGATCTGATCGGGACGGCAGAGAATGTGGGCATCATCCTGGGTAAAGCCGCGTACCCGCAATAAGCCATGGAGCACCCCCGATTTTTCATGGCGGTGAACCGTACCCAGCTCAAAATAACGCTGGGGCAGATCACGGTAAGAACGAATTTTTGATTTATAGATCAACATATGGGCCAGACAGTTCATCGGCTTAATGCCGTAACCCTGCTCGTCGATCTCGGTAAAATACATATTCTCGCGGTAATTTTCGTAGTGGCCCGAGGTCTTCCACAATTCGGTTTTCAGGATCTGCGGGCCGACAACTAAATCATAACCACGGCGTAAGTGTTCCTTGCGTTCGAAATCTTCGATGATCGTGCGCAGCAGAGCCCCCTTGGGATGCCAGATAACCAACCCCAAACCCGCTTCTTCGCTGAACGAAAAAAGATCAAGCTCGCGACCAAGTTTGCGATGATCGCGTTTTTTTGCTTCTTCCAGCCGCTCAAGATGCAACTTCAATTCTTTTTTATCGGTGAAGGCCGTGGCATAAATACGCTGCAACATGGCATTTTTTTCACTGCCGCGCCAGTAGGCCCCCGCAACGCTGGTTAACTTGTAAGCCTTGATCAAACCAGTGCGCGGCAAATGCGGCCCGCGGCACAGGTCGACAAAATTCCCCTGACGGTACAAACTCACCTGCTCGACCCCCAGATCTTCGATCAGTTCAACCTTGTAAGTTTCACCCATGGCGCGAAAGAGTTCAATCGCCGCCTGGCTACTGATTTCCTCGCGGGTAATCGGCAAATCGGCCTTGACGAGTTCGGCCATTTTCTTTTCGATAATTTCGAAATCTTCGGGCGCAAAGGTCTTTTTATCGCTGTAAAAGTCGTAGTAAAAACCCTGCTCAATCGCCGGCCCAATGGTGACCTGTACATCCTGACCGTAAAGCTCTTTCACCGCCTGGGCCATCAAATGGGCACAGGAGTGGCGCAGAATTCCCAAGGCTTCAGGTGCACCGGGCGTAATCAAGACCAGGGAGCCCGATTGCGTTAAGGGCGCAGCAAGATCAAGCAGCTGGTTGTTAAAACGTGCAGCCAGCACCTGCCGCGCCAGACCTTCACTGATACTGCGGGCAATTTCTGCGGAGGTCGTGCCGGAAGGAACATCTTTCACCGATCCATCCGGCAGTTCAATCGCGATATTCGACATAAGACGGACAGCTCCCGAAACGAAAAGAGGCATCATGCGATGCCTCGGGGTGGAATGTCTGGTCAACCACTCGAGTCGGCCTGGTAGGCGCGGGCGGGATTGAACCGCCGACCCCTACCGTGTCAAGGTAGTGCTCTCCCACTGAGCTACGCGCCTGCAAACCAACGGGCGCCTTTTTACCAGACCATTTCCAGAAGTGTCAAGCAAATTCATACACCAGCAAGTTCAGCAAGATCAGCGAGATTTGCGCCCCCTGCGACTATCTGCTTGCCCTCAGAGGACAAATGACGCTAAATTCAAAATACCGTTATATCTGCAAGAAGTTTTTTTTCGGCCTTAATATAATTCATACGTCGCTTGCCCGCGGAATGGAGTCTTGATCGTGCAAACAATTTCTGAATTTATTGCCAAGAGTTGTGAACGTCATGCGCAGCGCTGTGCCTTGCAGCACAAAAGCCAGGGGACCTGGGTCGACACCAGCTATGCCGAGTTGTGGGCCAAGGTTGAATTGATTGCTGCGGGCCTCGGCCGCCTGGAAATGAAAAACCAGCAACACCTGGCGATTCTGGCACCTTCGTCACCTGAATGGGTCGCGAGCTATCTGGCGATTTTGCGGGCTGGTGGAGTCGTTGTCCCCGTCGACAAAGAACTTAAAGCCGCGGAGCTGAGACATATATTGGCCGATTCAGAAACCCGCATGATTTTTGTCGCCCGCCCGCAGCTGGATCTTTTGCTCGAAATTCTTGACGATTTGCCCCAGTTAGAAAAAATTATCCTGATTGACATTAACCCCGGTCGGCAGCAAAGCTCCGCCGCCGACGATCAGTTGTTCCAAGAACTGACGCAACTTCTTCAGCAACTGGGCAGCCAGCCCCAACTCGATACGGCCCTCCGGCAACAGAGTGCCGATCTGCTTGACCGGATCCAACAAAAACCAGGTGCAGCAAAAAATAGCTATCCACCTGAGCCCGCGGTTCAAGGGCTCGATATGGCGGTCTTTGACCGTCTGCGCCAGGCTAAACGCCTTTACTTTCTCGCCGAATTCGATCAACAGGCAACATTGCCTGTCCCCGCTCACAAACCCTCGGACTGCGCCGTTATCCTCTACACCTCCGGCACCACCGGCCGTTCCAAGGGGGCGATGCTCAGTCACCAGAATATTGTCAGCAACATTACGGCCGTCAGCCGACAGTTTCAACTCGACAGCAGTATTCATACCCTGTCTTTTCTGCCGATCAATCACGTTTTTGAGCAGGTCTGCGGTGTTTTGCTGCCCCTTTCCCTGGGGGGTAAAATCAGTTTTGCCGAATCCATCAAAAAACTGGGCGACAATCTGAATGAGGTTAAACCCACTTTTCTCCTCGGCGTGCCCGCTGTTTACCGCCTGCTCTTTGACCGGGTGATGAAAAATATTCAACAGAAACCCCTTTCGCGGTTGCTTTACAAGCTGCCCCTCACGCGCAAAATTGTCACGAGCAAGGTTCAGGAACGCTTCGGCCGCAAGACAATTTTTGTCAGCGGAGGCGCGGCCCTTGACCCGGCGGTGGCCCATGGTTTCAAGGCTCTGGGCCTGACCCTGTTGCAGGGATACGGTATCACCGAAACCTCGCCGGTCATTTCAGCCGAACCTCCCGACCACTTAAAACCCGGCACCGTCGGCTTGCCCCTTGAACAAGTAGAAGTCAGAATTGAAAATCCCAACAACGAAGGTGCGGGGGAAATTAAAGTGCGCGGGCCCAATGTGATGCTGGGTTATTATAAAAATGAAAAGGCCACCAACGAAGTGCTCCACGACGGCTGGTACAGCACCGGAGATCTGGGCAAAATTGATGAAGAGGGCATGCTTTCTATCTGCGGGCGGGTCAAAAACCTCATCGTCACCCCCAATGGCAAGAATGTCTACCCTGAAGAAATCGAAAACCAGCTACTGAACAGTCCGTTTATTGCTGAAATCATGGTCTACGGTCACAAGGTCAGTGACACCGCCGAGGAGGTTTACGCCAGCATTTTCCCCTGTGAAGAAGCGCTCTTCGAATATCAGCAGCAACAGGCCAAGGAACCCCTGACCCCGGTTGAGGTTGAAGCCCTCATTCGTAAGGAAGTGCTTCTGTTCAGCAAGGATCTGGCCGACTACAAACGCATTAAAAAATTCAGCCTGCGCGAGGACGAATTTCCCAAAACGACCACCCGTAAGATCAAGCGCTACGTTATTGAACCCGAGGTTTCTATGGAATAACGGCGACAAGCGCACTGCCCCCCTAAAAACTTCAACATTCAGCGGGTCAGTGCCTAAGGATCAACGACCGTAGTGATCTTCGAAGCGCACAATATCATCTTCGCCCAGATAGCTGCCCGACTGCACTTCGATCAACTCCAGAGGGATTTGACCAGGGTTCTCCAACCGGTGGGTCTTGCCGAGGGGAATATAAGTCGACTGATTTTCACTCAGAATCAGGCTCTCCCCTTCGCAGGTCACCCGCGCTGTGCCCCGCACCACCACCCAGTGTTCCGCCCGATGATGATGCATCTGCAATGACAGCGAAGCGCCGGGCTGGACACTGATGCGTTTCACCTGAAAGCGTTCGCCGACATCTACACATTCGTAAGCCCCCCAGGGGCGATTAACGCGCTTGTGCAGAAACGCCTCCGTGCGGTTTTGGCCCTTCAACTGACCGACAATCTGCTTAACCTCCTGGGCATGATCGCGATGAGCCACCAACACGGCGTCGGCGGTCTCGACCATGATCAGATTTTCGACTCCCACCGCGGCCAGCATCCGGCTGCCTGCATACAGATAGCAATTGCTGACGGCCTGGGTCAACACGTCGCCGCGCACAAGATTACCGGCGGCATCCAGCTCACCAACATCCCACAATGCCGACCAGGAACCAATATCATTCCAACCGGCATCAAGTGGAATTACCAGGGCCTGAGAGGTTTTTTCCATCACCGCATAATCAATCGAATCGGCCGGACAGGCGGCAAACACTTGTGGATCGAGGCGCATAAAATCCAGATCAGCCGCCAGGGCCGCGTGGGCCTGACGACAGCTAGCGAGCATCGCCGGGGCAAAACGATGCAGCTCTTCCAGATACGTTGAAGCCTTGAAGAGGAACATGCCACTATTCCAAAAATAATCGCCCGCAGCGATATAAGTCTCAGCCGTTGCCAGATCTGGTTTTTCAACAAAACTCTCGACCCGGAAAGCCTTGTGATGCCCATTTTGAGCGCCGCAAACGGCACCCGCTTTAATATAGCCATAGCCGGTTTCCGGCTTGTCCGGCACAATTCCAAAGGTCACCAGCCCGCCCTGCTCAGCCAGTTCGATTCCGGCAACAACCGCCTGCTGAAAAAGATCGACCCGTTGAATCAGGTGATCGGCGGGTAAAACCAGCAACAGAGGATCTTCGCCACCCGCCCGCGCCTGCAATGCCGCAATCGCCACCGCAGGCGCGGTATTGCGCCCACAGGGCTCAAGGATAATGGTTGCGGATCGGCAACCAGCCTGTCGCACCTGCTCGGCAACCAGGAAGCGGTGAGTTTCGTTGCACACAATCAGAGGGCTCAAGACATCTGGCAACCCCACCAGGCGTGAAACTGTTTGCTGCAACAGGGTTTGCTCACCATGCAAGGGCAGAAGTTGCTTGGGATATTCCTCCCGCGACAGGGGCCACAAACGCGACCCCGAACCACCTGATAAAATGACCGGCTGAATCATAAGCAATCTCCTTTTTTAAAATATTCAAATTTTAACTTGACTAAAATTAATTTTAGCTTACAATGGGGGCACAACAACAACCCCTTTGCCCCGTGTTTCCCCTCCTGACACGGGGTTTTTTTATGCCCCCATGGTTAAGCAAAATCCGCCATCAATTTTTGAATATTTTCAACAAATGCGGTACCAGCTGTTTTTTGCGTGACAGCACCCCGCGTGCCTGATACAGATTCTCCTCCTGCTGCGGGTAACCGATAATCAGAGGCAACTCCTGCGGGCCAAGAGCCAGCAACAGGCTGGTTCCTTCGACAATGTCCGTCACCAGCAAAGCCGCCAGGGCATAACCTTTTTCCTGGCGCAGCTTCTTCAGCTCGGCTTCAATCTCTTGCTGACGCTCATAAAAAAAATGAAAATTCACTACTTCCACCTGCCCGAGCCCAAGGGTGCGGCCATCAACTTCATATTCCTTAAAATCTGTCGTTATGAGCTTGCGCGCGTCTTTCAGCGTGGTCATAGGGCTGCCTGCCGCAAACATCTGGCCGGCAAAGGTTTCAGGATTTCGCCCGGCCAATTCAGCCAGCCAGACGCAGATCTGGCGGTCAATATTCGTCGTGGTTGGCGATTTCAGGATGATCGTGTCAGACAATAACCCGGCCAGCATCAGCCCGGCAATCTTGCGGGTCGGGGTTAATCCCGCCTGTCGATAGAGGTTGGCAACCAGGGTGCAGGTGCTACCCAGGGGTTGATTGCAGAAACGGATGGGTCGATCCGTGTGAAAGTTTCCCAGGCGATGATGATCGACGACTTCAATAATTTCGACCTTATCGGCACCGGGAACCGCCTGGCTCAGCTCGTTGTGATCGACCAGCACCAACTGCACCGGCGAACTCTTTAACAGATGACTCTTGGTCGCAATGCCTTCCAGCTGACCGGCCTCGTTGACCACCAGCGCGCCGACAGCATTTTGATTGATCATCTTCAAGCGCAGATCCGACAAAAGTTCCCTGCGGCCAACTTGCAGAAAATCCGGGCTGACCAGGGCCGCCACCGGCGAAGCCAGGCGGGTCAACCAGCAGCTGTTGGCCGTGTCCAGACTGGTGGTCAGCACACTGACCCCTTTTTGGCGCGCCTTGGCCAGCAAGCCAGGCTCAAGGTCGCTGCCCCCGGTGAGAATCAGCACCCGGATACCGGCATTTATGGACGCCGCAACAACTTTTTTGCGCATTCCACACAGGAGAATACTGTGGGCTTGATCGATCCCCTGCAACCACTCGCCAAAGGATTCTTCATCACGGGCCGCCACATACAGATCGAGGGCTTGAAGCTGATCGGCATCAAAAGCCACCAGGGTTTCAGCGTGCAGGCAGCGCGCCAGGGAATTGAGGCTGATTTTCACCCGCCGCATCTCGTCAGGGCGGGTCGGCAGCAGAAAGAGTTCGGTCATTTCCTTGAGCAGTAACAACCCCAGGGGGCGTTGCTCGGCGTCAATCACCGGCAACATCCGGATATTATGCCGATGATAAAGTTCAAGGGCTGCAACCAGGGGTTGGTGCTGATCAATCGCCACCGGTTGGCCCTCCAGCACGTCCCCCACTCGCGGATAAACATCCGCCAAACGTCGCGGTGGCTCTTGACCAAGAGCTTCAAGAACAAATTCGGTCTGTTGATTCAGATTGCCCGCGCGCGCCGCCTCAATGTTCTGCCGTCCCTGCAAACGCAGCAATTCAGCATAAGCCAATGCACTGCAAACCGAATCAGTATCAGGATTGCGATGACCGATAACGTAAGTTTTAATCGGGTTCATGAACCTCATCTTTCCAGCTATGGTTAAAAACATCTTCTCCAGACCATAAAGCAGCGGCATTGTAAACAGAATTCAAAAACTTTGCAGCAGGAGATACACATGAAAACCAGAGCTTCTCCCTCAGCGAACGCAGTTAAAGCCGTGCGCAACCTGGCCCGCTGATTTCGCTGCGTCCGCCGGTACGCGGCAGCACCTGAATACGGGTAGCGACGCGTTCTTTCAACTGGGGCACGTGGGAAATAATGCCGATCAACTTGCCGCTCTGCTGTAATCCGGCCAGGGTTTCCAGCGCGGTGTCCAGCGCTGCCTCATCAAGCGTACCGAAGCCTTCGTCGAGGAAGAGGGAATCGACCCGCACCTTCTTGCTCGCCATCTGCGACAGGCCCAAAGCCAGGGCCAGACTGACGATAAAACTTTCTCCACCCGACAGATTTTTGGTCGAGCGGATTTCACCCGCCTGATAATTGTCGATCACGTTCAGCTCCAACGGCTGACCGGCCGCACGCAACAACAGATAGCGGTCACTCATCTTCTGCAACTGCTGGTTGGCCTGCGCGATCATCACCTCAAAGGTCAGGCCCTGGGCAAAATTGCGGAATTTTTTGCCGTCGGCTGAACCGATCAAGGCGTGCAGATTCTCCCAGCGGCGGCACTCGGCTTTTTGCGCATCGATAACCGCCTGCTTCTCCTTGATCCGCTCTTTGGCGGCGGCATTCTCAGTCAACTGGTGTTTAAGACCGGCAACGATGTCGCGCAATGCCTTGAGGGCGTCGTCGTATGCCTTGAATCGGGGTTCGAGCTCCGACAAAGACTGGTCGGTCACCTTCCTGGACATTTCCAGTTCCAAGCGTGATTGTCGATCCTTGTGTCTGGCCTTGAGATCCGTTTGGCGCTCATCCAATTCCCTGGCCCTGGTCGTGAGCTCGGCCCGCTGCCCGCTGGTCAGTCGAGCCGCCAGAAAATCTTCTTCATGGGTGAAACCTGCCGCCGCAAGGGCTGAGGAAAACGCCTCTTCCAGCCTTGTCAGTTCCGGCTCGCGCTGGTCGATACCTTTGCGCAGGGTTTCGATATGGGCTTTTGCGGTGTGCCATTGTTGCTGCATTTCATGGTGAAGATCTCTGGCCTGTTTTTCGGCACTTTCGGCCGCAACAATCGCCTGATGCAGGCGGAGTTCCTCATCATCGGGGCGCTTGGCGCCGTACAATGCCTGGCGCTCGTCCCTTGCGGCGGTGAACTGTTCTTTCAAGCTTGCCAGACGCTCCCGCTTTTCCGCCAGGGAGCCGCGCTGGGTTTCGATGACGGCATCCAACCGCTTTATGTTGCTGTCATGATCCGCTAGCTGTTTCTCGGTTTCAGCTTTTTTCTTCACCTGAGTCAGCCAGGCATTCTGCCGTGCCCCGAGGGACGCAAGCAGAGGTGCAACATCGGCGGCGGGAAGCTCGCTAATACCAAGGGGGAGCAGCCTTTTCGCTACCGCCTGTCGGCGTTCACGAGAATCGGCACGGAGTCTTGCCAGGGTTGCTGTCACCTCGGCCAGAGTCTTTTCGGCAGTCTGTTTGTCATTGGCGGCGGCGATCTGCTGCTTTTCGGCCTCGCTCAGGTTTTTGCGGGCCAGGTTTTCCGTTTCTTCACATTTTTTGATGACGGCTTCCTGATCCTCGGCTGCACTGATCAAACGGGCCAGGGCTGCAATCTGCTGTTCGGTAGCATCGGCGACGGGGACATTGCCCCGGGCGAAGGGGTGCTCGGTGGCACCACAGAGGGGACAGGGTTGATCATCTTCCAATTTGGCGCGGTGATCTTCTAACTCCGCAATTTTCGCCATAAAGGCCATTTCACGCAGCAGGGTTTCTTTCTGGGTACGGTATTCACGCAACAGCCGCCCTTCAAGCAACTGGCCCAAGACATCTTTGCCGTGCTGAAGTCTTCTGGTGGCGTCGTCCAGTTCCTGCTGGCGAATGCGCCATTGTCTCTGGCCGCTATCAAGTGCCTCTTTCGTCTTTTTCAGCAGGCTCTCGGCCTTTGCTTGATCGGTCTCTTTATGCTGAATTTCTTTCTGGGTAGCAAGCAAGCCGCCACACTGTTCTTCGACCCCGGCCAGACCGCTGATCAGCCATTCATCCTGTGCCTGTTCCCTCAGATAACCATCGACCAGTTCAAGATTTTTTTGGGCCACAGACCATTTTTTCTGCTCCTTCATGCGGGCCTGAATGTCCGCCTCAATTTTGGTCGCATCCTTTTGGCAGCTCAATTCACCTTCATCAAGGCTCTTTTTCTGGTCGGCAAGTTGCTGATCGAGAAAACGCACCTTCCGCAAGGTCGGTGCCGCCGCTTGCAGCGCTTTTTTGCTTTGTGCGCTCTGTTGCTCGACTGCCTTGAGTTCCTCCGCTTGCTTCATGGCGGAGAATTCCAGACCAGGAAGGGCATCTTCCCCGGCTGTCAATGCAACCCGATCCTCTCTGTGCTGCTTACGGGTGGCGGCGAGAGTTGCGTAATCGCCCTCCAAAGCGGCAGCGCCTAGAGCCCGCGTAAGTTTTTCATGATCCGGCTGAAAACCCTCAATATCCGTTTGCAGTCGGCCCGCCTCCCGGGTCAGCTCAAAGATTTCCTGCTGCAAGCCATTTATGGTCGTCAGCCAGGCAATGGCCTGGCCGGTCTCAACCGATGTGATGCTGAGACTTGCCTCTTCCTGCTGTTTTTCCTCAAGGATCTGGCTGATCTCTTTTTCCTGTTTCGGATTCAGGATCAGGATGCCGGCGGTTTCAGCCTGCAACAGATCGAGCTTTGCGCGTTCTTCACGCTGGCGCTCGTGGACGCAGATGGAAATTTGGCTATAGATTTCGGTGCCGGTGATCTGTTCCAGAATCGGTGCCCGTTCATCGGCGGCGGCCTGCAAAAAAACGGCAAAATCCCCCTGCGCCAGCAGCATTGAGCGGGTAAAGCGCTCAAAGTTCATGCCGGTACAGGTTTCTATTTGGTGGGCAACTTCACTGCGGCGGGTTTCAAGCAGCGCGCCCGAAACTGCATCGGCAATTTCGTGCTTGGCCGCCTGCAAGTCACCATCGGGGCTGCGCCGCGCGCGATGCTGACTCCAGTGGCAACGAAAGCGCCCCGCCGGGGTCGCAAAGGTCACTTCGGCAAAACATTCACCGGTCTGGCGGGACATGATCTGGTTGTCGCCAGCAGTAACGCGACTCAAGCGCGGGGTACGGCCATAAAGCGCCAGACATATGGCATCAAGAATCGTGGTTTTGCCGGCGCCGGTCGGCCCGGTAATGGCGAAAATACCGTCACAAGCAAAGTCGGCATGGGTCAGATCAATCTGCCATTCACCCACCAGCGAATTGAGATTTTTAAAGCGAATCTGTTCAATTTTCATGACGGTTGCCCCTGTCCATCGGCGTGACGATCCTCTTCATAAAACCCGTTCAGCACCAGCTGATAGCAGGCAAGAAGTTCGGCTCTTTGACTTTCGGGCACCTGGTGTTCTGCCAGGCAGCGGGCAAAAACCTGCTGGACATCGAGATCGTCAAGGGTTTCTTCCCGGGACTGCTGACCAAGCACCCGCTCCAGCACGCGCTTATTCTTGATGCGCAGAATTTCAAGGGTGCTGCCGGCAATCACGTCATCGAGTCGCTCACGCAGATCTGTCATAACTTCGCTGCCCGTATAAACAATTTCAAGCCAGGCGTCAGAACCACCGGCCACCAGTTCCAGAAGACGACGGCTGATCTGCCCCCAATCACCGCAGATCGATTCCAGCGACCGAAAAACCGGAACCTTGAGTTGCGCGACCTGCGCCCTGCGCCCGTCAAAATCGATCAGGCACACCGACTTCTGCTGGCGCGCCTCACCAAAACCCATGGGTAAGGGTGAACCGCTGTATCTCATGGTCGCCTGCCCCTTGAGCTGCTGGGGAAGGTGCAAATGACCCAGGGCCAGATAATCAATCTCCGGCGGAAAGATGCCAGCGGAGATATGGGCCAGGGAACCAACATAGAGTTCGCGCACCCCGTCGCCTTCAACGGTCTGCCCACCCGCGGCGAAGAGATGGCCCATGGCCACCAGGGGGATTTCCGTTGCCAGCTGCTGACGGCGCGAGGCGGCAATGGCCACCACTTCGGCGTAATGCCGGCGGATGGCGGCGAGTAATTTGGTTTCCTTGGCGGCGATGCTTTCCCCCGCTTCAGCGCTGCGCATATCACGATCGCGCAAATAAGGCACCGCACACACCAGCAGCTCAGGCTGTCCGTCGGTGGTGAGCAGTTCCAACACTTCTGCGCCGGGGTCTTCCTCGGCCTGGGTCAACACATGCACATTCAGATGGCGCAGCAATTCGCGCGGTGCGGCCAGAAATGACGGCGAATCGTGGTTCCCGGCGGTTATGACCACATGGCGGCAACCGGTTTGCGCCACCTGGCATAAGAAGCGGTAATAAAGCTGCTGGGCGCGGTTGCTCGGCGTGGTGGTGTCGAAAATATCCCCGGCAACCAGCAAAACCTCAACTTGCTGCGCTTGCAGGGTTTTCAGCAACCAGGTCAAAAAGGCCTCAAATTCGGCGGTGCGTTGCTGACCGAAAAGAGTGCGGCCCAGGTGCCAGTCGGAGGTGTGGAGTATTTTCATTGGCCCTGTCCTTCGGGTTCGGGGTGAAATTTTTGATAAATTGTTTGCGCGATATTTTCTGGTAAGCCGGGCATCTGCTGTAATTCTGCCAGGCTGGCAGCGTGAATTTTTTTCAGGCTGCCGAAATAACGCAGCAGGGCCTTGCGCCGCACCGGGCCGACCCCGGCAATTTCGTCAAGACTCGACCGCAAAGTCGCCTTGCTGCGCAGTTTGCGGTGATAGGTAATGGCGAAACGGTGAGTTTCATCACGCAGACGCTCCAGCATGTAAAGAACCGGTGAGCCGCCGCGCAAGAGGAGAGGATTCAAGCGTCCGGGCAGAAAAAAACGCTCAACGGTCTTTTCTACCGCCTTGCCGCGCACATTGGATTTCACCCGACTTTTGGCCATGCCCACCATGCCGATACGGTCGTGCAGGCCAAGTTCCGTCAGGACCATCTCAAGCACTGCCAGCTGACCCTTACCGCCGTCGATGACAATCAGCTGCGGCAGACAATTGTCCTTTATCCCCCGCGCCAGACGGCGGCGCAAGACTTCGGCCAGGGAAGCGTAATCGTCGGCACCGACCACGGTTTTAATCTGGTAATGGCGATACTCGGCGGTGGCGGCTTCGCCATCGAGCAACACCGCCATACTGCCGACACTGTGCTGGCCCTGCACGTTGGAGATATCAAAACATTCCATCCGACGCGGCAATGCGGCCAGCCCAAAACGCTGCTGAATTTCGGCCAGAATGCGCTCGCGCGATTCTCTTTGGCTACCGCGCTGGCGTTTGGACTCGGCGGCATTGCGACTCGCCATCAGCACCATACGTTTTTTTTCGCCACGCTGCGGAGTGAGAATATTAACGCGTCGGCCACGCAATTCGCTGAGCCATTCACTCAGTAACTGCTGGTCTTCAATCGCTTCCGGCAGCAGCACCTGGTCGGGAATAATCACCCCGCTGCTGTAATAATTACGCAAAAAATCACAAATCAGCTCGTCCACATCCAGACGCCACTCCACCACCCAGCTGCGTTTGCCGAGCAATTTACCCTGACGCACAAACAACAGGGTGATTTCCACTTCGCCCCCTTCACGGTGCAAGCCCAGCACATCCTGTTCACCGCCCCCCAGATCAGTCACCAGCTGGCGCTCGACACTGCGCTGCAGGGCCTGAATTTGATCACGCAGGCGCGCCGCTTCTTCATAGCGCAGGGCCAATGCTGCGACGGCCATGCGGCCCTGCAACACCTTGATCACCTCGGGGTCACGTCCGGACAGCAAGGCCACCACGCCCTGAACCAGCAGGGCATAATCGGCCCGGCTGATACGGCCATGGCAGGGCCCGCTGCACTGACCGATCTGGTAAAACAGACAGGGCCGCCCCCTTTTGCGACAGCGTTCAATGGGCGAATGCCGCAGGGGAAACAGGCGATAGATTTCTTTCAAGGTCTGGCGAATCGCGCCCGCCGAAGCATAGGGCCCAAAATAGAGCGCGCCATCATTGCGCACCTGCCGCACCACCTGCAAAGTGGGAAAATCTTCGCGGGGATCAATACGTACCGACACATAGGTTTTGTCATCGCGCAGATCGATGTTGTAACGCGGGCGATGTTTTTTAATCAGATTATTTTCGAGGAGCAGGGCTTCTTTTTCGGTGTCGGTCAGAATCACCTCAAGGGCATCAACCCGCGCCAGCAGCAGCGGAATCTGCGCCCGGCCATCGCCGCCGGCGACAAAATAGTTGCGTAAGCGCGCCCGCAAATTACGCGCCTTGCCAATATACAAAATCAGCCCGGCGGCATCCTTCATCAGATAAACACCGGGACTGGTGGGGTAGTGCGAGGGATCAATAATTTTCACGCTATCTCAATCGGGTAAGGAATGATCTCGAAGATGTCTGGCCTCAGATGAGGTTAGGTTGGAACGCAGGGAAAATCAAGCCATATAGCTTTGCAGACCTGCAAATTTAAACCCGAGAATCAAGCGCTTGTCGCTCTGCGCATTTCCCGCTATGCTGCACGTAAATGAAACCCCATGTCCAAGAACTGTCATGACCGAAAAACCGATTCATCAACGTGGCCCCCTGGTCTGCCTGCTGCTCTTCTGCGTTGGGCTGCTGACGCTGTTGGGGGTTTTTCAGGTGTGGCGACTGGATGTCGGTAACTACAAGCAACAACTGGCCAATAAATTGGAAAGGACTCTGGGCCAACCGGTACGACTGGGAGATATTTCCCTCGGCTACCACCATGGTTTGACCCTGCATTTAAATAACCTGCAAATTGGCAGCGGTGAAGATTTTCGCCTTGATGTTCCGCGGGCAAGTGCCCTGATCGACCTGGTTGCACTCTTTGATCGCCGCCTGAGCATTAAACAGCTGGTGCTTGACTATCCCACCCTGAAACTGACCTCCAGAACCCTGGAGGTCACAACGAAAAATCCCGAGCTGGAGCGCCTGCAACTCAAAACCCTGCAAATCCGCAAGGGGAATTTAACCCTGATTAACCCCGACAATCCCCGGCGCACCCTGCGCCTCGAAGATTTTAATCTCATCGTGCATAACCCCTGGCAAAGTCTGGTGACCCAACTGACCGCCGGCACTAACCTTTTTTACAATCATCAACGCGCCAGAGTGCAGGCAACTCTGAACCTGCAGCGCCAAAAACTCGACCAACCCTGGCAACAGGCCAGGGTGCAGGGCCAGCTGAATTTCACCAATCTGCAACGCCAGATGCTGGCCGACTGGCAATTCAAGCAGCTACCGGCCCAGGGGAATCTGCAAGTCAACGTACAGGGCATACCCGCTAAAGGGGCGCGAGTAACCGCACTCCTAACCGACCCCCGTGATCAGCATCCCCTGGTAAGCCTGACCGGTGACTGGCAAACAACCCCCACCCTCGACAGCTTGAAAAAACTTGCCCTCGGTGTCGATCGGGTGCCCCTAGCGGGAGAGCTTTTTCTCGATCACAGCACCTCAGACCCCAAGCTGCGCGGCTATTTACGCCTGCAAAACACCAGACTGGCCGATATTCTTGCTGCCAGCTACCAACAGACCTCAAAACTCAAAGGCTTCATAGATCTTGCCCAACTCAATTTCGATGGCCCCCTGTATCCCACCGCGGCAAACCCCTTTGCGCCCATCCGCGATGCCAAGTTAACTCTCAAAGACCTCAATGCCGAGCTCTCTCCGAACCTGACCCTTGACGCGGGTGAAGGCCAGGTGCTGCTGACGAACAATCAGTTGCAGCTGCATGGCCAAGCCCGCTTGAACGAGATGCTGATTAAGATTCAGGGCCAGAGTTCCCCCCTGGGCCTGCAGCGCCAATTTGCCGTCAATCTCAACCTTGATGCAGAACTTGCGCTCGAAAAACTTGCAGAACTTCTCCCCGGCCCTTTCTGGCAAAATAAAACCCTCCGCGGCCCGGCGACCTTAAGTCTTGAAGTGTCAGGCCCCCCAGAGCAGCTCCAGGTGCAGGGTCTGGCCGATCTGAGCGCGAGCCAGCTGGATTTAGGCTGGCTGTTTGAAAAACCGGCCCAGGTTCCCCTGCTCGTGCAACTCAACGGGCGGCTGACCCCCACCAGCCTGCAGCAAGCGCAGCTCGGCCTGCAACTTGGCGATCAACAGCTCCAAGTTGCGGGTCGTCTGCAGCACCGCGCTCCAGGCTGGCAGCTTGATGCCCGGATGCAAGCCTTTGACTTTATCCCCCTGCAATCTTTCTCACGAATTCTCCGCAACTTGCACTTGCGCGGCGGACTGGCAGGTGGCGAGCTGCATTTTTCAGCAGGAACCGACTGGCAGATGCAGTTGACCCTCAAGGACGCCGGGGTTCACCTCACCCAGGTTCTCGCCGACCCCAACCAGCTCACGGGTGTGGTGCGGCTAAGCCCCAGAGGCCTGGTTTTTAACCAACTTACAGGACAACTCGGCCAATCGGCGGTGCAGATCAGCGGCGATATGAGGAACTGGCGCTCGCCCCTGCTCGCCCTCCATGTCACCAGTCCGCAAATCCGCGCCCGTGATCTGATCTTTCGTTATTCCGACTTGCAAATGTCTGACCTTGATGGTCATTTACTCATAACCGCCGGCGGCATTGTGTTTGAAGATGTCCGTGTCTCCCTTGAAAATCGAACCCATGCCAGGGTGACCGGTCAATTATTGAACTTCAGGGCGCCTTTCACCGATTTGCAGATCCGTGCCACTGAAGCCGATATACTTGATGTCATAAAATTGTTTGGCGCGCCACCAGCCGACGAACCCTTCACCCCGCCTTCAGCCGCCGCCCAAAATTCCAAAGTCAACATTGTTGCCCAGGTAGAGCGCGGCCAACTGGGGGATTTTAAATTTGAAGCCGCCGACGGAACCATTAGTTACCAGCGCGAATTGCTGACCATTGCTCCCCTCAGATTCAATATTGGTGATGGTGAGGCCAGGGGCCGGGTTGAAATCGACGGCAAACGCAAGCACCTGCTGAAAATTTCGGGACAGGCGATTAACTGCAACGCCGATCGGGTGTACAGCTCGCTGTTGGGTAAAAAAGGGATTTTTCGCGGCACTCTCAATGGAGATTTTTATCTTGAGGGGGAAGAGATTGGGCGCAGATTCTGGCAAACGGCACACGGGGGAGCGCATTTGCAAATCACCGACGGAGCCATGCGCGGGCTGAAAACCTTTGCGCGCATTTTCAGCCTGCTGAATGTTTCGCAGTTGTTCACCTTTCAACTGCCCGATATGGACAAAGAAGGCTTACCGATTCAAAAATTGGAGGTCAGTGGGCGCATAGATCAAGGCGTGATCGCTTATGAAAATTTTCGCATCACCAGCCCGGCGATAAATATTTCGTCCGTCGGCAAAATCGACATTCTGGCAGGCACCATCGACAGCACTGTCGGCATCAAGCCCCTGCGCACAGTTGATATAATTTTAAGCCGGGTGCCCCTGTTTGGCTGGATTCTCACCGGCGAAGAAGAGGCGCTGATTACGGCACTTTTCAACATCAATGGCACCACCGACAATCCCCAGGTTACCGCTGCCCCTACCACCAGCGTCGCCAAAACGGCCCTGGGCATTATTCTGCGCACCCTGGGGCTGCCTTTTCATCTGCTGGATAAAACCAATAAATTGCTCACAACCCCACCACGCCCGTCGGAAATCCCCCCCGATGAAGCGCCCTAAACCAAAAACAACTGAAAACCTCAGGCGCGCTCTCCCACATAAACGCTGGCAATCCCCCAGGTTAAATCCGTAAAAGAGACGGCTTCGAAACCAGCAGTAGTCATCAGGGCGCAAAACGCTTCCTGGGGTGGAAATTCAAGCACGGAATCGGGCAAATACTGATAGGCGCTGCGCTGAGAAAAAAGCCCGCCAATCGTCGGCAGCAGGCGCCGAAAATAAAAATAGTAGAGCTGACGAAATAAACGACTGCGCGGATTGGAAAATTCCAGAATCACCACCCGCCCCCCCGGCTTTAAGACCCGCCACATCTCCCTTAACCCCTTGTCACGTTCGACCACGTTGCGAATGCCGAAGGCAATGGTAATTGCATCAAAACAACCATCAGGGTGAGGAATTTCTTCGCAGGGCGCATTCACCAGCAGAATGCGTTGCCCCAGGGGCGAGCGATCAAGCTTGCGCTGGCCCTGCACCAGCATCCCCTGGGTAAAATCTTCGCCGACAATTTTAACCGATTCAGGAGTGCGGTCGGCAATTTCCAAGGCCAGATCGCAGGTACCGGTGGCAATATCCAGCACCCGGCCTCCCGCCGGAATGCGCAACTGCGACACCGCAAAACGCCGCCACCGGCGATCGATCCCCAACGAAAGCAACCGGTTGAGCAAATCATAACGCGGTGCTATGCTGTCGAACATGCTACGCACCCCACGGCCCTTGTCGGACAATTTAAACATAAACAGCTTATCTCCCATAAAAAAACGAAAATTTCTGTTTTTTTTACCATAGACGCTTACCACAGGCCACAAAAAGATCATGCCCGGAATATGCACTCCACGAAATTTTCCCCTGCTGGTCAGCGCAGCGGTCATTAGTGAAAAGGGCCAGGTGCTGCTGACCAAACGCCCAGCGCACAAACCCATGGGCGGTTTCTGGGAATTTCCCGGGGGGAAACTCACCCCCGGAGAATCTCCCGCCGCGGCCCTGAAACGCGAAATAGAAGAAGAGCTGGGCGCCCTGATTCAGGTCGATACCATTATCGAGGTGCTCTTCCACTCCTACCCCTGGGGCAATGTGTTGATCATGGCCTATGCCTGCACCCGCTTGAACCAGCGGTTGGAAAACCTTGACGTCGCCGAGCATCGCTGGGTTTCCCTGGCAGATCTCCATCGCTACCAAATCTTACCCGCAGACCTTCCCCTGATCGCCAAATTGCAAACCCGTGGATAACCACCTCTCGCAGCCGTATTTATTTTAAGGCGCGCCCTAAAAAATCACCGTCACCCCTTGCATTTTTCATTTCACCTGTTAAACCTTAACTGACTTCAGTAGAACAGCGGTCACAGATCCAGAACACTATTCGTCTCAATGGCTACGCAGTCAACATATTGAACCCATCGTCACCTCGGTAGACAGGCGATTCAAATATGACCAACTGCATCATAAATTCTTACCAATCATCGCACTTTCATCCCAACCTTACGGCTATAACAGTTTTCACAAAATGCGCTGTCATTTCACTTTTCACCCGCATAATATCTGTTTTACTCATTCGTTTCATAGCAATAAAAAAACACGATTATCATTGTAATATGCTGTTTTTATAGTTTTTTTAAAAAGATAATATTTTTCGAAAATTATTTTATTGACATAAATAAAACGCCGTATTAGTTTCTTGCGGAAAGCAATATGAACGTATGTTTTATAAAAACACAAAAATCAGTTTACGACGGAGCTCTTGCCTTGCCGCCACGCCAGAAAGAATCTTACTCCATTCAATCGGTCGACAACGCTCTCGACCTGTTGGAGGCCTTGTGTGAAGAGGGCGAAGAGGTGCGGATCTCCCAGCTCAGCCAACGTCTGGGCATGAACAAGACCAGCATCTTCCGCCTGCTGGCAACTTTTGAAAATCGCGGTTATGTCGAAAAAGAACAGCATTCGGGGAAATATCGCCTGGGGCTGACAGCTTATGAAATGGGACAGAAATTCCTCTCGCGCATGGGTCTGTTGAGCAAGGCCAAGCCGGTGATTGAGAGGCTGGCGCGTGAAAGCAATGAGGCGCTTTATCTGGTGGTGCCCCGCGGTAATGAAATTCTCATGCTGGATATGGTTGACACCATGCAGCAGGTTAAAATTGTTCCCCTGGTCGGCAACCGTTACCCCATGACGTCATCGGCCGCCGGGCTGGTAATTTTGGCCCACAGCGAAACGCACCGTGCCGCGGTAGCGCGCGAAACCCTGTCGGCCCTGCAAACCGATTTGCGTCAGATTCGCGCCACCGGTGGCCATCAAGATCAAGGGGTTCTGGGAGAAGGTATTGCCTCCCTGGCGACACCGCTGATCGACGCCCAGGGCAATGTCCCTGGTTGTCTGTGCATGATCGGGCCAGCGTTTCGTCTGACCAGCGAACTGGTCAAAACCAAATTGCTGCCGCGTTTAATTGAAACCGGCGTGGTCATCTCATCGAAGCTTGGCTACGTCGGTCACTATATTAGTAAGGGTCATTAGCAGAAGAACAACAGAATTTCCGGACGGACAGGTTTTCCCAAATTAACCATTTGATGGAAAGGAGACAAACGAGGCATCAGATTGAACACCCGGCCTGATTTTTCGGGCCAAAAGTTTTGTTCAGCAGAAGTCTTGACCCAGGTCAACACCATTGTTCCCCCAAGAGAGAGAGGAGACATCCATGCAACACGATCACGAACACACTCATGATGAAAAAGGTTATTGGAAAGCAACTCTAGGGCTAATCAGAAACGTTCTGATTGTCTGGTTTGTTGTATCCTATGGCTTCGGCATTATTTTGGCGCCCATGCTCAACAGTATTAAACTCG
>Ga0210020_1001404_pt1 | contig 20911 bp, 16 predicted proteins | sample CryGeymeta201514_FD_183980 | JGI IMG/M metagenome (GOLD analysis project Ga0210020, IMG submission 183980) | Groundwater microbial communities from Crystal Geyser aquifers in Utah, USA - Crystal Geyser metaG 2015-14 (SPAdes) (version 2) | ecosystem: Environmental > Aquatic > Deep subsurface >... | reverse complement strand
CCACTCTATCATGGATTTTAAGCCTGACCTGAAAGTTAAAAAGACAACTCTGGTAGCAATCCTGGGCAGTCAACAGAAGGCCATATTACTGCTCCCGGTTCTGTTCGTGATAGCCTATGGAGTTATTATCGCTGGCGTGGTGCTGAATGTCTTACCACTTACGGCCCTGATTACCCTCCTGACCCTTCCCCTAGCCATCAAGCTTGTCCAGCTGATGCGCCAGCTAGGACGGGGTGATTACGGAGATATCAAACGAACCTGGTGGATGGGTTCCATGGAGAAGGGTATGGGTGAAGGCATGGACTGGTTTATGGTCCGGTGGTATCTGGCACGCAACCTGATGATTTCCACCACTCTGCTAATATTTGTCGCATATGGTTCAGCATTGGCATTTTAGGGAAAAAGCAGCATGTTCGAGTTACTTCACTATGCAGGCTGGTATGCCAAGTGTCGCCTACTGGGTAAAAAGATACCAATTCAGTCGGTTGTATTTATTACTTCACGCTGCAACTTGAACTGCAAGCACTGTGCCATTGCTAAGGGCGTGGCTGAAGGTACCATTAAGGCAGAGGACTTCACCTTTTTACATGCGATGGACTTACTTAAACAATGCTATGATGCCGGCTCGCGGATGGTGACTTTCGAGGGTGGCGAGCCACTTCTCTGGCAAGACGGAAGCCATAATCTAGAGGACTTGGTAAAGGAAGCCAAAAGAATAGGCTTTATCTCTACTAGCTATAGCACTAATGGTACCTTACCTATTCCCAACAGCAGCACCGACCGTATCTTTGTGAGCCTAGATGGCACAAAGGAGTTCCACGATGAAATACGGGGCAGCGGAAACTTTGACTTGGTCATGCATAACATAGAGAAATCTTCCTACTCTCACATCAGCGTGAATACGGTTGCGAATAATATCAACTGGGAATGTATCCCGGACCTTATCAACCTTGTGGCTGAAACCAGGTACATCAAAAGCATTTCGATTAACTTTCACACTCCTCACAGGGGGGTAGAGAACCTGTTTCTACACTGGGATAAGCGCAGACAGGTACTAGACCAAGTGATAAAACTCAAGAAAGACGGCTATCCCATTGCTAACTCATTGGCAGCTTTAAAGCGCATGTGTGATAACACATTTACCAAACGCTGTTGGATAACGAATTTTGTCTTGCCCGATGGCAGACTCCACCCCCAATGCCCAGGTGCTGAGGAAGGAGTTTGTGACAGGTGCGGCTATGGTATGGGTGCCGAGATGTCAGCCCTCTTCGACCTTGCACCCTCAACTATTAGAGAAGGGCTAAAACTCTTCTCCAAGGTTTAAGCAATTAACCTCCTACAACTTCGCTACCAACTCTCCATGAACGGGAGCAAGATGAGCTAAACGAGCGACGACATTGTCGAAGACCAAATTACCCCTACGTCGTAAGTAACAATCTGACGAAGTGTGTGACTTGACAATAAACGAGACCCCAGAATCGAAAATTAGGCGGGTCTTTGTCATCTTGAAGCGTTTTGGGGCTATCTCTGGCTGAGCAGGCAGGCTAGAGCTTCCACCTAGCTCTTAGTGGTTGCCTTCTGCCGGCGTTCCCTGTTTTTCTCGCTGAAGTACTGAGGCGTGAGCTCAGGGTAGAGAGCCAGTTGTGGCCGAAACCACTCCCACTCGGGAACTTCTTTCCCTTTTCGGGATAAGCGATAGTAGCGACATGGAGGTGCATCAGGATACGTGATTTTCTGGACATAAGAGGTCTCTTCTCTGCCGGTTGGCTCAACGAAGCCGAGCTGCTGGAGGTAGTGAAAGTAACGGTAGAAGCTGTGGTAGCCACGGAGATTGGATTAAATAAATATCTTGAGGATGCTGGATTTGAGGTAACAGAAACCGATATCGAAGAATGGATTGCTCAGCTAGCAGGAGAAAGACCTTCACCGAAAAAACTGGAAGAGATAGCTGAGCTATTTTCCAAAGCTATTGGTGAGAGGTTGGAACCTGACCCCCAGGTTTTACTAAAGGCAGCACGGCGCTATTTGAGGCAGTCTATTATCAATGCCGACATGGGTATTTCGGGAGCCAATATTGCCATAGCTGAAACCGGAACTCTGGTCATCATAAACAGTGAGGGGAATGCCCGCCTGGTTGCTACTTTACCTCCCATACATGTGGCGATGATTGGCCGTGAGAAGTTGGTTTCTAGCCTGAACGATGCCGCTACCATCCTCAAACTACTTAGCAAAAATGCCGCAGGATACAAGATGCCAGGCTACATCACTTATATTAGCGGAAGAAGCACTACCGCTGATATACCCGGAGCACCGATGATCCGTGCTCAAGGTCCCGAAGAAGTCCACATTGTCTTGCTAGACAGCCATAAGCAAATGAAAGAATTCAATGAGGAAACATATCGGTTACCATGATTCTTACTCCACTGTCATTGCAAGCCATCCTTCTCTGTCATTGCGAGCCGAAGGCGTGGCAATCCGCGAAGAACAAAATTCCAAATTCGAAATGCTAAACAATATCAAATGACCAAAATCCAAATGAAAAATACAGTTAACCTCAAAATCCCTTATAATTCTCCCGGGCAAATATGGTGGGAGGGAGTTAGAGGGAGGGGGAAAATTCACCCTCACCTTACCTCTCCCTTCAAGGGAGAGGTATTTTATACAAGAGGAGGTTTTGAATTTAGATACTGGGATTTAGGATTTCTCCCCGAGAGGGCTATTGCGAGCGTAGCGAATTAATCTCGCCAGCGGAGAATACAAAATGACGGCAAAGATGAGAAGGCGGGTGAATAAGGCGCTGGCAGATAAGAACCTGCAGACAGCCCTTCCTACTTTCATGCTCATCACAAAGGTAGCCCGTCAGATTGGGATGCAGGGCATTGATTTTAGCACTTTAAGAGACGAACTTCGCCGTGTAAAAGAGAAATCCATCGCCAACCTTCCCCAACTTGTGCAGCAATTTAAGGCACAAGCTACTAAAGCCGGTGCTGTGGTCTATGAAGCTAAAGATGCCCAAGACGTCGACAATTATATTTTAAAGCTGGCACGAGAACACAATGTGAAGCAGATAGTCAAGTCAAAATCAATGGTGACCGAGGAGATTGAATTAAATAAACATCTAAAGGACGCCGGCATTGAGGTAACAGAAACTGACCTCGGAGAGTACATCGTCCAGCTAGCGGGAGAAAAACCTTCGCATCTGGTAGGACCGGCAATACATAAAACTATAGAGCAGATAGCCGAGCTTTTTTCCAAAGTAACTGGTGAGGAGCTAGGACTTGACCCTCAGAAGCTAGCGGAGGTAGCCCGTCACATATTGAGGCAAGCCTATCTTAATGCAGATATGGGTATTTCAGGAGCTAACATCGCCATAGCTGAAACCGGAACCCTGGTCATCGTGACCAACGAGGCAAACGGTTGTCTGGTTACCACCTTACCCCCAATACATGTAGCGGTAGTTGGTTATGAAAAGCTTGTTTCCAGTCTGGACGATGCCACTACGATACTTAAATTACTTAGCCGAAACACGACAGGTCAAAGACAGTCGGTCTATGTCTCTTACATTACCGGCCCCAGTGCTACCACCGCTATATCAGAAGTACCGCTATTCGGAGTCCAGGGTCCCGGCGAACTTCACATCATCCTGGTAGATAATGGCCGCATGCAAATGCGAGAATCTGATGAGTTCAAAGAGGCGCTATATTGCATCAAATGTGGTGCTTGCCTCAATATTTGCCCTGTTTTTGGCTCAGTCGCCGGGCAGACTTATGGCTACATATATCAGGGGGGCATCGGTGCCATCCTGACTGCCTTCTTACATGGTATGGATAAAGCTGTTGACCCGGCAAGCTTGTGTATGAATTGCATGGCGTGCACTGAAGTCTGTCCCTCGCATATTGACATACCACGCATGATATTAAGGCTCAGGACGAAATTCGTGGAAGAAAATGGATTGTCACTGACACGTAAGATTGCTTACCATGGTATCTTGAGTCATCCAAAGCGACTGAATACAGCAATAAGCATTGGTTCACGCTTACAATCCCCATTTGTGGGCAAGGACTCCATGGTAAGACGGCTTCCCTATCCATTGAATTCCTTGACCAGAACCATCAGTCTCCCAGCTCTAGCTCATCATCCGCTACGCTACAGATTGCAGTCTTTTTCATCACCCAGAGCAGGAACGCACCCTGCGGTGGCTTTTTACGCCGGGTGTATTGCTGACTACGCCTATCCTGAAATTGGCGATGATGTGATGAAGTATCTCCAGGAATGCGGTGCTGAGCCATATTATCCCCAGGAGCAAACCTGTTGTGGTGCCCCGGCATTAGTTACTGGCGACGAAGAAACATGCATCAAGCTGGCCCAAATAAACATCGCTGCCATTGAAGAAATGAATCCTGATTATATTGTTACCGTATGCCCTGGCTGCGCCGTTATGCTACAACAGGAGTATCCACGGCTGCTTGCTAATGACCCCGAATGGAGTCTGCGAGCAGAAGCAATATCCACCAAGGTTAAAGACTTTTCACAGTTAGTTCTTGAATTAACTCCCTCAGCACAGAAAATGCTTTCTCAAAACCTCAAGGTTACTTACCATGACCCCTGCTACCTAAGACGGGGGCTTGGCATATATCACGGGCCCAGACAACTGCTCCAGAGAGAAGGCTTTGAAATAGTAGAGATGAATGATGCTGATGCTTGCTGTGGCTTTGCTGGCACATTTGTCCTTGAATACCCCGAATTATCCGGCTCAATCTTGAACAGAAAGCTGAACAATATAGAAGCTACTGGCGCCGATATCGTGGTTACTAATTGTATCCCTTGTGTTCTTCAACTCAGGGGTGGTTTAGATAAGCGTAACAGCAATATCAAGGTGATGCATAGCGCCGAGCTGTTGGCAAGCTACCACAAATCACGCCATATCAATACCTGACATCCACATAGAGACCTTATCCTGCTTTGACCTCCACAGTCCTGGTGCCTCGACCTGAAGCAGTGCAGGTGAGGCAGCGATGCTCTACATCAAGCTCGCAGCGAACGGAGGGCCCTTCCACTATGTCGAACTTCGCTCCCTTAAACATGACATCTATGGGAATGTACAGCAAGGTGGCTGCAGTGACTTCCGGCTGGTTTTCCCACTCCAGGTAGATTCTGTTATCGCTGACCTCCAGCTTTTGTGGTATCCCGGCAATACGCTGAGCATAGCCTCTAACCTTAAAGTTCCGGCGTATATTACCCTTGTCATCAATGATTGAGTAATTCTCCCTGTTCCAGCCATCCAGAGCCACTGGGCTCCATCCCGGAGTGTAATCCCATTGAGTTCCTCCGTAGAAACAATCATCGAGTCTTCGATAAATGTCAGCGATGTATTCCGAGACTTTAGTCTTTTCAGGATACATCCCAAATTCTCCCAAGAGTAACGGAACTCCCAGTTCTGCTACCTTGGAATTAAAATCAGCGAAGGATTTATCGGCTTCAGAGAGTGAAAAGATATCGGAAATGAGCAGAGATGCGCTGTAGAAGTGAGGAGCATAGGCATAATTACCCCGGGAAAGTGGCGGCAGTCGAGAGTAAATAGCCCCAAAACTCGTTAGAATGCTTGGCTCAACGAACAGGATACCGTCAGGGTCCACCTTTCGAATAGCTGCTCCGGCATCTTCATAAAGAAGAGCGAGCTGGGAGACCTCATCACCGATGGGCTCATTCATCAGGTCGTAGCCAATTACTGCTGGGTGGTCTCCAAACCGCCGTGCTATATGAGCCCACATAGAGATGTAGTGGTCGCGAATGCTATTTACATTGGCATAGAGGGAATCAAATGCTCGCAGCACATTCCTGTCATTCAAACCATTAATCCAATCAATGCACCTTTCATCGTTACTTGGTTCATCCTGAGGAATCGAAGGGTCGATGGCCCAGGATGGAGCACCATCCCCACAGCCACCATTAAGATAGCGAGAGAACATGTCTTGATGCATATCAAGAATGACGTATATCCCGCGTTCTCCTGCAGCGTTTACCAGCGTCTCCATAGCATCAATGTATCTCTCGTTGTATTTCCCCGGCTCAGGCTCGATAGCCTCCCATATCAGCACCAGGCGAATTACATTCATCCCCCATTCTTTAAGAGGGTCGAGCAGCGCTGCATCGGCAAAAGGTATAAAAGGAGGAACCTTGCTATTGCCAGCTACGTTCACGCCACGTAAGATAACTACCCGGCCTTGTTCATCTTTAAACCAATAGCCATCTATATGTAGTGGATTTTGGCTCATTTCTCACCTCTTTTTATACTTACTCCAAAGGGCACTACTATCTGTCTAAAAATGTAGCTGCCCAATTTATTGGGCGATTGTACCTGATGAATCAAGCAACTACAAAATCTTTATATTAGCTGAGTATAATACTGGCATCGACTCCTGAAAAGTCAACAGGCAAAAATCAAAATGTAAAAAACAGTCAGTAATCAGCAGTGAGCGCTCAGCTAATAGCTGCTATATTGGGATTTCAACTCAGAGATTGCTTCGGCACCTTGTGCCTCGCAATGACAGAAGGGGGGCGCGCCTCGCAATGACAGGGGTATGAAAGAGCAGTCAGCGGTTAGCAATCAGTAACCAGTAGTCAGCTGATGGCTGAAGGCTGATAGCTGAAAACTACCAAATTGTCATTGCGAGCCCTTCGCCTTCTGTCATTCTGACCCTGAGCCCTTCGCTTTTAGTCATTCTGAGCGTAGCGAAGAATCTGGTGCAACTCAGGGTAAACTCCGTGAAGGGGAAGAATCTCAAGATGCTCAGCACAGGCTCCGCGTGGCAATCTTATTAAAAATCTTCCCTCTCCCTTAAAGGGTGATGGTGAAATTTCCCCCTCCCTCTAACTCCCCCCGCAAGGGGATGGAGAACTATTTCACATCAAGCCCCCGCAATTATCGGGCGAGGGCAAACCACTTCAACATACTAAGTTCCCAAAAGATTATAATGCTCTAGTTCAGATAGCTAGGTGACACCTCAAAGAAAGTCAACAGGCAAGAATCAAAAAAACAGTCAATATAAAGCTGAAACCTGCCAGCTAACAGCTACTAAATTGGTTGACACCAACCTTATCGATATGTATAATCCATGCGAAAAGCCGACTCAGCCCTTTAAAAATCTAAGGGAGGTAACGTTAATGGAAGAAGCAGTAATAGTTGATTATTTAAGGTCGCCATTTTCAAGGTCGAGGCCAAGGGAGCCAGAAAGGGATGTGTTTAATAGCGTGAGGATGGATGATGTTGCCGGGATGTTGATAAAGAAACTTATTGAACGAACCAAAATTAAGCCTGAAGAAATCAACGACGTGATAACTGGAACAGCTTTCCCCACAGGTGAACAGTGGCTCTATGGAGGACGGCACATCACATTTCTGGCAGGATTGCCATTTAATGTCCCCGCTCAACAAGTTGATCGGCAATGTGGCTCGGCAATGTCTGCCCTACATCAAGGTGCTATGGAGATAATGCTCGGCTATTCAGACATTATCATTGCTGGGGGAGTTGAACATATGACACACAATCCCATGCCCGGTCCTGGCATTGAGGAGTCGAGAATAATGGTAAAACCAAACCCCAGATTGTTCTCCGAGCCAGAGTATGCCAAATACAACATAATGACCACCTACAATATGGGGCTTACCGCAGAAAAATTGTTCGACCAGACGGACTTCACCAGGGAGGATATGGATAAATGGGCGCTTGGGAGTCATCAAAAGGCCGCAAAGGCACTGAAGGAGGGATTTTTTAAAGGGGAAATAATGCCCCTCGAGGTGATAATGCCAGACGGTACAAAGCAAGTCATTGACCATGACGTGAGCATCAGACCAGACACAACTATGGAAGCCCTGGCCCAATTGAATCCGTCTTTTAAACCAGATGGGCACATAACCCCGGGGAACTCCTCCCCGTTAAACGCTGGCGCAACCATGATGATGGTAATGTCCCGAAAAAAGGCGAAGGAATACAGGCTTAAACCGCTAGCTAAAATTGTGTCCCTGGGATGGGCTGGCGTTGACCCAAGTGTCATGGGATTGGGTCCAGTTCCAGCAAGCAGAATGGCTCTAAAGCATGTTGGAATGGAGGTCAAGGACATTGACTTCTGGGAAATCAACGAGGCGTTTGCCATCGTGACGCTTAATGCCATAAAGGAGTTAGGAATAGACCCCGATAAGGTAAATGTGAAGGGCGGTGCTGTTGCAATTGGTCATCCGCTTGGTGCCACGGGAACAAGGCTGGTTGGGACATTAGCCCGGATACTGGATGTGGAAGGAGGGAGATTCGGGCTTGCCACGCCTTGTGTTGGTGGTGGGCAAGGTACTGCCACCATAATCGAAAGGATAAAGTAAATCAAAAAAGGAGGGACAGGATGGCTTACGAAAATGTGATTGTTGAGAAAGAGGGTAACATCGGGATAATCACTCTGAATCGACCGCCAGCTAATTCGGTAAATTGGGCACTGCTCGAGGACCTCGAGAAAGCACTGGACCAATTCGAGAAGGATAAAGAAGTACGGGCATTGATTATCACCGGTGCTGGTGAGAAGGGATTCTCAGCCGGCTTTGATGTCAGTGAGGCAGCAAGGGCAAAAGAGATTGGAAACAAGGGGCGGGCGCTATGGACACGAATTGAAAGATATCCCAAGCCTGTGGTCGCCGCACTCAATGGTTATACCCTTGGAGGTGGCTGCGAGCTAGCGATGGCGTGCCATTTCAGGGTCATGGTAAATACTGAGAAGGCTAAGATTGGCTGCCCTGAGGTCAACCTCGGCATCATTCCTGGCTGGGGCGGCACACAGAGGATGCCCCGCTTAATCGGGAAAACAAGGGCACTGGATATGCTCGTCTTCGGAAAAAGAATAAATGCTCCTGAAGCTTTGAACATCGGCCTTATCACCAAGGTCTCTGAACCGGGGGAATTAATGAATGATGCTAAAGACCTTGCCCACAGATTGGCAAAACAGGCGCCGCTTGCCGTTAAGGCTATTCTTGAATCAGTCACCAAGGGACTCGAAACATCTATTGATGAAGGACTAAAGGTCGAAGGAAAAAACCTCGACATGGTGTCAAGCTCAAAGGATGCCATAGAGGGAATAACAGCATTCCTCGAGAAGAGAGAGGCCCACTTCAAGGGGGAATAAACAGAATAAATTAAAAAGGAGGTATATCAAAATGAAGGAAATTAAAAAGGTAGCGGTGATGGGTGCCGGAGATATGGGACATGGGATTGCCCAGGTTGCACTGATGAATGGCTACAAGGTATCTCTGCGGGATATCGAGCAGAAGTTCATTGACAAAGGTGTCCAAGGGATTAAGGACAGCCTCGAGAAATTCTTTGTGGCCAAGCAAAAGATATCTCCAGAACAAAGGGATGAGATGCTAAAGAGGCTAAAAACAACTGTTAGCATAGAGGAGGCAGTTAAAGATGCTGACTTTGTGATTGAAGCAGTTCCTGAGGTTATGGATATTAAAAAATCAGTTTTCAAGGACCTGGATAAGTTTGCCCCAAAGGATGCCATTTTTGCCACAAACACCTCGAATATGAGCATCACCGAGATAGCAGGAGCAACAAAAAGACCTGATAAGGTTGTTGGAATGCACTTCTTTAACCCTGCCGTCAGGATGAAGCTCGTTGAGGTGACAAAGGGGAAGAAGACCAGCGAAGATACGATGCAGGTAACATATGATTTAGCGACGAAGATGGGCAAGGCTCCAGTCAGAGTTGAGAAAGATTCCCCTTCATTCATTTATAATAGGGTAAACGCCCCGGTCATGCTTTTGCTTGAGCTGATACTGGAGAAAAAACTTGTGTCCCCGGAGGAGTTCGATGGTGCCTTCAAAGCAGTGATGCCTATGGCCCCTTATGAGCTGCTGGATTTCGTAGGAATCGATGTTGCCTATCACTCACTCAAGTACCTCCACGATAAGCTTTCTCCAGAGTACCGCTCAACAGCACTTGAACAGAAGGTTAACACAGGCAACCTCGGGAAGAAGACCGGAAAAGGCTTTTACGATTGGGCTGCCGGTAGACCTACAATAGATACTTCAAAGGCTACTAAAGAGTTCGGTGTGAATGACCTCATTGCCTTACAGGTAAATGAAGCAACGAAACTGCTTGACGAGGGAGTAGCAAAGAGCGCAGCGGATATTGATAACGCAATAGTCAATGGAGGCGGCGGCTTCGGACCTTTTCAGCTTGCAAAAGGCATAGGATATCCTGAATTGGTCAAGAGATGTGAAGCTCTTGCCCAGAAATTCAACATAGCCGTGTTTAAACCGACTGACACGATGAAGAAAGGGAAAATCCAGGTCTGACCATCGAGCCCGTTTCCATTCTGTGCCTCGCAATGACGTAAGGCGGTCATTGCCAGGCACACCCTCCTTTTGTAGTGCGACCCTTCAGGGTCGTGCGCACGAGGCTAAAGCCTCGCACTACATTTCTAAACATCCTTATTATTGTGCGGTGCACCTTGGCTTGTCATTGCGAGCCCCTTTTTGTTGTCATTGCGAGCGAAGCGTGGCAACCCCAGGGAAAGTCAAAACTCAAAAATCAAAATGCAAAATGACAGAGCAAAAATAGAAAGCAGTCAGCACTCATTTGATGACTGATAGCTGAAAGCTGATAGCTACTAATCGCGCCCTCTTTCTTGGTGGAGCAGCATATATCTAACAACAATAGGACTTAGTCATAGGGTACTAAAATACCGTTCCAAACAGTACCAACGGGGGATTCGCACAACAACGAGTACAGCTTAGACTGTATATATAAGAGTATACCTGATTAGTGTTGGAGATTCACAAATATGTCGGTAACAATAAATGGTACCACCTACTATAGAACCGCCGAAGTCTGCCGAATGGTAGGTATAAGCAGAACTACCTTGTTTCGCTGGCTCAAGGATGGCCTGCTCAGGGAAGCTCAATACCGGGATAGGAGAGGATGGAGGCTGTTTACTAAGGAGGAAATAGGTAGACTGAATGAGGAGGTCAACGAGATAAATAGAACTGCGGGATAACATAAGACGCTGTCAACAACAGCAGAATGTGTCGTTTCCGCCAATCATAGTGCAACCGGAATAATCGAAAGTGGAGGGATTAGAAAGCAGCATGAAGGTAAAAGAGCAACCTATTGAAGAAATAAAGCGGCTGCGCCAGGAAGTAGCTAAGCTGAGGCAAGAAAAAACCGAGCGCAAGAAGGCGGAGGAACGAAAACACACCTTCAAAGAGGTTGAAGCAATGAACACCAAGATGGAAACGTTCGTGTACACCTCAGAGCGCCTGTCACCGCTATATACGCATACGGCTTTATTCAGCCCATGAAATATTATTTCATCGGGCGGGAGATCATATGCCTTCAGATTTAGTAGATAAAAAGGAAAAGCAGCGTAAACTTGTTGGGAATATAATCTTCGCAAATTTTATTCAATATCCATTGGAAAAATTCATAAATTTTATTACAGAAGTAGAGGGACTACCCCACTATGAAAAATTAGCCAGCGAAACCATTGTAAGTCGTAAGGCTCTTCCAGGCTCAAAGATACTGAAGCAAAGCAATGCTAGAGCCCTGGCCAAAGTTGGGGTGATTGCTGAAATCAAGAAAGGGGTGAATTTTTCCATCTGCTATACCCGGAGGGAATTTTCCCTGGAATACCAAATCAATCATGAGAAACTACGAAGGAGCATGAATAACCTGAGGTTAACGAAGGAGGAGGAAAAGAATACTGCCAGGCTACTGAATAAGTTGAGACGTATTAATACCAGGAATCTCATGGTTCATGAGATACTGAAGGGGATTGTGGAACATCAGAGAGATTACCTGGAATCGAATAACGAATTGGATTTAAAGCTTTTCACCAGGGTAGAGCTAGCCAGAATTATTTCTCATAAGAAAAACGGCCATGGCATAGATTTCATGATAGACCCCAGCAGGATATCCCGTGTTCTACAAGGACTATCTATTATCACCCCTCAAGGAAAGGAAGTTTCGCTGAGCTGCTTTTTTGCCATTAGGAAGGACATGGCAAAAAGATATATAAAGGTGCTTCTTACTAGGGAAAGGCAAGGAATTTGCGAGGGCAAGCGTAAAATACCATATACAGACGAAGAATTAAGGATCAAACTAAATGACGAATACAACTTATCAATTACAAGAAGGCAGGTGGCATACTGTAGAAAGGATTTAGGGATACTACCATACTCTAGAAGAAATGGCTACGTATATCGCACTTTAGTCGCGAATTTTTCCCAAATATATCCGTTTACAGTTCCATCGGTAAAGAATAATGCCCCTGCCCGTCCGGGAATATATGAACTTCGTCTCAATGGTGAGGTAATAGAGTATCCCACAAGTTGGTCTCAGATATTCTATATCGGAAGCGGGAAGAATCTAAAGAAGAGACTGCTTAGTCATCTGAGCTCAAGCAGTAAGAATGGTGATGTAAGAAGATTTGCAAAGGAGAAGAGCTGTGTTTTCCGCTATCTTGGAGTCCCCCAAGGATGGGCTCAGGAAGAGGAAATATTTTATAACCTCTTTATGTCAACATACGGGGATTCTCCATTATGCAATCATGCCAGTCCAAAGCGGATGAAACCAAAAGTTTGAGAGTTCAACTTAGACGAGGGAAGATATGATGGATAGTAGAGAACATATTGAGAAAGAAAAGCAACTGAAGAGGGAAAGGAAGCTTTTGCGAAATATAATGGCTACAATCCCGGATTCCTTGCTTACTGTCGATAGGGGTCTGAGAATAAAGACCGCCAATCGTTCATTCTATAAATTATTCCAAACAAGACCGAAAAAGGTGATAGGCAGCAAGATAGCTGATGTACTGGAAGACAGAGATGGTAAGCTCAGTGCTCAGTTAGCCAGGTTGTTTGGAACCGAAGATACGCTGGAGAATTTTGAATTGCACTATCAACCAGAAAAGTTTGGGAAGCGAATATTCAATATCACAGCCACAGCTAGAGGAACAATTTTTGCAGAAGAAGAAGAAGAAGAAGAAGAAGAAGAAGAACTCGTCGTGATACAAGATATCACTGAGCGCAAACAGGCGGAAGAGGCACTCAAAGAATCTGAAGAAAAGTATAGAACACAATTTGAACAGGCAATGGATGCTATCGTCATAGCTGACACCGAAACAGGCATAGTAATTGACTGTAACCGGGCAGCATGTAAATTGGTCGGCAGAAAGAAATCAGAGATTGTTGGACAGCATCAGCAAATTCTCCATCCTCCGCAAGAAATGGAAGGAGAGCTTACCACGACCTTCAAACAGCATCTCGGAGAAAAAGAAGGCAAGACTCTGGAAACTCAGGTCATTACCAAGAACGGAGAGATTAAAGAGGTTGCCATTAAAGCCAATATCATTGAATTCAGGGGCAAAAAATTACTTCAAGGGATATTCCGGGATATCACCGAGCGCAAGCAGGCGGAAAAAGCATTACAGGAAGCTAAAACGCGCTTTGAGGACCTGTTTGAAACCGCAAATGAACTAATCATAACAACAGACGCTGAAGGATGGGTATTGCGTCTTAACAAAGAGGTGGAAAAACTTTCCGGTTATTCAAAAAAGGAACTGGTAGGACAAAGCATATTGAACATCGCCTATCCCGAAGACACACCGAAATATATCCAGTTCTGGAAAGACATCCTCAGCGGGCTTAATCCTCACTATGAACTAAGGGCTATATCAGCGGAAAACCCCGGTGACATCCGGTACTTATTGGCAAGTGGCAGTGCAATTAGAAAAGACGGAAAAGTCGTCGAGATACAATACAATGCCAAGGACATTACCGAGGAAAGGCAGGCAGATGAGAAGCTGCGGCAGAGCGAGGGAAAATACCGAAACATCCTCGAAAACATCACAGATGGCTACTATGAACTTGACCTCGCCGGCAATTTTATTTTCTTCAACGATTCCACGTGCAAAATGCTGGGATATTCCAGAAATGAACTCCTCGGTATGAACAATAGGGAGTACGAGGATAAAGAGAATGTCAGGAAGGTATACCAAGCATTCACCGAAGTATACACCACTGGAAAGCCTGTCAAAGAATTGGAGTTTGAGGTCATAAGAAAGGATGGGACGAAGGGGTTCCTTGAAACTTCTGCCTCTCTAATAAGGGATGCACGAGGTGAGCCAATAGGCTTTCGAGGTGTTTCCCGGGATATCACCGAGCGCAAGCAGATGGAGGCAGAGAGAGTCGAGCTGGAGAAAAAGGCTCAGTTAGCCACCCGTTTGGGCGTTATTGGCGAGATGGCATCGGGCATCGTGCACGAGATAAATAATCCCCTCACCAGTGTTATCGGCTTTGCTGAGATGTTAGCGCAAAAGGAGCTGCCCGAGGACGCTAAGGAATATGTAAGGATTATCAATAATGAAGGAAAACGGGTAGCCGGTATCGCAAGCCGGCTGCTTAACTTTTCCCGCCACCAGAATCCAGGGAGAGTATATACTGATATTAACAAGCTGATAGAAGCCACCATCGAACTGCAACAATATGAAATGACGAGCGGTAACATAAAGATTACTACCAAACTTGACCCTCATCTGCCACGAACCATGGCAGACCCTGGTCAAATGCAGCAGGTGTTCCTTAATATAATGCTAAATGCCAGGACGGCGATGAGATTAGCCCACGGCGGGGGCAAACTCTTGATTAAAACAAAGGCGATGGATAACACTATTCAAATATCCTTTAAAGATGACGGCCCGGGGATAGCAAAGAAAAATCTACAGAGGATATTTGAACCCTTCTTTACTACCAGAAAGCCAGGGGAAGGAACGGGGCTTGGCTTGAGCATCTGTCAAAATATTATTGCCATACATGATGGCACAATATATGCCAGGAGCAAGTTAGGAAAAGGAGCCACCTTCATCATAAAACTGCCTGTAGTCGCTCGCCAAAGAAAAAAAGCCGGAAATGGTGGGGCTAACCACATTAACGGTAACCCCTGGCGGTAAGTCAGCAAAAAGATACCCCCTGGTGAGCCGCCAGGGACTCGAACCCTGAACCGGCTGATTAAGAGTCAGCTGCTCTTCCAATTGAGCTAGCGGCCCACTAAAAATTTATGTTATCACCTGGAAAATATAAAGACAAGGAACTGTAGTAGCTATCAGCTATCAGCTTTCAGCTTCATACTGACTTTTTTTATTTTTGCTCTGTCATTTTGCATTTTGATTTTTGAGTTTTGACTTTCCCTGGGATCGCCACCCGGAGCCTGTCCTGAGCATCTTGAGATTCTTCCCCTTTACGGAGTTTACCCTGAGTTGCACCAGATTCTTCGCTACGCTCAGAATGACTAAAAGCGAAGGGCTCAGGGTCAGAATGACAGGAGGCGAAGGGCTCGCAATGACAGGTGAAGAAGGGCTGACAATGACACGTGGAGAACGGCCGCAATGACCCCCTTCCGTCATTGCGAGGAGCACCAGCGACGAAGCAATCTGGTACACCCCCCGTGTCAAATCATTTAAGTACCTAACCCAACAGGGGATTGTTGAATCATATAATTTCTAACTATATGAGGTACCAACTTCTTGTAAGGGTCAGCCTGCTGGGTTTTCCTCTTTTCCTCATAAACGTTGTACAGCTTTTCCAATTTGGCATCTATTTGCCTCTTTAGCTCGGCAGGGTTCAGGCTGAGATATATTCCCTGCAGTTCTTCTTTGGCCTCCTCTGAGATCTGCCCTGATTCCATGAGCCTCTGATATGGTGTCCTGGGAACATCGTATTTCCTCTTAACTCTGCCACCTATCCTCTCCTTGCTTTGGAGCTTCATCACCGGCTGGAAGAAATTCTTATACAGTCTCAACTCATGGTGATAAAGGTCATTCATTATGGCCAGCTCTTCATAGGTATCATACCTGAGATAGCCGAACACTTTCCTCACATGAGTCCAGTTCTTTTCCTCAATATAGGCATTATCATTCTTCCGGCTTGCCCGAGATCTGGTGAATTCCAGCCCTTCCCTGCGGCAATACTTATAGAGGACATCGTTAATGAATTCCGAGCCATTATCAGAGTCCAAACCCTTCCACTGAAAAGGACTCCTTCTCCGTTCTTCTTTCAATGCCTGGAAGCTATATTCTTGAGACTTACCCATGATGGCTTCGCCTTCCCACCAGCCAGAATAGATTTCAGTTGTGCTTACGGTATTGATATACTCACCAGAAGTAGAGGAGCCACAGTGACAAACCAGGTCTGTTTCCAGATAGCCGACTACACTAGTATCCCACTGGGTAAGCCTTATAGGGATTTTCTGCTTTAAAAGATAACCTGGCCTGGGCCCCCTTTTAGACCTTAAGAGATGCAAATATTCCCTTTGGTGCTTTAGCTTCCTATCAATTGTGGCCGGGCTCATCATCTTAAGTTTCAACATTACCTCTTCAGGTGCCTCAATTTCTCCTAGCTCTCTTAACCTCACTATTTCCGCCTCAAGAAGTGGCTTGAACCTCTGCCCGCAGGGATAATCAAAAATCTCCCATACCCTGGCTAAAGCTGCTCCAACCTGGCCATCATAAGTCTCCTTCCTCTTCTTCCTTTGTTTTGGTTTGATAGCTACCTGGTGTATCTTCCAAATAACGTACTTCCTCGACTGCCCGGTATTGCGACAGTATTCATCAAGAAGTTCTGTCTTCTCCTTCCTGGTTTTTGCCTTAAAGTAGCTCTCCCCTATCACCTTGAGATATTCATTCCTTGAATGCATGTCCATCCTTTCCATAGCCTGGCTTTACCTCCTGTGAAAATATTAGCCAGGCTGAATCTTAATCCACTTCGGTTAGATTTTTCGTGATTCAACAACTTCTCCTTCGGTTAGATTTTAGATGATTTAAATGGGTCTACACTTTTTAGCGTGAAAAATCTACAAAGGGTGCTGGGAAGGAGGTGATTATTCATTGAAAGGCACCCGCTATCTCCTGTAGCCTTGGTGATTAAGCAAAACCAGGTGAAAGGAGGTAAAGCAGGTGCAAGACGATTGTATCGCAGTAGCTCTGGGATTGCCAGAATTAGAGATCCTGGGGCAGATAGAGCTAGAGGATCACTTTGAGGTTACAGTAAGATACCGGCGGGATAAGGTAGGTTGCCCCATTTGCGGTAGCATGATGGTGAGAAAGCATGAGAGCACATTTCAACGTAAGAAAGACAGGAGGCTAAGGGACAAAATTGTGGTTCTTACTTTAGAGAAAAGGCGTTTTCGCTGCCTTTCCTGTGGCGAAGTGTTTACTGAGCCAGATGAAATCTTTGGTACCAGAAGACGCTCCAGCCGCAGGTTCAGGGAGTACCTGGGGCAGGAGGCACTTCAGCAAACAGTGAGGAGGGTTGCTCAGAAGGAAGCTGTGGGGGAAGGATTGGTAAGGAAGTGTGTTGCTGAAGAAATGGCAAGAAGGCTGGGAGCCAGGGAAGTGAGGCAAACTCCTGAGTTTATAGGTATAGACGAATTCTCAGTAAGCGGGCGGCGTCTATATCACACAGCCATCTGTAATCTGGTGGAAAGAGAGATAATGGCAGTAGTAGAAGGACAGGGACAAAGGAAGGTAGAGGAGTATCTAGATAATATCCCCCGGCCGGAGAGAGTCAAGGCAGTGGTGATGGATATGCACGAGCCATTCCGCCAGGCGGTTCAGGTATGCCTGCCCCAAGCAAAGGTAGTAGTAGATAAGTTTCACTTTATCAGACATATCAATGGTGCTCTGGATAAGCTGAGGAGCAGGCTCCAGGGAGAGAACAGGAGGGGGAAGAGAAGGGACCTATTCAAGAGTAGGTATACCCTGCTCAAGGGAGTTGAGAGGCTTGCTGATTGGGAGAAGCAGAGGCTAAGTCAGCTATTCTACCTCTACCCTCAATTGAAGAAGGCGTGGATGTTTAAAGAAAGCTTTAGAGCGTGGTATAGGGGAACCGATAGAAGTGGAGCCGAACAAATGTTAGCAATGCTAGAGGAGATGATAGCCAATGACTCTCTACCCGAGTTCAAGGAACTCGTGCATACATTGGCTAACTGGAGAGAGGAGATACTAAGCTATTTTGATTACCGCATAACCAATGGGTTTGTGGAGGGTAAGAACAACAGAATCAAAACTATAAAGAGGATGGCTTATGGCTATCGTAATATGGATAATTTCCGGTTGAGAATATTGGCAGCTAACCAGGGCTACAAGGTCTAACTTTCACACTTATTGACGTAGAACCATTTAAATCGAGCTATTGACGAAGCTAAAAAAATATGTTATCCTTAAAAATTGCCACCGACAAGTATAGCGGTGAGCTTAAATAGAATAAAGTTTGGCGGTAGCCGCTCGGATCGGCAGGGACCGGGACGGTAAGAAAAGGTATAAAAGGCCCTCTTGGTGTTGCCAGGAGGGTTTTTTTGTTAGCGATGTATAACAGCATAACGGATGTCCCCGGAATCAAGGTAGGACACTATACCGATAAAGAAGGGATGACCGGCTGCACCGTCATTCTCTGCGAAAAAGGAGCAGTGGCCGGTGTCGATGTTAGTGGCTCAGCCCCGGGAACAAGGGAGACCGATGTCCTTCGCCCCGGAAATCTGGTGGAAAAAATCCACGCCATTCTTCTCAGCGGAGGCAGTGCCTTTGGCCTACAGGCAGCTGGCGGTGTTATGAAATACCTTGAGGAGCGCGGAATCGGTCACCAGACCGCTGCTGGCAAAGTTCCCATCGTTCCCGCAGCTATTATTTACGATTTAGTAGTAGGTGACCCAAAGGCGAGACCCGATGCTGCTCATGGCTATCAAGCTTGCCTCGCTGCCACTGATGGAGAAGTTCCTGAAGGATGCGTCGGCGCAGGAACTGGAGCAGCGGTGGGAAAGATTCTCGGCATAGATAAAGCTACCAAAAGTGGCTTGGGAACCGCCAGTCAGAAAGTAGGCGATGACGTCATCGTGGCTGCCCTGGCAGTGGAAAATGCCTTTGGAGACATTATTCACCCCAAAACAGGAAAAATCATTGCTGGTCCTCATCGTTCTGATGGAGACGGTTTTTGGAGCACTTCAGAATTGTGGAAAAATGAGCAATTCAAAAGAGCAAGCTACTTGTCCAACACCACAATCGCTGTAGTAGCTACAAACGCTCAGCTCGACAAAGCACAGGCGAACAAGCTAGCACAAATGGCAGGAGCGGGCATAGCCCGCACTGTTGACCCTTACCTTACCATGTTTGATGGCGATGTAATTTTTGTCCTTTCCCTGGGAGAAAAGAAATGTGACCTCACCTTACTGGGCATAGTAGCCACTGAGGTGATGTCCACCGCAATAGTTAGGGCAATAACTAAATCCAAAACAATGGCCGGCATATCCGCCAGCAAGGTGGCAACAGCATGCTAAAGATTGGCTTTATTGGCGCAGGGACAGTAGGAACAGCCCTGGCAACAAGGCTTTCCCAGAAGGAGTGCAGAATAGTTGCGGTATCCAGTCGGAACTTAACCTCAGCAGAGAGACTGGCTAGTTCCTTACCTCATTGCCATCCCTGCTCATCGCCACAGGAGGTAGCTGATGCCGCTGAGTTAATCTTTATCACCACCCCTGACGATGCCATTGCCAGGGTAGCCAGTGAGGTTCACTGGCATCCCGGGAAAAGCGTGGTGCATTGCAGTGGCGTCCACTCCATTGACATCCTCAAGCCAGCCAAGCAGGCAGGCGCTAATATCGGCTCCTTCCACCCACTACAAACTTTCGCCAGTATTACACAAGCTGTGGAAAACCTCCCTGGCTCCACCTTCGCCCTTGAAGCTGAGGAACCTCTGCTATCAACGCTAAAAAAGTTGGTTTCCCTCCTGGATGGCGCCTGGATAGAACTTAAGCCCGGAGACAAGGTAATTTATCATGCCGCAGCCGTCTTTGCCTGTAATTATATGGTAACTTTGGTTAAGCTAGCTACAGATTTATGGCAAACCCTCGGAGTGCCCCCGGAGAAGGCAACCAAAGCTCTCATCCCTTTGTTACAAGGCACATTGAACAACATTGATAACATCGGTTTGCCAGATTGCCTCACCGGACCTGTATCCCGTGGCGACCTGGGCACCATAAGTAAACATCTAACTGCGCTTAAAGCTAACAATTCCTCGCTGCTCACTACTTACAAAGAGTTAGGACTCCACACTATTCCCATCGCTTTAAAGAAAGGAAAAATCGATGAATATAAAGCTGAGGAACTAAAGGCTCTGTTTACAAATAATGCCGGGAGGTAGCCAATGAGAACTATGTTGAAAGGTAAAATCCACCGTGCTCGGGTTACCCAGGTCGATGTCGATTATGAAGGCAGCATTACCATTGATAAATCCCTGATGGAGGCAAGTGACATCCTCCCTTATGAACAGGTAGAGGTGCTTAACATCAATAATGGTGCCCGGTTTAACACTTATGCCATTGAAGCTGAGCCAGGCTCAGGAACAATTTGCATTAATGGCGCCGCTGCCAGGCTTGCTGCTAAAGGAGACATCGTTATTATCCTCTCCTATTGCCATGTTCCTGATGATGAAGCGATAAATGTGATTCCAAAGATGGTTTATGTGGATGAAAATAACAGGATTGTGGAGATGAAAGGGAAAGAATGGGTGGAAGACCTGTTAACTATGAAATAAAAGGAGTGAGACAATGCGAATTACCATAGATGAAATAAAGGCAATGAAGCAAAGGAAGGAAAAAATACCTATGCTTACCGCCTATGATTACGTAACAGCTAAAATCATTGACGAGGTCGGTGTACCCTTAATACTCGTGGGAGATAGCCTGGGAATGGTGATGTTGGGCTATGATTCTACTATCCCGGTTACCATGGACGAGATGATTCATCACACCAAAGCTGTGGCTAGAGGCGCTAAGAAAGCTTTGATAGTAGCTGATATGCCCTTTATGACCTACCATATTGATATC
>Ga0210020_1001398_pt1 | contig 21003 bp, 25 predicted proteins | sample CryGeymeta201514_FD_183980 | JGI IMG/M metagenome (GOLD analysis project Ga0210020, IMG submission 183980) | Groundwater microbial communities from Crystal Geyser aquifers in Utah, USA - Crystal Geyser metaG 2015-14 (SPAdes) (version 2) | ecosystem: Environmental > Aquatic > Deep subsurface >... | reverse complement strand
CCCGCAGGGTACTTGAAGTTTTAAGTCCCTATCGTCTAGCCTGGCCCAGGACATCGCCCTTTCACGGCGACGACAGGGGTTCGAATCCCCTTGGGGACGCCAAACATGAGAAAAGCCCTTTCACGCAAGTGGGAGGGCTTTTCTTTTTGGCGGGTTGGTTGTGGGTTGGTTTGCGGGGGTGGTTTGGAGTGGCCAGCTCGGTGACTGGAAAATTGGAATTCTGGAATTCTGGAAAACTGGTATTCAGAAAAGCTGGACGGTGATTTGGGGGGGAGGGGAAGGGGCTTGTCCTGGTCATGAAATTCTTGGTTTTAATACGGGTTGAGCTAAAATCAGCTAACCTTGGGCTAGGTGATCAGCATCTTGTCATTTACAGGAAAGGGCAAATACCGCTTTGTGACATCATGGAATTTGATTTCGTTGAAATCGACGATACTAATAAGCCTTGCTTGAACATTGGTGCTATGTCGCCTAAAATTTCCCGCAAACCGAAAGATGGAGGTCTCCCCTACATTGAGTGGGACAAGGAGACAATCTTTCGCGCGAAACAAATTTTGGAAGTAAAGAAACTTAAACAGCCTATTGGTACGGACGATGTCGGACTTTATGACGGGATCCTGGCGAAGGCCGAGAAGTTTGTTGAAAAGTACCGCTCAGATGCGGTGAAGTAAGAATAAGCCCCCCTGTTTGCTTGATACTATTGACCGATGTATTCAGGTTTTTTCTTTTAAACCATGGCAACTTATCAAAAATAGGCGGTCTTTCTAGCCTTCCCTCGGGCCCGTGTCGTCCCTTAAAATTCATGCCTCTCCCAGCCCTGATCCCAGCGATCGGGGCTTTTTTACGCCCAAAGAAAGGAGCCCCCATGATCCCCATCAGCAACCTCTACGACTGCCAGCAGCTCAACCACGACCCCGAACTCCAGCGGGAAGTCATCAGCTACCTGCTCTACTACCAGTATGAACTGCAGGAGTATGACGACGATCCAGATTTTCAGGATTTCAGCTTTTCAGTTTTCCAGAATGACGACGATCTTCAGGTGCTGGAGGATCTGGGCACCCCCGAGGAGACCGTCCGCATTGAAATCCGGCACTGTCAGGGCAGCTGTGTCCTGTATCGCCTTGTGTATGTCACCGAAGTCCTGTTCATCCCGGCCCACCTTGCGGACAAAGTTTCGCTGTAAATCGCTCGACTCCCTCCCCCTGCAAGCCAAAACTCCATCAGCTTTACCCCGAGCACCGTTTCAAATTGACCATCTCAAACTGACCGTTCCAAACCAGCACCGAAACCGTCCCGAAAACCAACCCACAGCCAACCTAAATCCCGAACGCTTCTGCTCTTTCGATCTGATGGCTGAAGCCCTCAGCCGGTGTTCCACTGATCTCTGAGCAGACGTTCTCTTTCACGGAGGAAAAAATGACCCGAGACAAAACCAGAAAAATGACCATCCGTGTCATTGAAAGTTTGCCCGGCCCGCCTGCTGGAGCTAAGACGTCCAACATCGAATATACGGTTGCTTGATATGCTCAATTTTGGAGAAGGCCATCAAAAAACTTGCGTGGCTTTTGCCTTTTTGGGGCCTGCTTACCCTTAAACTTCTGTCTCATTGCCCTTTGGCGAGGCGGCGCAACCTGAAAGCAAAAATCACCTTCATTTGGCGTGGGCAGATTCCCCTCACTTTGCGTGGAAATATGGCCAGCGCTTACCTTGATCGAAAACACACGTCCCTCAATTATCGTGTTTACTCTCAAAGTCACCCCTCAAGTCAGCCCCCAAGTGGACCGTCTTATTCTTCCTCTGGTTTTTCATCTCCGACCGATTCGATCTGCTTCACCATCCGGTCGAAATCGCTTTCAAACAACCGATCCTGCACGATGCGGTATTTTTCGTATTCGCTCTCGGCATGGGTCTTGGCAATTTCGGCGGTCACCTTGCCCGCGTCTTGCAGGATTTCACGGTCGGTGGCCGCGATAAAGCGGTTCAGGCGGGATTCCCAATCCTGCATGGTCATGGGGATCTTGCGCAGCGCCATATCCTCAGCTACATCCAGATAGGCGGCAACAAGTCGGCTTAACTGCGCCATTTCGTCTTCGGTCAGGTAATTCTTGGCCACGCTGACGTCGAACTTCTGGATTTTTCCGCTTGGCGCGTCCTTCCAGGTGGTCAACCCCATGTGCTGCTTGTCTACGTCGGCACGGTTGACAACGACCTCCGCCGCCGTGTGGCCGTGGATGGCCCAGTGCAGTTTGTTTTGCACGGTGGCGAAAAAGCGCTTGGTGGCCTGGGCGGTGACGTCGTAGTCGATGGCCGTGGCGTAGATGTCGGTGATCTTCTGGTAGAACTTGCGCTCGGAGAGGCGGATCTCGCGGATGCGCTGGAGCTGCTCTTCAAAATACTGTTCAGTGAGGATGGAACCGCCGCTTTTGATGCGTTCATCGTCCATCACGTAGGCTTTGATAGTGAATTCCTTTATGATGTTAGTGGCCCATTTGCGGAACTGGACAGCACGCTCTGAGTTGACCTTGTAACCGACGGCGATGATGGCAGAGAGATTGTAGTGTTTGGTGTTATAGTTTTTGCCGTCAGCGGCAGTTATTCGAAAATTTCGAATAACTGAATCTTCTTCCAACTCACTGTCGGAAAACACCTTTTTAAGATGGTAATTGACGGTGTGGGTTTCAACATCGTAGAGGACCCCCATCATTTTCTGGGTCAGCCATATGTTCTCGTCTGCGTAAACCGCCTCAACGCCGCCTTGGCCGCTTGCTGCCACAAAGGTCAGGTATTCCGCCGCCGAAGAGCGTACAATAGGTGTCTCTTTTTTCCCGGACTTCTGAAGTTGTTTGCTTTTTCCCTTCTTCATTCAACACCTCCCCAGTTTTGATATCTGTCCCGAGACCAGCGAAGGTATTTCATCAGCTCCCAATTAACCGCTTCGGGATCAAATCGCTCACTGTCAAAGTTGCCACCGGACCATTCCGTATAGCTTTCATGTTCCTCGTGGTTCGGGTCTTTCAGCGCATTTAAAAATTCAGAGTAACCGGGCACGCCACCCACATCTTCTGGCGGACAGGCCCGGTCGCCTTCAAGGCAGCCCAGTTCCGTTCTCAGCTCCGGATTGAAATAACGGCTTTCTTCAAGAACAAGTTCATGCTCCCAGCCGTCTCCGAAATCATACAGATAGCGGAAAGTGCGGCCTTTCTGTTTGACCAGATCCTCGAGACGGTATCTGCCGCATGCCAGCCCGTCTTCCTTTGATTCCGGATATTCCGTGTAGCGTTTATTCCCGATGGTAAATTCGTGCAGATGGCTGTCAGTCCAGCCCATGACAATCTGAATAACATCGTGCAGACGGTCCAGTGTGATATTGGCAGGCACCACAAAACGCCGCCAGATAGCTGGTTCGATGTCAAGAAGCTGTATTTTCAGCAGATAAAATCGTTCGTTCATTTCTCATATTCTCCTAAGCCATGCTGAGTTCAAGTTTGTGTTTTATCTTTTCCCATCCCGGAACGACAGAGTCGAGAAGCTTATAAAATTCTGGGCTATGATCATGATATTTCAGGTGACAAAGCTCATGCGTAACAACATAGTCAATACATTCTTTAGGCGCTCTGATCAGGTCGGTATTGAGGGTTACAGTGCCCTTGTCTGAAAGGCTGCCCCATCTTTTTTGCATTCGCATAATGGATAGTTTGGGCTGGCCAATACCCAGACCTTTGAATTTCTGCCAGCAGCGATCCATGCTTTCGACAAATTGAACATGTGCCGTTTCTGAATACCATTGATTTAAAAGTTTCTTGGCAGCAGGTGGAGTCGGTTCGCTCTGGCAAGTGATATGAAAATAGCCGCGAGATAATTTAACGGAGTTTTCCGGTCCTTCGACTAACTTCAAGCGGTATTGCTTTCCAAGATACAGGTGAGTTTCTCCGTTCACATAACAGCGATCAGGCGTCTTTGGGGTAAACTGATTAAAATAATTCAGTTGCCTGATAATCCAGCGAGCTCGCTTTATTATTTTCTTTTCTATCAACGCGATATCGGACTGTACGGGCGCTTTGACAATAACTGTGCGGTCAGGAAGCACGGCAATTTCCATCGTTTTTCTGTCACAGTACAACAGACTGAAAAATATGGTCCGTTGACCATATTTTAATTGAGAATGGATAGTTGAAAATGGAGAATTATTTCTTTTTTGCATTACCTGCCGCCAGTTTAGAGGACTTAATGATGCTTGTCAGAAGTTTCAACAGCTCCTCGATATCAGGGTTGATCGAGTTGTACTCATTCTGAATTATAATTCCAGAGTGATATAGCAGTTCAATCCAGTAATCCGTTTCATTCGCCTCCTTAAGTGAGATTGACATTTTATGGATAAAATCAGCTTTACTTTCAGCCTGTTCCGCTTCTCTTACCAATGCGCAAATCGCTGTTCCTGAACGCAAAAGCTGCCTGCTTAAAACATATTCTTTTTTCTCTGAATCAAGATATCTGCACAGTTTTATGATTCGCAGAGCAAAAGCAAAAGATTTATCCCTAACAATATTTTTCTTCATTTCAATTATCCATTCTCCATTCTCAATTATTTCTGTGCTTTGCCACCTGCAGCACCTTCTCGATGATGTCATCCATCTGATCAAGCGACAATTCGATCCCTCTTACCGTCTTGAGCTCATCATAGAGATAATCGTCAATTTCGTTGACTGCCTGTTTCTGAGCGTCCTCATCATCCCAGAAGTGAACCTTCTTGTGTTTTTCCAAAATGCCATGAATGGCAATTGCCGTATTTGCCGCAGCGGATTCAAGGTCTTCTTCACCTAATTCGCCAATATGCTTAGAATAGGCTTCAAGGAATGGCTTAAGTACGCCGAAATAGGCCATGGCATCTTCATTGCCGGATAGTGTATCCGGTATGTCATCATGCACTTTGCCGACAACTTTATTACGGATATCCACGACTTTGTTCAGGTAATCCAGGTCGGATATTCGTTTAGCCCTGAAATCTTCAATCGCCTGCTGGATCAGCTTTGAGAACTTCTCGTAAAACGCAGGATCTTCATCCATCTTTTCGGTGATGACTTTCTTCGTGGCGTGCGCAATCGTATCAGCCTTTGAAGCCGTGGTTTTCTTGGTCTGGTAGACGCCTTGCTCCTCCTTGACTTGATTGAACATTTTGTCGTCAAAGATATTGACCGGCTCATTCAGCTGAACAACTTCACTGGCTTGAATGTGGGTATCCAGCAGCTTTTTGATCTTTGGCTCATAATCCCGGTAGTCAATGGCCTCTGCATATCGGAGCTTGACAGACGCCTTGAGTGACTGGAATTTTCGAAGATCTGCCTTGTATCTGGACAAGGTTTTCTCATCGGTTTCGGTCAGGAAATTTTCTGAAGAAAGTGCAATGCCAAGGGTTTTTCCATACTCCGAAAGGCGGCCGTAAAACTCTTCTCTGAGTTCATCATCGGCAAGCAGCACTTCATAGGCTTCTTCGTCGTAGGAATGCTTCACCGTTTTGAAGAGATCCCAGAGATCGGAATACCGGTCCGGCAGTTTTTCCACTTCACTATTAATGGATGCCAGGGTGCCGACCAGATCGGATTCATCGAATCCTTCAAAGGCGCTGTACATGGTGAGCGCTTTGTCCAGTTCGCCGAGGACGCTCGCATAGTCGACGATAAAGCCGAACTCTTTGCCCTCGTGGAGCCGATTGACCCGCGCAATTGCCTGAAGCAGCGTGTGCTCTCTTAACACCCGGCACAAATAGAGGACCGCGTTTCGCGGAGCGTCAAAACCCGTGAGCAGCTTATCGACGACAATAAGTATTTCAGGTTCACTGCCGTGCTTAAACTGGTTGATGAGCTGCTTGGTGTATTCTTCTTCACTGCCATAGCGCTTCATCATCTTTTGCCAGAATTTTACGACCTCATCCGTGGTCTCGTCATCGGTCTCTTCATAGCCCTCACGCATATCCGGTGGCGAGATAACAACCTCGGAGCTGACAATGCCTATCTCATTCAGGTGGACGTTGTACTTGAGCGCGGATGCCTTATTCGGGGCCACCAGCTGCGCTTTGAATCCGGTTCCCTGCCAGTTGGAGCGAAAGTGCTCGCTGATGTCAAAAGCTCTCATGTAGATAACCTGGTCAGCCTTGTTCAGCATTTCTGCTCGTGCATATTTCCGTTTCAAGTCTGCCTGTTGTTCCTTGGTCAGACCTTGCGTGTGTCGCTCAAACCACAGATCAACAGCTTCTCTGTTTTGCGTCATCTCCACATGCCGCCCCTCATAAAGAAGCGGGACAACGGCACCGTCTTCAACCGCCTGTGTGATGGAATAGTGGGGCTCCACTAGCTCTCCGAATTTGTCTTTTCCTTCTTTAAAAGCGGTGTACCGGTAAATCCCAAATAACAGGCATGGGGAAACATCTGTCTCATCCGGGCGGAAAAGGAGCCGAACTGGGTGCGGTGACTCTCATCCACCAGAATGAAAATATCGGGCGATTCATCCTGATATTTCTTTGCCGCATACGCCTTGTCGAACTTATGAATGAGGGTTGTGATAATCCCCGATTTCTTTTCAGCGACCAGCTCCAGCAAGTTTCTGCCCGATGTAGCCCGGTTCGCCTCAAGGCCACAGGCGGCAAAGGTGTTCCCCAGCTGCTTGTCCAGGTCATCACGGTCTGTTACCAGAACAATTCGCGGATTTAAAATTTCAGGATCTAAGGCCAGGTTTCGGGCCAGCATTACCATGGTCAGGGATTTCCCTGAACCTTGCGTGTGCCAGATCACACCGCCTTTACGTGCATCAGTGCTGTCAAAGTGCTTTACCCGCTGAAGGGTAGACTTGATGACGAAATACTGCTGATAGCGGGCAATCTTTTTGATTCCCCCATCAAATACCGTAAACTTCCACGCCAACTCCAAAAGCCTTTCCGGACGGCAGAGGGAAAATAACGTCTCATCCTGAACCGTTGTGAATTGCGAATGGACAGTTGATAATTGACAATTAAAGGACGCTTCAATTTTCAGTTGGACATCTTCGGGTAATGATTTGTTTTTTAACTCCGATAATTCTCCATTCTCCATTCTCCATTCTCCATTTTCCATTTGGCGATTCTCGCCATTGTCCCCAGAATTTTGCAGCGGTCCCCGTTGTAGCGTACATGGCGCTGTTTTTATTCAGTGCCAGCACCATCTGACTGTAGATGAAGAGTTTCGGGATATAGTCGTCATTCTGATTTCTGATCGACTGCGAAACGGCCTGTTCCACCTCAACCTGCGGCGCTTTACACTCAATCACGCAAAATGGAATACCATTAACGAAGAGAACGATATCCGGACGGGCGGTTTCGGTTGATCGTGAACGTTCAACACTATATTCGACCGTTACATGAAACGTGTTGCGACCGGGATTACGCCAGTCGATATAGTTCATGTTGAAGCTTTTCGAGCCGCCCTCAATGGTCTGCTCCATGGCCGTCCCGAGAGTGATCAGGTCGTAAATAGTCTCGTTGGTCTTCAGCAGTCCGTCGTATTTGATATTTTTCAGCTTCTGTATGGCGGACTGAACATTCTCCTCACTGAAGAGGTATTCGCCGCCTTTGTAACGAATGCGGTTTATTTCTTTGAGCTGGCTGCGCAGAATGTTCTCCAACAAGACATTGGAGGTTCGATCCTGTCTTTCGCGGAGTGCTTTAGCCGGTGTCAAAAATTCAAATCCCATCGCCACCAATAGTTGCAGCGCCGGAAGCTGGGATAGCCGTTTTTCGTTGACAGAAAAACTGGTCATGGTTTTACCCCCAGTTTTTCAACGATATTCGCCATGCTCGAATAAACATAAGAAGCAATCAGCCGTAAGAAATCGGTCTTATCTTCATCAAGATTGCACTTTTCCAAAGCATTGTAATAGCTTAAGCGGTTTTCCGTATCGCCGGGAATGTTGGTAATGGTGTAGCCATTTTGCAGCAGGGACAGGTTCATTAAAAGCCGAGCGGTTCGGCCGTTACCATCGATAAAAGGGTGAATGGTGGCGATTCGCTCATGGATTTCAGCCGCCAAAATAACCGGGTGTAATGTACCTACCGCTGTTTGCATCCAGCGCTGCAGATCTTCCATCAATTTGGGGACTTGCCAGGGCTGCGGCGGGGTGTGACGGCTGCCGGAAATAGCGATCGGAACAGCGCGATATTTACCGGCATTATCTCTGTCGATGCCCCTTAAGACAATGGCGTGAATAGCTTTAATCAGTTTTTCGGAGATCGGTACATCATCCTTTATCAAATCACGGATATATAAGATCGCCTCATAGTGGTTATTGGCTTCCAGGTGTTCGCGCATCGACTTGCCGCCAATGGTCAGCCCTTTGTTGATAACAATATCCGTCTCCCGCAATGTCAGGGTATTGCCCTCAATACGGTTGCTGTCGTAGGTGTATTCAATGTCTATCGCGGCAAGTAGCGACTGGTTCAATAACGGGCGGGAGGCGTCCAGCTTTTCTTTTAGCCGATCAATTTCATCCAGCAGCTTTGATAATTTTTTACCCATTTTTAGTTCTCCTTAACCATTGGGCACAGAAGAGGCGGAATTGGCGCAGCTCCGCCATCAGCGGCTGCGCCGAGTGCCTGCGGCGAGTTATGAGTGCTCAATGCTGAGTGCTGAGTTTTCTTGTTTTTTCATTCATCATTCATACCTCATCATTCATACCTCGGCAAAGCCGCTGCTTCCATTCGATGTTTTGGGATTCTTTAGTCATGGGAATTGCCTGTTTTTAACCGCGAAATACGCGAAAGGCGCGAAAAGGGCTGGAACCGCAAAAGTTCGGTCTCTGGATTTTTGTGTGTTCGGTGTATTCCGTGGTTTAATTCAGCATTCATTACTCTTTTCCCTTTTCTTGTTCGTGGCTTCAATCTGATTCACCGCCTTGTCAAAATCGCTGATCGATTTTGCTGAATCAGTAAGGCGGTTGGTGTGAAATTTGTCATATTCACCTTCCGCCATTTGTTTGGCCATTTCATGGGAGATTTTACCGGCATGCGTAAGAATCTCGCGGTCGTTGAGGGTCATAAAGCTGTCCAGCTTTTTGATCCAGTCGTTCATATACATCGGAATGCGACGCATAGCCTGTCCCTGTGCAAAAATGAGATATTGCTCAACCAGATTATTCAGTGCCGCCAATTCATCTTCGTTTAAATAATTTTTGGCAATGGTCACATCCTGTTTGCGCACCTTTGCCCCGCGATAGTTGGTGAGGCCCATACTCGGTTGGTCGGCATCTACTCTGGCATGAATGATTTCTGCCGCCGTCTGCCCAGTGATCGCCCAGTGCATTTTATTCTGCACGGTCTTGAAGAACTCAATGCTGATGTCCAGTGTCGGATCGTAGTCGATGCTGGTGGCGTAGATATCCGTAATTTTCTGGTAGAAGCGCCGTTCCGAGGTGCGGATGTCCTGAATCCGCCGTTCCAGCTCTTCAAAATAATCAAATGGCTGATCCGGGTTTTTCAGTCGCTCGTCATCCAGCAAAAATCCTTTTTTAATAAACTCGGTCAGTTGTTGAGTCGCCCAAATGCGGAAGCGGGTCGCCACATGGCTTTTTACCCGATAGCCAACCGAAATAATCATATCCAAGTTGTAATAATCCAGTAGGCGTTTGACCTGCCGCTTTCCCTCGGTTCGAACTGACAAGAATTTCTTGTGAGTTGCCTCCGGTGCAAGCTCCTCTTCCTCGTAAATATTTAATACATGCTGACTGATGTTCTGCTGAGTCGTTTGGAACAACTCCGCCATCAACGGCTGCGTCAACCACACCGTTTCCCCCTCAAACCGCACATCCAGCTTTAGCTTCCCGTCTTCGGTCTGATAAATGAGAAACTGCCCTTTAGCGGCTTCGCCGAGTGATGAATGCTGAGTGCTCAGTGCTGAGTTGCTTTTCAATTCATCCTTCATAATTCATATCTCATCATTCAATTGTTTCATGTCTTCTTCAATTTCTTCCACTGTAGGTAGACTGCCCTTAAGGTTTTCCGGCAAAACTTCTGTCAGAGTGAACTCACTCACGCCCATAGGCTTGTTGATGTCTCGTAGCGCAAACTCGGTCTCTATTTTGTTTTTGTCACGGCAGAGCAGAATACCGATGGTGGGGTTATCGCCATCGCCCTTGAGCAGGCTATCTACCGCCGAAAGGTAAAAGTTCAGCTTACCCGCGTATTCGGGAATAAACCTGGTGTTTTTAAGTTCAATCACCACATAGCACTTCAGCTTGATATGATAAAAAAGCAGGTCTAGGTAATAATCGGTTTCGCCAACTTCCAGATGATATTGCCGCCCGACAAAAGCGAAGCCCTTGCCGAGCTCCAATAGAAATTTGGTAATGTGCTCGACTAGTTGATTTTCAATATCCCGCTCGTTATAGGGTCGAGTCATGGTTAGAAAATCAAAGGTGTATGGGTCTTTGATCGTTTGTTGTGCCAAGTCGGATTGGGGCGCAGGCAGCGTTTCTTTGAAATTACTGATAGCCGAACCCTGCCGAGAAAAAAGGGCGGACTTGATCTGCAAGGCCAGCACATCACGGCTCCAGCCGTTTTCAATGGTCTGCTGAATGTAGAACAGAGCTTGCCGGCGGTCAGAGACTTTATCCAAAAGAATCTTGATATGACTCCAAGGTAATTGTCCCCCGACCTGATGGACAATCGCAGGGATCATTTGTGGTCCGCCTCGGGGCACTGTTTGGCTTTCGTTCTCAGTTTGGGCTCGATTTTCCATTTGTGCCCCGGTCGGGGGCACTATTTGTTCGTCCTCAGAAAACGCACTGAAAACTTCGTAAAACTTCTTGGTGTAATAGAGGTTGCGGCGGGAGAACCCTTGCATGTCCGAAAATTCGGAGCGCAGATCCTTCGCCAGCTGATCAATGACCTTTGCTCCCCAGTTTGTCTCTTCCAGCTTGCGGGAAATATCTCCACCCAGCTCCCAATAAAACAAAATCAACTCACGACTTGCCGCCAACGCCGCCCGAATTTGAGTCGAACGGATCTTTGCCTTCAGCTCTTTTAGCCATAACCCGTAGTCATCACCTTTGGCGAGTGCCGCTTTGTTTTTCAATTCATCATTCATAACTCATACCTCATCTCTCGGCGAAGCCGTAGCGACTGCTTCCATTCGATGTTTTGGGATTCTTTAGTCATGGGAATTGCCTGTTTTTAACCGCGAAATACGCGAAAGGCGCGAAAAGGGCTGGAACCACCTGCCTGCGCCGAGGCTTCGGCAGGCAAGCGGGCGGGCACGAAATGGCACGGAAAGAAATTTTTGTTCTTTAATCATTTCAATGCCCACCATGTAATGAGCGCTATGCCACCAACGAGGAGCGTCGAGACAAAAGTGGTTAATGATAGCGGAACCTTATCTCGCCAAAATCTGAAGTTCTTTTGCTCATCTATCCAGTCAATCTGATGTTGCCAAAAAAACTTATGATGTGCATACCAATCACTCAACAATATTTGCTTGTGAATGCAGCTTTTGTAATAACAATCAAGAATCCTTTTTAGCTCTTCTCCATCTTGGTTTAAATCGTCGGCACTAGACGACTTTACTTTATAATAGAGCGTTTTAAGTTCGTTAAAGAGCTGAGTTAAATCGGATCCTTTTTCAGCGTATTTATCTTTATCTGAGTTATATCGTTCTATGTAAAATCCTGCGATACCAAGAACCAAAAATGCCGCAGAAAGAGATTTAGCCGACAGGATATCTATAACTAAACCGAATATTCCGACAGCCATAGAACTGAATGCTATAAGCCCCGGAGCTTTTTCAACGCGCCCACAAGAGCAGGTGTATTCATCCGACTCATAATTATCCGATCGAAAGTCGGCGATATTTTCGCTCTCTTTATTTCGGAAGGGAAAATTGCTTTATTTTCGTCTGCGTTAAAAACACCACTTGTGACGGCACTGGTCTTTAGTATGCCGAACTCTCCTTTCTCAGCTTGTCGATCTTCAGAGTTAACACTCACGCCTGCATCCATACTTTTGATCAAATAGGACAATCTTTTTGTTAGCCACCCATTAGGGATATCATGCTCTTGCTTCATCGCTGAATCTCCCAAGCGGCTGCGCCGAGTTCTGAATTATGAGTGATGAAGTATGAGTTCTTTTCAATTCAGCATTCATCATTCATACCCCATCATTCTTAAGTTTTTTTTGAGCCTTCGCTCGTTTCTCCAGCTTTTTCAGATCTTCATCCGGCGTCGGGAGATCTTCCGGCATGGTGCCGCCCAGTTCTTCAATGGTCTGGCGCACTTTTTTACCGACTTCAAAATGGGTTGTATTGGCTTTGGTTTTCCCCTGAATATTTTCACGGCGAAGTTTTTCTTCGGTCTGCGTGGCGCGGAAGAGGTTAGCAGCCAGTTCGGTACTGCCCATATTATCCAGGATCTGCTGGCTCTTTTTCAGCCCTTTGTGCTGATGAATGCCTTTAGCATCCAATCCGCCATAAAGCCCCTTGTACCCATGATTCTGAAAGATGGCAAAATCGAGGTTGCTCTCCACACCGGCTTTTTGGGCAGCATCTACCAATTGTTTATTGTGTTCCCGCATCTCCTTGCGCAGAAACAGCCGTTTTTCTTCTTCTTTTAGTTGCTGGAAGGTTTCATCATCAGCCAGTTCCTGTCGGCGGGTCTGGATAGCAAAGTAGGTCTGGCCGTTGGCAATCACCGGCTTGGAAGGGTCACCATTCTGCACGATCAGATAGCAGGCGTAGCGTGAAAGAGCAAAGGACTCCATCTCGCGCTCGGCTCCGGAGCCAATCGAAACCATTTCGTGCATCTCCACGAAATGGTTTCCTACTGGTTGCCCACTGTTGGCACACGCTTTCTTGGCTTTTTTGATGACCGGCAGAAAGTTGCGGAACTCGGCATAATCCAGAATTTTCCCCAATTTCCTGGCCATCCAAAACTCAGAGCCATCGTTCCCGAGCTGTTTGATGTACTCAAATGTCTGGTGGTGTTTTTTTTCTATCTCGTTTTTGCCCATGACATACCCCCCATATCGTTTAAACCTATCGAATTCAAAAGGTTTAAAGTGGTCGAATTCGAACCCTTTTCGTGTATTTCGCGCTTTTCGCGGTGCCCTAAACTATTCGTGTTCATTCGTGGTTCCCGCCCTTCGGTAACTCGCTTCCCTTAATCAGCTTTTTCTCAGCTGATTTTACGCGCCGTTCCAGCTTTTTAATATCTTCTTCGGGCGGCAGTTCTTCCGGTTTGATGCCGCGCTCACCCAGCATATTACGGACACTGGTGTTGTTCTGAACATGTTCTCCCGTGATAGAAAGCTCGCCTTGCAAGTCATTTTGACGGACATTGTGATTGGTGATTTCTGTCGCCAGGTTTTTAGCGGCGATCGTTACCGTCGGTAGAAAATCAGCCAGTGGACGATTGGAGGGCATACCCAGCTTGTTTTTCATCTGAGCAGTGGTGTTTCCTCCGAATAAGGCGGCGTCACCACTGGAGCGAATTCTCCCGAATCCCTGATCGTCCACGCCACGCTCGTAAATGTTGCGAGAAAGTTCGGTTTCTGATTCTGTCAGTTTTTGCCTGGCTTGCAGGCGTTCCTGTAAGCGAAGGCGTTCTTCAATCAGCTCCTGTTTGCGGGTTTGCACCGCGAAGTAAGTCTGAGCAAAGGCAATCGCTTCCTTGCGGGGATTGCCATTCTGGGCAATCAGGTAGCAGGCATAACGGGTGAGCATGATATCTTCAACCGGCCGCTCCGCTCCTGAGCCGATGGAGACCATTTTGTTGACGTCAACAAAATGGTTTTGAACTGATGCTCCAACATTTTGTGCTGAGTCTTTGGCTTTCTCGATGACCTTGAGAAAATTTCGCCATTCGGTATAACCCAAGAGCTCTTGCAAATCTCTGGCATACCAGAATTCGGCCGCTGCGTTGGGAACCTGCTGAACGATGGCGTTGAATGAATTCGTCAGCTTTGTGATGGTGTTTTGATCCATTATGCCTCCCGATTAATCTGTTGAAGTTTTACCGCCATCTGTTTGCGAACTTCTGCCAACTCTTTTTCCAGATCATCAATTTCCATCTGCACCGCATCGATGTCGATTTCCTCTTCCTCCTCAAAGGTGTCCACGTAGCGCGGGATATTGAGGTTGAAGTCGTTTCCCTTGATCTCGGCGAACTCAGCCACGTGAGCGTATTTTTCGATCTCCTTACGCTCCTTGTAAGCGCGCATGATTTTATCGATATGCTCTGCACCCAGCGTATTCTGATTTTTCCCCGACACAAACTCCCGACTCGCATCAATAAAGATCACATTATTTTTCGTGCTTTTCGCGTCTTTCGCGGTTCTCTCTCTACTCCGGTCAAAGACCAGAATCGCCACCGGTATGTTGGTGGTCGGGAACAGGTTGCCCGGCAGACCGATTACGGAATCCAGCAGGTTCTCTTCGATCATTTTTTCACGAATACGCCCTTCGGCTGCGCCCCGGAACAGCACCCCATGGGGAACCACCACGGCGACGCGTCCCTGCTTTTCAAGGGCGGTTTCCACCATGTGACTGATAAAGGCCCAGTCGCCTTTGCTCTTGGGCGGTACCCCGCGCCAGAAGCGGTTGTACTGATCGCTCTCGGCGCTTTCGGCACCCCATTTGTCGAGTGAGAAGGGGGGATTGGCGACGACGCAGTTGAATTTCATCAACCGGTCATTTTCCACCAGCAGCGGGCTGTTCAGCGTGTCGCACCACTCCACCCGGGCGCTGTCAAAGCTGTGCAGGAACATGTTCATGCGGCAGAGCGCCCATGTGCTGCCATTGGACTCCTGACCGAATAGCGCAAAGTTGCGCTTTTCTTGAGCGCTGCCAGCAACGCGGGCCACCTCTTGGGCTGCCTGGATCAAGAGTCCGCCTGACCCGCAGGCCGGGTCACAGATACGGTCGCCCGGCTTGGGTCCGGCCAGCTTGGCCACCAATTCGGTGACCTTGAGCGGGGTAAAGAACTCTCCGGCCTTCTTTCCGGAGTCGGAGGCGAAGCGCTCAATCAGGTAGATATAGGTATTGCCGATGACATCCTCGGAAACGAGACTTGGTTTCATGCTGAGCTGTGGCTTGTTGAAATCTTCAAGCAAGGATTTGAGGCGTTTATTGCGATCTTTCGTCCGCCCGAGATTGGCTTCGCTGTTGAAGTCGATATTGCGGAATACCCCATCGAGTTTGCTCTTGTTGCTCTCTTCAATATGGTCGAGCACGATATTGATCAGCTCACCGATGTTGGCGGCAGAACGACGCTCATACAGGCTGTAATAGGTGGCGGGAAATTCATCCAGAACCGTCTCGGTGCCGGTTTCGTCATTCTTTTCGGTGAGTTTCACCACGGGGAGAACAAAACGTTCACGTTCGAGCTTGCGGAGGATACGAACATCATCATCGCCATACTGCTTTTGATACTCTTCGTAGTGGTCCTGCCAGACATCGGAGATGTATTTCAAAAACAGCATCACGAGGATGTAGTCTTTGTACTGCGCCGGATCAACAACCCCCCGGAAGGTATCGCACGCCGCCCATGCCGCGTTGTTGATGTCTTTCTGATCGATTTTGCTGCTCATGTTTATTCTCCTTGATATTTTTTAACCACGAATGGACACGAATTTTCACGAATGGGGTTAGAGAACAATTCGCTCCCATTCCAGTTTTGCATGCTTAAAATTCAGTAAGAGCCCGACTCGCAGCCCCGTTATTTTTAAATAATTGATTAGTTTGAAGTAGAAACCCACACCCTGTGGGTGTGGTGATGTGGACTGGCTACGCCGGTCCCGGATGGGTATGGCTGAAAGCCGCTCACTGTTATTCTTTCTATCGAGTTGTGCCGCAACTTCGAAAAGAAAGGAGGAAACAGTGAGCAGCCGATTTCGTAAATTATCACACTCGATATGGCACTGCCAGTACCACATCGTTTGGGTACCGAAGTACCGGTTTCGGGTTTTGCAGGGAAAAGTGAAAGAGGCCGTTGACTCGGGAATTCATGCGATATGTGGCTATGCCGGATGTGAGGTGGTGGAGCTGAATGTTCAGCCTGACCATATTCATCTGATCGTGATGATCCCGCCCAAGGTGTCGATCTCGAATTTTCTGGGGAGGTTAAAGGGGCAGACGTCGATGAAACTGTTTCAGCAGTTTCGGCATTTGCGGAAGAAACCTTATTGGGGTAATCATTTTTGGGCCAAGGGCTATTGCGTAGATACCGTCGGCATGGATGCGGACATGATACGTAAGTATGTCCGCTATCAGGAGAAGCAAGAACGGCAAATGGAACAACTTCAGTTAGTGGATTGAGAACCGAAGTGCGGCACAGCTCCAGCCCGCCCCCTTGGGGGCAGGGCCAGCCCCCCTATGGGGGGCGAACTACAAAGCCACGTCCTGTGGGCGTGGATTCTTTACTTGTGCTCTTTCATTGTTGCCGATCGCTTCGATGGTTTTGGCATCTATCACAATCTGTTCCCACCTTTTAATCCCTTGGCACTTGCTATGCAAAGTCCTCTGTATCCCCAACCCGAGAGGACATTGCTATGAAGACTGCTCTAATTGCTGATGATGAACCCCTGATTCGCCGCCAGGTTGCTGAAACCCTCACGGCTTTTGGCTTTGAGCGGATTATCGAGGCTGAAAATGGGGCACAGGCGGTAGATATTGCCCTGGTTCACAGCCCCTTGTTGCTGGTGCTCGATTATTCCATGCCCGTTATGAATGGCATCAGTGCTGCTGAAAAATTAAGCAACAAGCTCAAGGCGCCGATGATTCTTTTGACAGCCAATGCCGACACCGAAACTGTGCATCGCGCCCGCGACGCCGGTATTTTTGATTATCTGCTCAAGCCCTTTCGTGCCGAGCAGTTGGCCGCGACGGTTGAGATGGCGATTCACCATTTTGTTGAAATCAGCGGTCTGCGCGAAGAATGCGACCGCTTGAAAGAGACTCTCGAAACGCGCAAGCAGGTTGAACGTGCTAAAGGGGTGTTCATTCGTCAGGGCATGAGCGAACCTGATGCTTACCGGAAAATGCAGAAGCTGGCGATGGATAAGCGCAAGTCCCTTAAGGAGGTCGCCGAAGCTATTCTGCTGATGGAAGGCTGATTCTATGCAGGCGGTTATGAACCTGTGCAATCTGCCCCCCTGGGTCATCGCCTCGCGGCACTATAATCGCAACCCCCAGCCCCTTGAAATTTCGGGAGTTCGGGCCGCCAACACCGGTCTGTTTGAACGACTGGCGCACCTCGAAACCGCCGCGGAACGGGGTGCCCAGTTTCATGATTATATGGATGTGCGCTTTCAGCTGCACCAGTGGCAACAGCAGAGTTCCACCAACAGCCGCAAGAGTCTGAAAAACAGTTACCTGCGCTTTCTGCGCGGCTGGATGTTCGACAGTAATTCGCGGGAAGGCGCGGTGCTCAAAGGCTGGGTCGAATCGCGCTTCGGCCTGCACCCAACCTTTCATTGTCAGCCGATTAAAGACCTCGACGGTGAAGCCTATCAGCGCTTTGCCTTTGACCGCATGAAGGGGGCCGAGCGCACCAGCGCGATTTTTTCGCAGTTTGATCTGCTCTATGCCTTTGTTCAGGACGAACTCAAAAAACGCAACCCCGGTATCCCCAGCCTGACCCTGTATCGCGGCATTTACGATTTTTCCGAGCAACAGATTCTCGAACACACGGATCGCGTCCATTATTTGCTGCGCCTGAATAATCTCAATTCCTTTACCGATGATTTTGAACGCGCCTGGGAATTCGGCAACCGGGTCATGAAAGCTGAGGTTCCCTTGACGAAAGTTCTTTTTGGTGCCGGTCTGCTGCCCAAATCTTTGCTCAACGGCGAAAATGAAATGTTGGTGATTGGCGGCGAATTCGAAGTCGAGGTGTTAACCGGTGGATGATCTGGTTCTGAACCGTGCGCGTGCCGCTTTTTTGGGGCTGGCCCTGGGGGATGCCCTGGGAGCAACCACCGAATTCATGACGCCCAACGAAATTCGCAGCCGGTACAAGGTGCACAACAAAATACGGGGGGGCGGTTGGCTGGGGGTAAAGCCGGGGCAGGTGACCGACGACACCGAAATGGCCCTGGCCCTGGCGCGGGCGATTGTTGATGCCGGTGGTTGGGATTTGCAGAAAATCGCCGAAAACTTTCTGGCCTGGATGCGCGGCTGCCCCATCGATATCGGGTCGACGGTGCGTAAGGGAATTGTCACTTTCCGCCGCACCGGTGCTCTGGAAATGCCATTTAATGAGTGGGATGCCGGCAACGGGGCTCTCATGCGCATGGTCGCCGTACCCCTGTTGACCCTGGGCGATCCGTTGCAGCTTGAAATGTATACTCTGGAACAGGCCCATCTGACCCACAACCATCCCTTGTCTGATGCCGCCTGCCGCTGCGTTGGACAGATGGTGCAGGCGGCCCTGCTGGGAGCCGATCGTTTTGCGCTCCACGCCTTAACCCGTGAACTGACCGCCGCTTATCCCAACTTTCGGTTCAACCGTTACCCTGGGCATGCTTCGGGTTATGTCGTCGATACCTTGCAAACAGTGCTTAACTATTTCTTTACCACCGGCAACTTTGAAGAATGCCTGATCGGCATTGTCAATCAGGGTGGCGATGCCGACACCACCGGGGCCATTGGCGGCATGCTCGCCGGGGCATTTTACGGTTTAGACGCCTTGCCTAGCCGCTGGCTAGGCAAACTCGATAAAAATGTTCACGCCGAAATCGAAACCCTGGTGCCGCGCTTGCTGGCGCTTTCCCCCTGGAATCAGTCAACGGAAAGGAACACATCTATGAATGCGGAAAAAATCAGTCTGGAGGAAGCCGCCAGCCGCTTGCAGAGTACCCCCCTCAATGTTTTGATGCACATTAAACGCGGGTTATTGAGCGGCAGTGAAATCGATGGCAACTGGTGGATCGAGGTTGCAACCCTGGAGAGCTTCCTCGCCGGCCGCGAAGAGTCTTCCATGGCGCAAGTCTGCCAAAGTGGGTGTGCGCATAAATGCCCGAGTTGCGGCTAGGAGGTCATTATGGGAATCCAGATTAAACCTTCCGATCTCTATTTTCGTTATCCGCGCAACAAAGACAACCGCGATCTGCCAAAGTTTAGCGGGAAGCCCGATGCGCGCCCATTTGACCGTTACGACCTCTACGAGGTCATTCCTATGTTCGAAACGGTGATGGACACACTCGGCACCCAGGATCAAACCGTTTTACAGCGCATGGAAGAAATCCTTGACCAGTTGCCCGGTTTTATTACGACGCGCGAGATGATCTTCGATGCCCTGATGGACGCGGCTGGAGACTTTGCGGAATTCTCACCTGACCCGCGCCTATGAAGGAGGTAATGGGCAACCTCTGGGATTACCATGACCAGGGCCTGGTGGTGGTCATTACCACCGGCGGGTTGGTCGATCGCCAGGGGCGCGCTCTTATGCCGCGCGGTTGTGCGCGACAGGCCCGGGAGCGTTTTCCGGGCGTGGCCAAACGCTTGGGGCAGTGGATCAAGGCCCAGGGGAACCACGTCTATGAGCTGGAACCTCGGCTGGTTAGTTTTCCGGTTGAAAACAGTCCCTACGAATGTCCCGATCTGCGCCTGATTGAACGCTCGGGCCAGGAACTTCAGCAATTGGCCAATGAACGGGGCTGGACGCAGATTGTGGTGCCGCGACCCGGATGCGGCGGGGGAGGGCTCGACTGGCGAGATGTCCGGCCGCGCCTGGCAAAATGGCTGGATGATCGTTTTCTGCTCATCTGTCCGCCGTCTCCACCCGCAAAAAAGAGAGATTCATCAGCAAAGACAGGAGTCCCGCATGAAATACGCAAAACTTGGTGATCGCGTTGTCATCAGCTATATCGGTACCCTCGACGACGGGCGCATTTTTGATCAGGCGACCGCGAATGATCCTTTGGTTATTACTCTGGGCGATGGTGAGATTTTCCCCGCCCTGGAAAATGAGATTATCGGTATGCGCCCCAAAGAAGCCCGCAATATCCTGTTAAGTGCAGAAGATGCCTATGGTTTGCGCACCGAGGAAAATCTGCTGCGTCTGGCGCGCAGCGCTTTTCCGCCGGAACGGAAATTGACGGTGGGGGCTGCGTTAAGTGTCGATTTTGCCGATGGTTCTTCGCGGCTGATGCGGCTTATAGATGTCGGTGAAACCCATGTTGTCCTCGATGGTAATCACGCCCTTGCGGGGCAGGATCTCACCTTTGCGCTGCAACTTGACCGGATTCTTTGCGCAGAGGAAAACGGGGAGAAATGCAGGTGCTGATCGAACCGGCGGTTCTGGCCGATATTCCCGCCCTCTGCGAGCTGCTGAGCCAGCTGTTTGAACAGGAGGCCGAATTTACCCCCGACCAGGCGGCCCAGCGCCGCGGCTTGCAGATGATTTTGACGGATAACGCGACGGGCATGATCCTTGTTGCCCGCGAGGGCCAACAGATTGTCGCCATGGTCAATCTGCTCTATACCGTTTCAACCGCCCTGGGTACACGCGTCGCCCTGCTGGAAGATATGGTGGTTGCACCCAGCCAGCGCAACTGCGGGCTGGGCAGCCGCCTGCTCGATGCGGCGGTGCGTTATGCCCGCCGCAACGGTTGTCGTCGCATCACCCTGCTGACGGACAGCGACAATCTCAGCGCCCAGCGCTTTTATCAACGTCAGGGTTTCAGCCGCTCCTCCATGATCCCCCTGCGCTTGTCTCTGATGTAACCATCAGGCGCGATGATCCTATATTGGGGGTGGAAAAAGAAATCCTTCCGGCGGAATTCTGCTTGTTCAAAGGCGTGGCTTCGATTAGGCTGACCGGGGTTATCTCTCTGTCAGACATTTTTGTCGAAAGCCAAAAAGTTATGTTCGCGTCCCCCCGCCCTTCATCTGAACCCAGGGGTGTTTTTTTGCTCTGGCGTTTGTTTGTCCCCTTTGGTCTGGGCTATTTCGTCTCTTACCTCTTTCGCACCGTCAACGCGGTCATTGCTCCCGA
>Ga0210020_1001397_pt1 | contig 21009 bp, 15 predicted proteins | sample CryGeymeta201514_FD_183980 | JGI IMG/M metagenome (GOLD analysis project Ga0210020, IMG submission 183980) | Groundwater microbial communities from Crystal Geyser aquifers in Utah, USA - Crystal Geyser metaG 2015-14 (SPAdes) (version 2) | ecosystem: Environmental > Aquatic > Deep subsurface >... | reverse complement strand
TCCTGGTGACGTAGCTCGCCGCCGGATTTGATCTTTCCCACGTTCTGCCTCGGGCAGGATGTGGGTGCAAGTACATCCAGGAGCATTTCCACAGCCGTGGCCCCCACAGGCGGCCTGCGGCTGTGTGTGTTTAACAAATGCTCCCGGCGGCGTCCCCGCCGCCGCTCCACAGGAGTGCTTCGCGAAGGACGGCGGCTGGAGCGATGTGTTGATACAAACGATTACGGCCATCAAGCCTCAGAAGAAGAACCCCCGGCGGGTGAACGTCTACCTGGACGGAGAATTTGCCTTCGGGTTGTCCAAGTTGATTGCCGCCTGGCTGAAGGTCGGGCAAACTTTGCCTGAGGAGAAGATCGCTTCGCTGCAAGCCGAGGATGAGCGTGAAACCGTCTACCAGAAGGCGCTGCACTTCCTGAGCTACCGGCCGCGCTCCACAGCCGAGGTGCGGCAGAACCTGAACAAGCACAACGTGCCGGAAACGCTGATCGAGGCGACCCTGGAACGCCTCCAGCGCAGCGGACTGGTGAATGACGAAGCCTTCGCCCGCGCCTGGGTCGAGAATCGCAGTGAGTTCCGGCCGCGCAGCAAATCGGCGCTCAAGATGGAGCTGCGGCGCAAAGGCCTCGACGACGAGGTCATCCAGTCCGTGCTGGCTGAAGGCGTGGACGAAGAGGCCCTGGCGTTGCAAGCGGCTCGGAAATACGTCCGCCGGCTCGAGGCTCGCGCTGCGAAGTCCCCGAAGGGGGAGCGAAGTCGAAGCGGTCTGGATCGCTCCGAGTTCCGCCTCAAGTTGAGTGGGTTCCTGTCCCGCCGCGGCTTCTCTTATTCCATAATTGCCCCGGCCGTCTCTCAAGTCTGGCAAGAGATGCGCCAGACGGCGGACGGCAGGGAGAAAATCGAAAACGAGGAAAATCTATGAATCCGAATCCGATAGACTACTTGATCATGGGCCTGGCCCTGGTTGTGGGATTGGCGGTGGGATACTTCTTCAACCGCTATCTTACCGAGAAGGCGCAGCGGCAGCAGCGCGATAGAGCGGAGAAAATTCTCCATAAAGCCAAAGAGCAGGCGCAGGCCATCGAAATCCAGGCGCGTGACAACGCCCTCAAGGCTGCGCAAGCCGCCGAAGCCGAGATCGGCCACCTGCGCTCGGAACTCAACCGCGAGGAGGAGCGTTTGCAGAAACGCCGCTCCGAGCTGGACCTGCGCGTGGAGCGCCTCGAACAGCGCGAACAAACGGTAAACAAACGCCAGAGCGCCGTTGACCGCCGCTTCAACGAGGTCGAAAATTTGCACAAGCAGCAAATGGACGAACTCCAGAAGATCGCCCAGATGAGCACCGACGAGGCGCGCGCCATCCTGCTGAACGAGGTCGAGAAAGAGTCGCGCAACGACATGGCGCGCATCATCCGCCAGATCGAGGCCGAGGCGCGCGAGGATGGCGAACGCCGCGCCCGCAAGCTGATCGCGGACGCCATCCAGCGCGTCGCCTCGGACCACGTGGCTGAGGTGGCGACCTCGCTCGTCCCGCTGCCGAACGAGGAGATGAAGGGCCGCATTGTCGGCCGCAACGGGCGCAACATCCGCGCCTTCGAGCAGGTCGCAGGAGTGGACGTCATCGTGGACGATACGCCTGATGCAGTGACGATCTCGTGCTTCGACCCAGTGCGGCGTGAGGTGGCGCGCCGCGCCCTTGCCCGCCTGATCCTGGATGGGCGCATCCACCCGGCGCACATCGAAAAGGTGCTGGACGACGAACAGAAGGCCATCGAGAAGACCATCGTCGAGGCTGGCGAAGAAGCCGCCTTCGAGGCTGGCGTGCCTGGCCTGCACCCGGAAGTCCTGCGCATGATGGGGCGATTGAAATTCCGCACATCCTATGGTCAGAACCAACTGGCTCACGCCGTGGAGGTCGCCAAGCTATCCGGCATCCTGGCCGCTGAGCTGGGCGCCAACGTCGAACTTGCCAAAGCCGGCGGATTCCTGCACGACCTGGGTAAGGCCATGGATCACAACCAGGAAGGCACGCATGCCATGCTGGGCGCGGAGTTCGCCAAGCGCTACGGCGTGACGCCGGCGGTGGTCAACGCCATCGCCTCGCACCACCACGAGGTGGAACAAGAATCAATTGAAGCGGTGATCGCCGAATCGGCTGACGCCATCTCCGGCGCGCGTCCCGGCGCACGGCGTGAAGACCTGGAAGCCTACATCAAGCGCATCCGCGCCTTGGAAGACCTGGCCGCCTCGTTCCCCGGCGTCAACCAGTGTTACGCCATCCAGGCCGGGCGCGAGGTGCGCATCATCGTCGAGCCGGGAGATATAGACGACCTGGCCGCTACCCGCCTGGCGCGCGACATCGCCAAGAAGATCGAGGAGACGATGCACTACCCGGGGCAGATTCGCGTGACGGTGATACGCGAGACGAGGGCAGTGGAGTATGCGAAGTAGTTGGATAGTTGGATAGTTTGGTAGTTGGGTGGTTGAGAGTTGAGGGGTTGGTGGTTAGAGGGGTTGAGGAGTCTGAAAGTCGAATAGTCAGATAGTCGGTATTGGAAAACCTCCCGCCGGGCTTGTCCTGAGTGAAGCGAAGGATCATGGCGGGAGGTTCTATTGCAATAATATGCCATTAATGGCATAATATTGCTATGGACTTCGCAAACCTGGTCAAACTTGTAGGTGATGAGCCAGCATTCGAAACCGCTCTGCTCCTGGCGGGTGAGGTGGATGCGCGCGATGTGCGCCGCCAGTTATCGCGCTGGAGCAAGACCGGGCGACTCTATCAACTGCGGCGCGGTTTGTACACCCTCGCGCCGCCATTCCAAAAGGTCAAGCCACATCCATTCGTCCTCGCCAATCGCATGGCGCGCGGCTCATACATCAGTTGCCAATCCGCGTTGGCGCACTATGGACTCATCCCGGAGTACGTGCCAGTCATCGTCAGCGTCACGACCGCGCGGCCGGGGCGCTGGGAGACGCCTTTGGGCATCTTCGAATTCCACCACATCAAAACGGATTGGCTGCGCGGCTACCGGCTGATCGAACTGGGCGGCGGGCAGAAGGCATCCGTCGCTTCACCGGAGAAGGCATTGCTCGACCTGATCCACTTGCACCCCGGCGGGGACTCACCCCAGTATTTGCGCGAACTGCGCCCGCAAAATTTGGAGCGACTGGATCTCGACGAACTGCAGCGGTTGGCTGAACTCGCCAGCCGCCCCAAATTGAAACGCGCCGCGAATTTTATCGTCGAACTGGCGCGCACTGATGCACTGGAGTACGAAGCGTTATGAAAGAATATCTCTTCGAGATTCTCCGCGCCAGCGCCACACCCGCCCAGGCGCGCAATGGAGTGCGCGAATATCTACAAGCCCGAATTCTCGGCGCGCTCCAGCGCGCGGGGGCGATGATCCCGCTTGCCTTTCATGGAGGCACGGCGTTGCGCTTTCTCTTCGCCGCGGCGCGCTATTCAGAAGACCTGGATTTCGCGCTGGAGAAAGACAAGGAGCGCTATGATTTTCGCGCTTATCTGCGAACCATCCAAAACGAGTTGACAGCCGAGGGCTATACGCTCGAATTCAAAGTGAACGACAAAAAGACCGTACACAGCGCGTTCGTTCGCTTTCCTGGCCTGCTCTACGAGTTGGCATTGTCGCCCCACCGCGACGAAGTGATCGCGGTCAAGATCGAAGTGGACACGGATCCGCCAGCCGGCGCGGAGCTGACCACCAGCCTCGTCCGGCGTCACGTCACGCTGCAACTTCAGCACCATGATCGCGCCTCGCTCCTGGCCGGGAAACTGCACGCCATTTTGCAGCGCGCCTACCTCAAAGGCCGCGATCTCTATGACCTGCTGTGGTATCTCAGCGATCCGGACTGGCCCCCGCCAAACCTGACTCTGCTCAACAACGCCCTGCGGCAGACCGGCTGGGCCGGCGCGCCGCTGAGCGAGGATAACTGGCGCGCAGCCCTTCGCGAACGACTGCAAACGGTGGCTTGGGAGCACGTTGTAGACGATGTGCGCCCATTCCTGGAGGCGAGCGCTGATCCAAGTTTATTGACGCCCGAGAATTTGACGCGGGTGCTGGGATAGTCGGATGGTCAATTGGTCAAATAGTCGAATAGTCGCGTGGTCGGATGATATGTTGTGTGAAAATGGAACCTCCCGCCGGCGGGATTGGCGGGAGGTTTTGGCTGCTACAGGACGAGTTTTTGGACGACTTGCGGGTCGTCCTGGTATTTCAGCAGGCGCAGGCCTTCCAAGCGGAGTACTTCGGGGAAGAGGGACTGGTAGATGTTGCAGTGGAGGGATTTTACATCATAGCGACCCGTGACGCGATATGTTTCCAGCGGACAGCCGCCCGCGCACCAGTAACGCCACTGACAGTCGCGGCAGCCTTCTTTTTCTTCCACGGAAACGTTCTGGACACCCGACCGGTCAGCACGAACCACTGACAGTGGGTCAGGCGTGGACACATCTGCTACAGCCTCGGCCATCCTCATCTGGCACTTGGATACGCCCCCGCGCGAGTCAAAGACGAGATAGTTTTCACCAACCCCGCAGGTACGCGAGTGCGGCGCGGCCAGATTGGCGCGGTCAATGAGAGAAGGCAGCAAACTGTGCCGTGGAAGATTGGCTTCGATAACTTTGTAAGCCGCCAGCATTCCGCTGATAATCCCCCCTTCGTCCAGCCGCATGTCAGTATGAGAGGCAGAAAGTTCGTTCTCACGATAGAAATTCAAGCTGAAGGGCAAGTCACGTTCCAGCACCCAGGCGATGACCTCGGGCAAACCGTCAACTGTCCGTGGACTGATGGTGATGGAAATGTTTGGCATGAGCCCGTGCGCCAGGGCCAGTTCGATGGATTCGACCACATCTGCCGACGAGCCGCGTCCGCTGGCATAACGGCGGTGGCGGTCATGAAGCTCGCCCAGCCCGTCCAGCGAGATCATCAGGCGCAGGCCGAGAGATTGGAGAGTAGAGATCAGAGATTCGGTCAAAAGTGTCCCATTGCTCAACACCACACCATCGAGGGAAAGGCTGTACTTTTCCGCCAAACTTTGGGCGTATTGATGCAATTCGGCGACGAGGGGAAAGCGGAGCAACGGCTCGCCGCCCGCGTACTTCAGTTTCACCTGTTTGAAGTTGTCGGCTACTGCCGAACGGAAAGTAGCATCAATTGCGGCCATGCCCGTTTCAAGAGACATATCCTCGCGGACGTGGGGCAGGTAGCAGTAGTCACAGCGCAGGTTGCAGCGATCGGTGAGGTGAAGCCAGGAGGTGAGGGTGGCTGATTTTTGATCGGGGATTGTTGATTGCAGATTTTCGACAGGGACCAGCAGGCCGATTAATGCCAATTCTCTGGCAGTTGAAAGCACTGTTTGCGGCGGCAATTTGGGGAGAATTTGGGTGGCTTGAGTCAACCGTAACGGCGTTCGGAAGCCAGCCAGTACTTCATGCGCGGGTGAGTTGAGAATCGCTACACTTTGCGGCCCCGAAGGATTGAAAACCAGGGTATGCAAATCGGGAAGGGCTGCCCGGCGCAAAGATGAGGAGGCTTGCCATACCGCCGCTTCAGAGAATGATTCGGTCAAGCGTGCTACAGGATAAGCCGGGCAGGCGCAATCATCCTCGCAAACCTCCAGAGACGGGTTTGGATACAAGATTCGGGGGCGAAGGAGTGGATGTCCTACCATACGGGTTTTACCTGTAAAGCGCATATTCTTTCAAGAGATTCACGAGCATATCTTCACCCGGCTGCCCCTTAACTGCATCAACAACAATTTGAAGTTCTTCTGGGTTAAGCTGCTTAAATCGCTCGTACATGCGCCCTTTTGCTCGGCGCAAATCGCGGAAAGGTTGTTTTGAGAAGTATTGGTCATAAAGCAAGGCTCGTGCATAGTGTCGGGCAGGATCTACCAAATCATCTTGTTTTTTGCTCTCTTCAAATTTGAGAAAAGCAATTTGCCCGCGCAGCAATTCGGACTTTCCTAGCAAAGCCAGGCAGGGGGAAATGCAGTTTTCTTCCGTAGGCAATTTTGTGATTTTGCCTTGCTCATTAAGTTGATATTCTCCGAGTAATTTATCAACATCGCCCAGAATCTCCAAAGCATCACCTGCCTGCTTGACGTAATACTTCAACCAAGCCCAATTCACCATGGCGTCAATTTGGCGATAGAGAATGCCCTCCTGTTGTGCCAACTTCTTTGCCCAATCCAAATGGTTCTCACTTTCAGTCGCCGATACAAGCATCTCCTCTTTTGTAGCAAAATCACGCTGATGTTTGGCTAGGTCGCGATAATCACAACCCACTTCGATATAGGCTTCAATCAAACGACTGGGTTCTGTCACTTTATCCTTGAAAATCTCAATTCCCATTTCAGCATACTGAATCGCTTGACGCAACGCTTGTTCTATCTCGGCTGTTTCTGGGATTTCCTCAGTTCGCCGTCTCTCTGCCTCGGCCGCCACGATATATGCCAAGCCCTGCCCCCGGGGATAATCACCCGCCTGAAATGCCTGAAGCGCCCATCTGGCGTGTTCAAGCGCGTCTTTCAGCCTCCCGTCGCGAATCAGAATGTGCGCCATGGTTGTCCGGCTCAAACCCATGGGGATCCAGCCGCCCGTCAAGCGTAATTCAAAAGCATCGGCAGCTATCTGCAAGGATGATTCCAAATGACCTAGTTCCGCAAGGACAAACGCCAAGTTGTTACGAGTGTAGGCCTCCTGGGTCTGGACCCCTGTCTGTCGCCAGAGAACAAGCGCTTCCTCATAACGCGACTTGGAGGTTTGGAATCGCCCTTCAACACGAGCAAGATAGCCCATGTTATTTAGCGCCCTCGCTAAAATAGCCTTCCCGCGATGGGAAGGATGTTTTGAGGATAGTTTGTCTATTACCCCTTGCAAAGGCTTTTTGGCTTCCTCTACTTCTTTGCCTCCGCCGTATATTTGAAGTAAACCTTGCCAAACCTCTAGTTCCTGAGCAGCAAGATCATCCCCATATCTCCGAATGACATCTGCAATTTTGCCAGCGGTCTGGCTCGCTTCCGCATAGCCTTTTCGGCTTACACCCCGCTTCAGCCAGCGGATGGCAGCATCAGCGGCGTTGACATCCTCAAATGGACAGCCGTGAATTTTGCCTTTGAATTTATCGGGATGTTCATGGACAACCGCTTGCATCTCGGCTGTTAGCATATTCTCGAGGGGTGTGTCCTCTGCTGCCAGGGCATCTTCGGCTGCGACGTAATAGAGATCGAAAGCCTCCGGCGTAGATTGTGCTACTACCAGTTTGTAATACAGGAAATACACCTTGTGCTGACGCAGGTCCTGGCGGACTTCTTCGACCTCCGAGGGATCGGGCAACGGCATCTTGCCTCCGCGGAAGAAGGCCCTGACATGCTTTTCGGCTTCCTCAATTTGGGCTTTATAGTACTTCTGGACAATTCCGTAAACTTTCTGAACATCTATCTTCAGGCTTTCAATGTTCTGATCTATCCAGGCATAGACCTCGTCGTGAAAATGGATATGAACTTCTACCTCAGCCCCGCGTTTCTTTTCGGGGCGGATCTTGACAAACAACAGATGGCGCAGGGTTTCTGAAGAGAGATAGATACGGACATAGGTTTCATCCCAACGTGCATCCCCTGTCGCCTCACGCATCACCCGGGAAAGCAATTTAACATTTGCTCCTTTCGGTAACAATCCAATATAGGGCAGGAGTTCAGTCCCGGGCCGCCCGGAGCGGAAGATTGCTCCAATCAAATCATTGGGGGTAGCCATTTTCTCCCAATCGGGAAGTTTGCCGGTTAACGCCAGATAGTCAATTACCAACGAAAGCCATAAAGGCCGAACGCCTTCGATATCCTTGCCCGCCTGTTGCAATTGCCCATAAATTTCCCCTTTCTTCTTTTCTCCCAATTGCTGCAGCCGGCCATCCAGTATGACATTATTCGCCTTGGTTGCAGCGCAGGCGACAACATCAAAATAAGCGAGCGAATCCTCCAAACTTAACCCTTGTAAGGGAATGTGGCGAAATGCTTTGGTCTGTTTTTCTATCTGAAGGCCCTGCCTCACCTCGTTTTCGCTGGCACGCCCTGCAATAATTACAACAACGTTTTCGACTTGAGGAAGGAATTTTTCTATAATCCACCCCTGACCCGCAAGATAGGTTTTCTCCAATCCCATTTTCACCGCCGCCGGGTCCTGATAGAAAAAGCGTTCGGCGGTATCCAAGAACAGAATGATGCGTTTGGATTTTGCCAGATCACGCCAATCGCTCAACAATGCCTCAAGCATCGCCCCCGGCTCAACCGGTTTTCCAAAGACCCGACTCTCTAAATATCTCTCACGTTCTCGGTAAAAATTCACAAAGTACTTTCTATCGGGGTCCAAAACCCGGGCGATCTGGTGGGCAATGCCATAGTCTGTGCGATTGACGGCGTGGAACAAATCAATCAGATCAGAAGCCACCACCACATCTTGGTATTCTTTAGACACTTGTTTTCCAAGTTCTTGCAGCAGGCGCGTTTTGCCCACCCCGCCTTTGCCGGAAATATACAGAATATAGGATTTCGAGTGATCCCGAATGGCATCCTTGATCCAATCCATTTCTCGCTTGCGGTTGATAAATTCGATCTGAAGTCCCGCGCCCCACGTTTCTCGAACATGATGCTCAATGGGGCGGCCAATCACCTCAGCAACTGCCTCTTCTGGGAACTGATATGATTCTTTCAAGTGCTCGATGAAGGCTACACCTGCTCGGTGCAGTTGTTCCCAGCGCTGCGGCTCACGATATTGGAACACGTTTCCCACACTTATCCGCACCGATTCATCCAAAACATAACCGCTTGCAGATTCGTCCCATTTGGCAAACCCGTATCCAACCAGTTCCTCGCGGATTGCCCGCGCCCTGCCAAAGGACCATTGCTTGATTTCCTCATCGCCATAATATGCGGCCAACATCCACTTGATCTTGTCTTCATCGAAGGTATCAAGCACCGATACTGCTTCGAGATACTCCCGCACTTTGGTTCGCCTGTTCTCCTCAACCTGCTCAAGAATAGCCTGAACGCTGGCATCTAACCCGGCCGGAAATCCCAGCAAGGCCAAGTAATAGTTTTGCATCGGGTAGCCATTTGTATGGACATAAGGTTTTTCAAGCGATACCTGAGGCTTTGGAACCTGTAACCGAATTTGCTCGCGAGTGTCCTCCTCGCTAAACGGCTCAAGCAAAGCCGGCTTAGCCTGGAACAGTTCTGCTGTTTTCCAAGGGTATCTTCGCCCGCGGCCGGCCAAAACGATCACCGTCCGAGCCTCCGCCGACATCGAACCTAAAAGATATTGGTCAAGATAAGCCAATAGGCCCCAATCAGATTTATCGTAAACGTGATCAAGCAAAAGAACGAGGATGGCCCTTTTTTTCGTTTGCTTTCGGACGTTTTCCATCACCCGTTGATTGATCTCGGCAAGTGTGACGCCCAGAAGGGCTTCCTCTCCCGTGAGTTGCTTATTGACCTCACGCAGGATATCGCTGATGGCGAAAATGGGTTCTTTCCCTTTGAAATCCTGCAAATCAATAAACAGCGCTTGAGCGCCTTTCTCTTTCGCCTTGTTCGCAATATGCTTCAAGAGCCAAGTCTTGCCGGTCCCTTTTTCGCCAACGTAAGCCCTTACACGGCTTTTGACCGGGGCATCCTGGCGAATGGCTTCGATCAAGCCCAGCACATCCTCCACTTCTTTTTGGCGGGCATGTTCGACGAAAGATTTCGGGGAATATTCAGGTAACGCAGGTACAGATGGTTGGGCTGTCATGGCCTTCCTCCCAATTCCAGATTCATCAATTGTGGCAAGACGGCGTTCTGCCGATACCACTGAAAGGCAGAGTCCACATCCTCTTTTTGAATGAACAAGTTTGTATCCATGTGGCCGGCGCATTCTTCAATCACGCGCTGCGTCAATACCAGCATTTCGCGGGGCAGTGGGTACACTTCTTTTGCCATTTGCACTTCAATATCCCTCAACAAAGGGGATGCCACCATGCCCAAACTTCCAAAATTTCCCTGCGAGGCGACATAGACGCGCCGGCGGACAATCTCCGCCAGCAATGCTGGCGTCCAGTCCAGCGTCAGGGATTGAGAACGGCTGAAGAAAGACGAATAATCCTGTTGGATGATACGTAACGTTTCTACAGGGATGAATGCCTTGAAAAAGAGTCTTTGTTCTGCCCACTCAGGCGCCAGAGATAGCAGAGGCGAGAGGGCGCGTATTGCCATTTCTGGGTCCTCTGCCGTTTCACCAATTGCGTCAAGGCCATCCAGGAGCAAATATACCGAAGGAAAGCCTAAGATGCCCAGCAAAGCATGGATCAGGGTTTGCCAGCGGGTCTGGGACGTCGGTTGCTCTTTCGTGGGAGGCACAGGTGTTTGCAACAATGCTGAAGAGAATTCGATTAGGGCCTCGGAGCGGGGCGGATCGGGTGGCAGCATGGCGGGAGGAAAGAGTGACTGCAAGGGGGTGAGATTGCCCTCTTCCAAGCACGGCTCCAGATAACTGCCGAGTGGTCCCTGCAGATTCCACTCCAACGCTTGCCGGATGATACGGCGGCCATCATCATCCAGGCGCATAAACCAATGCGGCCGGTGGGACAAGATCAGCAAAAGGTGAAGCGCGCCTGCCTGGACCAAAGCGATGAGATGCTCATCCACAGTAGGGCATGTGTGCCCCCATTTCAGGAAGGGCGGCAAATATGAAACGGGGAAAGGTCGGTTCGTCTCCTGTCCCATCCAGCAAGCCTGGGATACGCGCAACTTTAATGCAGTCTTTCCACCGCCTGGAGGCGCGAACACAAACGTTGGCCAATCACCCCACGCGACGGCAAAGGCATCATGACCCACCCAGTATGTCAAAAGATGCGAGTCGCTGGATGCATCCAGGCAGATAAATGGATTAAAGCCCAAGCCAACCGCCTGGAGCCATCTTTGGATTGCTTCTTCCTTCTCAAAAAGTAGGTTAGGCATCAAACGTTACTGAATAAAAAGTGCAGAGCATTATTTACTCTACTTTCCATGCCAAAAATACAATAACACATTCTCGCTTTCAGTTACCATTACGTTATCTCACACTTTTCTCACCAGCGGCTCACAAGCCTGACACCATATCCTCGGACTGTCTGCAAGATAATCGGGGCTGAAGGATCCGGCTCGATGGCTTGCCGCAGGCGGTAAATGCTCGTATCAACTAAACCTGAATATTCTTTGGGTGACTCATATTTCTCATCGCCTGGGCGGGGAATGTGATCCAACCCCAGATAGGCAAGGAAATATAACGCCTCTTTACTGACCACTTTTCCGGCGTGCTGATACAGATAATGCAACATGTTGTATGTTTTTGGGGGTACATCATCCAGGGGAATTTCGCGCCCGCCTACTCGCACATTGCAGCCAATCTCATCCATCCAAAAATGAGGGGGGTACTGGCGACGGAGTTTTTTCCAAGTATCTTCATCAATGGGCTTTGCTGGGTGACTTTCGAGATAATGTTGCACCAGCGGCTGAATCTGATCCAGCCATTCACGCGGAGATCTATGCCCAACCCGTTCAAGATACTCGGGCAGGCTTGGCGCTTCGCATACATCCCGAAGGGAAACTTGTTCGCGTCCAAGGGTCAACGCCAGCCGTCTTTCGACAATTTGCATCAGTTCCGTAGTTTCCCGTTGCAGATGGTAAGGCGTCACTCGTCGGCGCAGGATGCCACTGGCGCGCATCATCGCTGGTTCCAATGGCGCAGGTATAAAAAACTTGAAGTTCAATCGCTGGTCTTCAAAAAGCGAAAGGGCAGAGAAAAACGCTTTGAGATTGAATCCCAGGACTTCGGGTTCAGTCTCTGCCCAGCCCTCAAAGCCATCAGCCATGATCCATATGCCCGCCAGTCCAATTCCTTGTAAGCCGGTGAGCAATTCGCCAATCAATTGTTCTGGGGATGGCTCATACAATATGGCATCCGGGGATACACCTTGTATTTTAGTAGTGAGCGGTTCAAGAGATTGGTGGCCGCTGAACACAGGCTCCAGCCGGGCAACCAAATCTCCCTGCAGGCTGCAGCGGATGAACCAGAGCAATCGCGTCTGCGCCCAGGGGGGAGCCTGTTCAAAATCAGGATAGAATCTTGTCAGATGCTCAACCAGCGTCAGGGCACATGCATCCAACATTTGTAAAGTCAAGCGGCGGGCAACGCTTAGGTTGTTTTGTTTATTTTTTTCGAGTTCTGGTTGGGGACGCCATTCGATCAATAACCGCGTTGGTTTGCCGCTTTCATCCATGCCATGCAGACAAAGCATCTTATAGAGCGCGGTTTTCCCACTCCCCACATCACCAAGGACCACCACGGAGGTATCCCCGGCAAGGTACTCGTATCCGCGCGGCGGCACAAAACAGGTGCCCAGTAAGGGCTCCTCTTCGGCACGCAGGCTCTGGAAGAGGTTCTGTTTAGATGCGATATCGGGAGGTTGGGTATGCAAAGCGCTCATTTGCTCTGAGGAGGAAGCAGTCTATCCAAATCTTCTTTCAACAACGGAGCCTGTTTTCCACCGATACGGCGTAATAAGGCATTTCCTTTGCGGATGAGGCCTCTTGGCGTCTTGTCTGCTGCCTGGATCAGCCGATCATCGGGGTCTAGCCGACGCGCCACAGGGTCACACCACGAGGCAATGCTATCATAACCGCATTGTGTCAACCACGTTCGCAGGAGTTCTTTGAGATGTGTTTCATTCCAGTCGAGCTGAATACGGTGGATCTCGGGGTATTCATCTCGCAGCCGCGTCCTGATTTTACCGGGTACCGCACCCGCCACAAATGCCGAGACAAAGACACCCACATTCGCCAGTTGCGTGGACAGTTCCGCGAGGGGAATGACGGCTTCGGAAGGTGTCTTCAAGTCCCAGTCCAAAAAGACTCGAACACTTTCGAAACCATAGGGCTTGCAATTGTCTAACAGGCTAAGGTATTTGTTGTCCGTGAGAACACTACCTCTGGAAATGCCTTTCATCAGTCCACGGACGATCTTTTCCATTTCCGCGCCCATGCCGGTCAGGGGCATCTCGGCTTCTCGCAGCAGTACAAATAGTTCGTCCCCTTCGGCTACGGAATTTATCCACAGATGAACAATGGATTGACAATTTGAAGTCCGCAATTTTATGAACGCAGATGTATTGATCGCCAGATAGCCTAAGAGCGCCTCAGCGACCACATGTGCGATGACAGAAATATCGGGCTCTGTTGTTATCGGGCAGTACACCGGGAACCATGGGGATGATCGCTCTATTAATTCCATACCCTGGTTAATCAGCCACAAGGCTGCGGCGGTTTTCCCTGAACCCGTTTTGCCGAAAATCATGGCCGGGTACTTCTCTTCTCTCACATCCTGCAAGGCAGGCAGATGAGGATAGTACGCTTTGAACAAGCGCGTATCCTTCTCAGCTCGTTCGGCGCCGAAGGGGTTTTCCTGAAGTCCCAAGAAGTCTAACCCTCGTCGAATGTCATCGGGAATTGATGCTTTGGACTCCTTGTGGAAAGTGACTGCAGAGTAAGGACGAAAAATGGCCCGTAAATCCTCTCTCATCACTCTTTTAACAATCTTCGTTGGCTCTGGACTGCTGAATAATCCGGCACGATAGAATTGCTTTGTAAGTTCTCGTACTTTCTGTTCCCAATCATCATCTAGCGTGTTCAAAGCCCATTGGAAAGTTTGGATAACTTTTTCAACTCCAAAATTCTTAAAAAGGTTCCCGATTTCATCAGTGTTCTGTCGAATCAACCACAACTCAGCAAGAATCTTCAATTCCCAGGGTGCATTTTTATTCCATATTTTCTGTACATGTGTTTTGCTACTCTGCCAGTGCGGCTCTGGTCGCTTGATGAAATCAATGTAGAATCGAGAAGCATCCGCCCATTTCTTTTCTTGAAGAAGGATTGCCAAGGTATTTAGCTTTGTTTTTACGTTGTCGGCATTGAAAATTTTTCCTCTTTTGAAGTCACTCCCCTCTCCTTCTTTTCTTCCCATCTTTTTTCTCACACTCTCCCATCCATCCCATATTATTCCGAGAATGAGTGCTAATAGCAGGAGTATTACAAAGACGGTCCAAAAACTTATATTGCTAAATACTTCTGGCACCAGAAGATATACGAGGGCGAGTACTACAAGCAGCAGAAGAAAAAACGCGAGGAAAGATGGAACACGGTTAGCTAGAGATTCAACAACTTTCCCCAATAAGTCAGATTTTGGCTGATTGTCCATTGGCTCCCCTCCAGAGCAACTCCTTATTATTCGGGCCGTTGAACCTTTTGTGCAATTCATTTTAGCACATTTTCGCCAAAATCACTCGCTGGTTGTGAGATTGTGGTGAGATTCATGCAATCCCTTGCAAAGCAACCTGTACGAGCGGGCGTTCTGTTCCTGTTATAGAATGCATTCAGAATAAGTAAAACAATGTGTCAAGTTTCAGTCAGGAGGTGCTTATCGAAAAATTTCTGTCTACCCGACCCTGCCCCGAGGAGCGACTCGGCACAAAATCTTTGCGCAGTCGGATTGCGGCCCCTCCCTGGCCCATAATCCTAAAAAGTTAAGAAAATATGCAATGTAGTTTGCTCCTCCCTTCTCACACACTCAGCGCTGACCATCTTTCCTGGTCAGCGCTGAGTTCTTTTGTAATGCGATTGAAAGGTCAACGTAAAACCCGTGACAGACGAATTCAAGGCTGTGAGGAGAAAAAAGCAATCTATCCATAAGCCAGGTGCAAGAGCAAGAGACATCCATGAGTTGTACACTTACGATGAATTCAGCAACCAAATCGTCTAATCAAAAGAAAGGAGATTGACATGAACTGGCTCATTGGTTTTACCATCATCCTCTTGGTCTTTGGCCTGGCATTTGGCCTTGTCGTCAGCGGTATCAATCCCTGGAAAAACCCGGCCGAAGCGGAACGAATTAAGGCCGATACTGCACATCTATCCGTCATGAATGCTCTCGATGAACAACTGCAACAGGCCAAGACAGAGGCTGAGATCGCGTCCATCAATCGTCAACAAGAACTTGAGCAGAAGCGCTACGAGGCAGAATTGAAGTACCTTGAGGAACTTTATCCCAAGAAACTGGCTGCCTATGACCATTGGGTGCAGGTGCGAGATACGTTGCTATTGGCCTTTGGCTTCTCTGGCAGCGCCAGTCTGTTTCTGTTCGTAATGGGGAAGGTTCTCGCCAATCTTCGTTCAGCCAAACCCAGTCAACTTTCCCCATCGCCCCGCTCTGCTCAGTCATCTGTGGTTATCAGGCCTGTTCCGGTCATGTGCCGCCCCGCGCCGGATTATCCCCAGATGCACATCAATGCCAAGCAGAAGGAACTTCTCAGCCGCGCCATCATGCTCCGTCGAATGCAAACCGTCCTTAGCCCGGCAGCAATCAGCAGAGAGCAATACCACAAGCTGCCCCTTGCAGGTTGATGAATAGCCTAAAGATTTAAGAAAGGAGGTTTCGATCTTAACATTGAGCTCACCAACCTGCTTTCAGATGAAAAGGAGGTGCTTATGACCTGACTTTGGGCGCAAGCCCTTGCCTACTCCCCGGCCCGTGAAATTCACAGGCCGGGATTTTTGTGTCTATCCCGGCACAAACAGGTTAGATTGCTTCTCCTCCCCCACCCTCGTCTCCTCCTCATGCCCCGACAAAATCCTCGTCTCCTCTGGCAGCGTAAACACCTGCATCCTTATACTCTCCACCAGCGCCTCCCACTCCCCGCCAAGCAGGTCCGTCCGCTCTCGCCTCACAACCCGGCCTTCCGCAGCTCATCCTGCAGGGCCGGCAGGTTGCGGTGACGCTGGCGCAGGTCGGCGATGGTTGTCTGCCACTCATCACTTCTCTTTATGTTGCTGAACAGATCACGGGCGCGGCGCAAATGGACAGCCGCCGCGGCGTAGTTCTTGCGGCCCTGCTGCGCGATCAATTTCTCAGCAGCGTCGAGGTAGACAGGGATGGCTTTCTCCGGGCGCTGTTTATCGGATTTCTGTGCGACGTGCAGACGCAGATTCTCCCGCCCCCAGGCTGGCTGGGGCGGCCTGACATTCTCAGCCACGGCCCAGGCAGCATCCCATTCCTCGTCACGCAAGTAGATGTCGGCCAACAGCGTGAGGTGAGAGCCTTTTTCGAGTTCGGCCAGCAGGCGCGGGCGCAGCGGCTCCCATTGCTTGAGTTTCTTCGCCAGTTGCTCCAGCGTCTCGTACAGATTCATCTCCGGCCTGGCTTGCCAGCGCGTCAACTGAAGTTCCAGCGCGCCCGCCGTGTCGCCGCGCCGGGCGTACTCCTCTGCAACCCATTCGGCCAGCCGCAGGTCTTTATCGGGAAGCCCGGCTTTGGCGAACGCCAGCGCGTCGTCTTGGCGGCCGGCAGAATAAAGGGCTTGCGCGGCTTGCAGACGCTCCCAGCCGCTCGTGGTGAGATGCGTTTGGGCAACTTCCAGGGACTCGTCCAGGCGGCCCAACTGGATGAGTTTCTCGAACACCGGCTTGTGGAGGCCCTGCTTTCCGGCCTGCTTCAGAAATTCGTCCACATTTTCTTCGTCGGCGAACGAGAGGAGCAGGCGGCCCCAAGTTTCGCGGCTGTAATTCTGGCTCCATGTATCGCCTGTTATGTTTTTGATGGCGGCAGTGATCCATCGGCGGATTTCCGCGCGGTCTGCGGCGGTGGCGTGTTCTCGCAGTAACTCCGGCACGCCATCGCTCATACCCAATCCACCCTCGCCAATGTCCCATTTTAGCACTTCGAAGAGTGAGGCAAGGATCGCCTGCCGCGTCCCGGTATCCCCGGCGAGGGCGGCCAGGCACTCCCCCAATCCATCCACGGCGCGCCCGATCTCGCTGCCGATCGCGCCTTCATCTTGCGTCTCCATATAACTCGGCAGCGACTCGTCCAGCACGGCCTGGTAGACGATCTGCGCGTTCTCCCAATCAGCCTGCCCGGCAAAACCGTCGCCGATATCCACCACCAATCCAATTTCCCGCGCGATGTCGAACACTGCCTCCCAATCGTCGGCGTCGCGCATGGCATAGCGGATCTGGCGGCGGTAGGTTTCGGCATCCACGCGGGTGCGGCGCTGCCCATCCTTCCCGGATTTGTTGGGCATGGGCAGATCAAGCAAGCGCTCCAGTTCCGGGACGCGCGTGAGCATGGCTTGGACAAGCGCGACCAGTTCATCTTTGGACTTGTCTGCGAGGGCGGAATCCACCGGCTGGCGCTCGGAGAACTCTTCGGGCTTGTGGACCCAGGCCAGGAGCAGCGCGACGACGTGCTTGCAGTCTCCGTCCATGGGACACGTGCATGAGTCGCCGACGATGCCGTTCTCGTCCAGCGTAACCACAACATGATAAGGTTCTGATGCCGATCCCTCACAATAGCCTTCGATCCGGCTGCCGCGGCGAACGGTGTCGAAGATGGCCCCGCTGTGATAGTAATTCCGCCCGCGCTGGAAGTACGGATCGGGGATGTAGTTTTCTACATCTTTTTCGGTCAGGTGAGGCAAGGAAGCAGTCATTTTCATACGCTCCTTTGGCGGCAAACGATCATGCGTTCTTGATCTCCGCCAATCTTTTTCTCACGAAAGCCAGGAATTCTCTCAAACCATCCTGTGGTTCGTCGGAAATTCTGCTTGGAAGCACGTTATCTTCACTGCCATCATGAAAATGCTTGGGAAATGTCGAAATCTTCGCCTAACATCCGTCCCAGGCGGTCGAGATATGCCTCTAAATGTTCCCACTCGATGGAATCTTCCCAGGCTGGATGGCTGTGTACCTCTCCTTTTTCGATCTGTTTCCACAGTTCTGAGACAGACGCTACGCCATAACGATCCTGTAAATCGGAAATATCCATCTGAACGGCACGAATTTCCTGCCGCAGAAAGGCTTGCAGACCGCGTTGAATCAAACCATCCAACGGAAGGTTCAATTCCTTCGCAACGCGCTCGACTTCTGTGGGGATTGGCATTACAGTCATGTTCCACACTCCTTCACGGCCTGATTGTATCATGCGCCGATGTTGATCGCGCATTCTACAGGGCTATCCTCCCACAAACGGGTTATACCTCTTCTCCTCCCCCACCTTCGTCTCCTCCCCATGCCCCGACAAAATCCTCGTCTCCTCCGGCAGCGTAAACACCTGCTCACGGATGCTCCCCACCAGCGACTCCCAATCCCCGCCGGGTAAATCCGTGCGACCGACGCCGTTTTGGAAGATGAGGTCGCCGCTGAAGAGGACGGAGGCTTCGACGCAGTAGAAGGCGCAGTGACCCGGCGTATGTCCCGGCGTGTGGCGCACCTCGAAGGTCAAGCTGCCCAGGCGCAGGGTCTGGCCGTGAAAGAGGTCAATCGTCGGGGCGGGGCCGGGTCGGATGCGGAAGCCAAAGAGCGGCGCGCCGCCCTGCAATTGCCACAGATCGCGATCGAGCGGGTGGAGGGCAACGACAGGCGGGGGATTCAGCGAATCAGCGATCTTCGCCGCGCCGCCGATGTGGTCGAAGTGGGCGTGGGTGTACCACATCTGGCCGATGCGCCAGTCCCGCTTTTTGGCTTCGGCCAGGATGAGTTGACCATCCCAGGCCGGGTCAATGACGGCCGCATCGCCAGTTTGGGAGTCGGCAACCAGGTAGGCGTTGGTCAGCACCGGGCCGAGGGTGAGGGGGACGATTTCTAAAGGCATAGTTATCCAGTTTTCAGTGTTCAGTGTTCAGTATTCAGTAACCAGTCGGTAATAGTCAGTCACTGATCACTGTCTCGCGCGGGATAAAGCGCATGCTAAGAAGGAGAGCAATCGCCAACGCCGCAAGGCTGATGGAATAGATCGTTTCCGGGTTGTGCGAATAGAGATAACCCGCCAGCGGTGGAGCCAGCACGAATGGCAGGGAATTGACTGACTCGGTCAGCCCGTACGCCAGTCCCATCTGCGCCTGATGGACCAGAGAACGAACTTGGGCAGAGGCCAATGTCCTCCCCGCGCGATATCCGCCCAACAGGATATAACCCAGCGCAAAGACGGGCAGCGCCTCTCCGCGCCAGATCAACAGGGCAAAAGCCATCACCGAGAGTTGGGAGAGGACAAAACCGAGGCGAGCCTTGAAATAGCCAAAGAACAGGTTGAGCAGGGCATTGCCCAAACTGCCAGCGGCAATCAATAGACCGATCTGGCCAAAAGAAAGGCGGTGCACATCTTGCAGGAAAATCGAAGTAAAAGGCTGCGGCAGGAACATGGCAAACATTGCCACGAAGGATATTCCTAAAAAGAACAGGTACCGCCGGTTGGAGAGCAGGCTGGGCAGCGGGGACTCTGGATCATGGCCGTCAATGGGTTGGGATCGCAAGAAGTAGACCAGTGCTGTAGAGACAACGAACAAGATTGCGGAGAGGAAGTACGAGGTGCGCAGGCCGAAGGTGTCACCGATCCAGCCGCCAAGTAACGGCCCGGCGACTGCGCCGAGATTGAACATCGCCGAGAGCAGCGTCAGGGCGCGCCCGACCGACAACTTGCCACGCGCCGCAGTCACATAACTGTTCAATGGCGGGGTGACGAATGCTGTCATATTGTATAGCACCATCCCAACCACAAAGAGTGGCAGGCTTGTCGCCCCAGCCATCAGCCAGGTGGCAATCATGCCAAACGACCAAGCAGCGCGCAACAACGGGCGCCGGCCGATCTTATCGGAAATAAAACCGGATGGGATGTAGACGAGCACCATCGCCGCCCCAGCGATGCCCAAGATGAGGCCGATTTGCAACGGGTCTGCGCCCAACTCTTTCAGGTAAAGCGGCTGGAAATACAGAAACAACCCTTCGCCGATGCCCCAAGTGAAGAGCGAGATTGCCAGGAAGATCAGGTCAATGCTCACGCCGATTTCTCTCTGAATTCAGCGCTGGCGACCCGCTCAATGAAATTGGCAGCCGCCTCGAAAACGCGCCCGCGCGTCGGCTCCTCGGTGATGACGTGCCCGCCGCCCTCCACCCACAGCATCTCTTTATCGGCTGTGCCCAAGTGTTCGTAAATCTGCGCCATGCTGTCCTTGACAACATAATCGTCATCCCGCGAGTGGATGAGCAGCACCGGCGCGGTCACTTTGGGCAGCGAGGCCTGCATCACAGCCATCAACTGGGTCAATTCCCAGATCGAGCGCACCGGATTCTGGGGATAAGAAACGTGCTGCTGGAACGCCGCTTTGTCGAACCAGTCCCACCCCGGCTCTTCCTTGACCTTGGGCATGTAGCGGAGGAACCAGGAGATTTGCTTGATCCAGCGCAGGCGCGGGTCGTCGGGCAATTTATACGGCGTGGACATGGCGACGACACCCGCGATCCTTCGGGCTTCGCCCTCAGGACAGGCCCGTAACCTGCTCGCCATGACGAGGGACAGGATGCCGCCCATCGAGAGGCCGAGCAGGAATATCCGATCCGTACAGGTGCGCAGCAGGTTGTAGCCATCCTCGACCGAGAGCAGCCAGTCGGTGTAGCGCGAGCGGATCATGTCCTCGGGCCTGGTGGCGTGGCCGGCCAGGCGGATGCCGAGCACGGTATAGCCCTGCTGGTTGAGGTACTCGCCCAGCCAGCGCATTTCCTTCGGCGCGCCGGTGAATCCATGAATGACCATGCAGCCGATGCGGGCGCGAGCACCCTTGCCAGGGAAGAAAAAGGGTTCAGCAGTTGGGATGATCATAGTTTGGTAGTTGAGTAGTTGGGTAGTTGGGTAGTTGGGTAGTTGGGTAGAGGTGTACGTTGATTATAAACGCGGCGCGGCGATTCGCAACAGACTTCTTACAACATGCTTCCCCATCACGGCTCGATCTCCAGCATGGGCAGGGCGCGGGTCTGGCCGTCCAGCTCGTAGAGGCGCTCGCCGACCTGCCGCGCCCCCATGCGCGCGTAGAAGCCCAGCGCGTGCGGGTCGGATTCGATTTCGAGCCTGGCAATGCCCAATTCCCGGCAGCGGGATAG
>Ga0210020_1001396_pt1 | contig 21011 bp, 26 predicted proteins | sample CryGeymeta201514_FD_183980 | JGI IMG/M metagenome (GOLD analysis project Ga0210020, IMG submission 183980) | Groundwater microbial communities from Crystal Geyser aquifers in Utah, USA - Crystal Geyser metaG 2015-14 (SPAdes) (version 2) | ecosystem: Environmental > Aquatic > Deep subsurface >... | reverse complement strand
AAACGATGACGGAGCATGCTGGCCAAATCAGGAAACCCTGGCAGCAGAATGTGGATGCAGCGAGCGCAACATTCGAAAAATCATCACCCGCCTTGAAGAATTCGGGCTGCTCATTAAGCAAAGTCGCGGTCGAACACGCGGAATCATGTACCAGCTTTGTATCGGAAATATTACGAGGACGGCGGGCAAGCCTACGTCATCCGCGTCGAACTGCCGGACGGAGAAATTGAAGATCCGGCCATCGCCCATCAAAAAACGATGGAAGATGTTGAAGAGGCTATCGGGTTGAGCTGGGGGCGGGGACCTTGGGACCTTCAGTGGGAAGAGACGGAATGACCCGCCAACAGGAACTGAGAGAGGCCCGGCAGAAGTCGGGCCTCTCGATGGCAGAAGCCGCCAGGTTGACGGGGACACCCTACCGCACTTGGCAGACGTGGGAGGATGACGGGCCGAACGGCAGACCACCGAGGGCGATTGCTTTTGCCTGGGTCGAACTCTACGCCAAGCTGAAACGGCTCGAATCACCTTAACATTACTGATAAGTAGAAAAAAACCTTGCCGGAGAAAGAGGTTGCATGAGTGTGCTGAACCAACAAGAAGGCGGAGATCATTATGCTAAGCCGAGGCCGCGCTTGCCAGGATACTAAGAGAGACTGCGCAGCAGAAGCTGTTTTAGATTTTACGCGGTTGGCTTTAGAACGGATCAAACATCATCGCCACCGTATGACAGGAACAATATGCACAAAGAGACGATTGGACAAGCTGAACTTTATCTGGGTGACTGCCGCGAACTCGCACACGGTTAATGCCTGGGCAAAGGGGCAGCTGCATATCCTAGCCGACATGGCTGAACATCGCGGTATGCAATGGTTTGCCGATGAGGCCAGGAAAATAGCTGGCGGATTGCTTCATTTGTGATCTTTTCTGTTGACATCTTGATTATCAAGAGTATGCTTATAATCAAGAGACGGGGAGTTAACCCAAAAACACAGGAGGGTATGGCTTCTGGGTTCAGGCTTTCCGCCTTGCTGGCGTCGAGTGCTCCCCCCACATTACAAAAAGGAGACGACCATGAGAGATTGCGACGCATGCGGAAAACCCCTGAAAGGTGGCCGTGGTATTGGCGGGGCGCTGCTCTGCGCACCCTGCGCCGAGGATGTGCAAATTGAGATTGACGCCCTGCGGGCAGAGGGCAAACAGGTAAGCGCCACGGAGATTGCGAGGCGACTTTCCCGCGAAACCCACTCGGCGGGAAACTACCTGTTGCGCGACATCCCGGAAGACCTCTGGACTCAAGCAAAACACAAGGCCGTTGACGAGGGGTCGTCACTTCGAGAGCTGCTCTTGAAGGCGCTACGTGCATACCTTTGATTCCCTTAGCCCCCATTTAAGTGGGCTTTTTTTGTTTGTACCCGCGGGCAAAAGCGGGGTTTCGGCACAACATTACTGATAAGTAGAATAAATAAGAAAGGTGTGGGAATGGAAAAAGATGCTTCCCAAATTACACAGTTTTCACTGGCCTGCAATAGTCATATTCTATGTGATTTATGCGGTAAACGCATGTTCCCAATTTATGGATGCGGTTTTGATTATGATCGGATGCTATGTATGGCCAAAAATTGCTACGCTGAAATAATCTATCCTACAAGCACCTTGCCGGAGAAAGAGGTTGCATGAGTGCGCTGAACCAACAAGAAGGCGGAGACCATTATGCGAAACTCGGTGACTATCAACCATGGAAAGTTTTGGAAAAGTGGTTAACGCGAGACGAACTCCGCGGATTTGCTAAGGGAACGGCAATTGCCTACCTCGCACGTGAGCGTGACAAGGGCGGAACGCTTGATATTAAAAAGGCCATTCACACATTACAAATTTACCTTGAGTTAACGGATGATCCGAATAATAAAGAGAACAGATGAAGAAATATAAATTGACGAATGAAAGTAAGGTAATGCCAACCGGTGAAACAGTTTTTAGAATCAGAGCTTTAAAAGATTTTGAAACCATTCATTTACCAGTTAAGGCCGGAGACCTCGGTGGTTGGGTGCAGTTAGAAAAGAATTTAAGTCAAAAAGGGAATTGTTGGCTTTTTGATGAAGCAGTTGGTTACCAAAATTCCAATAGATCGGGGAACTCTGTTGGGTTTGGTAATAGCCAACAATCTGGTGATAGCAAACAATACGGGAATAGTCAACAGTTTGGCGACAGTCGACAGTTTGATAATAGCCGACAGTTTGATACCAGTCAACAAGCTGGTAACAGCAAACAGTACGGGAATAGTTGGCAGTTCGAGAATAGTCAACAGCACGGGAACAGTCGTCAGTTTGGGAATAGCAAACAGTCCGGGCATAGTCGGCAGTTTGGTAACAGCCAACAGTTTTCTAATAGCCACCAATTCGGTAGTAGTAAACAGTTTGGTACCAGCCAACAGTTTGGTGATAGCAGACAATTTGGCAATAGCAGCCAGCACGGGGATAGCACCCAGTACGGGGATAGTCGGCAATTCGGGAATAGTCGACAGTTTGATACGAGTCAACAGCTTGGAAACAGCAAACAGTTTGGAAATAGCCAGCAGTACGGTGACAGCCGACAGTTTGGTGATAGCCAACAAACGGGTAATAGCCGACAAGTTGTTGGTATGCTTCATTGTACTGGAACAGATACCGGAGACGGTGAAATTTTAATGTTAGGCCCAGTCGGTGAATTTTACAGATTTATAACTGTTCAACCGGACGGTTCAATCTGTGCCGGATGTTTTCATGATACGTTGGAAGCTTTTATTGAAGCGGTGAATGAAAAGTATGGCGATAGTTGTGAAAGTTATAACAGAGTGATTCAGCTCCTCAAAGAAAGAGAGAGAATAGCTGAAAAAAACAACACAAAAACCTGATTTAAAAAAGGGATAGAGGATACGAAATAAAAAGTCTACGCAGTAAAACCTGTGTCTTCAGATTGTTATTAACGAAGAGAGAGGATAATTGATGTCCTGTTATAACCACAAGAACAGAATCCACCTGTTATGTTGAAGTAATGAAATGTTTAATCATCAAGAAAAGCTAAATGAACCTTGCCAAAATTGTGGAAATGGGCCTGATTGGACATTAAGAAAGATGGTGGATTCTGCTGGAAGAGAGCGGTATCCCTATGCTTGTCAGCACTGTAATGCGAGAACCAGATTGTTTAAAAAGAAAGCAAAAGCGAAAAAAGTCTTGGGTGCTGACGACGAGATGAATAATTAAACAAAAGGACACCGCATGAAAACACTTGTCAACATCCACACATACCACCGTCTCGAAGAAATTGCCGGGCTGCTCCTGCTCGCCAACGCCCACAAAACCACCCAGGGCGCCACCCGAGCCCTGCTCCAGGCCATCGAAAAAGCCGAAGAACACAGCAAGCGAGAAAACATAGCAAACAAATAAAAACCCTTAAAAGAACCAAAAGGCACAAGCCATGACATCAGAACAAAAAATAGACGCGAACATCGATTCAATTTTAAAAGCAGCAGGATCGTCTCTGAAATACCACACTCTGCAAAAAACGCTTGATGACCTGCGAAACGCAATGCGGAAAATTATGTCCGATTCTTATATTTCTGGTTCAAGCGATAATTATAGAGCAATGCAAAAAAGAGATGCCAATAATTGAGCTAAGCGCCTTGATCTGGCGCGGATGATGAGGAGATCAGAACAAGAAGCTAGCCAACTGTAAAAAACACAGCCCGCGACTACTACCTCTAGTCGCAAAAGGACACCGCCCATGTTCGAACGCGTGAAAAAACTCCATGATGCCCTCACCGGCGCCGATAAAGCAGAGCTAGGGCTGCTTCATGACGCCTATATTGAGTGGACGCACACCTTCGGGCGCGAAAAAACCGCCGCAAACCGCAAAGAATGGAGCGCCGCACGCGCTGCCCTCAGCCAAGCCGTTGATCGTCTCTGGCCGCAAGCCTTTCCCCATGACGCCGCAAAAGCCGTCGGCCCCGTCTTTAAAGACAAAGCCGCCGCCTTTTCCTGGTACACCGAAAACGGCGGCCAGCGCCAAAAATCCAGCTTTTACACCAGCGTCCCTGCCGACGGCAAAAAAGTTAGCCGCCTCGCTGTGAGCGAAATGCTGCGCAAAGAGCGCCCCGCCAGCAGCAGCGGTGTAGACCTCACCGCGCGCAAAGAACTCGCCGACACCCTTAAAGCCGAAGCCGAAGCCCGCATCAAAGAGCGCCAGGACGAACGCGAAGCCCGCGAGCTCGACCGTGACTGGATCCGGCGCGAAAACGCTGAAGAAGAAATCTGCGTCTGGACTAGCCGTTTACGTGACGCCGTTGCCTATCACCTGGGCAAAAACCTAACCGCCATCATCCACGCCGCAGGCGGTCACCCCGGTCGGCTTGCCGAGGTTCAGTCAATCATCGACTCCGCCCTGGCCGCCGCCGCCAACGAAATCGCCGACAACGGAGAAATCACCGTCACCATCGAAGCTCTGGAGGACACCCCATGCTGATCACCCCGACCATCCGCCCGCTGCCGCTCTTCGCGCACCTGGCCGGGCGCAGCGTCACCACCAAGCCCAGCCGCGCCCTGCGGCAGCGCATGCGCACACCCGAGCCGCTCAGCATCAGCCAATGGGCCGAGAAGTACCGGCGCGTCACCGAAATCGATGCTAAACCCGGCCGCTGGCGCGGTGATATGGTCCCGCACACCCTGCCCATCATGGATGATATCGGTAAACCCTGGGTACGCCAGGTCTGGATCTGTTTGCCCGAGCGTGGCGCTAAAACCCAAATTTTGCTCAACACCGTCTGCCACACCATCGACCAGGGAGCCCAATCAGGGAATATCTTCTGGCTCATGCCCACCGAACACGACGCCCGCAAAGCCATGGGGGAGCGCATCATCCCCGTCTTTCGCGCCAGCGACGACCACGGCCGCCCCGGCCGCATCGCCCGCTATCTCTCCAGCAGTGCCGACGACACTGCGCGCGGAACCATCCGCTTTAACCACGGCATCCGCCTGTTTCCCGCCTGGGCCAACTCGCCCGGCAGTATGGCCGCCTATTTCGGCCGTCTCAACATTGCCGACGAATGCGACAAATTCCCCGAGCGCACCAGCGAGGGCAGCGACCCCATCACCCTGTTCCTCAAACGCGCCCGCGACGACCGCCACCGCTCCAAGTATGTCTTTGCCAGCACCCCGGCCGGGCGCTTCATTCACGCCGGAACCCTCGCCTGCGCTCAGCTTAAAACCTGGGCTATGCACTGCCCGGCCTGTTTTGAATATGTCCTGCCCGGTGATGAGCATCTGGTTATCCCTCAGGGCACCACCGTCGCCAGCGCCGCCCATGCCGAGCTCGGCCTTGCCTGCCCCGCCTGCGGGTCAATCTGGGACGAAGCCCAGCGCGCCGCCGCCTACCAGTCAGGCCGCCCGCACATTTTACAAGGTGCCGATCAACCGCGCCCCGACTCCATCGGCTGGCATGCCCCCGCCTGGGTTTTTCCCACCGTACCCCTCGCCGAAATCGTCGCCGCCAAACTCCGCGCCGAAACCGGCGGTCTGCGCGCCAAAATCGCCTACGCCAATGGCTACCGGGTCGAAGACTACACCGCCGAAATCTCCGACCGCAAAGAAGACGCCATCCTGCGCCTGCGCGATCAGCGCCCCGCCGGGCAGATGCCCTCAGAAGCCGACGCCCTGCTGCTCTCCATCGACACCCAGGATTCCGGGTTCTGGTACGAACTGCGCGCCTGGCGCTACGGGCTCGATCTAAAAAGCTGGCTGGTCAAAGCCGGATTTATCCACAGCAGCGCCGCCGCCGATTTCACCGGCCCCGATGCCCTGCTGGCCGGCGAATATCCCGACGAAAACGGCGAGCCCCACCGCGTCACCGCCTGCGTCATCGATTCCGGCGGGCACCGCGCCGCCGAAGTCTACGCCTGGTGCCGCCGTACTGGAGCCTGCGCCGCCAAAGGCGCCAGCAGCCGCAAAACCCAGCCGGTCACTGTCAGCCGCCTCGACCGCTACCCCGGCAGCGGCCGCCCCATCCCCGGCGGACTCAACCTTTACAGCATCGACAGCCATTTTCACAAAGACATCATCGCCAACAAGCTGGCCATCGATCCTACAGATCCCGGCGCCTGGGTGTTACACAGCGGATTCACCGCCGAACAACTCGCCGCCCTAAAGCGCGACCCCGGCACCCAGCAAAGCCACAACCTCGAAGCCTACGCCCGGCAGATGTGCGCCGAAGGCCGCGACGAACGCGGACTCTGGCAATGCCCCGACGGCAAAGCCAATCATTTATGGGACTGCGCCCAGATGGGTCTGGCCCTGGCCATGTACCTCGGCTGGCAGCACGCCCGCCGCCCCGGCACTGACCCGGGCACAGCCGATAAACCAAAAACCGACGACAACCGTAAACCGCACAAATCACGGAGGTGGTAATGAAAAAAGACGAACACGGCGACCTGCTGGTCGGCATGAAAGCAATCTGCCAGTACCTGCACGGCATCAGCGAAGCCACCGCCCTCAAATGGCACCGTGAACTCTCGCTGCCCATCCGCAAAGGCGGAAAAAACGGGACTGCCGGAATCTGGATCGGCAGCCGCCGCAAACTCGACGAATGGTCCGCCGAATTTGTCGGGGGCGCGTGATGACCGGCCTGCTCCCCATGCCCGACTTTGGCGCTCTCGCCAGCCTCGACGAGGGTCAGCCCCTCACCTGGCGCACCCGCGAAAAAGACCCGCGCACCTCCGGGCTGGAAGAAATGGAAGATTCCCTTTACCGCGCCTACAAGCACAAGGTCGCCGCCGTCATCGAGCGCCTTGCTGATGTCGGCCTGCCAGCGCCCGGCGAACAATTCCGCCTCGTCACCCGGCGCAGCTTCAACGCCATAGAGTTGCTGCACCACATCGCCCAACGCGAAGTGATCGTTGATCTGCGCATGGCCGTTTACTCCATCAACTACCACGCCGCCCTGCTTTTGCTTGAGATGATCGACACCGGCCGCATTCTTCAGGCTGAAATCCTCATGTCCAACCTGCGCAACAAGGCCCACCGCGAAAAAGAAGAAATCGTCAAAAACAAGTTCGCCGGGCACCCCGCCGTCACCCTCTGGTTCTGCTCATCCCATGCCAAGCTCATCAGCTGCCGCACCGACCAGGGCAACCACTACACCATCGAGGGCAGCGGAAACCACGCCTATAACTCCCGCGTCGAGCAGTATGTCATCGACAACGACCCCGTTATTTACCAGTTCACCGCCCGCTGGATGGCCGAAATCAAAGACTATCTCTCCGGCACCGCCGAACTCGAAATCTGTCCATAACGTCCACCAAGCCCACAGGAGTCACCGCCATGCCGACCGCCGTCCACAAGTCAACCACCGCCGATCTCACCCCAGCCGAGTACAACCCCCGCAAAGTCTCCCCCGGCGCCATTACGCGCCTGCGTCAGCAGCTGCAGGAATTCGGAGACCTTGGCGGAATTGTATTCAACATCCGCACCGGCCGTCTCGTCGGTGGACATCAGCGCATCGCCGCCCTGCAAGATTCCTGGCCAATCGACAAGCAGCCCCACGCCGACCAGGCCGGAACCGTCGCCACCGGACACATTGACACACCGCATGGCCGGCTTGCCTATCGTGAAGTTGACTGGCCCGAGACAAAAGAAAAACTTGCCAACCTCGCCGCCAACAACCAGGCCGGGGATTTCGACAACGCAATGGTTAAAGCGTTGCTTGTCGATCTCTCCGATCTTGGCGCGCCGCTTGAGTTGACCGGTTTTGACACCGCCGTCGTTGATAAACTCACCGCCCCGCCCGATCCTCCAGAAATCAAAGAGTGGGATCTTTCCGAAAGTTACGAACCTTTCTGGCTAGTGGTGCGGGGTCCACTTTCCGAGCTGCACAAGATCCGCGCTGCCATCACCCAGGCCAGCACCGACAAGGTTGTGGTAGCGGGTGGCGAAGCATGAGCGTTAAAGCATGGCAACCCACCGACAACACCGATCGCGGGGAAAAGATCGTTATTCGCCAGCGCCTGCTTGCCGAGATTGCAAAGCCATCTGTCCTGGAAGCCTTCGCCGGTAGTGGCCACATCTGGCGCGAATGCTACCATGGGCTGCCCTATCTCGGTCTTGACCTCAAGCCGCTGGATGACGGACGAACCTTGCTCAAAGTCGACAACCGTAAGTTTCTGCGCGCCGCCGATCTGAGCGATTTCAACTTTTTTGATCTTGACGCTTACGGTTCACCATGGCACCAGTTCCTGATTGTCATGCATCGGCGAAAACTCGCCGAGGGTGAGAAGATCGCCGTTGCCCTCACCGAGGGTCTTGATTTTAAAATGCGCATGTCCAGCCTTCCCGCTGGCCTGCGTTCCGGGTTAAATCTTCCGCCCGGCCTCAACATCCCCAACCTGCATCTCCACCACGATTTCATAAATTGCAGAGTCGTCACCCAAGCCGCTGCCCGCTACGGCTTGCAAATCAACCTGGCCCTGCAGGGCAAAAACCCCCGAGGCAATATGCGGTATTATGGTATTATTTTAAAAAAAGTGTAGCAAAAACAAGTAGTTGTGATATAATTTCATAAAATCAACCAAAGGAGGCACATCATGTCCATCATCTACCAACCGTCCGGAAAAGCCCGCGAATACTGCGACCTCGCCGCCAACCTCTACGCCGGCTGCAGCCACGGCTGCAGCTACTGCTACGCCCCGGCCGCCCTGCGCCGCAAGCCCGAAGCCTTCCACCGGGCCGCAATTCGCCCGGTCGATGTCCTGCGCCAGATCGAAAAAGAAGCCCCCGCCTATGCCGGGCAAGAAGTGCATCTCTGCTTCACTTGCGATCCCTACCAGCCGATCGAGCGCGAGTTCCGCCTCACCCGCCAGACACTGGAGATATTCACCAGGCACAATATCCGCGCCCGGATCCTCACCAAGGGTGGGCACCGCTGCCTCGACGATCTCGATCAGATCAAAGCCAATCGTGCCATCGTCGGTGCTACGCTCACCTTTATAAGCGACGCCGATTCGCGTGCCTGGGAACCCGGCGCCATGCTGCCGTTAAATCGGATCATGACGCTTAGCGCCCTTAAGGCCGCCGGTGTTGAAACCTGGGCCAGCCTGGAGCCGGTCATCGATCCCGAACAGACGCTGGAGATCATCCGCCAGACACACACTTTTGTCGATACTTACAAGGTCGGCCGCTGGAACTATGATAAAGCCGCCAACGCCATCGATTGGGCCAAGTTCGCAGCCGAAGCCGTCGCCCTGCTCGATCGTTTCGGCTGCCGCTACTACATCAAGGACGATCTGCGCAAGTACCTGGCCACCGCCGCATAACCCCATCCGTCCCATGGTTCTCATCGGGCCTATGGGACGGATGAAAAAAAGCACCATCAGCAAAAAAAAGCAATTTTTTATCATTTTCCCCTTGCAATCATACATAGGACTGCCCGCAAGCAGTCACCTTCTGCTGCAAATGTGGCAGCAGGGGGCATCTTGACCAACCACAGGGTTGTGATTGCGCATCCTCGTGGATGCGCCAGTCCGACCTGACCTGTGATTATTGTGGTGAGGTCTGCCGCGACGCTGCGACCGGTACCTTCTACGGCTACCAGTCGCACGGAAAACAAATCTGCTGGAGTTGTGACGCGACGCCAGCAGAATGAAGGGGAAAGCCAGCTAAGTACGGCGTACCGCCTGAACGGCTGTCAGTACGCTTCACCCGAAGCCATGGGGCAAAATGGCCGGTCACCCGAATCGCCAACGGGGATCGTTAAACATGCAGGCGTAGCGAGATGGCACCCACTCGCAGGCACTACCAGCCCCCGGCTACGGATAGCGGGTTAGCAGAGACTGGCACCCAGCCCCCGCCGAAAAGTCCCCCGTATCTGCTGCGGGGGCACAATAAAAATGGAATCCTCCATGTCAAAATCAAAACGACACACCCTTTACCTCACGGCGAAGTCGATGCAAATCATCGGCCCCGCCGAAAACCGCGCCGGCCGGGTCAACGGCATCATCAGCCACTACGGCCGCATCACCGCCGAAGCCTGCCCGGCCCTCACCACCGGCCAGTGGTCTTTCCTGGCCGACATGCTCAATGGAACGTTCGTTGAGGATAACACCGGCGATTACCTCTGGGCCGATATCGCCGAATCCGGAAAGCTCGACGGCCTCGCCAAAAAATGGGAACTTGATGCGGACCAATTTGCCGAGCAGGTCCGCGCCATGAGCCACGCCGAGCGCTGCGCCCTGCTGGATGTCGTCCTGCGCTTCTGGAAGGGCGACCACCAGGAAAACCTGACCATCGCCGAACAGCTCCACGCATCCGGCGCCATCATAAAAGAGTAATCCCCAAGCCCCGGCGGGCGGCCGGGGCTTTTTTTGAAAAACAACAATTTAGTTGATTATTTGTGTTGACAGTTACCTGTCAACCCTAAAGACCCGCATCCTCCAGCAAAGACCAGTATCTTTGCCCGTTTTTCCACCATTCTTCAAAATCAACCAAAACTCCCCCTTATCCTGAGCGCGTTCCCAAAACCCCGGAGACCGCGCGCATGGCCCTGTTCACCATTGCCGAACTAGACCCCCAGATTGCAGCATATAAAGCCGCCCTGCTGGGGCTGGCCACCGCGGAGGAATACACCATTGAGTGCAACGGCTCGCGCCGCACCCTGCGCCGGGTCGACCTTCCCGAAGTCCGCAACACCCTCACCTGGCTACAGGCCGAGCGCGACAGCCTCGAAACCGGCAGCGCCGCCGTGGCCGGTCGCACCTATGCAAAACAAGGGGGCCGTGGTTAATGGCGCGTATCGGCAAAAGCTACCCCGTTCCCAGGCACTTACAGCAGCGCCAATATGCCGCCGCCAAAGTCAGCCGCATTACCGGCGATTGGTTGCCCGTCGGCGATAACGTCAACCAGCTGCTCCGCACCAGCGCCCCGGCCGTCACCCGCCGTGTGCGCCAGCTGGTGCGCGACTTCCCCTATTTCGCCCGCGCCGCCAACATCATGGTTGACTTCACCGTCGGCACCGGAACCACCTTTCAAAGCCGCGTCCTCAATCCCGACTGGCACCCCGGTACCAAAAACGTTCCCAAATTCGACCGCCTCACCTGCCAGAAAATTGAAGACGCCGTTGCCTGGGGCATGGAAGAACTCGACGCCGCCGGCCGCCTGCACGGTACCGACCTCGAGCGCCTGGCAAAAATGGAAGAAGTTGAATCCGGCGAATTTCTATTTGTCAAACGCTACCTCAACGACCGCAGCCGTTACGTCCCATTCTGCCTGCAGCCTATCGAAGCCGAATGGCTCTCCGGCTACAACGCCGCGTCGGCCACAGGCATGGCCATCGACAACGGGGTCGAATACGACCCGGCCACCGGGCGTATTGTCGCCTATCATATCGCCGATCCTGAAAGCATCCGCCCGCCCCAGCGCATCCCGGCCGATTACGTGCTGCGCGGATACGACACCCGCCGGGGCGGGCAGCTGCGGGGCATCTCGCCCTTTGTCACCGCCGTGCTCATTGCCCACGACCTGGCCGATTATCTTGATGCCACCATTGACACCGCCAAGCTCGCCGCCAAATATCTGGCCATGGTTGAAACCGGCGACGCCGCCGGCTTTCAGGCCCTTCGCACCGTCCCCGGCAGCGGCGAAGACGAAGGCAAAAAAATCGAAAACCTCGAAAACGCCATCATTGAATATCTTCGCCCCGGAGAAAAAATCAGCTTTGCCAAAAACGATAACCCCGGCGACACCTTTGACCCTTTTACCAAATTTGTGCTGCGCACCGTCGCCATTGCCTGCGGCGTACCGTTTTCGGCCCTGTCCGGCAATCACGCCGATTACAACTACACCAGCCTGCGCGGAGAGCGTCAAGACACCCTCAAAAGCTTCGCCCCGCATCAGGCCCGCCACGTTCGCCAGTTCGTGCAGCCGGTGGTGCGCGAGATCATCACCGCCGCCGTCACCGCCGGCCGCCTCAATCTGCCTGGCTATTTCGCCGATCCGCGCCGCTACTGGCGGGCCATGTACCTGCCGCCAGGCATGGAGCCCATCGATCCCTTGCGCGAATCCAAAGCCAACCGCGACGACATGACCGCCGGTCTCAACTCGCCCCAGCGCATCGCCGCCCGCCGCGGGGTCGATATCGAAGAAATCCTTGATGAGCTCGGCGAATTTCAGCAAATGGTTGAAGAACGCGGGCTGTACCTCGAAACCGGCAGCACCGCCTTAGCCAACAACCCCGCCGCCAATGGCGCCGACGAACGCGGGCTGGCCCAGCTCATAACCCGCGCCGTTGAAGATGCCATTGACCGGCGCGAACTGATCAAGGAGACCCAAGACCATGCCCAATAGCAATTTTCCCACCGGACTTTGCACCCGCAGCCTGTCCCTGCGCCTGCAAAGCGACGGGCGCCCCCAAAGCCTCGACACCGCCGCCCGCGCAGTCGATGTGGTGTGCAGCACCGAAAACCCGGTTGATGTTTTTGATTGGGAACGCGGAGAAATCATCCCGGAAATTTTGCTCATGAGCGGGTGCCAGTTGCCAGAATCGCGTCAAATCCCTCTGCTCGATACCCACTATCGCGGCGACGTTTCCAGCGTCCTCGGCAGCTGCCGCGCCCTGCGGGTTGAAAATAGCGAGCTGGTCGGCCGCGCCCATTATGCCGACGGTGACCCCACCGCCGAAGCCGCCTGGAACAAAACCCGGCAAGGCCACCTTACCGATTACAGCATCGGGTATCGCGTCCTCGAATCAACGCATATCCCCGCGGGTCAATCTCAACTCATCCAGGGCCGCACATACGCTGGCCCCTTAAAAGTCGCCACCCGGTGGAAAGTCCGCGAGCTCTCTACCTGTCCCATCGGCGCCGACGAATTTGCCAAAGCACGATCACTTGCCGCTGCCACGCAGCCCCCCCAAACCCCTGAAAAGGAGATCCGCACCATGTCAGAAGAAAAAACCGACACGGGCCGTGGCGACAATCAAACCACCGCCCCCGCAAAAGCCGAAGTTCCAGAGCAAACCCGCAGCCTCACCGAAGCCGACGTCAAACGCATGGCCGATGAGCAAACCCGCACCGAAATCGCCCGCCGCGAAGAAATCCGAAGCATGTGCGATTTTTACGGCTTTGCCGATCTCGCCCGCGAGCTGATCGACGGCAACAAACCCATTGAAGCCGCCCGCGCCGCCGTCATGGCCAAGCACATGAAGGCCGCTCCGGCTGTCGCCCATCGTGGCAGCGCCGTCATCGCCGACGAGCGCGACAAGTTTCGTGCCGCCGCCGAAGGCGCCCTCATCCTGCGCGCCGGGCTGCGCCACGATCCCGCCAAGCTCGCTGCGGGAAGTCAAGATCTGCGCGGTTACACCCTGTGCGAACTGGCCCGCGAGTCCTTACGCCTGGCCGGTCAGCCCACCAACGGCGATGCCATGCAAATGGTTGGCCGTGCCCTCACCAGTTCCGATTTCCCCGTGCTACTCGGCAACACCGCCAACCTCGCCATGCTCACCGGCTGGGAAAGCACCGAAGAAACCTGGGAAACCTGGGCCGATGGTTCGGGTAGCGTCAGTGATTTCAAAACCCACACCCTGGCCCGCGCCGGGGAAACCGACGATCTCGACGAAATCGGCGAAGACGACGAATACAAATACGGCAGTCTGGCCGAGCAAAGCGAAAGCTTCAAAATCGCCACGTACGGCAAGCTCAACAAAATCACCCGCCAGGCCCTCATCAATGACGACATGGGCGCCATCACCGATGCCTTTGCCCGCCGGGGTGAAGCCGCCGCGCGCAAAGTCGGCGACCTGGTTTATGCCGTACTCACCGCCAACAGCGCCATGGGCGACGGCGTGGCCCTGTTCCATTCCACCCATGCCAACCTCGGCACCGGCGGCGCACTCTCTGCCACCACCGTTGCCGAAGCCATTAAAAAGATGGGCCTGCAAAAAGACATCGGTGATAAGCGCCGTCTCAACATCAACCCGCGCTATGTCCTCTTGCCCAAGGCCCTGCAAGGTAGCGCCGAAATTTTCTTCGGCAGCCAAATGCTCGACGTCACCACCGGCAGCCAGCAAGCCAACCCCTATGCCGGTAGCCGCTTCGAGCGCGTTTTCGACGCCCGCCTCGACGACGATAGCGCCACCGCCTACTACTTCGCCGGGCCTAAAGGCAAAACCGTCAAGGTCTTTTTCCTGGCCGGTAATCGCGTGCCTTACCTCGAAACCCGCGACGGTTGGACTATCGACGGGGTTGAATTCAAAACCCGCATCGATGCCGGGGCCAAAGCCCTCAGTTGGAAAGCCCTGGTCAAAAACGCCGGTGCCTAAGCAATGATCCAGGCGGGCTGAAAACTTAGCCCGCCTCACCCCATACGAAAAAAAGGAGAAAAGACCATGTCTACAAACTTTATCCAAGAGGGCAACACCCTCACTTATACCAACGCCACCGGCAGCGCCATTGCCGCGGGTGACCTGGTCATCATCGGGCAGCGCGTTGGCGTCGCCAGTGTCGCTATTGCCAACGGTACCAGCGGGGCCGTTGCCGTCTCCGGCGTTTTTGAAGTCCCCAAAGAAGCCTCCCTGGCCGTCGAACAAGGTGATCTGCTCTATTGCGACGCCACCAGCGGCGAGCTCGACAAAACCGCCACCGCGCAAACCCTGGCGGGCTACGCCACCGCCGCTTCGGCAACCGCTACCACTACCGTACAGGTCAAGCTCAATGGCTGATAGTCTGCTCATCACCTGCGGAACCTACGACAGCCGGGGGCGTTACCTCGCCGAAGGTCTGCGCTTTTCCATCCCCCGGCACATCAGCCTGGCCGATGCCAAAGCCATCAGTGCCGCAAAAAAAGGCATCATCCAAAAAAAAGGGCATCATCCAAAAAAAACGGCCGCCAAAAACGGCACTAAAACCGACGATCTCCCCGCCACCCAGGGGGGAGGTCGCACCAAATCCTGAACCCTCATGCCCCGGTGGCGCCCTCCCTCCTCGCCGCCGGGGAATTTTTCAAAATTTCTGATCCCGATCAGCGTTTTTGAAAAATTCAAACGTTACTTAACCAAACGGGGAAAAAAATGCCGAACGACAACATGAACCTCGCGCTTTTTATCATCATCGCCCTGGCTGGCCGCGAAGTCATTATTCTGGCCGTGCGCAAGTGGTGGAAAAAATCCGTTGACACCAACTATGTCACCGAAGATGCGTTCAAAGCCTGGGCGGAAGAATTCAGCGCTTCATGCACCGCCAACCGTGAACACTGCAACAAAGGGCGAACACTGAAAGATCTGGATTCGATCAAACTACTCAATGCGGTGCGTAACGAAATTCGCATGTTGCGGGTCGCACTGGTCAAGAAAATGGTGCGTGACGGAGCCACTGAAAACGAAATTGGTCAGCTGCTCGATAGCGACCATCGAGGGTTCAATTATGAGTGACAAGCGCGTTTTCAATATCTGGATCATCTTTGCAGGGGTGCGCCATGGCTGATAAATTTTTCAACGACGACGTGCTGCTGCACCAGTTGGTCACCAGCCATTTTCCCGAAATAGTCGAAGACATCACCGACTTTGGCTGGCTGTGGGTCAAAGCGCAAATCTGGAAAGAAAGCAGCTTTCAGGTTGATGCCGTTTCACGCTGCGGGGCGAAAGGGCTTATGCAGCTGATGCCCGCCACCGCGTTTGAGCTGGGCTGTGACAACCCCTTCGACCCGATCACCAACCTGGCCGCCGGTATCCGTTACCTGGCCATGCAGTACCGCGCCTTTTCCGAAATCCCCGCCGGCAAAGAGCGCCTGCGCTTTTCTCTGGCCGCCTACAACTGCGGGCGAGGCTACATCAATAAAGCCCTGCAACTCGCCCGCGAAGCCGAAGGCCTGCCAGCCGATTATCAGCAATGGCAACGCCAGGGCTGCACGCCCGGCTTCTGGCAAACATGGCAAGTCGCCAGCCGCTTTCTGCGTCACCCGCAATGCCAAATAAACAACAAAGTTGCCGACTGGCAGCAGGTGATTGATTACGTGCACTACATCGAGAGCAAATACAGCCAGTATCTGCAAGATTCCGACGTCCCCCGCTGGCATGAGGCCTGGGCCGTATGAGCACGAGTTTTGACACCCTGGCGGAAACCGATATGGCGTTTGTCATGGCCGACATTGGCGAAGATATCGTACTCAATGGTCAAACCCTTAAAGCCATCTGTCTCGGCCCTATGGCCTGGAACGAACGCACCCCGCAAATCAACAGCCAGGCCATAACCTGCGGAGTTCTGGCCAGTGATGCCGGCACCGTATCAGCCGGAGATGTGGCCGTTGTGCGCGGAAAAACTTACCGCGTTTATGAAGACCCCATCAGCGACGGGGCCTTATTGTCGCTGATGTTAACGCAGGAATTGGTAACGATATGAGCGCGTTTGTCGAAATTGATCAACAACAAATTGCAGCCCTTGGGCGAGATTTCCGGCTGATGGCAGATGAAGTTCCGGTGGCCGTTTCGCGGGCCATCAATCGAACCCTGACCGCAATCAATACCGAAGCCTCGGTTCAGGTTCGCAAGCATTACGCCCTGAAAGCAACGCGGGTTAAAAAGAATTTCAAGGTTTACAAGTCGACAAAAAACAACCTTTCAGGCCGCTGGTTTTCAAAGGGCCGCCCGGTTGGTCTATTGCAGTTTGGCTCACAACAAAGACCACAGGGCGTCAGCGTTAAGGTTTTAACCTCTGGTTCCAGGAAAATCGTCTACGGATCATTTATTCAGATCCCGCGCCGCACGCGAACCGGAAAAGCCATCAGATCGGGTCCTCAAGTTTTCTGGCGCGCCAAGGTTGGCGGTGTGCGCGTTGATCGTTACGATATTCACCGCCTCGAAGGCCCGCGCATAGAAGACGCCCTTGCTAAAAATGAAGTTCAGATTGCGCTGAAAAAAAAGAACGACGAAACCCTGCAAGCGCGTCTTGAAGCCGAAGCCAACTATATTTTGTTGAAGGCAAAAACCTGATGATCAATCTGGAAAGCACCAGCACCCGCGCGCAAATTCTGCAAGCCATCGGCGAAAATTGCCAGAACCTACTGGCTCTATTGCCGACCGGAACAGAAGCCGAAGCCAGCATTTATTGGGCGCGCAGGCAACTGAAACCCACCGAGCTTCCCGCCCTGGTGATTACGCCCGGCATTGAAACCGCCGAACGCGACTATGGCAACGACATTCTTGCCATGCCGGTGACCATTAGCGTGGCGGTTTTACTCGGTGCGCACAACGCCCTTGACCTGGGCGAAATGCTGCTGGCCGAACTGCGCACCGTGGTACCAGGGGCCGACCCAACGTTTAACGGCCTGGCAACCGATACGGTTTACACCGAAGGCGGGGTCGAAGATTACCCCGAAAATCAAGAACAGGCGCTGGTCGTCAACGCAACCTTTACCATCACCTACGAAACCTCAGCTAATCAACCGTAAAGAAAGGGAAACCTCATGGCAACCGCAAGCAATGCAAAAGTGCAAATCGAAGCCGGTCAAACGCTGGTCGCGTATGAAGCTCTGACCGATGTTGGCAATCATCAAACCTTCAATCCCAGCGCGGCAATCATGTCCAGCGTCATCGCCCCCGAAGTTCACGCCGATGGCGTCGCCACCGGAATCAACCTGATCAGTGTTGCCGCCAGCGGATCGAATGACGTTGTCGATGTCGCCGCCTTTACCGCCTGGTCACAGGGCACCCTGTACACTGTCGCCGCCGATACCGACCTGACCATCACGCGCCCGGCTACCAATGTGGCCAAGGTCAACAGCGTCACCATAAACACCAGCGGCGCCCTCGCCGTTGTCGCCGGAACCGATGGTTCCACCACCACTTTTTCAGAAACCCGAGGCGCCGCAGGCGGCCCGCCTTACATCCCCGTTGGATCGGTCGAAATCGGCCAAATTCGGTTAACGTCCAGCACCGCCGCTGCTGTGGCTACCAGCGAGATCAAACAAAACGGCAGTTATACCGAGCGTTCGGCCTTCCCGGTGTTTACCATCAACCCGGTTGGCTATGGCCTGTTTGCCGAAGATACCGGCACCGACACCGCCTTTGTCAAATTTAACGAAACCCTCGACACCCGCCACACCGGCGATGTCACCAAGGGCGTTTATGCGCAGTATTACGTTCCAAGTTTTGCCGATGTTCCCCGCGCCAGCGATTTTGTCCCCGCGGAAACCAGCCACAGCTTGTCGAGCGAAGATACCTATGATGGCCCTATCGGTTCCAGTAGCAGCAGCATCAACCAGGCCTCTTTTTCGTGCAAGCTCGACGATGGCGTGAATGACCTTATCTCCTCAGTCAAAAACAAAAACGTCACCGTCAAGTTTTTCCCCAACCGCAACAACAGCGCAAATTATTTAACGCAAGGAAAACTTGGTCTCGCCAGAACCTTCCCGGTTTCCGGGCAAATTTCGGCCAGTTGCACCATTAGCGCCGAAGTAGCAACCGCCGAATTTGCAAGCTAAAGGCTAACCCCCCTCGATCCCCCCTTAAATTAAGGGGGGATGAATAGCCCCTTTCACTTTGTTAAGAGAGGTTGGGTGGGGTTCGTGAAACCAAACCGGAGTCAACATGAACCTGCAAAAGTACCGTAACGAGCGCCGCAGCCCGCGCACCGAAAAAATAAAAGTGCCCCAACTTGTCGAATACTTTGAAGGCGACCCGCTCTTTGAAGTGCGCGGGCTCACCGGCTCGGAACTGGGGCGCTGCCGTGAAGCCGCCGCCCGTAACCGCGACGTGCAAGCCATGGCCGCCGCGCTCATCGGCGGAAATTCCGACGAAAAAGCCGAGGCCCTCAAACAGCTGGCGACCGGTCCCGACGTACCCGACGACGTTTGTCAGCGCCAGGAGATGCTGTCCCTGGGGTGCATCGACCCCAAGATTGAACACAGCGATGCCGTGCTTTTAAGCGAAGACTTCCCCACCGAGTTCTATGCCCTGACCAACGCCATTTTAAAATTAACCGGGGCTGGGCGCGTGTTGGGAAAGCCGAAAGCCTCTGGAAGCAAGACGACGTAAGAACCTCGCTGACGCTGGCAGAGGCCCGCGGGCGCTTTTTGTTTGAGCTGCGCCCCGACATCATTCCACAAAGCTATTTGACTCAGCTTGAAATTGAGCTGTGGACACTGTTTTATCTCGAACGCGAGGAAAACCACCGTGGCAGATCTGCAAAAAACTGTTGAAATTGTCTTCGGCGGCCGTAACGACTTAAGCAAGGTTATCGGCGACGTTGAGCGCAGCCTGTCCAACATCAACAGCGCCACTCAGCCATTTGCCGATTTATCGAAAGATGTGTTAAGCGCCGAGGCCGCCGTGGTTGCCCTGGGGGTTGCCTTTGCCGGGTTATCAATTCAGCAGGCCGGTCAATTCGGAGATCAGTTTGCCGAAATTTCAACCTTAATCACCGATAACGCCGCCGACCTTGGCGGATATAAAACCCAAATTCTCGACTACGCGACCACCTCGACCCAATCGCTCGAAAGCATCACCGGCGCTGTTTATAGCGCCATTTCCGCCGGCGTTGACTATTCCGACGCGCTGGGAATCATGACGGCCGCCGAGCAGCTGGCCGTTGCGGGTAAATCTGACCTCAACAGCACGTTGGTTGCCATGGCCAGCACCATGAACGCCTACGGCGCCAGCACCGACCAGGCCGCTGATTATTCCGACGTGTTTTTTACAGCGGTCAAGCAGGGTCAAACCACCATCCCCGAACTGGCCGCCGGCCTGGCACAAGTAACCAGCACCGCTGCTGCGGCCGAGGTGCCGTTTGACGACCTTTCCGCCGCCATCGCCGCGCTGACGGCATCCGGTCTGCCGACCAGCCAGGCTATTACCAGCATCAAGGCCGCCCTGTCCAACATTGTCAAACCAAGCTCCGACGCAAAAGCAGCCGCTGCCGAGCTTGGCATCGAGTTTAACACGACCGCCCTTAAAACTCAGGGCTTGTCCGGTTTCATGAATATGCTGTGGGAAGCGACCGGCGGCAACATTGACACCATGAGCCGGCTGTTCGGCAGCACCGAGGCGCTCACCGGTGTCATGACTCTGGCTGGCGACAAAAGCGGGATTTTTGCGCAGGCAATGCAAGAGATGGAAACCCGCTCCGGCGCGACCGCCGTCGCCTTTGAAAAGATGGTCGACAATTTCGAGCTTAACAATCAGAAGCTGGTTAACAACCTGCAGGTGGTTCTTGTTGGTGTCGGCGGGCAATTACTCGATGAATATGGCGGGCTGGTCGATGCGCTGATCAAAACGCTGCAAGGGGTCGGAACGGCCCTTGATAACGGCAGTCTCGACGGCCTTATCAATATTTTTGAGTCGGCTTTGACCGACATCACCGGCCTGCTTAACAGCGCCGCGCAAAACCTGCCTGCCGCGCTATCGGGAATCGATTGGTCGGGGCTTGAGCAAAGTTTTGACAACTTGAAAGGCAGCATCGGCGAAGCCTTCAAGACGATTTTTGGAGACGTTAACCTTAACTCTGTTGAAGGGCTGCAAAGCGCCATTCAGACCGTTGTTGATGTGCTGGCCGGGCTCACCAACGTCAGCGCCGGAGTGGTGCAGGGACTCCAGCCGCTGTTTGAAGGCGTGCGGTTTCTGGCCGAAAAGTTTACCGAAGCCGACCAGAGCGGACAGGAGTTTGCCGGAAACATTCTCGGCATCGGCACCAGCGTTAACCAGATTACCGGCCTGCTCAGCGGCGCAACCAGCACCGTCGGCGGGCTGAGCAATGCTTTGCTGCTGTTGGGTGGGTCGAGTGTCATCAATGCGATTACCGGATTAATCAATACTCTTGGCGGGCCTGGTTCTGGCCTTGTCGGGGCGATTGGTAAACTCGGCGCTATCGGTGCTGCGGGCGGGGCAGGGTACGCCTTTGGCACCTGGCTGAATGGCCAGATAAATACTGCGGTTCAAAGTCTCACGGGTGGCGAAAATGACAGCCTCGGCGGGTTGATTTACGACTGGATCAATGGAGACAGCAGCAAGAT
>Ga0210020_1001384_pt1 | contig 21126 bp, 10 predicted proteins | sample CryGeymeta201514_FD_183980 | JGI IMG/M metagenome (GOLD analysis project Ga0210020, IMG submission 183980) | Groundwater microbial communities from Crystal Geyser aquifers in Utah, USA - Crystal Geyser metaG 2015-14 (SPAdes) (version 2) | ecosystem: Environmental > Aquatic > Deep subsurface >... | reverse complement strand
CAACACCAGCGCCTGCTTCTCCTCCACCGGCATCCCGCCACAACGCAACCGCAACTCAACCAGAAACGAGCCGACCAACTCCCGGTATCGCGCACGGGCTGCCGACAGGTCCGTCTTCATCTGCTCATGCGGCGCCAACGCCGCTTCGAGTTCGGCGAGTTCATCGAGAACCGGTTGCAGGCGCACGGTGGCTTCTGCGAGTGCCTCGCGGTCCGCTGCGGTTGCCCGGACCCTCGACGCCGCTGTCTGCAGCTTCCCCAGTTCCCTCAGTGCGTCGCGGTTCTCCGCTTTCAACTCCTTGAGTTGCTGCGTCAGGTCCTTGGCGTGGTTCCAGGACGCCAGCTCGTCTTCGTCAGCATCGTCCGGCGGGTTGCTCTGCTCGAAGGCTTCCTTCTCCGCAGTCAGCCGGGCGATCTCGGCCTTGGCTTCCGCCATCTCGTCGAGGTAGTCGCCCATGACGGCAAGGACCAGCTTGTGGGCGAAGGGGTCGAAGGCAGGGCCGCTGCCGTCCTCGTCGTTCAGCGCGTCGTCGATGGCGTCCACCCAACCGTCAATGACGCCGGGGAAGCCGTTCTCCATCAGCGTCTTGAGGTCAGGCAGTTCCTCGTTCCACCAAGCGGCGACGACGCCGGACAGCTTGAACCGGTCCAGCATCCCCAACGGCAGCAGCGCCTGCACGAAGGAGTCGAGGTACTCCGTGCGGACGGCGTTCAGGTCGCGCCGCTCCGGCAACCGTGCCAACCGATCCGCGTGCTGGCTCCACCACGCGGCGAAGGCTTCGCGTAAAGCGTCGAGGCGGGCTTTCACACGGGCGTCGTTCTCCACCAGCGGGCGAAGCGAGGAGCGGTCGGTCAGCGAAGGTGCGAAGTCGAGATAGCGTTCGTCGCGCGGGACGAAGGGGTGCATCGGGTCGAACCCGAGGCTCGCGCACAGTTCGCGTTGCGCCTCCACCTCGACGATGGGCACGCCGCCGTGGAGGTGCGCCCGCACGTCGTGTGGCTCGGGCGGCGGGGAGTTGTCCACGTAGCGCCGGATGTTCAGGTTGAAGTCTTCTGCACGAATCTCCTCAATGGGCATCCGTCGCGCGTACGCCGGCACGTCCTCGAACCGGTCGAAGGTGGAGACGATCTTCTCGATATGCTCCGGCCAGAGGTAGTTCTGGGCGCGGCCGGCGTGGAACTCGGCATCGGCGTTGATGAAGAGCACCTGCCCACGCCGCTCCGCCGGCTTGTCCGGGTTAGGCGCCTTCCGCGACAGGTTCGGCCGCATCACCAGGATGCACGCCGGGATGCTGGCACCGTAGAACAGATTAGGCGGCAAGCCGATGATCGCTTCGATCAGGTCTTCCTCGACAAACTTCTGCCGGATCTTCTTCTCCTCGCCCCCACGGAACAGCACGCCGTGCGGCATCACCGTGGCGACCATCCCGCCGGGCTTGCAGACCGCAAGCATGTGCTGGGCGAACATCAGGTCGCCCTTCTTTCCGCTGGTCGGGCACCAGCCCCACCGGAACCGCTCCGGGAACTCCATCTCCTCTCCGCGGGAGTAGTTCTGGCTGAACGGCGGATTGGCGAGCACTCGGTCGAACCGCTTCAGCTCACCGCCTTCGCGGTGCAGCGGGTGCAGCAGCGTATCCTCGCGTTGGATGTCAGCATCAGGGATGCCGTGGAGCAGCATGTTCATCTTGCAGATGGCCCAGGCGGAGTGCCCGCTGTCCTGACCAAAGACGCGGAAGTCGGTGGGGTCGCCGCCGCTCTCGTGGACAAACTCGCGGCTGAGGATGAGCATCCCGCCCGAACCGCAGGTCGGATCATAGACCTCCATGTGCGTTTGCGGCTTGAGCACCCGAACCATCAGCCGGACGACGTCGCGCGGAGTGTAGAACTCCCCGCCCTTCTTGCCGGCGGAATCGGCGAACTCACTGATGAGGTACTCGTAGGCCGCCCCCAGAAGGTCGGAGAATTGGAAGTCCTCGTCACGAAGGCGATACCGGTTGAAGTGCCGGATCAGGTCCCGACAGTTCTCGTCGCTGACCACCCGCTTGCCGCCCGCCATCCGCTGGAACTGAATGTGGTCGAGGACGTTCTCCAGGAACGGATTCTGGTCGCTCAACGCCCCCAACGCCTTATCCAAAGTCGCGGCGACGTTGGGCGCGCCCATGTTCGGAACTATGTGCTCCTCCCACCGGGTTTCCGGCGGCACGAAGAACTGGTCGTAGTGATCAGGGTTCTCGCCGTACTGGGCAATGGCGGCCTCGCGTACCATGCCCTGTTCGACCTTACGCCCAACGACCCGGTCCCATTCCGCCCCGAACACATCGGAGCACCGCTTTAGGAACAGCATCCCGAAGATGTAATCCTTGTACTCCGTGGCATCCATCTTGCCGCGCAGGATGTCGGCGGCGGCGAAGAGGTGGCGTTCAAGCTTGGCGAGGGAGAGCTTCGGCAAAGAATGAGGTCCTTTCTGAAGGCGGGGAGAGTGTAGCCGAGAGGGAGAACGGGGCAAAGGTGAGACGGGCACTGCCTCACGTGACCGATTGGTCTGATCGGACGGATCCGTCTGATCGGTCGGACCGGTCAAGCTCTCCGTTTGCGGCCACCTCTCGGCCGCTCCACCTCAGCCAACTCTGTCCAACCCAAACCGCCTCTCCAACTCCAGCGGCGCCTCGATCGCCTCCAGCTTCGCAACCATCAGCTTCTGCAACCGAAGCAGCGTCTCCGCGTGATCGGGCGACTCCGCCAGGTTGTCCTCCTGTTTGGGGTCCGTCGGCAGGTGGTACAGCCGGGTGACGGTTCGCTCGCCGTGGGTGTTGGCGTTCCTGGGGCCGACCAGGCGGCGGGTGCCGTCGAAGGGGCCCCAGTCGTTGGACGACCACTTGCTCTTGATCAGCGAGTAGGAGAAGAGCGGCGGGTTGGCGGGGTCGACGTTTTGGGTGAGGGTCCACTCGCCGTCGGTCAGGTAGCACGACTGGCAGAACTCGCCGAAGAGAACCGCCTCGCGCGGGTCCGCGAGGGTGGGGTCCTTGAGGAAGGGAAGCAGGCTTTTGCCGTGGAGCCCTGCGGGGATCTCGACGCCGGCGGCTTCGCAGGCGGTGGGGAAGTAGTCGAGCGCTTGCGCCTTCTGCTTGGGGCGCGTGCCGTGGCCGTACTCGGGGTGCCAGACGAGGAGCGGGAGGTGGGAGATCTCCTCCATCAACACCCAGTTCTTGCCGGTGCGGCCGCGGTCGCCGTTGTGGGTGCCGTGGTCCGTCGTCAGGATGATCACGGTGTTGTCCAGCAAGCCGAGGGACTCGATCTGGTCGAGGAAGTGGCCGAACCAGCGGTCGACCATGGTGATCTCACCGGCGTAGAGGGCCTGCACGTGTCGGAGTTCCTCGGGGGTCAGCTTCCCCTCGATGGACCCATACGGCGCGACCGGGTATTCGGTGCCGTCGAAGGCCGGGTCGCCATACAGGTCGGTGTAGTACCGCGGCGGGTCCCACGGCTCGTGCGGGTCGAAGGAGTCGATCATGAGGAAGAAGTCTTCGTGGTCGGCGTTGTGCTGGAGCCAGCGCGTCGCCTGTGAGAACACCTGCGGGCTGAACCAGTCGCGCTCTTCCCTGCGCATCCATTGGGCGTTGCGGCTGTGCGGCACCGACGGGCCTTGGAGCGGAAAACGGTGGCAGGTCCTGTCGAAGTCCACGTCGGTGTCGGTGATGTAGCCGTCGCGCTCCTGCCCGCGGACCAGGGAGAACCCGGTGAAGTCCCGCCAGTAGTTGCCGGCGTCGCGCCCCCAGTGGTGGTAGACATCGGTGATGAAGTAGGAGGTCTTCTCTGCCTCGCCAAGCACCTGTGGCAGCGTCACGTCGTCCGGGTCGAGCCCACCCCAGCCGCGCCAAGGGAACTCATAGCGGCCGGTGAGGATGTCGCGCCGGCAGGGAAGCGTCGGGTAGGAGGTGAGGTAGGCGTTCTCAAACACGGCCGCCTTCTCGGCAAACCGGTTGATGTTGGGCGTGTGGATCCAGTCATTGCCGTACGCGCCCGAGTGGTCGCGGCGCCAGGTGTCGCAGACGATGAGGATTGTGTTCATAGCAGGGGGCCTTTCCGCGAGAGTCAGTAGGTCGTGTATTCCGGGGAGCGCGCCCGGAATCCTTCCACCAGCTCGGCGGACCTCTCCTTCCGCGCCCCCTGACTGCGTCCCCGGTCACTGCCGTCAGGCGGAGGCCCTGAAGTCGAGCTTGCCGAACGGACGGTAGTTCATGGCGGTCTCCTTCAGGAGCGAGTTCGTGGTGCGCCCCGCAGCGGCGGCGAGGTGGCGCCGCCCGCGCAGGGCACTCCGCTGGCTCCACTGCGTTCCGCTACGCTCCGTGCCGTGTCGGGCAGCCGCCTGTTCTCCCCCGCGCGCCGGGCGCTCTCCACTACGTGCGGCGGCTCGTTGTAGACTCGGATCTCGCAGATGCCCGCCGGTTCGTCCAGCACCACGCGCAGCTTGGCGGCGGTCAGTCGGTCCAAGCCGAGCACCTGGCGGCGGTGCCGGTTTTCGGTCACCCCGACGACCGGTTGCCACTCGCCGTTCTGCCACGCCTCCACGGCGAACTGCCCGGGCGCCAGCTTCGCCGACTGGAACGTGACGTGGACCACGTTGAACGTCACCGGCGCTTTCCAGCTCAGCTCGACCCAGTGCGGAGCAGGCGCCTCCGGGTCCGGGAGCCAAGCGTTGACGGCATGGTCTGTGGCGCGAGCGTACCCGTTGGTCACGTTGCCAGCGGGAGCTGCCTCGCTGGAAGCCGAGATCGCCGCCTGACGCGCCAAGTCGCGCGAGTCGTTCGCCGGCAGCCCGATGAGGTGCGCCCCTTCTTTGAGAAGCTGCTGCTGGAGTTCGGCGAGGTGACGCTGGTACAGACCGCGCGGCGTGGCGCCCTTCTGAAGACACAACCCGGCGGCCGTCCCGGCGGCGTGCCCGATGACCGCACACGTGAGCATCACCCGCGTGTCGGAAAGCGCAATGTGGCTGGCCGAAATGTCGCGCCCGGCCATCAGCAGGTTCTCGACGTTCTTCGAGTAGAGGCAGCGGAACGGGAGGGAGAACTCGTGCCCGCGGTACTGCTCTTCCGCTGAGATCGGCACCGGCGGACCGAAGTAGAAGAACCCCTCCGAGTGGTGGTCATCCATCGACCAGCCCCCGTAGGCCACCCGGTCGGGGAAGAGGGTCTGCTCGACGATGTCGTTGCCGGTGAGCACGTAGTCGCCGAGGAGCCGACGGTTCTCCCGCTTGCCGGCGACATAGCCGACCCAAGCGAGCTTGTGGTTCGTCGCGGCCTGGCGGTCCTCGAGGCAGTGGTTCTTCGTGTGGTCCCACAAACCGTAGACGAGCCGCAGTAACTCATCGCGAATCCCTTCCGCATCGGCATAGGTGTCGCGAGTGCCGCCCAACTCGGTCTGCCACTGGTAACCGAGGTCGATTCCGTGCGGGATCTTTGGGTGCCGGCCCGGCGCGAAGGTGTCGCACTCCGGGAAGGTCATCGCCCACGGCGGCGCCGCAAAGGGCTGCGGCGCGCCCATGTCCTTCGATGTGTACTTCAGCCCGTTGCCCATGGTGTCGGGCGTGGCGACCTCGGGCGCCCAACGTTCGTTGTACAGCGACCGGGGCTCCTTGCCGTGGCGGTACTCCGCGCCGGCTGCCACGCCGACCACCGCGTCGCCGGTGCAGTCGAGGAAGATCCGGCCGGAGAAGCGCAGTCGCTGGCCGGTGTTCACGTCCACACCTCTGACAGCGGCGATCCTCCGTGCCTCGCCCGCAGTCATTTCGACGCCGTTAGCGTGCGTGTTGAGATAGAGCGCGACGTTTGGCTCTCCCTTCACCCAACGCCCGAGCCGCCCTTCGTAGAGCTTCCCTTCGCTGACCTTCTGGTTCCCCTCCGTCCGGTATTCCTCGACCAGCCCCGTCTCGCGCGGGTCCAGTGGGTCGGTGTGCGCCGAAGGCCACACGCCCACCGGCGGCACGAGGATCTCGGTGCTGGCGTTGCCGCCAAGGACGGGACGGTTCTGGACCAGAGCCACCTTGGCGCCATTGCGCGCGGCCGCCGCGGCCGCCGTGCAGCCGGCTAAGCCGCCGCCCACGACAACCACGTCGTAGTCACCTGCGTTCTGCACCTCTCGGCTCACCCCGCCGAACCGCTGGCGCAGTGCGGCGATTGCCGTCACCTCGGCAGGAGGGATCCAGTCCACGTCGGCACTCAGCACAACGACATCGCACCGCCCGTAGTAGCCGGTCAGGTCCTGCAGCCGCACTTCCGTCCTGCCCGACAGCGCGTGGACGCCGCCGTCCTCCCAGTGCCAGCCGGCCTTGCCGCTTTGCCCAAACACGTGCTCGGCCGCACAGCCATTCAGCGCAACGCGGAACCTCCCCGGATGATGCGCCGGCACCCAGTCCTTCGTCCGCGCCCACAGCCGGTACCCACCCGCCTGCGGCACGTCGATGGTTGAAACAGCATCCGCCACCGGCTCACCCAGGCCGAGGGCCAGCAGGTACGGCGACCCCATCTGATCCACAAACTGGGCGTCATTCGACCAGCCGCCACGGTCGTCGAACTGCTCCGCTTCAAGCCAGATCATGGGTCCCATAGGTTTTATAGGTCGTATGAGCCCCGTGAAAGCCACGCGGCGGCGACGCCCTGCCTACACCGGCTCCGGCGTCTTGTACTTCTCCCGCTGCGGCCGCTTCAGCAGCCCGTTTGCTTCCTCGTCGTCGGCAAACTGCTCCCTCACCGGGTCCCACTGCAGCTTCCGGCCCAGCCGGCGGGTGATGTTGGCCAGGTGGCAGACGCTTGCGGAGCGGTGGCCGGTCTCGACATCGGCGACGCACTTCTCCCGCGACTTGATACAGTCGAGCCAGTTCTGCAGGTGGTTGTCGCTCTGGTAGAGGTGGGTGTCCTTGTCGGTGAGCGGTTCCTTGGCGAGTTCAGGCGGGTCGGAGACGCACTTGCCGCGGTCGATGGTCAGCTTGCCGTTCTCGCCAACGAAGACGGCGCCGCCGCTGGGGCCGTTGCCCAGCTCCATCACCACCTCGCCGGGGTACCGCATGAACACCGTGGGCTGGCTGCAGAGCTTGTTGCCCCGGGCGCCGGACTCGGCGGCGGTGTACGTCGGCGGGTCGAAGGCGGGGCCTTCCGTCCACATCTCAACAGGGCCGCCTTCGTCCATGCCCAACGCCCACTGCACTTGGTCGAACCCGTGGCTGCCCCAACCGGTCATCTCGCCGCCGGAGAACAGCCGGAAGGACAGCCAACCGGGATTGGCGCGCGACTTGAAAATGTCGTAGTTGTACGCGACAAGCTCGGCCGGCCCGCACCACTTGTCCCAATCGAGCTCGGCCGGAATTGGCTGCTCGGGAAGAGCGCACTCCCATGGGCTCGGGTAGTTGTGGGCGATAATCCGCTGCAGCTTGCCGAGGCGCCCGTTGCGGATGAGTTCGCACCCGAGCCGGTTCTCCTTCTGGGACCGCTGCTGACTGCCGGTCTGGAAGACTCGCTGGTACTTGCGGACGGCGTCGGCGATCAGGCGACCTTCGTGGATGGTGAGGCTCATCGGCTTCTCGACGTACAAGTCCTTGCCAGCCTGGCACGCGTGCACGCAGATGGTCCCGCGCCATTGCTCGGGCGTGGCGGTCACGATGGCGTCCACATCCTTGCGCTCAAGCAGCTTCCGGTAGTCCTGATACGCCTCCGCCTCCAGCAACTGGCCCTGGGCTTCGGCGCGTTCGCGATGGACGTCTGCCACGGCGACGATCTTTGCGGTCGGCGAGCGCCGGGCCGCGCCGGCAAGCTCGCCTCCCTGTCGACCGATGCCGATGAAGCCCAGGCCGAGGCGGTCATTGGCGCCGGGCTGCCCGGGCGCTGCCCGCACGCCCGACGGGATGACGTACGGCATGGCGATACTCCCGCCTGCTGCCACAACGGCTTGGCGGAGGAAGCGCCTGCGGGTGGGTCGGGCCGTTTGGTGGGAGCTGGTGTCTTGGCTTGGCATTGGTTGGTACCTCGGTTTGGTCTTCGGCAGCAGGTGCGCCTGCGCGCAGCTACTTGGCCGGCGGGCTGGCCAACTGCCCCTTCACATACTGCTCGTAGCGTTCGGCAACGCTGCCGGACTTAACATCGCCGCGGTGCACCAGCACGCCCACGCGCTGGCTCAGGCTCTCGCCCTTCTTCAGCACGAACGGCTTCCCGCTCCTATCGTCGACCCGCCGCGGGCCGAAGCAGCCGTAGTCTCGCGTGAGCCACTTGTGCGGGTGCTCGTTGTCGGGGTGACTGAAGACCGCCACGCCCTCCGCCGCGCCGTCAACGGTGTTCGAGTAGTCCACCCACGCCGCCTCCTTCATGTTCGTCTCCTTCTGGTTGACGCCGCCCTCGGAGTTGGTGATCGTGCCGCCCTTCTCGACCGAGAACTCCGGCGTCATGCGGAGGTACGGCCAGGCGTAGTGCACGGCGTCACTGAGGAACGTCACGTCTCCGTGGCTCGCCCGGACCACGAACGTGAGGTCCAAGACGTACTCTCCATTGCCCAGCGCCCGAGTGGTCATGAGACGGGATTCATCGAGGACGGGGACGCTTCGATCCATGAGCCATTGGAGCTTGGTTTCGATAACGGCGCGCGGTCCGTTGGTCGCCTTCGGGTCGAAGGAGAGGTGCTGAATCCAATCGTTGAACGGCGACTTCGGGTCGTCTTTGGCGAGGCGCGAGTACCAGGCATTGTAGAAGCTGACTTTGCGCTTCCCTTCGAGTTGGACTGTGTCGGCAAACCAGAAGCAGCGATGGTGGGGATACGGTTCCGTGCGTTCGACCGTCAACTGCTTCCCCGTCGGGCTGAAGAGGACGTAGTAGGGCAGGTCGATCTCGGGCCCGTAACGGTAGGCGAACGCGACGTTGCCGTCGACCAGGACCTCCACCCGGCCGGCAGCCTCGCCCTGTCGCAGCGCAACCTGCGAAGCCGGGGCCGCTGCCGCGACCGACGGGGGCAAGTGGGCGAGGAGGAGCAGCGGGAAACACAGCGCAAAGCACTGGGCACGGCTCAAGGTGGTTCTCCTTCTTCGTGGTCCCTCGGCTTGGCGCCTCGGGCTACATTTCACCTTTCTCCGCGGGCAACGCCAATCCTGCCGCGAGGAAAACCATCGTGGCGGGTCGCAATGAAACGGGCGGACGCCGGCGAACTCCAGAGCGACATGTACGAAAGGACTTCCGCCATGTGCCGACTCTGTGCTCAGCTCCTCGCCCCGCTGGTCGTCGCTCCCACGCTCGGTCTCGCGCAACCAGGTGGGCCCGTCATCGCCCGCGACGGCGCCTCCGACTACACCCTCGTCCGCCCCGGCGACAGCTCCCCATCCCAAGTCTACGCCGCCGAAGAACTCCAGAGGTACGTCAAGGAGATGACCGGCGCCGAGTTGCCGATGGTGACGGACGACCAGCCCCTGCCTGCGAAGGCGATCCTGCTTGGTGTCACCCGGCATACGACGGCGGTGCTCGGGGAGCAGCCGGACATGAGCAAGCTCGGCGACGACGGCTTCCGCCTCGTCACGCGGCCGCCGCATGTGTGCGTCATTGGCAGCCCTGTTCGCGGGACGCTGTACGGTGTCCATGGGTTGCTGGAGACGCACGGCGGGTGCCGCTGGTATGCGAAGCACCACAGCGTTATCCCCAAGCTCGATTCCTGGACGCTGCCACAGCTCGACGACACGCAAGTGCCCGCGTTCGCCATGCGGGAGCCGTTTTGGTGGGGAATGTTCGACGGCGACTTCGCGGCGCGGTGCCGGTCGAACGGCAATCGACCCGACCTGAAGGAGAAGCACGGCGGAAAGATCCGCTTCGGCGGCGGGTTGTTTGTCCACACCTTCTACCCGCTGATGCCGCCCGGCGAGTTCTTCGCGGAGCATCCTGAGTTCTACAGCGAACTCAACGGCAAGCGAACCGCGGAGCGGGCGCAGCTCTGCCTGACCAACCCCGACGTGGTGCGGATCATGACAGAGCGGGTCCTGGAGCGCATCCGCAAGGACCCGGAAGCGAAGCTGTTCAGTGTCAGCCAGAACGACTGGGGTGGCTATTGCACGTGCTCGAAGTGCCGGGCGATCGACGAACGAGAGGGCTCGCTCTCGGGCACACTCATCAACTTCGTCAACCAAGTCGCCGAGGCGGTCGAGAAGGAGTTCCCCGACGTCTGGATCGAGACGCTCGCCTACCAGTACACCCGCCATCCACCGAAGACACTGAAGCCTCGCCGCAACGTGGTGCCACGGCTGTGCACCATCGAGTGCGACTTCTCCAAGCCGTTGGACGTGAGCAGCTACGAGCAGAACCGCAAGTTTGTCGAAGACATCAAGGGCTGGTCCGCAATCACCGACAAGCTCTATGTCTGGGACTACACGACGAACTTTGGCCATTACCTCGGCCCGCACCCCAACTTCGGCGCGCTCCGAGGCAACGCCAAGTTCTTCCGCGACAACCACGTGGTCGGGTTGTTCGAGCAGGGCGCGTATCAGGCGCCGCACGCCGAGTTCGCCGAACTGCGGGCATGGGTCCTGGCGAAGTTGCTGTGGAACCCGGACCAGGAAGTCGAGCCGCTCTATGCCGACTTCTTCAACGGCTACTACGGCCCGGCAGCGAAGCCCATCCGCGCGTACTTCGATGAGCTGCAAGCGCTGGTGATGCCGGCCGACAACGTCCTGCGCATTTGGCTCCCCCCGACTTCGCCGTACTACACCGACGAGTTCTTCGACCGCGCCGCCAAGTTGTGGGCGGAAGCGGAAGAGCTGGTCAAAGGCGACCCGGCCCTGAGCTACAACGTCCGGATGAGCGCGATGCCGGTGCTGTACGCCCGGCTTGAGCGCTGGCCGAAGATGGCAGTGCGACAGGAGTGGCGCGACGGCATGCTGAAGCCGGTCGGCGTTGCTCCCGAGTACGCGGCGCTGGCGCAGGAGCTGCTGGCGCGGATTGCTGAGGGCAAAGTCACGCACCTCTGCGAAAGCAGTGAGAGGCACGCGGCATACCTGTCAATGCTCCACAGTCGCACCGACGGACTCAAGCCGGTCACAATCAGCGGCGGCGGCCTGACCGCAGGGCTGATCGCCGAGAGCGGGGGCCGGGTGGTGACCCTCGCGGCCACCGACGGGACCAACCTCCTGTGCCCTGAAGCTGGCGGTATTGACTTCGCGGACGCCGCCGCCGGGGTTGCCGGGATCGAGACGGACCCCTACAGCGTAAAGGCGGAAGGAGCCACTGCCACGCTCCGGCGAGAAGTCCGGGGCCGGTACCGCATCGCCCGGACCGTGGACGCGACGGACGCAGGGCTGACAGTTACCACGACGCTGACCAGCACGCGCACGGAGCCACAGACGGTCTACCCCGTGGTGCGCGCGGCGCTCGCTTTGGGCAAGGCGGCCGGCGTGCTCCAGGGCGGCACCGATGAGTGGGTTCCGCTGCCAGTGGCGGAAGACCAGACGTTCGCCCCGTTCTCACTCGCCAAGCCGCAGCTCAGGTCGCGCTCCTTGCTGGTGGCTCAAGCCGGCACGGACCGCGCCGTCCGCCTCACGCTGCCCGAAGGCGACCTCCAACGGGTCTGGTTCCTCACCGATGCCGAACGGGAGTTCACCCGCGCATTTGCCCTCTTGGCGCCACAGGAGCTGCCAGCGCAAGGGAGCCTCTCGTTTTCGCTCGGAGTCGCGACTGCGGGGCGCCTCTCAAGTCTCCCGGCAATAGAGGCGATCGAGACGCACCGTTTCGACCGCCTCGTCGTCGAGGACTGCATGATCGGCCTCGGGCGACCTGGCGAGTGGGGGGAGATCGTTGCTGATCCCGAAGCGGACGACGGCTTCGCGATGAAGCTGTTCAACACCCACTATGAGTGGTGCGCGAACTGGCGGTTCGACCTCACCCAGTTCGCCCCCGGCGCGCAGTACAAGGTGCGCATGCGAATTCGCGTCGACAAGACCGACCGCGACGGCAACGCCTTCTGGGCAGGGGTGTATGACACGGTGAAGAAGAAGGGCTTCGGCCAGCTCCAGCCCCAGACCTCCCAGGTGAAGGACGGCTACCAGTGGTACGACGTGGCTACCTGGACGCCCGAAGCCGGCCAGTACCTCTGGGTCGGCCCCGGCGTGTTCAGCAAAGACGGCGGGCAATCGGCCATCAACGCGCTGTATGTGGACAAGTTCGAACTGACGCGCGTCGAGTGAGCGCACATCCTGGCGATACCGCACGACGGCAGTCACTCCCGCAAACCGCAGAGCAGGTGACACCCCATGAGGTTCGGCGCCGTAACCCACGCGGTGGGACACCACCTATCGTTCGAGGCAACGCTGGCCGCGATCAAGCAGCTCGGGTTCGACTCGATCCTGCTGCTGGCGAATCGGAGCGCGGATACGGTCAGCGCCGCGGGCACGTGCAAGGACGCGTTCCCCAACGTGCTTGACTCAGACCCGGCGCACGTGCTGAAGGCCGTGGGCGACGCCGGGCTGGAGATCGGCGCGCTGCACTACGCGGGCGCCCTCGACCTCGGCAGCGACGCGGGTGTCGAAGCCTTTCTCGCCGGGTTGAGCGAGTATGCCGAGTGTGCGCTCGCGATGGGCTGCAAGCACCTGACGCATCCCTGCCCCTCGTGCGGCCGCTCCCGAGTGCCGACCGAAGAGAAGACCACCGAGATCAGCCGCCTGGCCGCGTGCATGAACGCCGTCGCGGAGAGGTTCGCCGACCGAGGCTTGCGGGTTGCGGTGGACATCCACCACAAAGGGTGGGTGGAGGGCGTGGACGACTGTCGCCTGCTGCTCGACTCGATGCCCTGCCCGAACGCCGGCGTGCTGCTCAACATCGGCCACCTCACCACTGCGGAGGCATACGGCTGGCTGCTCGTCGACGAGTATCCGGACCGCCTCCCAGTCATCGGCTGGAAGGACCACAGCCTCGCGAAGAACCGCCCTCAGCCGATGTGGTCGCTCGAGCTGGGCACCGCGCACAGCCCGTTCGCCCTGTACGTAGAGGCGTTCGAGCGCCACCCCGGAGAACGGGTGCACCTGATCAACTGCGAGCACGCGCCGGAGGCGGAGCGCGCCGACGCGCTCCGTCGCAGTCGGGAGTACCTATCGCAGCTCTGGGGGGCGGTGGCGTAGAGGCGTGGTGGAGTGGTGGAGTCGTGAGGCAAACAGGCACCACTCCACCACTCCATTGCTCCAAGCGGCGGGCACCCGACACGTGACACAGGGCACCTGACACGCAACCCGCCCCACCCTGACACCCACCCTCGGAGGAACACGCCATGTACAACGTCGCCATTCTCGGCTACCGGGCGCAGGGGAGCCAGCATCACGCGCCGGCATTCGCCCGACTCCCCGACTGCCGAATCGTCGCCGTGTGCGACGTCGTGGAGGAACGGGCGCGGGAGGGCGCCGAACGCTACGGCGTACCGGCCTACGTCGAGGCGGACGAGATGCTGGACCGGGAGGAGATCGACATTGTCGATATCCCCGTGGGCGAGCGGTTCCGGTATGAGTTGGTTTTCAAGGCGCTGCGGCGAGGCAAGCACGTGTTCACCGAGAAGCCGCTGGTCGCCGGCGACGGGCAGTTCAAGATCCAGCCGGCCGACGTGCCCGTCGCCCGCGAGCTGATCGACGAGTGGCAGAGACACGATACTCAGTTCGGCATTTGCTTCGGGCTTCACGTCTCGCCCAATGTGCAACGGGTGAAGGCAGTCATTGCCGGAGGTGAGCTGGGCGAGGTGCGGCACATTCAGGCGCGAACGCACCCCGGCCCCTGGAACCATGTACTGGACCTGGTCCGGTTCCTCGGCGGCGAAATCGACGAAGTGTCCGCCTTTGCGGACAACGACGAGCTAACGAACAAGGCCGCATGCCTGCGGTTCGAGAACGGCGCCGTGGGGACCGTGTCTTTCTGCGGCGACGTGAGCTTGCAGTTTCAGGTCAAGTGGATCGGCACCCTCGGCGAGGCCACAATCGACAACATCGCCGGCACCGCCACCTGGCACCGACACGACTCCCTCGACGTGACCCACTGGCAGGAGACCTCCCACGTGAAGCCAGCGACGTACTACCGGCTCTTCGAGGACCTGATCGCCGACTTCGTCGCCTCGATCCGGGAACAGCGGCCGTTCGTAGCCGATGGCTGGGCCGGGTTGCGCCACATCGAGATCGATGCGGCGATCACCAACTCAATCAGGACGAGGCGACCGGTAAAGGTGGAGCGGTACCAACTAGACAGGGGACGGCGGCCGCTCCTGTAGCGAACTTGTGGCCGCGCGCTGCCTGAGCAGCCAGCGGGGCACACGCTCCGTCACCGTCGCGGCTCGGATTGACGCTGCATTTCCGAAGGAGGAGGAGACTCGAGATGGGGGGCACACTCCCGCGACGACCACCCCTGAGGCGCCGCCGGCCGGTGCTGGTGCTGGCCTGCTGTGCGGTTCTGGGGGGGGCTGTGTGTTCCCCTCCCGGCTGATGACTGGCCCGGCTGGCGGGGGCTTGAACGCCAAGGGGTCAGCGAGGGCGCCGTCGGCCCGGTCCATTGGTCGGCCAAGGAGAACGTCGTCTGGAAGACGAAGATTCCCGGCGAGGGCCACTCCTCGCCAATCGTCTTCGGCGACTCGATCTTCGTCACTACGGCGTGCGACCTCGGCCGATACGGCGAGTTGGCGATTGGGCTCCGGTGGGCACTGCTGCTACTGACGCGGATCGTGGCACTTCGGGCGATTGGGCTACTGGTGGGCGAGTGCGCAGCTCCCGGCAATGTCGGGTTGCGGTGGCTGCTGGGGCCGGCGCGGTTGGGCGTCGCGGCCGGCGTTCTCCTGGCGACGGTCTTGTTCGCCGAGGAGTACCTGGACTTCGGTCGAGGCACCGAGCGTGCCTGGCTTGTTGCCACGCTCTTCGGGTGTGTCGGTCTGCGCTTGTGGGCGGTTGGCTTCCGCGACCCGGTGCTGGGGCAGCGGGCCGTTGGCGCCTCGCTACTTCTCCTCGGCGTCGCCGTTGCTGCTTCCGTCCCCGATAGGGCCTCGATGTTCGCGGAGGGTCCGTTCGGGGCCAGAGCGGTGTTCTGCTACTTGGTCATCGCCCTCCCCGTCTTGTCGGCTGCCCGTCTGCTAACGCTGTCGCGCGCCGGAGAAGGGCGGCGCCGCGGACCGACACAAGACCCGACGGCGCTGCCGGGCTCAGCGCTGGACCGCCTTCTTCGGCGCGCGCCAGTGGTCGGCGCCGCAGTCGTCTTCTTCATCGCGCTTGTGCTTGCCGTGACGCAGAGCCGTCAGTCCACCACGAACCTCACGGTCAAGCCAGTGGGCGTCTCGCTGACGAGTTGGGTCCTCCTTGCCGCGCTCCCACATCAGGTCGAATACATCCCGGCCGATCCCGCCGGCCAGGAAGTTGGCGCCGTCGCCAAAGCACATGAAGGCCGGCACCAGCCCCGCAGTGCCCATCCCGCCGAAGCACGAGTGACCCTCGGCGAGAAAGACGCGGGCGCCTTGCCGCGAAGCCGCCAACGCCGCGGCGACGCCGGCAGGGCCGCCACCGGCGACGAAGATATCGACTTCGTGGCGGACGGGGACTGCGCGGGTGAATGGGAGGGTGTTCATGGGGTGTCGTGGTCTTCCTTCCAAGCCGCGAGCCGCCCTCGCGCTAGTGCTACGGCATCGTGCAGCTTTTTCTCGAGCACATCGCGGGGCGGGAGGTCGGTCAGATACTCCGCAACATGAATGCCGCTTTGGTCCAACCGCAGGAGCTCGATTTGCTCCGTCGACTTCTGCGCGCAGAGGATAAGCCCCAGCGGCGTCTCCTCACCGTCCTCACGTTCGTGCTTGTCGAGCCACCGGAGGTACAGCTCCATCTGCCCCTTGTCCGCCGGCTGGAACTTGCCCAGCTTCAACTCAATGGCCCCGAGCCGCCGCAGGCGCCGGTGGTAGAACAGCAAGTCAAGGTGGAAGTCGTCCTCGCCCACTGTGATCCGCTTCTGCCGCTCGACGAACGTGAAGCCAACACCAAGCTCCAGCAGGAATGACTCCAACTCCCGTAGAATCGCCGCTTCGAGGTCCTTCTCGGCATACGGGTCCTTCAGCCCAAGAAAATCGAGAAAGTACGGGTCGCGGAAGACCATGTCCGGGGTGAGACGGTCCTCCTCGCGCAGCTCCGCTAACTCCTGCTTGGCCAGTTCTGCAGGCTTGCGGGAGAGGGCTGTGCGTTCGTAGAGCATGCCTTGGATCTTCGTCCGGAGTGTCCTGACACTCCAGCGTTCGAGCCTGCACATCTCGGTGTAGAAGTCGCGTTGGAGTGGGTCCCTCAAGGGCATGAGGACCACGATGTGGCTCCAGGTCAATTGTCGTGACAGTGTCCCGACAATTGGTTCGTCCGGGTAGAGCTCCGCGAACTGCACCCTCCTGTGCAGGGGTTTCTCCGAGAACCTGGGACCGAACTGCGGGACCAACTGCGCTGAGCGCATCGGCACAATTCGCTCCCCATACGTTGCCCGAGTCTCCCCCAGAATGTCACGACGAATCCTGTTGCCGATCCGCCAGTAGAGCGCGACCAGTTGACTGCCGATTGAGACGGCAGCCTGCTCGCGTGAGACTGCGATCAGCTCGCGGACATCTTGCAGCAGCTCAGCCGGCAGAATACCGCCGCGGTCGTGCTTGGCGGGCGCTCCCGCCCTTGGCTTCCTTGCCGCCATGCTTCTCACCTCGCCGTCGCCCTTCGTTCGCCAGGCAGGACGCGCTCACCTTCACTGCGGCTGATTGTCCGGGCACGCAGGACGTGCAGCGTCTATGTTCCCCTGCGGAGCGTCCCTCCCACGTCAGACGAGTTCCCACCGCAACCGAATTGTCTCCGCACTGCGTAGACAATCTGCGCGCCAACACTCGCCCAATGCAGCACACCATCGCCGCCAGCGATCCATGGCCCTCGCCAAGAACGTAAGCCCGCAACACAGCCCGCGGGTCCGCACCGGATCACTTCGCCAGAGCCACCCCCTGCAGTGATCCATCGCGCGCCGCGGCCAGAGCCACGGCTCTCTTGCCCGTTCGGGAAGTGGCCGTGAGCATCACGGGCGCCCCGCCAGCCAAGGTGTCGAGGGACTGACCGGTGCCGGATAGCACGCGCGCTGTCCCGTCTTCCGCGCCGCAGAGCACTTCGAGCTTCCCGTCGCCATCCAGGTCGCCAGTGGCGACATCGCGGACGACGGAGCCTACGAGCACGCGCCAGACTTCCTGACCGTGACCGTCGAGGCAGTAGAGGTAGCCGGTCTCGGAGGCAACCAGGATTTCGTCGAGTCCGTCGCCGTTGAGGTCGGCGCAGGTCACCTCGTTGACGCCGAAGCCCTGGTTGTTGAACTCCAGCTCGTTCGCCTGGGCGCCGAGGCAGCGGGCCTTGAGGACGCCGGTGGAGGAGCCGTTGACGATCATCGGCGGCGCGTCGGAGAGCGTGCGGCCCAGCGCCATGCTGACATCGCCCAATTCGGAAGCCGTGCTGCCTTTGATCTTGCCGTCGCCGCTGTAGATTCGGATGCCGCCATACCGGTTGGCCGAGAGCACCTCGGGCTTGCCGTCGCCCTCCACATCGGCCACGAGAATTCGGCGCACGCCGTGATACTGCGCGCTGTCGCGCCAGAGCACCTTGCCTTCCGTGGAGTAGGCGATGATCCAGCAGTTGCGGGTGCCGGCCAACACCTCCACCTTGCCGTCCCCGTTGACATCTCCAGCCGCCAACGCGGTGATATGCGGGTAGCGGCCGTGGCCTTGGCCGGAGATCAGCTCGGCGTCGCAGACCCACGAACGGATCTCCTTCCCCTGCGCATCCAGGATTCGGACTTGCCGGTCGTTGCTGCCCAGCAGCACCTCCGGCGCGCCATCGCCGTTCACGTCGGCAACTGCGCAGGAGCGCACGCGGTCTTGCGCAGCAAACTTCCACAGCAGCTTGCCCTCGGCAGTAAGGACGAACAGCGTGTTGCCGGCGCCGTAGAGCACCTCGTCGTTACCATCGGCGTTCAGGTCGGCAGCTTCGAGGAACTCCGGACCTTCCCGGTAGACCGGCACGTCGGGCGCGAACGTCCAGGCGGCCCGGCCGGCACCCGCCGGTGGCTGGGCGGTTGCCGGTTCCGCCCCAACCGGCACGGAAGGCGCCGCTGGGACAAGCTGGGATACGGGCGGGCCGCTCCAGTCCAGCTCTCGGGTCACCGGCTTCGCCGACTGGAGTAGCACCTTGCCGGCCAACTCCACCCGCGTGGCGTCCATGACGGCGAGCTTCCCCTTGCCCAGCGCGAAAGCGCGGGCAGCAACGCTGAGGGCGCCACACGACTGCGGCCTGGCCGGGTCCCCGATGCCGAACAGGAATTCGTCGGCACCGACACGCGCGGTCAACGCCGTGTCGCTGAGGCGCCGAACGGCCGGCGCGACGACGGCCTTGTCGCGCTCGGCCATTACGCTGGCGAGCACGTTCTGGTAGGTGTAGCCCTGGCCCTGATCGAGATGCGTGTTGGCGATCTGCCGCAGCCGTTTGACGGCCTCTTCGTTGGCGTTGACCCACGGTGAAAGCTGCAGAGCCGGACTCCCGGTGTTGGTCACGTAGAAGTGGTGGTCCGGTGTGCGCAGCCGCTCACCGCCGGGCGCAATGACGTCCAGCGCCCGCTTGTCGAACAGCACCTTGCCCGCGGCGTCTGCTACCTGGATGGCGTCGAGCACCAGACCGGGTCCCTCGCGGAGCGTGATGGCAAACCGATGCTGCCCCTCCGGCAGGTCGAGCTTGGGGGAGGGTTCGGTCAGGTCCCAGGTTCCCATGGCCTCGCCGAAGGCGTCTTTCGGGAAATGGAAGCCGACGGGTTCCTTCCGGTCGTCCACGCGCACCCAAAGGGAGTCGTTGCCGCCATTGGTGCCGTACCCGCGCAGCTTCATGTCGAACTTGCCGCGGGGCAGGTCCAGCGCGAACTCGACGACCGCGCTCTGCTGCGTGAACACAACCGCCTCGCCGTTTCTGGCCTCGGCCACCGTCATCGGTGCGAAGCCCGGTGCGGGCAGGCGCTCACTGCCGGGCCGCAGCACGTGGTACGTCTGCCCGTCGTCGAGCTGCTCCCGGTCTTCATCCAGCGTCTTCCAGACACACCAGAGCGTGTAGTCGCCCTGCTCCCTGGCCACCGCCTTATCGAACACCGCCACGGGTCCGCCCTTCACCAGCAGGATCGTGCGATGCCAGTCGATGCCGTTGTAGTCGAACACGGAGGTCCGAGTCAGCAGGCAGCTCGGGAGATTGGCTTGTCCTTCCAGAGCGGCCAGAGTCGGGATGAGCGCTTCCGCCCGGCCGTTGCGCACCACGCTCAGCCCGTTGTGCTCGGTGGTGTTGCGCACCAGGTAGTCGCTGTCTATCAGCAACACCTCGCCGGCGTTGGTGTACTTGAGGATCATGTTCGTGTCGTAGTGCAGGTGGTAGCCGCGACCGAAGCCGTCGAGCACCAGGTACTGCGACTCCGGCGTCAGCCCATTGCGCATCGTCAGCTTGTCGAACGACTTCTCCAGCGGCACGTTGTGCGGCACCGCCGGCGTGCCATAGACGCCGAGGTTGTTGGACCAGCGGTAGTACTCGGGGTGCATCGGCACCACGTGGAGCCCAATCAGATCGTCCGGCGGCACTGGTGTCACGTCCTGCCAGTAGGGGTTGAACCACTTGCCGCCCGCCAGTTGGTTGAGCCGCCACAACAGCCGGCCGTCGCGCGTCAGGTAGAACGGCAGCCCCAAGCCACCCAGTTCATCCGAGGGCGACTTGGCCAACGGATGATCGCCATGGCCGGCCGTGTAGCCCATGGGGTCGCCGGTGGCCATCAGGTAGTCGGCCAGGTCGCTGGGGAAGGTGCCGTCGAGCCAGGCCCGCCGGTTTTCCGCCAGGCACCAAGTCATCATGTGCCGCGGCGTGATGGCAGTGTAGCCGGCTGAGTCCTCGCGCGGCTTCCAGCACTTCTCCTGCCCGGCAAAGCAGGCCTCGATCTTCTGCCGGAACACGTCCATTTGCTCGCGGTCCACCTCGGGGTAGTAGGCGCGGAAGTAGCGCGACGAGAAGTACAGTCCCAGCAGCGGGAAGGTGATGTGGTTCCAGGTGATCGAGGTCGACTTCTCCAGGTCGCGGTACTCGAAGATGTGTTGCGGGTGCGACCGGAGCTGCGTGAGCAGCAAGTTGGTGAAGCGCAGCCGCTCCGCGTCAGTGAAGGAGTCCGCTTCCTCGATCGCGTCCCACGACGGCATGATCCACTCCGAGTTGGTTTCGTCCGGCCAGATGAGGTGGTGCTTTGGGTCCCTCTCGTAGACCTCGCACATGCCCTCCAAGATGAGCTTCGCCTCCTCGAGCAAGATCGGGTTGGGCGCCTTCAGGTACGACTGCGCGGCCCGGTTGAAGTAGTAGAACCCGATGGTCGGCTTGAGGGCCTTGCGCTGTGCCTCCTGCTGCTCCGGTGCTGGCGGAGCGTAGGCACTGCAGAAGAGCGTCCACGGCAACACCACGTCGGTCGTTCCGCTGAGGCGACTCGCCACGGCCTCAGCACCCGCCTGCAAGCCGGCGTCCTCGGAGGCCTCCACCACAAAGGCGTTCTTCCCCGCCGCGTATGGGTAGGGGTTGCAGACACTCCGTAGCGTGAACTTCCCGCTTCCCGGATAGATCTTGTCGGCGAACGAGTACCGGTTCCAGTAGAGCCGCTCGATCACCGCGTTGTCCAGCAGGTTGCCGAGCGCGACCACATTGGTTGCCCTGAGATCGGCCTTGGCCGGAGCTGTCGTCACCTCCGGCGCAACGCCCGAGCGCGCCTTCACCCCCTCGGCAACGGTTTGCCCCGCCCGTCTCCCGGCGGCCGTATCCGGCACCAGGATCACCGCTTGCGCCTTGCCGCCGGTGACCAGCGGCGTCTCGCGGCAAAGCGGCCTGAGTTGGGCGAGGGGATCGGGGAAGGCAAGGGCGTCAGTGGCCCCGCCGAATAGGGCGCACGCAGTCACCGCGCACGCAACAACCAGGGCACCGGTAAGCCGGTCAGCGGGAAGCAACAGCGAGCAGGTTATCATACGCAATCAGTAACTACTCAGGTAACTACTCACCTTATCCGCCTTGCCGCTAGCGCGGCGATGGGGGCGGGGCGAGTTTCGCGAGAAG
>Ga0210020_1001381_pt1 | contig 21137 bp, 24 predicted proteins | sample CryGeymeta201514_FD_183980 | JGI IMG/M metagenome (GOLD analysis project Ga0210020, IMG submission 183980) | Groundwater microbial communities from Crystal Geyser aquifers in Utah, USA - Crystal Geyser metaG 2015-14 (SPAdes) (version 2) | ecosystem: Environmental > Aquatic > Deep subsurface >... | reverse complement strand
TGATTAGTAGCAAGCAGAAAGAAAATTCAAATTTGGTGTGGTGAAGCCATATCACCCGTGGGGTGTGAGAAAGCTCAAGTATACTCATCTTACTAGAATTTGCAATAAATTTTAGGTATTCGTATATTCCCAATTTGGCGGAGACAAATTTCCCCCAATTACCTTTTTGAATTGCAAATCATGGTAATTTAGGAATATAATCAAACCATGTCTAAAAAAATAACAAACCCAATGATCCCCTTTGAAAATATGTGGGTCGCTTTGACTCCAGATAGTCGGGGGGTGATCGCTTCGGGGAGGACAATTAAGGAATTGGAGAAAAAGGTGGATAAAATTGGGAATCACGAAGCCGTTTTTACTAAGGTTCTTCCTTTTGGTCAATTTTATTCACCTCAATGTGAATGAAATTTGTTTTTGATTATCTACCCAATCCACACATAGATCCTGAAACAGGCAAAATAAATGGTCAAATTTACTATCCTGTTATCCCTATAAAAATTGGTTATGGACACCAAATTTTTGGATATTTAATTAATTCTCTTGTCGATTCTGGGTCTGATAGAAATTTATTCCCTTCCGAGATAGGAGAACGTATTGGAATTAAGATAAAAAAGGGAATTCCTCAGGAAATCGGTGGGATTGGGGCAATAAAAATTATTGCCTTCACCCATAAGGTTAAAATTTACTTGAAAGATTTTAGTATAGATACTTTTGTTGATTTTTCTTATGAACAAAATGTCCCTCCTTTAGGGAGAACTGGTTTTTTTAATTATTTTGAGAAGGTAATATTTAAAGAGAGGAAGAGAGTCATTGAGATAGAGAAAAAACAAGATTAATTTAGGTAAGGAATTGACTTTGGATCAAGGTTTAGATAAGGGGCACAGAAACGGTCGACTTCGAGATTGTCAAAACCGGCAAAAAGTTTTTTGATAGGCGGACGGCAAGGTGAGCCGTGGATTTCGTTGCCTAGCTGTCCAATGGAAGCATCGACTAAAACAAAATCCGAGGGTCGGTAAAGATTAAGGTCGTAGACCGATTCCTGAACTCCATATTTGTAATGTAATTCACTTTTATTCCACCAGCGGGGGAGAAAATGTTTAATTAATCCCTGATTCAGATAAATACCAAACAAATTCTTGGTGGCACAAGTTAAAATTCCTTCGTCATGTTGTTTTAAAACTGGCAGGTTAATGAAAAATCCGTCAAAGATGATTTTTGGCAGCTTAACTTTTTTTAGGGCCTTTACCTTTGGATTTTTCAGTTCTATTCTTTCTTCGCGATTTAAATCAACCAGTTTGATTTTGTAGTTCTTTGCCAGTCTTTCATAACCTAAATCTTTAAAAGCGATTAAGGTGTCGCAACCACCCGAACCTTCAGCAACAGTAATTTCTGCCTTTGAAAATTTCCGGCAAAATTTAATGACCTCTTCAACTAGCAATGCCGGGGTAGTGCAGGGAGGTGGTAAATTGGTGGTTAGGTTGGGTTTTAAAATAATTTTTTTCGGTTTTTGCAGAAGTTTGTGTAGCCCTGCTTTTTCAAGAATTTCTGGAACTGATTTTGAAAAAGAGATAAAATCAACCGAGAACACTTTATTTCGACAGAAACAAACTTGTTTATCCATAAGTACATTTTAAAGAAAAAAGATGAAAAATCAAAATTTGTTAGATCAATTTTTCTTAAAGGATGAGGAAATAATTAAGCTTCTTGTGGAAACTGCTTCTTTTAAGAAAAGCGATGCCGTGCTCGAGATTGGTGCGGGCAGTGGTGTGATTACTCGAGAATTGGTTAAGAAATCCAGTAAAGTCATTGCCGTTGAAATCGATAAAACTTTTGCCAAAGATTTAAAACAAATACCAGGGAATATCCAATTGATTTTCGCCGACGCCTTGGGTGTTCTGAAAAACAAAAAAACCGATCGTTTGAAGTTCAATAAGATTGTCGGCAGCCTTCCTTCCTCGATAATTGAGCCCTTAGTAAACATTTTAGTGAAAACAGATTTTGAGACGGCGGTTTTTTTGGTCCCATTAAAATTTTCCTACAAACTTATTAAACAACCGATTTTTGTTGATTATTTTGATACGGTGATAGTGATGAAGGTTCCCCGAAAATCTTTTTATCCTACACCAAAGGCAAACTGGGCATTGGTTAAGATGATAAAGAAACCGGATCCTCTGAAAACAGGAGAACGCGCGCGATTTTTAAGGCAGTATATTTATAGCCATCCGAAGGCCAAGACAGAAAACGCTCTTACAGAAGGATTGGTTAGATTTTATCGGGCGCAAGGAAAATCATTGACTAAAAAACAAGCCAAAACTCTCGTTGTCACCCAAAACCCCCTTTAGCAAAAAGGCCTTAGGGGGTTTAGAAATCTTTTAAATTCTTTAATTTACCCACCGATTTTAAACATTTTAGTGCCGCAATCAGGACAAGTACCTTTCATCGCTGGTTTACCGTTTTTCATTGTTACTCTTTCCGGGTTTGATACTTCTTTTTTGGCGCGGCATTTTACACAATACATTGTTGCCATAGTTTCTTTTCACCTCCCTTCTAAATTAAATTCTGAAGGGCAGAATTAAATGTTTCTCGAGTACCAAAAACAAAGCTAGCTCGAGGCTGATAGCCAGTATGGATAAGAGAAGTGTTTTTGTCAAGTCCTTCTTGATTAAATGAACTGGATAGATATATAAAGATTCATTTTGAATACCAGAAGACGGGGGATACAGGGTCGTGGTTTGGACACGGGAAGGTGTTTGGTTGGAACCGATTTCCTGAACAGGAAAAGAGGATAAATTAGACTTTCTCCGTTGGTCAGCAATGATTTTTTGTCTTTTAGTTTTCTTCCCCACTGCAGATACGATAGCACAAACATCTGTTGACATCAAGCTAACTTATTCCTTAAAATGGGAACGAGATGTTGTTCAATTTTTCTGAAATGCCATCCTTGATTGTGACCTTGATTGTCTTTGTTTGGTTGGGCGCGGCTACTTTCTTGCTGACGAAAGTTCTGAAAACATTTAGTCGGTTGACTAAAGGGGTAGACAATAAAGATTTAAAGCAAATTCTCGAAGAGCTCTTAAATGAGATTAAAAAAGAGAAAGAAATCAGCGCTAATTTAGAAAAAAAGTTAGAAAGTTTGCGTCTAGATGGTCTCAACCACATTCAAAAAGTTGGTTTTATTCGCTATAATCCCTTCTCGGAGACAGGGGGTAACCAAAGCTTTGCCTTGGCAATTTTAGACGGTAGAGACAGTGGTTTTGTGATTACTAGTCTTCATAGTCGGGAAGCGACTCGTGTTTTTGCCAAACCAGTGAAAGAAGGGAAAGAGGCGGGTTTCGAATTTTCCAAAGAAGAAATCCAGGCAATAGTAGAAGCAAAGAAGAGAAGTCCTTCTAAAAACTGACTAGTACTGTAACAAGTCTATTGTTCGGTAGTTGCTGACTGTACGGTCATAGGGAGTGCGAAGCTAAACAGCTACATAAAAATTACTTGTTACACAGTACTAGCACTAATGAAAAGTTTTATTGTATAATCTCTTTATGATTAAAAAGAGAAATTTTTTCCTTTTACTCTTGGGAGTATATCTATTATCTGCGGGGGTCTCGTATGCAGTTTTCAACTTTACTAAAAAAAGTAAGACAACTTTAGAATCTCCTGCTTCCTCGGGAGCAGGGCAAGCATCTGGTTTCCCGGTCCTGTCTGGACCCAAAGACCAAATTTGTCCTCTTAATGGGGCGAAGTTTACTAAAACAGAAAAGGATCTTTGGGAAAAACGTCGACCTCTGGTGGTGATGATTGAGGACCATAGCGATGCTAGACCCCAATCAGGATTAAGTAAAGCTGATGTTGTCTACGAGGCAGTCGCCGAAGGAGCAATTACTCGTTTTGCTGCAGTCTATTACTGTGCCGATGCTGCCTATGCCATCAAGGATGATTACGATTTGGGACCGGTTAGATCAGCACGGACTTACTTTTTGGATTGGGCCTCTGAATACGGGGACTATCCACTTTATGTTCATGTCGGCGGCGCCGGTCAATGTAATGACCCGACAGTTGACCCACGTGCCAAGGCTCTTTGCCAGATAGAAAAATACGGTTGGAAGGCTAAAGATACCTGGAGCGATTTAGATCAGTGGGCTTTAGGAATCCGGGAGTGCCGTCGGGAAGAAACTCGAGTTGGTCATGAGGTGGCGACCGAACACCAGATGTATTGTAGCAGCAATGCGCTCTGGGCAAAAGCAGAAGCAAGGCGTTTAACTAATGTGAATTACAAAGATCAGACCTGGGATAAGGATTTCCGATCTTGGCAGTTTAAAGAAGATTCTCCTTCTTCTGGCTCAGTATCCCCGGAATTTGATTTTTGGAGAGATTACAAAGACTATCGAGTTAGATGGGATTATGACAAGCAAACCAATTCCTATAAACGGTCAAATGGTGGCCAACCCCATATTGACTTTAATACCAAGGAACAGTTGACTGCCAAAAATATAGTGATACAATTTACCCAAGAAAAAGGTCCTTTGGATGAACATAAGCATTTGCTTTATACAACTGTTGACAGTGGGCGGGCATTGATCTTTCAAGATGGGTTAGTTATTGAGGGAAAATGGAGTAAGAAGTCGAGAACCGATAGAACCTTGTTTTATGATGCCAAAGGCAAAGAAATTAAATTTAATCGCGGCCCAATTTGGATAGAAATTTTACCGACTACCGGTAAGGTTAACTACTGATCCATCGCCAGAGGCGAGGAGCCTGCCCCTAAAAATGCTGGAAGATTTAGTTATTTCGAAAGTTCGGGTTAAGTTGCTGGATATTTTTTTTGCTAACCCGAAAGAAATTTATCATGTCAGGGGGCTGGTTAGAAAAACCGGGGAAGAGATCAATGCGATAAGAAGAGAGCTTTTCCATCTTGAGAGTACCGGCGTACTAAAGAAAGAGCCTCGAGGAAATCGTTTGTATTACTTTCTTAACCCTAATTATTCTTTGTATACTGAACTGTTAGTCATTGTATCCAAAGAGACGGGTTTGGGAGAACAGATTATTAAAAACAAAAATAGAATTGGAAAGATTGCTTTTTGTGTCTTCTCAAGGAAGTTTGTGAAAAGAGAGGAAAGAAGGGAAGAAGAAGTAGATGTTTTGCTGGTAGGTAATATTGTTATGGCAGAACTTTCCGCCTTAATTCGTGCTGAAGAAGGAAAAAGAGGGAAAGAAGTTAATTATACAGTAATGACCAACGAAGAATTTGAGTTTCGCCGGAAAAGAAGAGATCCATTTTTGCTGGGGATTTTAGAATCAGGGAGAGTGATGATAATTGGAGACGAAGAAGAACTTTTCCACTAAACGCATGACTCAGAAGGTAATCAGAACAGGAAATTCTTTAGCGGTAGTTATTCCTTCCGAGTTTGTGAAATCGGTTGGAGTTAGACCTTCTGACCAAGTAAAGGTGGAAATGGAACAAGATAAAGGAAGGATCACTTATCATTTTTCTGGCGCTAAGCAACTCCCTCTTTCTGAAAATTTCCTTAAATTTAAGAGATAAAAGAGTAAAAACAAAATGAGAAGAAAAAAGGCGACTCTCTGGTTGATTATTTTCCTGACTTTTTCTTCAATAATTATTGACTTGCCAAAGAGTTTTGGCACTGACATTTCTTTGGGTTTTCTTAACCTTAAGCGACCGGCTGACCTCAAAAAAGGCCTTGATTTACAAGGGGGAACTCATTTGGTTTTTAGTGCCGATATGCAAGGGATTGAAGCTAAAGACAGGGATAACGCCTTGCAGGCAGCACAAACGAATATCGAGAAGAGGGTTAATTTTTTTGGAGTCAGCGAGGCTGCGGTTCAAACCGCGAAAACAAAAGATGATTACCGTTTAATTGTTGAGCTTCCCGGGGTAAAAGATGTTAATCAGGCAATTGATTTGATTGGGAAGACTGCTCTTCTGGAGTTCCGCGAAGAAAATCCCGATGAAAAAGAGGCTTCCGAAAGTGGGGAATTTTTCCTGAAAACAGATTTGACCGGAAAAGACTTAAAACGCTCTTTTGTTGACTTTGATAGTAATACTGGTTCTCCGGTAGTTGGATTGGAGTTTAATGCCGAAGGGGCGAAAAAATTCGGCGAGATAACTACAAAAAATGTTGGAAAGCTGGTGGCAATTTATCTTGACGGAATGCCAATCTCGGTCCCGAAGGTAGAGGAGCCAATCACAACAGGGAATGCTATTATCAGAGGCTCTTTCGATTTGGCTGAGGCCAGGAAGCTTTCGATTCAACTTAATGCCGGGGCTTTGCCGGTCCCGATTAAGTTAATTGAACAGAGGAATATTGGGGCGACTTTAGGTGAGGAGTCTGTTAGAAAAAGTGTCAGGGCCGGTTTAATCGGACTATCTTTAGTGATAGCTTTTATGTTTGCTTATTATGGAAAGTTGGGATTATTAGCTGATTTGGCCTTAATTAATTATGGACTGATAACTCTCGCCTTATATAAACTGATTCCCGTGACCTTAACCTTGCCGGGGATTGCCGGCTTTTTGCTTTCGGTGGGAATGGCAGTGGACGCCAATATTTTGATTTTTGAAAGAATGAAAGAGGAAAGAAGAGCGGGGAGGCCGTTGCCAATGGCAATGGAACTTGGTTTTGGCCGAGCCTGGGATTCGATTCGGGACGCAAATGTTTGTACCCTTATCACGGCATTTATTTTGTTCAACCCGTTTAATTGGACTTTTTTGAATGTTTCTGGGATGGTAAGAGGATTTGCCTTGACGCTAGCGGTGGGGATAGCCGTCTCGTTGTTTACCGGAATAGTGGTGACAAGAACGTTAATTAGGGTGTTTTACAAAGGATAATAATAGTTCAAAGTTCAAAGTTCAAAGTGCAAAGTTCAAAATTGCAGTCCAAAGTGCAAAGTTGTCAAACTTTTAACTAATATGAGATTCATGCGTTTTAAATGGCTCTATTTTTTGATCTCAGGGATCGTGATCTTGCCGGGTGTTTTTTCGCTGATAAAGTGGGGTCTTCGGCCGTCAATTGATTTTACCGGAGGAACACTTTTAGAGTTGGAATTTACACAAGCGATAGGTGATAAGCAAAAAGTGATAAGTGAAGCGTTAAACGAATTAGAAATTGAATATTCTTCCATTCAACTATCAGGAGAAAAAAGAATATTGATTAAAGCAAAACCAATAACCCGCGAGGATGTTTCTTCAATTATTGGAACAGTGGCGGAAAAGGCGGGAGAAAAGCTATCTGAACTACGTTTCGATACGGTTGGGCCAATATTGGGGAAGGAGCTGATAAAAAAGACAATTATTGCGATTTTACTTGCAGCCGGATTTATCATGCTGTATGTTTGGAAACAATTTAAAGAACCGATGTTTGGTGTTTGTGCAATTGCCGCAATGTTTCATGATAGTTTAGTGTTACTGGGGATTTTTAGTTTACTCGGCCATTTTGCCGGAGTGGAGGTCGATACCCTCTTTGTGACGGCGGTTTTAACAATTCTCTCTTTTTCTGTACATGATACTGTGGTTGTTTATGACCGAATTCGGGAGTCGAGAAAGAAATTTTCCGGAGTACCTTTTGAGAATTTGGTAGACAAGGCAATAACCGAGACCCTTTCTCGATCGATAAACAACTCGATGACTATTATTGTCATGTTAATTGCTCTTTATCTTTTGGGAGGAACCACTATCAAATGGTTCGTCTTTGCCCTTCTTATCGGTACTGTCTCAGGGACATATAGCAGCACTTTTACCGCCGTGCCGTTGCTGGTGGTTTGGAATGAGATAAAAACTAAAAGAAAAAGATAGACTCCGGCTATTTTTTAATTTCTTGAAGCCTACTTAGAAGAATTTCTCTCTCATTTTCAATTTTCTTTTCGACTACTTCTTCAAAGATCTGATTTAGGATTTGACCGACTTGGGGACCGGAGGGAACACCGAGAATCTCCATAACATCATGACCATTGATTTTTAAATCAGTAACAGAGAAAGGTTGGATTTGGACTTCCTCAAGTCTTTTTTTGAATTTTTCCAAACGCCAGGAAGTTTCTTTTGCCCCGCCGCCCAGTCGGTCGCCAACTCGCAGGGCAAGTATGTCTTCTAAATTTTCCTTACCAACATTGCGAATAAATCTTCTTATGGCAGAATCTGTTTGTCGCTCGTCAACTGTAAATTGGTGCCACCTGACTAAAGTAACAAGTTTTTCTTCCTCTTTTTTGGAAAATTTTAATCTTTTGGCAATATTTCGAGCAATTCTTGCGCCAACTACTTCATGGTTATAAAAAGTTCGACTTTCGCCTTCACCCTGGGCGGCAATAGGTTTACCCACATCATGGAGTAAGGTAGCCAGACGGACAAGAGCATCTTTTGACGGACAATTTTTTAATGACATTAAAGAATGTGTCCAAACATCATAGATGTGATGTTTAGCTTGTGAGAGTCCATAACCTTTTATCAGTTCTGGAATTATTAGTTGCAGAAGCCCGGAGGTAAGAAGCAAAGTAATTCCTTCGGACGGAAAATCGCTAGAGAGAATTTTAAAAAGTTCATCTTTGATTCTCTCTTTAGAAATGTGGTTTAGAAGGGAAGCATTGCTTTGAATGGCAGAAAAAGTCCCTGGTTCAATAGTGAAACCAAGTTCAGAGGAAAATCGGATCGCTCTCATCATTCGCAAGGCGTCTTCGGAAAATCTCTCTTTTGGATCGCCAACGGCTCTTATTATTTTATTTTTCAAATCTTCCTGCCCTTCAAACAAATCAACTAACTCAAGTTTACCCTGAGTATAGCGAAGGGCCATAGCATTAATAGTCAGTTCCCGTCTTTCTAAATCTTCGTCTAAACTTTTTCCCCAACTAACCTTGTCCGGATGACGTTTGTCTGTATAACCTTGTTCTGTCCGGTAAGTAGTAATTTCATATTTCTCCTCGCCCGCCGAAGTCCCGCCGAGTGGCGGGACGGAGGCGGGTTCTTCGCCTCTTTCGGTTTTTATGATTGTGCCGACCGTACCGAAGACATTGTCATAAAAACTGTCCGGGATAAGATTTTGGATAATTTCTGGATGAGCATTGGTAGTAAAGTCGCAATCGTGAATTTTTCTGCCCAAAAGAAGATCGCGTACACCGCCGCCGACCAAATAAATCTCATAATCAGAGTTAGTAAACTTTTCAAAAATGTTAAAAACTGGAGCAGGGATTTTTTTCACCAAGGCTTCAGAAAGCGTGTCTCGCATGGTAAAATTATAACACGAAGTATTTCATAACATCATGAAGTGGAAGATTTTCAGCAAAACACTAACCAGCAACAATAAAGAGATTCTTAAAATTCTTTTGGCAAACCGTGGATTGAAGACGAAAAAGGAAGTAGAAGAATTTCTTAACCCCATAGAGCCCGAGGACTTTATTGCCAAGGACTTAGGCATTGATGCAAAAGAAGTTGTAAGGGCAGTCAAGAGAATCAATGAAGCAATCGTAAATAATGAAGGGATTATTGTTTATGGTGATTATGACGCAGACGGGATTTGTGCCACCGCGATTTTATGGGAAACTTTGTATAAATTGACAAAAAATGTTTTACCGTATATTCCAGAAAGAATTTCCGAAGGATATGGAATGAATCGCGATTCAATCTCAAATCTTAAAACTTCCGCCTTCGCTAAAGCTTCGGTGGATAAGCAAAACCCACAACTTAAATTGATAATTACCGTTGACCATGGGATAACTGCTGGCGAAAAGATTAAATTTGCCGAAGAGTTGGGAATTGATGTTATTGTTTGCGATCACCACCAGCTTGGAAAAGAAAAACCCAAATGCGCCGCAGTTATTCATACTGATAAAATCTGTGCAGCCGCAATTTCGTGGTTTTTGGCAAGAGAGATTTTTAAAGAATTACCGGATCGTCAATTCAAACCGATACCGTATCGGTTAGAGAATTTAGATCTTGTGGCAATTGCGACCATCGCTGATCTGGAGCCTTTAGTTGGAGTGAATAGAAGTTTTGTTAAATACGGTCTTGAGGCATTAAGAAAAACTAGTCGTTGTGGGCTTTTGGCAATTTTTGAAGAAGCAGGAATCAAAAAAGAGGAAATTGGGACTTATCACGTTGGTTATATTATTGCGCCAAGGTTAAACGCTACCGGCAGAATAGAACATGCCCTAGAATCACTGAGATTGGTTTGTACTGCAAATAAAGAAAAGGCGAGAGAATTAGCGGGGAAATTAGGGCGGATCAATAAAGAAAGACAGCTTTTAACAGAAGAAACAACTCGACATGCCATCGAGAGTTCAAAGTTCAAAGTTCAAAGTTCAAAGTTAATTTTTATCGAGCATGAATCTTATAACCAGGGGATAATCGGCTTGGTGGCAGGAAAATTAGTAGAAGAATTTTACCGACCATCAATAGTAATTTCAAAAGGCGAGGTTTACTCAAAAGCTTCGGCCCGCTCAATAAATGGATTTAATATTATTGAGGCAATTAGAACCCAATCTGATTTACTGGTTGATGCCGGGGGACATCCAATGGCGGCCGGTTTTACCATAGAAACAACGAAACTTGAGATTTTAAAGCAAAGATTAACCGCTTTTGCCGACACTCAGATTCAGCCGGAACTTTTAGAGAAAAATTTAAAGATTGATCTTAAGTTACCGTTTCCCGTAATTACCCTGGAATTGTGGAAAGAGATTCAAAAGATGTCTCCATTTGGCTTGGGTAATCCGGAGCCGGTTTTTATGAGCAAGGCTATTGTGGCAGACTGGCGAACAGTAGGCAGCGAGGGTAAACACCTTAAATTAACCCTGAGAGTACAAAGGGCCGAGAATGAGAGAGAGAATGTTTTTTCTGCAATTGGATTTGGTATGGGGAAATTGGCTTCGAAGCTAAAAGTTGATCAAGAGGTGGAAATAGCCTATAATTTAAGTCTTAACAAATGGAACAACGAGAAACATCTCGAGTTAAAACTAAAAGATCTTCAATAGTTGGACCGGAAGAGCTAATTGCCAAAATTAGGGAATATAATCCTGACGCCAATTTTGGGGTAGTTGAAAAAGCTTTTGAATATAGTCAGATCGCTCATTTGGGGCAAAAACGTGCTTCCGGGGAACCATATTTTATTCATCCTCTGGCAACAGCAATGCTCTTGGCAGACTATAAGATGGATACAATATCGATTGTCGTTGGTTTGCTTCATGATACTGTCGAAGACGGCGGAGTTTCGCTTTCCGAGATCAAAAAAGAATTCGGCGAAGAAGTAATGAGTTTGGTTGATGGAATGACTAAGGTTAGTGCGATCAAACTCCGAGGTTCTTCAGATGAGGAATTTGTGGAGAATTTAAGAAAGATGATTCTGGCAATGGCAAAGGACTTGCGGGTTGTAATTGTTAAGCTGTGTGATCGACTTCACAATATGATGACTTTGCAATATTTGTCAGAAGAAAGACAAAAGAAAATTGCTCGGGAAACTTTAGAGATGTATGCGCCGCTATCAGAAAGATTAGGGATGGGAGAAATGAAAGGAAGACTTGAAGACCTGGCGTTTCCTTTTGTGTATCCCGAAGAGAACAAATGGCTGATCGAGTATTCAAGACCGTACTATAAGAAAGCAGAAGAGTTTTTGGAAAAAGCGACAAAGACGATTTACAGGGCTTTGGCAGAGGAAGAAATTAAGGCAAAAATCTCATGTCGGCCAAAGCATCTGTATAGTCTTTGGTGTAAACTTCAGCGGCCGGAGATAGAAGGTGATATTGATAAAGTTTATGACTTGGTGGCGATGAGGATTTTAGTCGGAACAATTAAGGACTGTTATGCCGCTTTGGGGACTGTCCACTCGATTTGGAAACCCGTACCGGCAATCGGGATTAGGGATTACATTGCCCAACCTAAACCAAACGGCTATCGCTCTATTCATACAAATGTCTTTTCTCTTCGCGAGAGAATTTTGGAAATTCAGATTAGAACTTTTGGGATGCATGAAGAGGCAGAGAACGGAGTTGCTGCCCACTGGTTCTATTCAAGTGTCAAAAGCAAAGGGGTCTCCGATAAGAAGCTGGAAAATGGTAATTTATTTGCACCTAGCGAAAAACTTTCTTGGGTAAAGCAATTGGTCAATTGGCAAAAGCAGTTAGTTGGTTCACAAGAATTTGTCGATGCCTTGAAGTTTGACGGTTTGGCCCATCGAATCTTTATCTTTTCTCCAAATGGAGACGTTTACGATTTACCACAGAATGCTACTCCGGTTGATTTTGCCTATGCCGTCCATACCGATCTTGGCAATGAGACCGTTGGGGCAAAAGTTAACGGGAAAATGGTGGCGTTGGATCATAAACTAAAGAGTGGAGACATGGTCGAAATTATTAAAAAAGAGGGGACCAAACCTACCGAGGGATGGTTAGATTTTGTCGTTACCAATATGGCCAAAAGAAAAATCGCCGGCTACTTTCGTGAGAAAAATACTTGAGTGTGAGATAATAACCCTATGCAAAGAACCTTGGTTTCTGAAACTCCCGAGAATGTAGGCAAAGAAGTACTTCTAAAAGGCTGGGTAAATACCCGACGTGATCACGGCAAGATTATTTTCGTTGATTTACGCGATAGAACTGGTTTGGTGCAAGTAGTTTTTGCAAAAATCCCTCTGGCAAAGGAATTGCGATCAGAGTGGGTAGTGGAAATTCAAGGAATAGTCAAAGAAAGACCCAAGGATTTGGTTAATCCCAAGCTGGCTACCGGGAAAATTGAAATTGAGGCAAAGGAATTAATAATTCTCGCCAGAGCCGATGAATTACCTTTTGATACTGGTCTTGACACTCTTAAGGTTAGTTTGCCGACTCTTCTTGATTATCGATCTTTGAGTTTGCGCCATCCAAAAAGTCAGGCAATTTTTCGTGTTCAGGAAACAATTATTACCGCCTTTAGAGAAGCCCTTAAAAAAGAAGGATTTACGGAAATTCAGGTTCCAACAATTGTCCCTTCGGTAACAGAGGGCGGGGCTCAAGTTTTCAAAGTCAAATATTTTGACCGCGATGCTTTTTTGGGCCAATCACCACAGCTTTATAAACAGATAGTAGTGGGAGTTTTTGAACGAGTTTTTACTCTGGCTCACGCTTACCGAGCCGAGCCTTCAGTTACCACTCGCCATTTAACAGAATATCTTGGTTTGGACGCGGAGATGGGTTTTATTGACAGTTTCCAAGAAATTATGGATATGGTGGAAAAAGTAGTAAGAAACATTTTCAACCGTGTGGTTGGGGAAAGGAAACCGGAGTTGGCCTTGTTTTTAGCCACGATTCCTAAACTCTCTCCCAAAATCCCTTGTTTGAAAATGCGAGAAGCTCAAGAAATTATTTTTGAGAGAACTGGCCGAGATAATCGGAAAGAACCGGATTTAGAGCCAGAAGATGAAAGAGAAATTTGTCATTACGCCCGAGAAAAATATGATTCCGATTTAATTTTTATCACCCATTATCCTACACGGAAAAGACCTTTTTATAGTTACCCGGATCCTAAAGATCCAGAATATACTTGTAGTTTTGATCTTTTGGGAAGGGGACTGGAATGGGTTACCGGCGGGCAGAGAATTAATGATTACGATACCCTGATCGATCATATAAAGAAATGGGGTAATAAACCTGAAGATTTTGAAATTTATTTGCAAGCCTTCAAATATGGTATGCCACCCGAAGGAGGTTTTTGTTTGGGAGCAGAAAGAATTACAATGCAGATTCTTGGATTAGAAAATATAAGAGAAGCCAGCCTATTTCCAAGGGATATGGAAAGAATTGATATAAGGCTTCCTAAAAAAGAAAAAGAAATTTCTCCAACATGAGTCTTTCGGCAATAATTTTTCAATCAGCAGAAAAAAAACACTCCGGACTTAAAGTTCTTTCTCCTCTTTTGGTTTTTTCAATACTTCTTTCTTTTTTAGCTTTAGCCATTAAGATAGTTAAAACAAAACCCTTGTTCCCTTCCACCTCAAATCAGGTTTTAAGCTTTGGAGAACTTTTACCTTCTCCAAAGCCCTATCCGATTAATAAAGAAACTTATTTTTTGCCAGAGCTTACGGCAGAGTCGGTAATTATCGTGGATGTTGACTCGGCAGTAGTTTTATATCAAAAAAATGCTGATTTAAAGCTGTTACCTGCTTCAACAACAAAGATGATGACGGCAACAGTTGTCATAGATAACTATTCGCTGGATAAAGTTTTGACGGTTGGAAATACAAAGGTAGATGGTAATACGATTAAATTAATCCCCGGAGAAAAGATAATAGTAGAAAATCTTCTTTATGGACTTTTGGTAGGATCGGGAAATGATGCGGCTCAAGTTTTGGCAGAAAATTTTCCCGGAGGAATCGAGGCTTTTGTATCGGCGATGAATCAAAAGGCGGCTGACCTTAGGTTAGAAAATACCCATTTTACCAATCCAATGGGGCTTGATGAAGGAAATCATTATTCAACCGCCAGAGATTTGGCGAGGTTGGCAACAAAAGTGGTTGGGGATCCCATTCTTGCCAAGATTGTCTCCACACCGGAGATTACCATCACTGATATTTCTGGGGAAGTAAAGCACTCCTTAAAAAACACCAACGAGTTGGTTGGCAAAATAGAAGGAGTAAAAGGAGTAAAAACTGGTTGGACGCAAAATGCCGGTGAGTGTTTGGTTGCCTGGGTTGAAAAGGAAGGTAAGAAAATTGTAATTGTTGTTTTAGAAAGCAAGAACCGATTCGAAGAAACGCGGTCTTTGATTGACTGGGCGTTTAATAATTTTGAGTGGAAAACTATTGTTCCAACCAGCTATCCGTAACCGCCGGTACATAGGCATAAAAATCCCTGTCCCCTTCAAAAACAATAACCGGTTGCAAGAAATTTTGCTGCTCATTACTATCATAATAAGCAAGGTAGACGTTTCTAATCGTGATATTTCCACCTGAATTATCTCCGAGATTAGCAACAAAACCTTTCCCATTTTTCAATAGGTTCCAAGCAGAAGTAGCGTCTTTCAAAGGATAAGTGGCAAAGTTATCTAAAGAAACCGGGAAATGAATAAACTTAACCTCGATAATGCTTCTTCCTCGATCTTTTGCTGATGACAATTTTACTGCAACATTGGAAGATTTTGGATTTGGAGGCAAGACCTTAATTTCGTCAATATCTTGACGAAAGATGTTAACTTGAGCAAAGTTTGCTTCTGAAAAAAAGAGAGCTTTGACAAGGTTTCCTTCGGAGTATTTAAAATAAAGAACCTCGCCTTTTCCGTTAACCAAGTCTTCTGTTAAAGCGCTAGCACTTTGCAGAAAACTTTTGGCTGAAGAAATAGCCTGGGCCTCTTGGGGAGGATTGCCTTGGGAGAGAATTTGCAAATCATTTTGCCAATCATAGGCAAGGGTAAAATTTTTAGTCAAGACATTTACATCAAGAGTGGTTTTGGGGGTGCTTTCGGTAGTAAAACGAAAGGCAAACTCCTCGGTTTTTTGTGGTTCTTGAGTAAAACCAAGACCTCTTGCCCAGGCTCTTGTCTTGTCCCAAGCCAAAAGATTAGGGTAAGGCTTGGGAATAAAAAATATTTTTGTTCTATCTGCCAGTTTTGGTAAGGTCCCGGAAATATTTTCTAATTTAAAAGTTAGAGTGGGCAAACCGGGTTGTTCGGGAAATTTCAATTTGGGCAGTTTACCAAAGGCAACTGTTGGCGGAGGCGGGGCTGGTGGGTGAGTTTTTTTCCAGTAGGCGCGAACGGAAATAGAAATTGACCGCAGGATTAGCAAAATAACAATTCCAATTGAGCCGTATTTGATGATTCTTCTGGAATAGTAAGCGGTTATGGTGAGACTAGCCATGAGTTTAGTTCAAAATTTAAAATTAAAAGTTCAAAGTTTCAATAGTTTTTGCTTTTTACAACTTTTAACTAAAAACTGTAACTTTGCACTTTGAACTTTGCACTTTGAACTTACTAGTTTGAGTATATGGGTAAATTAGGGTAAAATCAAGGAAGATGAAGCAGGTAAGAACACGTTTTGCTCCCAGTCCAACCGGTTTTTTGCATATCGGAGGATTAAGAACCGCGCTTTATTCTTATGCCTTTGCCAAATCGCAAAGTGGGAAGTTTGTCCTGCGGATTGAAGACACTGATCAGGATCGCCTAGTCCCCGGTGCTACCGAGAAAATTTATGAAACACTGAAAAAATTTGGCATTACCTGGGATGAAGGACCAATTGTTGGGGGTCCATATTCCCCTTATATCCAATCCGAGAGGAAAGAAGCGGGAATTTATAAAAAATATGCGGAAAAATTAGTTGAGGATAATCATGCTTACTTTTGTTTTTGCCAGCCAAAGACAGAAGAAGAGATTGAAGAGAATCATCAGAAAAAGATTGTCGAGCTACGCGATTCCTGCCGAGATTTATCCAAAGAACAGGTTGAAGAAAAACTAAAATCCGGCCAAAAAGCGGGAATTCGGCTAAGAGTTCCAGAAAATGAAAAAGTCTCCTTTTACGATTTCATTATTAAGAAAGAAATCTCCTGGGAAACTAAAGATATTGACGAGGTAATGCTTTTAAAATCCGACGGATTTCCGACCTATCATCTTGCCGTAACTGTTGATGATGCGGAAATGAAAATTTCCCATATTCTTCGCGGTCATGATTGGCTCCCCAGCACGCCGATTCATTTACTTTTATATAAATATTTGGGTTTCCCTTTGCCCGAGACCGGTCATTTAACTGATATTCTTGACCCGGAAGGCGGAAAACTTTCCAAAAGAAAAGGGAGTGTTTCCTGCGAAGAATTCTTAGCCGAGGGTTATTTACCGGAAGCGATTTTGAATTTCATTATGCTTTTAGGCTGGGCGCCAAAAGATAATCGGGAAATTTTTACTCTTCGGCAGTTCGTGGACAGTTTTCAAAAAGGGCAATTACAAACCGCCAATCCGGTTTTTAACCGCAAGAAACTTGACTGGTTTAATGGAGTTTATATTCGGCAACTTTCAGTTGGCGAATTAAGTTCAAAGTTCAAAGTGCAAAGTTCAAAGTTTGCAGAAGCAGAGGAGAAAAAACAAACTGCCGTTACCGAATTGGTACAAGATCGAATAGTGAAAATTTCGGATTTAGATTCTCTGGCTGGATTTCTTTTTGAAAGACCAAAGGTTGAGGTCAGCTTATTTGGCGATCTGCCATATAAGGAACACTTAACAAAGGCAGTAGAAGTTTTGGAAACAATTCAACAATTTAACAATTTAACAATTCAACAATGTCTATCCGACTTAATTGAAAAAAACAATTGGAAAACCGGCGACTTTTTTATGAGCTTTCGAGTTGCTCTCTCCGGCAGTCGTTTTACTCCCCCGATCACCAATTCCGCGGAAATCCTAGGAAAAGAAGAAACCCTGCATCGTTTAAAATTTTTTTTATGATTTTCAACATTAAAAATTATGACTATTAAAGTAGAGTGTAATGTAAATTTCTATGGATAAAATTTATGCCTTTATTGACAGCCAAAATCTTAATTTGGGTACCAGTAAGGATATTTTCAGAGGAAGGAAAAAAATTTATACCGGCTGGAAATTGGACTATAAAAGATTCAGGCGGTATCTTGCCGATAAATTTCGTGTTACCAAAGTATTTTTGTTTATTGGCTATATCAAGCAGAATCAGAAACTGTATAACAAACTGCGTTCGTTTGGGTTTGAACTAGTTTTCAAACCGACCGTCAAAGACAGTCAGGGTAAACCAAAAGGTAATGTTGACGCGGAATTGGTATTGCATGCCGCGGCAATAGAATATACAAAGTATGACAAAGCGGTTATTGTTTCGGGAGACGGGGATTTTTACTGTCTATATGAATATTTAGAGAAAAGGAAGAAACTATTGGGAATTATCATTCCAAATGAAAAATCAGAGTCTTCTTTATTAAAACCATTTCAGAAATATAAAACCTTCATTTTTTTTGAAAAAGATAAATTGGAGTTGAAGCCATAAAAAGTGGGAGGCGTCGCAAATAGACACGTAGTCTATTGTTCGTATTCTCCCTCGTGATTGCTTGTATCGTATCAAATGATGATCCAAATGTCAACAGTATCAAGCCTATTTACTGATACAAGCTGGCTTTTTTAAAGCCCCATTTTCTGCTAAAATTAGCCTTTAATACTTTTCGGAGTTGACTAATGGTATAATTAATTTGTGGGAAGAAATACTCGATTCCCTATATTGGTGCAGTTGCTTCCAAAAAATGATCCCCGACACAAGAGATGGATTAGAAGTTTAAGGAAAAGACCTCCTCCATGGGATAAAGGAAAAAGTAAAGAAACAGATTCAAGAGTAAAAAAGATTTCTGACACTTTTAAGAGAAAAAAAATAGATAATTTTTCAAGATGGAGAGAGGAAATGAAGAAAACCGGAAAGATCAGAGGTTCTTATCCTGATTTTGTTAAATCCAAAGAACTTGCATTTTTAATAGGAATTTCACTGGGAGACGGTAATATTCAGAGTTTTCCGAGGACAGATAGATTGATAGTGTCTCTTAATACAAAATATCCAGCATTAATTAATTATGTTGCATTAGTTATGTCAAAGATTTTTGAAAAAGAGGCAACCGTCAAAAAAGTAAAGAAAAGTAATTGCATAAGGGTATGGGTTTATCAGAAAAGCATAAGTAAAAGATTAGGTATTCCTGCTGGAGACAGAAGAAAATCTATATTAGAAATTCCCGATTGGATTTGGGAATCAAATGATTTTTTAATTTGGTATTTGAAAGGTCTTTTTGAGGCTGAAGGTTCTCTTAGTATTCACTTGCCGTCATGCACATATAATTTTGCTTTTTCAAACAGAAATGAAAAATTGCTTGATAATGTAAAAAGAGGGCTCATTAAACTTGGGTTTCATCCGGAAGTAAGAAACAATGCAATTAGACTTAGGAAGAAAGCTGAGGTAGAATGTTTCAGGAAGTTGATTTGTTTTAGAGAATTTAGTGCGGGATAGTCTAACGGTAGCGACGTCTGCCTCTGGAGCAGAAGATCTTGGTCCGAATCCAAGTCCCGCAGCTCAGGCCCTAGCGGGCGGGGATCATCTAATCCACGTCCGCCTTGCCCGTCCGAAGCCTTAGGCGAAGGAGGGAATCCCTGTCCCCCAGCCAAGACGTGCACTTTTGTAACTGTACCCCCGCTATTTGGGTAAAATCGCATATATTACTTTCCCTGGTAATCTTTTCCTAAAACCTGCTTTTATGATTGCGTCAGGAAAATTAATCCAAGGATCCATCCATGTGTTCCCATTTCTTGCTAAATAATGGCCAGATGGATATCTCTTTGACCTTTTTATAAAAACTATTGTTCCTTGATGGTATATTTTGTTTCTTGTCTTTATATTTATGTATTTCCAGCGATAATGAAGGCCATTATTTTTTAGAAAACCAGTCAATTCCTTACAAAAAAATCCTTTATTTTCTGCTTTATTCGCTCCATCATCGATAGAGTTAATCACATCTTGATAGCGCACTTTTGTAATATATGCCACACATGCGATCCCGCAACCATAGGAATGTTGCTGCTTAATCGGCCTCATAATTCGATTGTAGATTTTATATATTTATTAACAAGAGACAGTTATTATTCGGTTTAAATGGTTCGAGACCACTTTCTTTTGTTTCTAATGCTATAATAACCAACAATGTCCCAGACCGGCCCGCTCAGCCAAGACGGGCAAGTATCATTTCTCACTCTTGAGATTTATTTTTATGAATGAAGCTCAAATATTATCCTCTGTATGCGAATATCTTGAAAGTCATAGATATAAATTAATTAGACTTGATCCTAAAAAGTCACCGTCAGGTATTAAGTCTCCAGACTTTGAAGTACATCTCAAAGGAAAGCCTAATTTTTACTGCGAAGTAAAAAGTCCTCTTTTACGGGCTAATGAAATTACGAAAATGTTTCATTGGTCAACTTCCGTCACCAAGTTAAGAGATCATATTCACAAAGCTGTAGAACAGTTTTCAGATCATGATCCTCAGCATAAATTACCATGGGTTTTAGTTTTTACTTCCGATCACATACAATTAAATTGGTCTAATATGACTCATGCGATTATAGGAAAGGTTTATTACGGTGAAGAGGTCATAGCAGATCTAACTCATTTAAAGAGAGTTAAGGATACCGTCAAGGATGTTGATCAAATAGACATATTTGTTTGGATGCAAATGAACGTGGACACTGAGATACACCAAGTAAGAATTGTTATTAACCCCAAAATGGATTTTGGGAAACAGGTATTAGAAATAGGCAAAAAATTTGAACCCTTACCCACAGATAAATCATTTAAAAGGTAATTGTAGATTTTAGTTATGAGAAACACAGATATTATAAATACTCTCAAATATGTTGAATCCAGGCGACAAGAATTGTTTAACTTAATGTTTGATGCAAAAATGCAGGGTATCTCAATAGAAAATGTAGCTAATTTAGTGGCAGATATTCTCAACAATTTAACAAAATGTTTTGATTATTGTGCAAATGATATTTATGATAAATATATTGCTCCCAGACTTAGACGAAAGAAGATGAAAACTAGGGTTTATTTTCCATTTTATAAAAACCAACTAAGCGATAGGAAAAGTTTATTTAATTTATTACTTAGGTATGAAACAGATGTTCATAATTCTTTATTGGAAATTGCGGAAAAGTCAGAAAATAAAGAGATGATTGCAAATACAACAATACCTTATTCTATTGCCAGAGAAGTTAGGAATTTAGTAAATTCAGATAAGCATGATAAGATAATTGAGGTTGATAATCAAGGTCGACGAGAATTATTAGCAAAAAGCAAAATAGGCAACATTGTGATTTCAGAAGATCAATTGAATCAAAACGGATGGAGAGTGGAAGTTTTTCCTGGTCAAGATAAAAAAACTGTAATTGCCAAATCATATAGATTAGTTGAGAATAACCAAGAAGTTGTTGATTATTGTTCACTCGCTTTGTGGAATACACAACAAATACTAGACGTTATATATAAAAACTTTTTTGGGACTAAAATCATTGTTTCTTGATTATAACGACTAAAAAGTCCTAGACCGGCCCGCTCAGCAACAAAGAGTGAACCGACGCTAAAGTGTGAGTTTGGCTCGTAAAATCAATATTTTTTGTAGGTTCGAACTCTGGAACTTCGGCTTTT
>Ga0210020_1001367_pt1 | contig 21252 bp, 13 predicted proteins | sample CryGeymeta201514_FD_183980 | JGI IMG/M metagenome (GOLD analysis project Ga0210020, IMG submission 183980) | Groundwater microbial communities from Crystal Geyser aquifers in Utah, USA - Crystal Geyser metaG 2015-14 (SPAdes) (version 2) | ecosystem: Environmental > Aquatic > Deep subsurface >... | reverse complement strand
AAAAAGGTTTCCGCACCCAAGATTCTTCAGTCGCTTCGCTCCTTCAGAATGACATCTAATCGCTGTTCACTGTTTGCTAATCGCTCCTTCAGAATGACAACTAATCGCTGTTCACTGTTTGCTAATCGCTCCTTCAGAATGACATCTAATCGCCGTTCACTGTTTGCTATAAAAATGACATCTAATCGCTGTTCACTGTTTGCTATTTGCTCCTTCAGAATGACAGAAAACCGAACGAAGGGTTTCTAGCTAGCACGACTCAACCTTTGTTCCCAGGTACTGGGCCACCACTTTCATGGCGCAGAAATCGCCGCACATGGTGCACCCTTCAACGTCTTTAATCTTGCGCTCGTTGCGGGCTGCCTCGGCTTTTGCCGGGTCTATAGAGAGGCGTATCTGCTCATTCCAGTCGAGGGCTTTTCGTGCTTTTGCCATCGAGAGATCCCATTCGGCCGCGCCTTTTATCCCTTTAACGATGTCTGCGGCGTGGGCTGCGATTCGTGAGGCTATAACGCCATCGTGCACGTCCTGGGCCGTCGGCAGCCCTAAGTGCTCGCGTGGCGTTACGTAGCAGAGGAAATCGGCCCCTGAAACTGCCGCCATGGTGCCGCCTATTGCCGCTGTTATATGATCGTATCCCGGGGCGACGTCTGTCACAAGCGGGCCTAAGACGTAAAACGGCGCACCGTTGCATATCTCTTTTTCAAGGCGCATATTCGCCGCTATCTGGTCGAACGGCATGTGGCCCGGGCCTTCGACCATAACCTGGACATCGGCTTTTCTGGCCCTGTCAACCAGCTCGCCCAGGACGAGAAGTTCCTGGAACTGGGCGCGATCGGATGCATCGGCCAGACAACCCGGCCTTAATCCGTCGCCCAAGCTAAGCGTTACGTCGTACTTGCGGGCGATCTCTAAGAGCCTGTCGTACTGCTCGTAGAGGAGGTTTTCCTTGTCGTTGTGAATCATCCAACCGACCGTAAACGCACCGCCACGGCTTACGATATCGGCCACCCTTCCCTGCTGCTGCAGCGCGTTAAGCGTCTTCCAGGTGATGCCTGCGTGGACCGTCATAAAATCGACGCCCTCTTTCGCCTGGGTCTCGATTACGCGGAACACATCATCGGGCGTCATATCGACTATGCTCCCATAAGAATCTTTTGCCAGGACCGCCGCCTGATAAATCGGAACGGTCCCCAGGGGTAGTACCGACTTTGCCAGTATCTGCGTGCGTATATCAACAAGCGGGCCGCCGGTGCTCAAATCCATCACCGCATCCGCCCCGGCCTTCTCTGCGATTTCAAGTTTATGGAGTTCTTCCTCTACTAACGGATACTCATCGGATGTGCCGATGTTCGCGTTGACTTTGGTTCGCAACCCCTTTCCAACGCCCATCGCCCTCAAGTTATGTCTGTTTACGTTTTTTGGGATTACAATAGTTCCGTCAAGGATGCCCGCGACTATCTCATCCGATGATAGATTCTCTTCGATGGCCACGGCATCGATTTCGGCTACCGATTGGCCTTTTTTTAATCTCTCAATAATCGTTGACATTACAGTTTAACCTAAATCCTTCCAAAATATAGAGCGGTTGTGCTGCGACCGTAGCCACTGCGTTACAGCCGCTCTAGCGGGCACCAGCTTGCGTGCGCGCGTTTTGTATCATATCAGTAATCGTACGGGCGGCGCTAGTCATATCGGGGGCAGAAGCCACTGCAGATATAACGGCTATCCCGTCCGCACCCGCCCGGACAACCTCTTCAATATTATCAATGGTAATGCCGCCGATGGCAACTATGGGGACATCAACCGTTTCTCTAATCTCGACAAGCCCATCTAACCCCATAGGAGGCGCCGCGTCGTTTTTACTCGGGGTTGGAAATATCGGTCCAAGCCCGATATAGTCGGCGCCCTGTTCGGCTGCCTCGACCGCCTCGTCGATACACGTCGCCGAGATTCCGATGATATATATATCCCCAACAATGCGCCTTGCCTCACCAAGAGAAAGGTCGTCCTGGCCGAGGTGCACGCCGTCCGCTTCAACTGCAAGCGCGATGTCGACGCGGTCGTTAATAATCAACAGGGCGCCGGCGTCTCTGGTGAGCCTTCTTAATTCAAAAGCGTCCGCAAAAAGCTTGCGGCTCGATGCGTATTTATCCCTATATTGGATAATCGACGCCCCACCATCTATCGCCGCTTTTGCGATATCGAAATGGCTCTTGCCGGGCGTCTCTATCGTGACCATATATAGACCAAGGTTATTTTTCAGCGCCGATTGTCTGGACAAGTTCAACTTTAGCACCCCTTACAACATCGTCGGGCGTAAGCGCGTATATCGTATCGTAGAGAGATGCATGAAACGTTCCCGGCCGTGGGCCCGATATAAGCGCCGCCTTCTCTCCTGCGATACCGTACGCGACCAGAGCGCCGGTTGCCGCTACAAAACGGTCCGCCTGGACGGCGGCAAATGCGGCGGTTATTGTAGTCGATATGCAACCGGTTCCTGTTACTGTAGCCATCATGGGGTCGCCGTTTGCAACGAGTGCGATGCGCTCACCGTCGGTAATAATGTCCTGTGCGCCCGTTACGCTTATGACGGCGTTTTGCCTGGCGGCGAACTCGCGAGCGACCTCGGCCATCTGCTCGTTCTTTCCAACCGCCTCAACACCCTTTATCTCTCCGCCGGCACCCGCCAGAATTCCGATTTCAGCACTGTTACCCCTGATTATGGCTATCTCAAGCTCACCCATAATGCGGTTACTGGCCTCGGTTCGTAGCTTAGTAGCGCCCGCCCCTACCGGGTCAAAAACAATCGGAACGCCCAGCTCGTTAGCCTTTTTACCAGCGATAATCATAGAATCGATAAGCTCGGGCGTTAGCGTGCCTATATTTAAGACCAGCGCCCCGGCAAAACCCACCATTTCCTCAACTTCTTCTTTAGCGTGCGCCATAACCGGCAGCGCACCTATACAGAGGGTTGCGTTCGCAGTCTCGTTCATCACGACGAAATTGGTGATATGGTGGATAAGCGGTTTTTTATCCCGGATTGCTTGAAGATCGCCGGCGACCCGTTGAATCATTTCTTGCATTGTATTCCTCCTTTTGGTTAGTGCAATGCGACAAAAAAACAAAAGCCATACCAGAAAAGGCACGGCTTTTAAATCTCGCCCAATTCCCTTCGCTGGCATTACCCAGAAACGGTTTTACCGTTTTTCAGGTTCAAACGGTCGTGAAGTTCACCCTTCACCTCTCAGCCGCCACGAAGCGGCTCCCGGTCACTCTATTCTATTATCAGCTTATTATACCAATATGTGATGCAGTGTTAAACTTGGGTTGCCTAGCAAACTATGCATGACCCAAACTATTTTCAACCACCTGCATTGTTTCTATACAGCCATCAGGGGATTGTCCGCGTTAGCAAATAAGCTAGTACCGCGACATCCTACTTTCTATGCATGTCATTCTGAAGGAGCGATTAGCAAACAGTGAACAGCGATTAGATGTCATTCTGAAGGAGCGAAGCGACTGAAGAATCTTGGGTGCGGAAACCTTTTTCTTATGCAGGAGGGTCTAAGCTTAGATAAGCCAAAGTGAGACAGATGGTTTATAGGCGGTTGGTATTTGTTTGATACATGCTTGATAGATATGATACACGCTTCCTGACTTCCGCACCCCTCTTTTTTTCAAACAATAAGTGCTGCATAGATGGCATACTACCTTGAAATTTGGGTGCTGCAAGGTATTATTGTGATATGTTCGTGCGAAAAAACCGCAATAGAAGCGGAACGGTCAGCGTGCAGATCATCTCTAAAGACAGCGGCAGATATCGGATAATAAAAACAATCGGCTGTTCAAGCAATCCCGAAGAAATAGAGCGATTTGCAATAGAGGCAAATAATTATATCCATTATCCCGCTGGCCAGCTCCCACTGTTTTCAACCCTTTCAGAAGTAGACCAAAGCATTAAAAGTTTTGTCGAGAACATGTCTAACCTACAGGTGCGCACCATCGGCCCTGAGTTAATATTTGGAGCGCTATTTAACCGGACCGGTTTTAATAAAGTAGACGATGAACTATTCCGCCATATCACAATCGCCAGGCTTGTGTATCCAACGAGTAAGCTTAAAACGGTTGATTATCTGTATCGCTACCGCGGGATAAAGATAAGCGTAGACTCGATCTATCGGTTTTTAGATAAACTGGCGAGCACTCACAAAGAAATGGTAGAGCAAATAGCGTTTGAGTATACCAAGGGACAGCTAAAGCATATCTCGGTAGTATTTTACGACATGACCACGCTCTACTTTGAAACAGAGGACGAGGATGATTTAAGAAAGATCGGCTTTTCAAAGGATGGTAAGTTTCAAAACCCACAGATTATGCTGGGTCTTCTGGTAGGAGAAAACGGCTACCCTATCGGCTACGACATTTTTGAAGGCAATACCTTCGAGGGACACACCCTTTTGCCTGTGCTTCAAGCCGTCCAAGCAAAGTATGATCTAAATAAGCCAATAGTAATCGCTGATGCCGCCCTGCTTTCCAAGAAGAACCTTGAAAACCTCTCCGCCCAAGACTATGAGTTCATCATCGGCGCTAGGATAAAAAACGAATCGTTGGAGATTAAAGATGAGATACTTAAGCAAACAAAAGATATAAAAGACGGCCAGGGTGTAGTGATTAAAAAACCCGACGGCACCCGGCTTATCGTCACTTATTCTGATAAGCGCCAAAGAAAAGATGCGTTCAACAGAGAGCGGGGCTTAAAGAAACTTAAAGTGCGCGTCAAGTCAGGCAGATTAACAAAGACAAGCATCAACAACCGGGGCTACAACAAGTTCTTGACGTTAAAAGGAAGTATGACCGTTGAAATAGATGAGGACAAAATAAAAGAAGACGAATGCTGGGATGGTTTAAAAGGCTATATTACCAACACGAAACTTAAGCCTAACAAGATCGTAGAAAACTATCGTCATCTCTGGCAGATAGAAAGAGCGTTTAGGATATCAAAAACCGATCTCAAGATACGTCCTATCCAGCATTACCTAAGACAGCGCATTGAAGCCCACATCTCAATCTGCTTTGTCGCTTATACGATTTACAAAGAATTAGAGCGGCTGCTTTTCAAACATAAAGTTGGCTTCAGCCCGAAACGATCTGCTGAGCTGACTCAAAACATGTACGAGATAGAATACATTCTCCCGCATTCACAGAGAAAACAAACAACGCTTCTTAAAATGACCGAAGATCAACAGACACTTTACGATATCATCTACAAAAAATAGGGTGCTGCATTGCGGAAGTCAGGGGGGACTGCTTTTGCAGTCCCCTATGAAGACCCATCTTCTTCTTGTATGCAACTATTTAGCAGTATAAGAGACTATTTCAAGGACTTCGCCGCTGTTTGCGTCGATGACCACGTTCTCGTCAGCTATTACAGTCGGAGTCTCCTGGGGTCCTGGTTCAGTACTTGGGCCTGGGCCGTTCTTTAGCAGCGTAACGTTGTGAAAAGTGACAACCCAGCATGGATAATCTCTCAACACTATATTCTTTCCAGGTATCCGAGGACCTTGGTTATTGGTAAATCTTACTTTAGCGGCAGTAGTTCTGACTTCGGCTGATTCCGCAGCTTGCCTGTCAACATCTATACCGGCAACCTCTTTTGCTTTCTTAATCGCGGTCGCCTCGTCAATCTTTGTTTGATCCTGCAACTCTTGTGCTTCAAGGCCGGCCTGTGCAAATCCTGGGTTCGACGTTAGATCTTTGATGGGGCCCGTGGAATTGCTGTTGATAGCCATCACTACTGCAGCCAAACCTAACATAAGCCCCAATCCTAAGACTAACGAAATAACAACTTTCTTCATTTACAAAACCCCTCTCTGTTTAATAGCGGTCATCCCATATGTTCCATGAACTTGAACCATAAAGAAGAATATCGTTTCTCATCGTGTCAAGATAACCATAGCCGTAAGTATAGGGATTAATGGCAGTGGTTGATACCCAAGTATTTGAGGTATTTTTATACATGGCGCTACTCATTGACAGCTTATTAGATGCAGAGCCGGGACATTGATCCTCTGTATTATGGGTTTCCCCAAAGAACTGAATCTGATTTCTACTAAATGGAATAGATGACAGACGTACAGTTCCATAAGTACCATTATTAATTACGAAGTACATATAGGTAGAGTCATTCCCGACTTTAAAACCGTTAGTACTTCCGATGGCCGGGGAACCCAGCGTGGGATATGATATTTGCTGCCAAAAATTTGTAGGCTGATAATTATATTCGTAAAAGTAATACGGTCCCAACTTGCATATTTTAGCCAGCCAACCTGCGCATAATTGCCGACCCCATCTGTTACCATCGGCCACACAGACACAGAGGAGTTAGCAGCAACAGCGGGATTTTGCGTCTCACAAGCAAGATACGCCCCATTATTGCTCACACTTCTCTTCCCGCCGTCAAAAAAATACCCTGTAGATGCGTTTGCAGTAGCTGGCAAAACCGATCCGACTATTAAAATCATAATAACCACTAGCAAACTGAACTTTGCTTTTTGTTTTGTAAAGCCTCTTACCATGAATAATGCCTCCTTTTATTGTAACTATCATGATAGGCGTTGTATACGAGCAAGCACCCCCCTTCTTGGTATGTTTGGTATTGCCAAAACTTAGGAAAACATTCTACTGACCACTATTACTGATTTGGGTCAGGAACGCAGCTCAGCAAGGAAGAGAGGTGTCGTTTATTTTCCGTAGGAGACGCAGCCAAATCTTGCCTCTCTGACATGGTCAAGTTACTGCATACGCTGAGCAGCCATCTATTATAAGCAAGCTTTAGTTTATGCAGTTAAACAAGGCTGCTTAGCTACCTTTAATCTGCTGGTGGACCAATAATGATTCAACGGGCGAATCGAGTATTTCTGACTTTGTGAGACCGTCATAACAACTTCCGAGAATTTTCCTGCTTATCACTGCTTTATATGATTATTGCAGTGTTACGAGCGGTAAGTCAAGCAACTAAATATGAATACTTTGTAATATCTTCAGTTGCTTTTTTCTTCTCAATGATGTCTTTAATAAAGAAAGGGGTCGTTGATATATAAAGCTAGCAATATTTTCGCAAAAATATATAAGGGGTCGCTCTTCACATTCGCACAATTCCCAATTGAGGTATAAGCTCTGTATCTTAGCCTATAACCGTACCCCATAACAATAGGCAGAAATAGAAAAATGGCTTCTCAAAGCCATTTTCCCAGGTAGGTGTCGGGGCGACAGGATTTGAACCTGCGACCACACGGCCCCCAGCCGTGTGCGCTACCAAACTGCGCTACGCCCCGTTTTTTGTTTCGCGCTAATTCTTAACGCGTTGTTATTATACCAAATATTCTTAACTTTCGGAATTTCATGATAACTATTACCCAAAAAACCTTTACATGCTACATTAAACCGCCCGGTCCATATTTTCAATCTCAAGCTGGATGAATTTCTCACGGTATTCCGGCACAGTGAGTATGGGGGGCTTCATGGTTTCCTCGATCGACTTCGCATCCAGGTAAAACTGGTCGGGTTCATGTTTAATCAGTTTCATTGTTTTATTGATCTCGTTGAGCAATTCAACACGATGGCGCTGCTCTAACTTATCGATAATCACCTGGATTATCGCAAAGGACATTTTACTGAGGCTCTCCAGCGATTGGTTGCGATGAATACGCTCTACCAGGTCCACCTGACCCATGACGTCGAGGCCGAATTGTTCGAGAATATTTAGCAATAAACCGGTCTCGACGCCGTAACCGTTGTGAAAACCTATCTGCTCAAGGATTTCGCGTCGGCCCGCATACTCGCCCGAGAGCGGCTGGACAAAACCGGATAACTCGGGGAAAAATAGGTTAAGCAGCGGGCGTGCGGTCAGCTCGGTTACCCGGCCGCCGCCGGTTTCGATAAGCTGATCGCCGATCTTAACGGGTCGCCTGTAAAAGCCCTTTACGTATTTTATGTCGGGATATTTTATGAGCGGGCCGACCAACCCGTAGACGAATCGGGGGTGGATATTCTTTATATCGGTATCTATCCAGGCTATTATGTCCCCCTTAAGCGCACAGAGGCTTTTCCAGAGCGCCCCACCTTTTCCCAAATGCGAGCCCCACTCGGGCAATATATCGCTTTCCTGCAAGACTTTCACGCCAAGGCTTCCCGCTATTTGAACCGTAGAATCTATAGAATCGCTATCAACAACTGCGATCTCGTCGATGAGGGGATACCGATCGCACAAATTAGTCTTTATTGTTTCGATGATGATGCCGATCGTCTGCTCCTCGTTCAGGGTGGGCAACCCTAAACTTATCGTTAAACCTTGCTTGCGCTTGGCTTCGACCAACTTTTCGATATCCGAAAAGTCATCCGCGTGAAACGTGTTTTCGGCGAACCACTTATCTACAATATCTGAGATCGGCAACATAATCTTCCCATTGCTGCCATTGCTACCGTTTTTACCGCCTCCATTCTTCTTACGAGGCAGAAATTCAGGGGGTGGCGATATCCTCTCTGGTGCCGTAGATGCTTTTGTAATTATTACGGTTGCTGTAGTATTCTCTAAAATTGATGCGACAACCCGATCGGCGCTATATCCGTTCGACCCTGTAGCGGGAGCGGCCGCTACTATGAGATCGTGGTCGCCGGCGTTTACATCTATTGATGAAGCCAGATCCATTTCTTCACCGTAGTTACTCCGCTTGCGCATATGGACAATTGTAAGCTCTGCGCCACGGTTGCCCGCTACCGACAGCGCTGTTTCCATAACCAAATCTGTATCCGGCCCACCTTGCAGACACACGAGAACCCTCTTGTAATGGTGAGCAATCCCCGGCTTGACGATGATCACATCAACGGGCGATTCGGTAATAAGCTCGTTAAGGAGGATGTCGTAATGGGGATTCGTATGGTTCTCATGCGACCACGGTACAATCATAAGATTGTAGTTATCGCCCTCAAGGGTGTCTTTGATCGTCTGCCATATGTTCCGAGAAACCTTAACGAGGTTACTTAGTTCGATCCTTTGCCCACCATCAACTATATCATGCATAATATCTTGCATATCATTCGCTTCGAGCAGCCGGCGGTAATCCCGCGCAGGCAAAGCCCCCGTGCTTAAAGACGCTTCTCCCGCAACCTCCACTATCCCGAGGACTACAAGCCTCGCTTTTTTTCCAGTAAGAATTGTCGAGGCGAACTCTACGGCCTCTATGCTTGTTTTTCCTCCTATCAACGGCAGTAAAACCGTGTAATCAGAAGAGGAACATCCCAAACCGTTTCCTCCCGACTCGTGTTCGGTAATTTTCGCATGAATATACCCATCGTCCATAAATTCTTCGATCGAACTAAGGTTAATTTTCAATTGGTTCACGCCCCTGGTTTAGAAGCACAGCTGGCTAGGTATCCGACTTAGCACTATATACCCAAAATCGGCGGGTTATAAAAGGGGTTCTTGCTACATCCAGCGATTTTCATCACAAGAGTCCGGTAGTTTTCTGGAAAGGATGATGGTAACGCCGCGGTCCCTGGCTACAAATTTAACGTCGTCCATAAGCCGCTGCATGAGATATATGCCGCGGCCCCTATCTCGTACCAGATCGGGCGGCCGCCATGCGGACAGGTTGGGATTGTAGCCGATACCGCTGTCTGAAATTGCTACCTTAAAGAAGGAGTCCTCGATGAAACATCCCACCCGGATATTGTTGTCTTCACCATCCGGTGATTGCCCGTGCAGGACGGAATTGGTGACCGCTTCGCACACCGCAACGAGCACATCCGACGAACCAGGCTTATCGAATCCAGTAGCTTTAAGCTCCTCGGCAACAAATCTTCTTACGTCGTTGACCGCAATCGGTTTGTTGATAACAACCATTTCTTTAACGTCCGTTTTCTCACCATTTTTGGTACATTTAAGCACCACAATCGTAAAATCATCATCAAGCTCGCCGGCCGAGAAGCGAACCGTGTGCTTATAGATGCGATCTGCGAGTTCCTGAGCGCTAAGATCGGCGTTTCTCTTAACGAACCTACGCAGTCGCTCAAGCCCAAAGCAGTCTCCCTTGTTGTTTCGTATATCGGTCACGCCATCGCTGAGCAGAACGAGCATATCGCCTTTATCCAACCGCACCTGCTGTTGCTCGATAGACAAGCTTTGCTGAATCCCAAGTGGCGTTTGTGGCGACCACAGGTACTTTGCCTGCCCTCCCGAGCAGAACAGCGGTGGCAAGTGCCCCGCATTCGCATATATAAAGGTCGAGGTGGTGTAGTTATAGACGCCGTAAATCGTCGTCACGAAAACCTCCGGCGATGTATCCTCCCATATAATCTGGTTGAGCGCCCTGAGCGGTGATATAACCGAATCGGTGTTGGCAACCGCCGCGCGCAGAATATACTTGTGCATCGAAACAAGAAGCGCCGCAGACAAGCTTTTACCGGCCACATCGCCGATCGCTATACCGATTTTGTCATTATCGAGCGGAATGAAATCGAAGTAATCGCCACCGATTTGTTTTGCCGGTTGGCACATGAAGCCGATATCCAGACCAGCTGTCGCAGGCTTGCTATGGGGCAGGATGTTTTTCTGGACCTCGGTTGCAATTCTTAAGTCGTGGTAATAAATCTCAAGTTCGTGATCTTTGGTTATATCCCTGACTGTGCCGACAATTCCTTTTTTATCACCGTAATCTATCATCGAATGATTTACCTCAACAAAACGCATCTCACCGGTTTTATTACGGCGAATATTTGCTTTTATTCTCTCAGACCGCGTCCTGCTACGATCATGCATCGGGCACTTGCTGCAAACGTTGCCGTCAACAAATATGTCTTTAAATACCTCATTGCATTTCTTTCCGATTACCTTATCCGCTTTACGTCCGGTCATCGTCTCAAGTGCCGGGTTAAATAGCTCGATCCGTAACTCGGGATCGACCATGAAAATGCCTTCGCCCGTCCGCTCGATAACGATTGAACTCTTCGCCTTCTCTTCGAGAAGCTCGACGGAGAGTTCGGCTTCATGCCGGGCGATTTCTTCCTCGACTACCCTCGAGTAAAGCTGGTTATTCCTGATGGCAACCGCAAATTGGTTAGTAAAAATGCTGATTATCGACAGGCGCTCTTTTGTGAAGAAGTTCGGCTCAACCGAGAACAAAGAGATAACGCCGCGAACCTTTCCTTTCACTATGAGCGGGACAATTGCCGCAGATTTAAATTCCTCATCAGTGTCAATCTGTTTGTTGTTCGGGTAGTCATAACTCAATAGGTCATCTATGACGATTTGCGACCGGCTTCTGTAGGCCATAGCAACCGGGTGATTCTCGTCGGTGTAGATCTCGTCGGTCTTAAAGGTATCCTTATCGATTCCCCATCTGTACACGTTGTCAAGTTTTTTACCAGACCTGCCGCTTAAGAAAATACAGCCGCGTTTTATCTCAAATACTTTCTTGATAACCTGACCGATTCGTTTAAATATCTTGCTCAGGTCGATTTCGCTTGCAATAAGCTTTGAAAAATCAAGCGCGGCCGATAGGTTCTTGGCCTTATAGAGCGCCTCTTCATACAAGCGCGAGTTGTCAATTGCGATCGCTACCTGGCTGGCAAAGATCTGTAGCAGCTCAAGCTCATCGACAAACTGGGCCTCATCCCCCATCCAATTAGTGGAGAGGCCGAGAATACCTATTACCTTGTTTTTAACAACCAGCGGTACCGCTAAAAACGACTTGAAATCCTCAATCAGTAGTTCTTTGCCCAAATTCAGCCCCTTAAGCAGCTCACATGATGCAATAAGCACCGGTTTTTTATCCTCAACCAGGCTTTGCTTCTTTCCCTCATCAATGACAAGAACTTCATGATGGAACCGCTCGACACCATTAATCAAGCACTTTGAGATCCTTAGCTCACCGATGTCATCATCATAAAGCGCTATACACGCCGACTTTACGCCAAAGAAACCCGAGACCGCCTTGATAACCAACCTCTGGATCTTGTTGCAATCATGGGATGAGCTGATCTTCTGGCTTACGGTAAAGAGGTTTCGTAAACCTCTCGCCGTGTATTCAAGCTGGCTGTAGAGGCGTGCGTTCTGGATAGCGATCGATGCTTGGTTTGCGAGCGTCGAGAGAACTTCCTCGTCCGTCTCGGTAAATACTCCTCCGTCTTTTTTAAAACTCACCATAACCAGACCGCACGGGTTCTTATTTTGATCGATAAGCGGAACCCCCAGAAAACCTCTTAGCGGCAGGTCCTCGGTTCTCTCTATTCCGCTTTCCTTGTGCAGCTTTATATCGTCCAGGCGCAAAGGTTTCCCGGTGCGAAGTATCTCGGCGTAAGCCACTTCGTTGTATGAGACGCGTTCTTCATTCGTCCTGGTCAATACCGGTTCACCAAGGATGGGGTCGATGTTGGATGTTCGCTGCTCAAAGCACCCGGTTTCCGGGTTATAAAGCGCCGCCGCGGACATCAAACAACCCACCGCCGACCTTGCGGCGTCTACGATCTCTTTCATCATCTTATCGATATCGGTAACGGCAACAATTCTCGAGGTATGCGTGTGCAGTATTCTCAGTTCTTCAGCTTTTTTCTTTGTCTCCACAAAGAATTTAATATTGCGCAATGCAGCCGCTACCGGCCCGGCAAGCGATTGCAATATTTTAAGATCGCTGTTGTCGAACTCTGAAGTGCTCCTGCTAAAAGCCTCTAAGACACCGATTACCTTATCATCCTGCTTAATCGGCACCCCGATGTATGCTTTGAACTGCTCGCGGTTAAGCCAGGGACGCTCATGAAACCTGCTCTTCGACCTTATATTTTTTATAACCATCGGCCTGCCGCGCTCGACAATTCCCGCAGCGGGATCTTTTTTAAGCGGTACGTTTCCAAACCCCTTAAGTATCTTGTTAAACCCGGAAGCAACCTGAAATTCGAGCGAGCCTTCCTTAAGAAGAAGAATATCGCAAAGATCGGCTTCTACAATCGTCATCGCAACGTGGGTAATCTGGCGTGTGAGCTTCTTAATATCCAGCGTGGTACCCATAGCCTTACCCAGCTGCATCAGGCTTGCTTTAAAGAGAACGTCGCGGTGCTTTGCGGTATCAAACGCCCGTGTCCGATTTATACCATCTGCGATGTGAACCTTTAAAAGCTCGAGCAGCTTCTGTGCCTCCGGTACCTGTTTAGATGGATCCGCGAAATAAACGGCAAGTACCCCTACCTCCGGCCCTCTCGATCCCAGACCGCTGATAGCGAACTTGCCATCAGCGTGCTTTATATCAGCCGAAAGATATTCTTCCAGCTCTTTCCCAATATTTGCGCTTTTCTTAAAAACTACGGGTTCATCGAACCTGAAGCCATTGCTTGCAATCTCGACCAGGCTTTGTGCATCATCACTTTGTAGCAGCATAATGCCGGCGCTCGCCTTAGAGAGCATTATGATTGATTCAAGTACGGAGGCTAACACTTCTTGAAGGTTCTTACCTGCTTCAAAGCTATTTTGAACCATGTTCGCGTAGATTCTTTGCCATGCCTTACTGTCTTCGCCAAACTCTTTTTCTAAAGCTGCTAACTCTTCTGTGGTCGAATTATGGTCGCTGGCAAACACCCAATACGCCCCCTGTAAACCTCGCTGATTAAACACTGATTTAAAGACTTCTTGTTATGGCTTATAAGCGGTAATTTAATAATTAACGTTTGTATTACCCTTAACTGTTGGTTGTTAAACAAGAAATTTGAGTTTTTGAAACTTTTGGCTTACCTTTTAGGTTGTGGACTTTTAAACTTTTTATTTTTGGTAGACGGAGAAACAAACTTCATCGGGAGTTTATAGTATGCTTTCTTTGATATCTCTTTTTGAGCCCATGCCAAGGAGACACAATGCCCGAGTTAAGACAGGACCCCGTTACAAAACGCTGGGTCGTTGTAGCAAAAGAACGAGCAAAACGCCCGGATGATTTCGTGAAAAGAGACGGCGGCTCTTCACCTCGGGTCTGCCCGTTCGAGTACGGCAATGAGTCCATGACCCCGCCTGAAACCCTGGCGTTTCGACCGGGTGAACTACCGCCCGACTCGCCGGACTGGACGATCCGGGTAGTGCCGAACAAATTCCCCGTCTTTACACCAGAAAACCACGACGAAACGATAAACGGCCTCTATTTGAGCAGAAAGGCATACGGGGCGCACGAGGTGATCATCCACGGCCCCCAACATGAATTGAGCCTTGCTACATACCCAACACACCAGGTAGCCGAGGTGCTAAGGGCATATAAGCTTAGATATAATTACCATAAGAATCAACCCTACGCCCGCTATATCCAGATTATTATCAACCACGGCAAGTCGGCCGGGGCATCGCTCGAGCACTCCCATTCCCAACTGTTCGTCGCTCCGGTACTTCCCGAGCTTCCCGCAGCCCAGCTGCACGGGGCCGCCGAGTATTACAACGAAAACGGGCACTGTATTTACTGCAAAATTATTTCACAAGAGCTGGCTATCAATGAGAGGGTTGTAGAAAAAACGGATAATTTCCTTGCGTTTGTTCCGTTTGCCGCCAAGCTTCCCTTCGAAACATGGATAGTGCCATTGCGTCACAGGCCTAAATTCGAAGATATTTCTAATGATGAGATTGAAGAACTCGCCTTCATATTCGGGAATACGCTGCGGCGTTTTTACAACGGGCTAAACGATCCTCCGTATAACATGTACCTGCACACCAGCCCCCCCGGATATGGGCTGACCGACACCTACCACTGGCATATGTCTATAATCCCCAAGCTAACAATCCCCGCAGGCTTCGAGCTGGGCACCGGCATGTGGATAGACATCACCATCCCTGAAGCCGCCGCAAAATTCTTGCGAAACGCCGCACCGTAAATGTGGGTCGAGAGTGTGGGGTAGGGACCCTGGTCTATGCTACTGACGGCAGCTCGTAATACTTGTTCTCTTTTTCGAGGATCTTGATGTAGGCTTTTACATAGCAGTCAACCATTTTGTGGGTGCTAAAACGCTTCTCCACATGGCGTCTGCAATCAATCGGCTCGATGGTATCGACTTTCGATACGGCCTCGACCATCTCATCGGTTGTATTACAAATAAAACCGGTCGTGCCGTGGTCGATAACCTCGGGGACCGAACCGTTTCTCATTGCGAGAACCGGCGTTCCACATGCCATAGCCTCGGTCATCACCAGGCCGAACGGCTCGGGCCACTGTATCGGGAAGAGCACGCAGCTCGCCTTCTTATACATCTCGACCTTGGTCTTGGTATCAACCTCGCCCATAAGCTCGATATTTGGAGCGAGCAGAGGCTTTACCTTTTCCTCGTAATACGCCTTCTCGTGCGGCTCGGTCATCTTAGAGACCATAATAAGCTTCTTCCCGGTCTTCCTAGCGACTTCGACCGCTACGTGAGCACCCTTCTCGGGATTCATCCTGCCAATAAAGAACATGTAATCTTCTTTCTTGTCGGTATATTCGTACTTCTCAAGGTCGACGCCGTTATAAATCGTTCCCACAAAATTGAGATCGCCGAAATTCTCTCTCTGGTAATCGCTGATTCCGTTGAAGTAAATTCGGTCCTTAAGCTTTCCATAGAAAACCTTTGCCTCATCGGTTGCCGGACCATGTAACGTATGAAGAACCGGCGCATTTGTAAACGAGCCTATTACAGGACCGATAAGCCCACTGTGATCGTGGATTATGTCGAACTCGCCGGCCATCTGATAGGCCTGCATAACATGGATAAGGTCGGGATACGTCTGGCCGATTCTCTCGGTCGGAGCAACCTTATACGGGCTTATGAGCTTGGCCTTTGTGACCGAATCGCCGGATGCAAACAATGTGACATCGTGTCCCTTTTTTACGAGTCCTTCGGTAATGCAGTGTACGACGTATTCAATACCGCCGTAACCTTTCGGAGGTATCGCGTACCAAATCGGTGCAATCTGAGCTATTTTCATTGCTGATTCCCTCTTTCTAAGACTAATCTCTCTACCAGCGGTCTATTTAATGCTGGTCTTCCTGACCCAATCTCTCTTAGCCACAGTTGGTAAAGCCGGTTCTACCTTTTATCTATAGTGAACTCTTTATCTATAGCGCTGGTATCTATAGTGCTGGTATCTATAGTGCTACATAATATAGTGCTACATAATAAGCGCTAAAACGATTCTGGTTGGTACCGATAATCACTACTAGTTATCGTTTAAGGTCCTTTCGACTTGAGCAAATTCTTTCTGGAGGATCGTTATCAAGCCTTTTTTGATGGGAATAAACAAACACGAGGAGTTTGATGCCATGTTAACGTCAGTACCCGTCGGCACTAAATCGCTAAAAGATTACGAAGGAATAGTAGACGCCGAGGTTATCGAAAAAGCCCGGCAGTTAGGTAAAGCCCTGAACGGTGTCAAGATATTGAACCTTAGTTCGACCGCTTTTGGCGGTGGTGTGGCCGAGCTATTATATACGCTTATACCGCTTATGAAAGATGTCGGGATTGACGCCCATTGGCAGGTTATCCCGGGCAGCGAGGATTTCTTTACGGTAACCAAACTGTTCCATAACGCGCTTCAGGGCATGGATCTCATGACTACTCCGGAGATGATAGAGACCTACCTCAACCAAAACGAAGAGAACTCTAATCTATTTAGCGGTGACTATGATATCGTTATGGTACACGACCCACAACCTGCCGCTATGATCTCCTATCTAGAGGAGAAAGGCAAAAAGAACGGCAAGTGGATCTGGCGCTGCCACATCGACCTGACGGCGGCCCGACCGAGCGTTTGGGAGTTTTTAAAGCCGTACCTCGAACTCTACGATGCTGCGGTTTTTACTATGACGCAATACATTAAAGAGGGCTTCGACATACCAAAAATCGCAATTGTGCCCCCGACGATAGACCCGCTTAGCCCAAAAAATATGGATATCGATATACGTACGATCGAGAGTATTCTCGAAAGGTATAATATAGATAAGGACAGGCCGATTGTCACACAGGTATCGAGGTTCGATCCCTGGAAAGACCCGCTCGGCGTAATCGATGCGTATAGAATCGCCAAAGAAGAGATTCCGGGGCTTCAGCTCCTGATGATCGCCTCGATGGCAACGGATGACCCTGAGGGTTGGCACTATTACGAGAAGACATCCAGACACGCCGGTGGCGACCCGGATATTCACCTGCTCTCCAACCTTGAGGGCGTGGGCAACCTCGAAGTCAACGCATTCCAGCGCGCTTCGCGCGTAGTCGTCCAAAAATCGACGCGAGAAGGGTTTGGGCTTGTCGTTGCCGAAGCATTATGGAAAGAGCGTCCGGTCATCGGTGGCGACGTAGGCGGAATTCCCCTACAGGTAATAAACGGCAAAGACGGTTACCTTGTGAACAGCTCAAGGGATTGCGGTTTAAAGTTAATCCAATTGCTGAATAATCCTGAAATGGCGCATGAAATGGGTGTGTTTGGCAAAGAGCACGTGCGGAAGAATTTCTTAAGCCCGCGGCAACTTGTTGATTACATGGAGCTGTTCAGCTATCTCTACGAACCGGTGTATTAAACGCGGGTTTTAGCTGTATCGGTTCGTTGTCGGTATTAGTTGTGCATGGTAGTTCTGTCTGTTGATACGGGTGCTGGATCGGTTTACTAACCGGAAAATTGCAGACGGCCCTATAAAACCTTAAAATATAAGAAGGGCAGACTAATTTTCTGAGCAATGGCTGTAATTTATTGGGTAAGGAGACCTTTTGCAAAGCAACGGTGAACACCGTAAGATTCCGGATTTAAAGAAGCTCCTTGCAGACAGGTCCATCATCCTGGTGTCAAACCGGGGGCCGGTGGAGTTCGAACAGGACGCCGCGGGCAACCTTGAAACCCGCAGGGGTGGCGGCGGACTTGTTACCGCCATGACGGCGATCAGCAAAGAAGCCAAAGCTACATGGATATCGGCCGCAATGAACGATATCGAACGATCACTGGCGCATGATGATGCGTCGGTTTGTCTTCCCGATGATAGCTCTTCCTGCCTGATAAAGCTGGTAGATATCCCCGAAGATATCTATAACCGGTACTACAACATCATAAGTAATCCGCTTCTCTGGTTTATCCATCATTATATCTGGAACCTCGCCTATGATCCGTCAATTTCAACCGGGATACACGATGCCTGGCATAACGGCTATGTTGCCGCTAACAAGCTATTTGCGCAAGCGGCGGTTAAAGAAAGCCGCAAGCACCGGAACCCGATAATCATGCTCCAGGATTACCACCTATTTGTGGCCGCGAGGTATATTAGGGAGCTTTCGCAGGAACCGTTTCTCTTTCACTTTACGCATATCCCCTGGCCCGAGCCCGACTATATGCGGATTCTCCCCGAGAGTATGAGGACAGAGCTTTTAGAGGGCATGCTCTCAAACGACATGGTCGGTTTTCAGTCAAGGCATTACGCGGACAACTTCCTGCTGTGCTGCGAGACGCTGCTTCAGTGCCACGTTGACTGGAAAGCTAAAACCGTTACCCTTCACGGGCATGTAGTTCACGTGCAAACCTACCCGATTTCGATCGATCATGAGAGCCTGGTCGAGGTAGGCGCAAGCGATAAAGTGCTTGAGTATGAGGCGAAGTTCATGCATGACAACGAGGGATTAAGCTTAATAGTGAGGACGGATAGGAGCGACCCGTCGAAAAACATCGTAAGGGGTTTTCGGGCGTTTGAGGTGCTCCTCAATAAGCATCCCGAGCTTAAAGAAAAGGTAAAGTTCCTTGCGCTTCTTTACCCAACACGCGAGAACATTAAAGCGTACAACGACTATCTTGACTCGATAATCGCTACCGTTAACGAGATCAACGACCGCTATAAAACCGATACCTGGTCCCCTATTCACCTGCGCCTGGAGGACAATTATCTTGAGTCGATAGCGGCGCTAAAATGCTATGACGTCCTGCTGGTCAACCCCATCTACGACGGTATGAACCTTGTGGCCAAAGAAGGACCGGTTTTAAACAACAAGAACGGTGTGCTTATACTCTCTGAGAATGCCGGGGCGACCTCGGAACTGGGGAACACGAGCCTCGTTGTAAGCCCGTTCGATATCGAGGGAACGGCCGCCGCGATATACGATGCCCTTACTATGGCCGATTATGAAAAGCGCGCCCGCGCATCCACGTTAAGAGAGATCGTCCAGAGGAATAATTCAGTCAAGTGGTTGTATTATCAGATTAAAGATATCGTACGTCTGGAGAAGAAAAAGGTGTTAGACGGCATCTAACCTCTGCCGCAGTAGTCTGAAGTACCCCGTACTACAGGCCTCCTCCATCCTTGCCAGTTCTGTGAATGCTTCTTTAAAATCGTTGCGCCCGACGCAAAACGCCCCGTGGCCGAAGACAAGAGCACGCCCGAACTCACGTACCACCGGCGGCACGTTTTTTGCTATACCACCCACCCCTATCTCCCCGGCTACAATCGGTATGTCGCCGAACATCCTGGTTTCGGGGCAATTCTTACCGCAATCAACGATTTCACACACCGCCCGCTTGTCGCAGAGCATTGAGATGATAATCGAAAACTTCGGGTGGCCGTGCAGTACCGTGCGGCAGTCGGTCGTCTCGTAGATCCTCCTGTGCACCGGCAACTCGGATGACGCCGTTATTCCGTAGGTCGATGAATTATCCATGGGGACGGGGTCGATAAAGCCGTCGAGCCCGTCGAGCGATGCCCCGGTTTGCGAGATATACACTATGCCGTCGCTAAAATAACTTATGTTCCCAAAAAACGAATCCACGAGTCCCGTTTCAACCGTATATCTCCCGACAACGGCGATCTCGTCAAGGATTTCCGAACGCTCCATCAGCGGCCCCTGCCGAAAACGCAGCGAGTTCACATCGGGAGCGGTCGGCCGACTCTCCCGGAAATTGTAAAACACTTCTCTCTCGCCCGGTAGCGAAAACCCGGTCTCCAGCAGGTCATAAAGATACTTAATAAACGTCGCGTGGAAGATCGATGAGTATATGATGTACGCCTGCTCCAGCGTTACCGTGCCGCTGGATACAAACCCCACCCCCTCGATAACCAAACCCTTACGCTCGCGAAGAACCGCCGCTATTTTTCTTGGCAGACCGCCGTCTATCTCCTCTTTTCTAATAAAGGGGATATCGTGATTGACAACTAAGCAAGCAGGCATTATCATCTTCTCGTCGATCTCCTCTTTTCTAATAAAGGGGATATCGTGCAAGAAGGTCTTTGTCTCGCTATCACGGGGATAAATACGCCGCTCCCGACCGCCGGCTTTTGCTATGAGGTAATCGGCAAACGGCAGCGCCGGTTGCGCGAGCAGGAGGCCGACCACATTAAGCTCCGCCAACACCGATTCGAAAACCGGTTTCCACGCGTCCTCTCTCGACGCGATTACCTCATCATCAAGCGCATAAAAGCGTATTGAATCAGGTATCGCTGTTTTATCCTGTATCAGCTTTTTCGTGTACTTTACGATTTGATCCTTCAATGCCGGCTCCTTAACAATCTTTTACGCCAATACCCTGGGGATTTTATTGCCATTCTAAGCGCCGGCAATTGTCATTCTGAGCGAAGCGAAAAATCTAGAGAACACTAACAGACTGCTGTTGCCTGTCATTCTGAACGAAGCGAAGAATCTAGAGAACACTCACAGACTGCTGTTGCCTGTCATTCTGAACGAAGTGAAGAATCTAGCGGGCACTCACGCACTTCTGTCACTTAAGTGCGTCTAAGCTTTGATATGCCTTTCTAAGAAGCGTTTACCAAGCGTGTATCATATCTATCAAGCATGTATCAAACAAATACCAACCGCCTATAAACCATCTGTCTCACTTTGGCTTATCTAAGCTTAGACCCTCCTGCATAAGAAGAAGGTTTCCGCACCCAAGATTCTTCAGTCGCTTCGCTCCTTCAGAATGACATCTAATCGCTGTTCACTGTTTGCTAATCGCTCCTTCAGAATGACATCTAATCGCTGTTTACCATTTGCTATAAGAATGACATCTAATCGTTGTTTGCTATTTGCTATAAGAATGACATCTAATCGCCGTTCACTATTTGCTATAAGAATGACAATTAATCGCCGTTTACCATTTGCTAATCGCTCCTTCAGAATGACAATTAAGCGCCGTTTACCATTTGCTAATCGCTCCTTCAGAATGACAGCAAGATGCACCTTCCTTATATTGCGGCTAGTCAAAACACCTGTTTTCGTTGAGGCCGCGCATTTTAT
>Ga0210020_1001349_pt1 | contig 21396 bp, 20 predicted proteins | sample CryGeymeta201514_FD_183980 | JGI IMG/M metagenome (GOLD analysis project Ga0210020, IMG submission 183980) | Groundwater microbial communities from Crystal Geyser aquifers in Utah, USA - Crystal Geyser metaG 2015-14 (SPAdes) (version 2) | ecosystem: Environmental > Aquatic > Deep subsurface >... | reverse complement strand
TCCTTTCAGGTTGTTCATCTCGTCCACATTGATGCTGTGGCGGGACTTGAAGATCTGCACGATCAACGCCAGGCCGACGGCTACTTCCGCCGCCGCGACCGCGATCACAAAGAAGACGAAGATTTGCCCGCTGTAATTTTGAAGTTGTCCTTCCGGTTTTGGCAAAACGCTGGAAAACGCCACCATCGCCAGGTTGGCGGAATTCAGCATCAACTCGATGGACATGAAAATGATCAACGGGTTGCGGCGCACCAACACGCCCAGCGCGCCGATGGTGAATAAAATGGCGGAAAGGATGATGTAGTAATTTACCGGGACCATTATTTCTGTCCTCCCTTCTCTTGCTTCGTCAGCACGATCGCGCCAACCATGGCCACCAACAGCAGGATGGATGTCACCTCGAACGGCAGGAGATACTGGTTGAACAGAACCATTCCCATCTCGCGTAGGGACTCCACACTGTTGATCGATTCTATGGGCCGGGTCACGATGCCAATTGGCACGCCGCGCAAGGCCAGCAGGTAGACAGACTCCACTACCAGCACAAAGGCGAGCGCACCCGCCAGCGGTTTCTGCCAGGGCAGGACTTTGCCGGGCGCGAGGCTGTCCGCGCCCAGCAGCATGATGACGAACAGGAACAGCACCATGATGGCGCCCGCATACACCGTGATCTGCGCCATGGCAATGAACGGCGCGCCGAGCAGGATGTAGAAGACCGCCACCGTGGCAAAGTTCAGCACGAGGAACAACGCCGAGTAGACCGCGTTGCGGCTCAACAACATGCCGAGCGCGCTCGAAACGGCAACGAGGGAAAGAACGAGGAAGACAATTAGTTCAGAGATCATGGTAATCCTTTGAAGGGATGCGGTTTTCTGACAACTTATAATTAGATATCAAATCATTGCAGAAGTGATTATTTCACAGCAAAAGGTCGTTCTCAAGACATTGCCAATTGAAACCAAAGAGATAAATATAAAAGACACCCAATAGTAATATACAAAATTAGAAAAATTATCCCAAATCTCCTTTGGATTCTTTTTCCAGACGCAAACATTCCACCAATCACTCCCCAAAGTACAGAATATAAAACCATCGACGTTGTGTCAATTGTTGCAAACGTAAAATCCAAAGGATAGTTTGACGGCAAAAGATAATAGAACAACAAATATTGCCCGAGCAATATAGGTCCCAAAAGAGGTGGCAATGTTCTTAGGGAAAGTAGAAATTTAAGAAGAAAAAAACTGGTAAGGCAACCTATAATTCCGCCAGCGAACCAGCGCAAAATTATAAATAAAACTACAATATGCTTATTGGATTGAGAATCGGAATCAGAATTTATGAGTTTCATTTTCATTTACCTATTCAAAAAGGGAGGTGCATATGCATAACAATTCATGGAACACCTGCACTAACTACACTGAAACGTAATTGATAAGGATTATTTAAATTCCAAGCACCATCTGCGCCTACAATTCGAACATAGTAATATCCTGGTATTGCATTGTTGATCTTAACCATTTCAGCCGCTTTCTTCTCTTTCGAAGAACTACCCAATAGTTGCCCTGCCGCATTGTAAATGTACAAGTCATAATTAGCGGGAAGGCTGGTTAGATGAACTTGCAGATTACCGGCTTCCGTTATTTGGAAGCGGAACCAGTCTTCATCACTGCTTGGATTGATGAAGTAGCGTAAGTTCATATTGTTTTTGCTAATTTCTGAAATTAGCCCCGGGAAATTTGGGATGTCGTCTGCTAATGGAGGCAGTTGCTCCAAAGTCAGGAAAGATTCAAATGCTCCAATATCAACCCTGAAAGAACTGTCGTTGTATTCATCGAAAACGGCTGTGTTTGGGTCGCCAGCATCAACCAGAGGCGAAGACGGCGATAAACGATAGTCGGAAAAGCCAGGATCTAAGAACAATGGATCTAAATTAAAAAGGTTGTCATGTGTATTTGATGAGGATGCCAGATTGCCTAGATGCCATTTTGTTGAACAATCAAGATTAGAGCCGCAAATTGAAAACAGGTTATAACTATATTCTACGCCGCCATCACCTGTTGAAAGAATCTTTATTGGCGCGGAGGACTGCCCAATAAAGATATTGTTGCGAACCAAGGAAGAATTCTGTTGGGTTTCGAGTAAATTAAGTACTAAACCACTCTGTCCGCCAACAAAAATGTTGTTCTCAAACGTATATTGAATAGGGCTTCCAGGAATCAGACCTTGAACAAGAATTCCACTCAGAGAGTTATTATCAAAAACGATGTTGTTAATTTGAATGTTTTTTAGGCTGCTTGGCGAGATATCTATGAGGGCTATACCATAACCATTGCTGCGACGAATTGTTAAGTGAGAGATCGCTATGCCGCTTGAAGTAGCCTGAATAGTGTTCTGAGATATTAAGGGTGGTTCAATAATTGATTGATTGGTACTATCACCTATTAGAGTTAAAGGCTTGTTTATGATCAATGACTCACGATAAACCCCGGCTGGTATATATATGATTGCTCCCGGCGAAGCCTGATCAATGGTTTGTTGGATTGATTGAGTCACGCTGAGATAGTTTTTACCAACTTCCCACAGAGCGTCAAATTTTGCGTCGAATTCATTCGCTACATTTTGATTATCTACGCCGAGACTGTATTCAGCCAAATCCATTATATTGTTGGGGTCATCTCCAAATGAGCTATAGTCAAAATTCTGACTACCAACAATTACGAATTGATTATCAATTGAGAGGGCTTTTGCGTGCAAAATATCTTTTGAAAACTTCACGGTGATTTTTGAATATATATCGGTTCCATTTTGCAATGAAAGGATTTGAGTTCGAAGTTTTTCTAAACTATTTACATTTTTGTCCATATTAATAATGTCACCTGAAAGCAACATTTGGATTTGCGCCCCATTTTGCATGGCATATATTATGGCTTGTGTATAAGGAAAAGGTCCATGTTGTCCAGATGGGAAAGACTCTGGGAGCCATTCGTCAAAGCATATTCTCCTGCAAACAGTCTCTGGAGGATAATTCTCAAAGTATCGATTTTGCAAAAGATTTACATTAGTATTTGAGGCGCGAATCGCTTGTGCTATCGCGTCGTCGGCTGTTTTTACGGTTTCATTTCGAAAAAGCGAAAAAACATTTACTGGATCACTGGTTGCAGGTTGAATTGATAGTACTTCCTGAGGATGCGCTAGCGGTGTTGTGGTATATGCACAAAATACTATATCATTACAAGAAAGCCCGCGCCCATTGTCCCAGAGTCCATCAAACATTAATAAGGAAGCTTGTACAATAGGGCCAGATATTTTAATCCCGGCATCTTTCATTGATGAATCTAAATATAAATCCTGAAAATTATATCCGCTCACAATGGCTTCTTTGCCGTCCACGATCAAGATTTTTACATGACTGTGGGTATTTGGGCGAATAAAACCGCCAAGGGGTTTTGAATTTCGGTATGTGGCAACCTCTACTTTCCAATTTCCGTTTAGACCGTTGAGGGGAATTTCAAGATCATATAACATATTCAATACAGTTACTCGTTGGTCGAAAATATCAAAATAGTGCTCTAGTCCAAGCAGTATTCTAACTTGGATTCCATCAGGGTAATCACCCGGGTTTGATTTGACTTTTTCGTATAATTCTTTAACGCCTTCAAGGAATATTTCCCCTGTGTCATGATCCCAGATCATAGTCGTAAAATCCACCTCATACTTTGCTTGGCTGGCAAGTTCAGCAAACTCTTGAAAAGCAACTCTTCCTGAAGACGGATCTTCAATAAAGGTTAGTTTTTTGAATTTATTCAAGCAGTAATTCTGCTCGCCGACCACATCGAACACCGCCTGGCCAATATTTGAGAGAGTATCTTTATAATCAGTGCAGTCATATCCAAGCCTGATCACCAACCGTGCTGCATTTTCCGTACCCGGATACCATACTGGTCGGTCATATCCAATTACCCGACGGTGCCGGTACGTGCCGCTAGCGGGCCCTGCATTCTTTACAATGATTGCAAGTGCATTTCCTGAGATCCAATCTGGCCGGTTGACAATCTCTTGAACGATAGCGGTAAGGTCGGGACTGTCGCGTAATTGCCCAAGTTCCCACCGATCCGTGGAAGGTATTGACCAGGTTGAAGATGTCACAGTTAGGGGGCGATTGCTTGGGCGGCTAGTTGTACTGAATGGATTAGCATTTCCACTCGCCTCCCCATAAAAGGCTACATTTAATTCGTCGGTATATGGGCCATCTACTGTGAATTCAATATAAGCCTCTTGGATAATCATTCCCGCTGGAATAGTTACATTTGGAAATCGGAAACCACTTACGATCCCCTGCCTATTTGTGCATTCCCCCATGTAAATCTCATTATAGCTTGTGCTGTAGGTACAGGCAGGGTGTAGCCCCGCATCATCAGTTCTGGCTTTGACCCAGAATACGCATTGCCCATCTGAGCAATCCGAGTCGGGCGGCATAGGAACACTGGATGCAAAAGCGCTAAATGGCTGGACACTTTCGCCTTGCTCTGTCGGTATTTCTGTAGGTTGTGGAGTAGTCTCAGGAGGTATTTCTGTTGGTTCTTCTGTGAGAAAGGGCGTAGGCACAATAGCTGTTCCCGTAGATGTGGACGGAATTTCTTCTTGTGCTGACACTGAAGGTAGTACGAGCGCAAAAGCCAAAAGCACAGCCAGTGCAAATGCCATTGCAAGCCACTTGGGCATAACGTGTTGAGGTTTCATTGATACTCCTCTTGATACCCTTTTTACTAATCCTGCGGATCCTTCATCTCCGGCACCGATCGCGTAAACACGCCTTCTTCTACTTCACGCGGCGTGGTCATATCCACGGTCGGGACGGGTTCGAGCAGCATTTCCTTCGGATAGATCGCCTGTCGGCGGTCGGTGAACGAAAGTTCGTAGTTGTCGCCTAGCACAATCGCCTCGGTGGGACAGGCGTCCTCGCAGAAACCGCAATAGATACAGCGCAACATGTTGATCTCGTAGGTCGAGGCATAACGCTCGCCGGGCGAGAAGCGTTTCTCGTCGGTGTTCTCAGAGGCCTCCACAAAGATCGCGTCCGAGGGACAGGCCGCCGCGCACAGCGAACAGCCGATGCACTTCTCCAGTCCGTTCTCGTAACGTTTCAACACGTGACGCCCGCGGAAGCGCGGACGGAGTTCCCGCTTCTCTTCGGGATATTGCACGGTCACAACCGGGTTGACGGTCAATTGCTTGAACGTCGTCACCAGGCCGCGGAACAACTCAACCATGGGATCAAGCACGCTCATAGGCTTTTCTCCTCAACGAGCGGTACACCACCATCACCGCAATCAATCCAACCAGTAATGACAGCACAGGCACACTCCAGATCCACAGCGGGTGGAACATCTCCGCCAGCAGGATGCCCGTCGCCGTGATAAAGACCACCGCCAGCGCCAGCGGCACCAGGATCTTCCAGCCGAAGGCCATCAGGCGGTCATAACGGATGCGCGGCCAGGAAGCGCGGATCCAGATCATCACACCCAACAGAACGACAACCTTGATAAAAAGATATGCCGGGCCGAGGAACCAGAGCCGGTCCACACTCAGGAAGGTATCCTTCAGGAACCAGAATTCGCGATACCCGCCCAGGAACAGCGTCGCGCCGATCATGCTGACCACGATCATCTTTTGGTATTCGGCCATGAAGAACAGCGCGAACTTCATGCCCGAATATTCGGTGTGATAGCCTGCCACCAACTCCTGCTCGGCTTCGGGCATATCGAAGGGCGGGCGGTTCACTTCCGCCAGCGTGGCGATGAAGAAGATGATGAACCCCACCGGCTGGAGGATCACAAACCAGAGCGACTTCTGCCCTTCCACAATATCCACCAGGCTCATCGAATTGCCCAACAGGATGGCCGCCACGAATGACAGGCCGAGAGTCAGTTCATACGAGATCATTTGCGCCGAGGAGCGCAGTCCGCCCATCATGGCATATTTGTTATTGCTTGACCAGCCCGCCAGCACAATGCCGTACACCGCAATCGAAGCGATGGACATCAGATAGATCACACCCACATTGAGATCCGCCAGGTACAGGTGGATCGTGCGCCCGCCCAGCGTGAACGAAGTTCCCCACGGGATGACGGCCGCGATAATGAGCGACGGCACCATGGTCAGCACAGGGGCGAGGAAAAAGATCAGTTTATATACCTTTGCAGGCGTCAGTTCTTCCTTGAAAATTAATTTGACCGCGTCCGCGATCGGCTGCAAAATTCCCTGCGGCCCGGCGCGGTTCGGTCCGACGCGCACCTGGAAGCGCGCGATCAAACGCCTCTCATACAACGTGGTGTACGCGAACCCGCCCAGCAGGCCGAAAACCAAAATCAGCGATTTGATCAGCCATTCCCAAAATAAAGCCCAAGTCATATCAGCCTCTCGCCTTTTTTGTGGACTTGACCGAGGCCGCGACCGGTTCGCGCACCGCCAAACCGAAACTACGCGGGACGAGCGCCACTCCCGTTGAAACAGCCTCGTCGGTTCTCACGCGGACCTCGGCCTGGGTCCCGTTAAACGCGAGTTTAACCAACTCCCCGGCCTCCGCGCCCAACTCCCGCGCCGTCGCGGGGTTTAGCGTCACAGTTGCCTCGCCGATTCGTTCCGACAGCAATTCCGCCGGGACGACGGTCGCGCCCTGGTCGTAGAGTTTCGTGATCGGGACGGCCAGCACCTCGCCCTCCTTCGGGCGCAGGGATTTGGCCTTTTTAGCGGCGGGCAGTTTATAGGTCTCGCCGCGACCCGCCGCGCTGGTCAACTGTGCGCCGAGTCCTTGCGTGTTCTCGTACGTTGTGCCGCCGTAATACAAGTCGCCGCGGCCGACGATCGGCCATTGCTCGGTTACTTCGGCCAGTTTGGCGTAGTCCAATCCATCGAACGATTTCACCGTCGCGGCCAGGAAATCGAACACAATGGATGGCGACGTGCCTTCGAGGATGTAACCCATCCCCCGCGCGATCTGCGAGGTGATGGCAAAATCGTGGCGCGCCTCGCCGGTGACCGGCACGGCCGGATAGAAGCGTTGCGCACGGCGCTCGCCGGAAGTGAACGTGCCCTCGCGTTCGGTGTAGGCCTGCGCGGGCAAAACAACGTCCGCCAGACCAGCCGTCGCAGTCAGCGAAATATCCTGAACCACCAGGAACTTCGCGGCTTTGAGCGCCTTCGCCAGCGCGGGATCGTCGCCCGCGGGATCTGCGCCCGCGACATAAATTGCTTTGCCTTTGAGTTCCTCAATGAGATCGTCGGAAGTCTCGAAGCCCATCTCCCACGCGCCCTGGTCGTTGGCCCGCGGCCAGACGCCGATCAGTCCGCTGTTGGGCTTGCCCGCAAAACCCGACCCTTTCAGCAAATCCGCCGCGGCCGCCGCAACGGACGAGGAACCCGCCAGTCCCAATCCTTCACTGCCAAACAGGATGACGGCGTTCCCGGCCTTGCGGAAAGCGTCCGCGATTTTGTTCTTGTCGTTGAGGTCTTCAATCGTCGTGACTTCGTCGCCGTAGGCATAGCGGATCACGAAAGCCGCGTGTTTGTCCAGTTTGGTCGCGCGCGGGTTGGCGACGATCAGCGTCGCGCCGCGCTCGGTTGCCTGTTTGACGCGCATCCACCAGATGGGCGCTTCTTCATACAGATCGGAAGCAACCACCAGGATGGCATCGCCCTTGCCCAACTTGCCGAGGTCGAAGCCCTGCCCCACGCCTACGCGGGCGGTCAACTCGCCGCCGCCCATGTCGGTGTAGAGGATGGCCTTGCCGCCCGCCAAATCGGCAAGGGATTTCAGGTTGAACAGGTCTTCGTTGGAGAGTCTCCCCGAAGCCAGCACCACCAGGTTCTTTTTGGCCGCAGCCAGTTTTTCAGAGGCCAGGTCGAGCGCGGACTTCCACGAGGCCTTCGCCAGTTTTCCTTCTTTGGCGATCAGCGGTCTGGTGAGACGGTCTTCGCTTTCCGCGTAGTGATAAGCGAAGCGGCCTTTGTCGCAGATCCAGATCTCGTTGACCCCTTCGTTCTGCCGCGGCATGACGCGCTTGATGACGATCTTCCCATCCGATTTGGCTTCGCGGCGGGTGTTGAACGTGATGTTGCACCCGACGGGGCACTGCGCGCAGATGGAGGCCGAGGCGTCCAATTCCCACGGACGCGCGCCGAAGCGGAAATCCGCGGTGGTTAGCGCGCCGACCGGGCAGATGTCGGTGGTGTTGCCCGAGAAAACGGAATCAAACCCGGGGTCCGAGAAGGTGACGATCTGCGTGGTGCGGCCGCGCTCATCGAACTCGATCACCGGCTCCCCGGCGATGTCGCTTTGGAAGCGGACACAGCGTCCGCACTGGATGCAGCGTTCGCGGTCCAGCCAGATCAGTTCGCCCAGCGGGACGCGCTTGGCGAGGCGCTGTTTCTCGTCGAAGAGGAAGCGGCTCTTGCCGGGGCCGTGTTCCATCGTCAGGTTCTGAAGCGAGCACTCGCCTCCCTTGTCGCAGACGGGGCAGTCGAGCGGGTGCGAGGTGAGCAGGAATTCCACCGTTTCTTTTTGCCCGGCTTTGGCGCGCTCGGAGGTCAACTGTGTTTTGACCACCATGCCGTCCGAGACCGGGTTGGTGCAGGCCGTCTCGAGTTTGGGCATGAACTGGATCTTGGGCTCGCCCTTTTCATCCAGCACCGGCTTGCCAGTGGCGCGGTCCATCATCGGGCGGCCAATTTCCACGAGGCACATGCGGCACATGCCGGCAGGTTCCATCTTCGGGTGGTAGCAAAAGACCGGGATGTCAATGCCGGCGCGTTTCGCCGCGTCCACCACCAGCATCCCGGCGGGAACCGTCACTTGTTTGTTGTCAATCGTCAACGTTACATCTGTCATCAAGATGCTCCATCAATCCTGGAGTTCCTCACTGGAAATTCCAGCCTGCCTCAAAATTTCTCGCAGGGTTCCCTGCGGAAGGTCTTTTCGATGAAAAGCGACAACGACTCTTCGCTTTGTGTCAGGATGTATATAAATCCTATGACTACCTTTGGAGCGATCAAGGATAAAACCTTTTCGCTCAAGAATTCGAATAACTTGTTGCGGTGTGAGCGTGGGAATCTTAGGCATAAGCGTTCAACGTCATCGTGTATTCCAACACATCTTCGTCGGTTGGCGCTTCCTCGCCATGCGCTTGCAGGCTCTCAAGATATAACTCAATGGCTTCCCTCGCCATTGTCTTGGCCTCTTCCAATGTTTGCCCAAAGGTCACACAACCAGGTAGTGAAGGAACAGTGACAGTAAAACCGCCTTCTGGTTCTTCTCGGAACAGTACGCGATAACTAAGCATTTTCATGGCTAAATCTCCAATTACCAATTACTACTTACCAAAATCCGTGGGAAAACGCTCGATGCCAGTTGTGACCGCCATCGTCGCAAATTCGCCCAGCGCGCACAGGCACTTGCCCTGCATTTGTTTGGCAACGGCATACAGCAGGTCAACATCTTCCTTCTTCCCGCCGTGCTCGATGCGGTTGATCACGTTCAACATCCAGTAATTACCTTCGCGGCAGGGCGTGCACTTGCCGCACGATTCGTGCTTGAAGAAATGGACGGTCTTGCTGATGACCCATTCGATGCTGACGGTGTCGTCAATCACGATGACGGAGGCCGACCCGAGGTCCGCGCCGAGCGTGCGGACGGAGGCGTAGTCCAGCACCGTGTCGAGGGCTTTGTCGTCCGCCACAATAAACGAGGAGGACGCGCCCGCCGGCATGATGGCTTTGATCGGCCGGTCGTCAATGATCCCGCCCCCCTGTCCGTAGATCAGGTCGCGGAAGGTCTTGCCGAAAGGCAGTTCATAGTTGCCCGGCTTCTTGACGCGGCCGGAGAGGGAAAAAATTTTGACACCTGCGCTATCGGCGGTTCCCATCGTCTTGTACCAGTCCGCGCCGTTGGCGAGGATGAGCGGGACGTTGGTGAGCGTCTCGACGTTGTTGATGACGGTCGGCTTGCCGTACAACCCAAACGAGGGCGGGAACGGCGGGCGGATGCGCGGCTGGCCGCGCTTGCCCTCGAGCGATTCCATCAACGCGGTCTCTTCGCCGCAGATGTACGCGCCCGCGCCGAGGTGGGTGTAAATGTGAAGCGAGGTTTCCGTGCCGAAGAGTTTATCGCCTAGGAAACCGGCCTGCTCCATCTCGGCGATCTTCTTGTCGAGGAAAGCGGCCGCCTGCCAAAACTCGCCGCGCAGGTAAACGTAGGCCGCGTTCGCGCCGACCGCGTAGGAGGCAATCGCCACGCCTTCCAAAAACTGGAAGGGATTCTGCTCCATGATCTCGCGGTCTTTGAATGTGCCCGGCTCGGACTCGTCCGCGTTGGCGACCACGTAATGCGGCCAGTTCTTGTTGTCCATGAACGACCACTTCACGCCGGTGGGGAAGCCCGCGCCGCCGCGCCCGCGCAGTCCCGAAGCCTTGACCACGTTGGTCACATCTTCGGGCTTCATCGAGGTCACTGTCTTTTTCCAGGCCTCGAAGCCGCCGTTCTTTTGGTAGACATCCATCTGCTGGATGCCGGGAATGTCACGATGACGCAATAGGATATGTGCCATAAGTCTCTTATTCTGCCAGGGGAATGATCTGCCCTTCACGACGGGCAACATCAAGGATCAGGCTTGATCTATCTTCCTTGAACTGTTTTTCGCCAACAGGGATCGGTTCGATGCGGTTATTTGTCCGCGCCGCGAACATCCACAATCTCTCGTGATCGTCCGCTGTCTGTTTCTCGTCAAAACGCGGCGACACGACCAGAACGTCAATATCGCTCCATTCATGCGCTTTGTTCTTCACATGCGAACCGAATAGAACGCCGTAACTCACAGGGATACCCTGCTGGTTTACATACTTCAAATATTTTTGAACAGATTTCACAATAGTTCTATTAGCCATTCCAGTATCTCCTTTGTCTGTTCAAAATAATCTTTGGCTTTCCGCAATGTCGGCGAGGGAATTGACAGGTTTGGATAACGGGCTTCGATATTGTACAAATTGATTCGTCCGCAAAAATCAGCGTATTTTTCAGATAGATCTACTTTACCTGTCTCAGCGAGCGCCATAAGATTATGCGTCTTCGGCGGCAGTTTTTTTGTTTGTTTGACAATGTGCGCTTTGAAAGCCTTCTCAAGCGCGAGGTGAAAGTAGAAGAAACAATAAAGTATTTCTTCCTCTTCGTTCGCAATCAGGCGTCCTGCAAATTGGAGATCTTTGAACGCAAGATCACGCCAATAGGCTATTTCTTTCTCGACATCAAATTCAGGTTTGCTACTCATAGGTCACTTGAGAGATTACGCAACGCTCTTCTTCAATGTCTCAATCCGCTTCATCGCGCCGGGAATGCCGCGATGACGGAGGAGGATGAGTGTCATAGGTCCCTATTCTGCCAGGGGAATGATTTGTCCCTCGCGGCGGGCCATTTCGATAATTAAACTGCCATCATCTTCTTTATATTGTTTTTCGCCAACAGGAATTGGCTCAATCCGAACATCGGTATGAGCGGCAACCCTCCACAATTTTCCCCAATCTTTATGCGTCCATGAGCGGTCATAGCGCGGAGAGACGACAAGCAAATCAATATCGCTCCATTCATGTTGCTGGTTTCTTGCATACGATCCAAAGAGAACGCCATAGCTGACCGGCACTCCAATTTTTCGGACAGCCTGCAAGTAATTTTGAACAGAATTTACAATCTTTTCATCAACCATTCAAACATCTCCTTCGCTCGCTTCATCAGAGCCTTTACCTCCGACATGGGCGGGGGCGATCCCAACTCTTCCTGATAACGTCCGCGAATATTGTAAGGATTCAAATCTGCCAGCAAATTCTTCTGCCTCTCGCTCAAATCCAAATTGGCGGCTTCTGCCAATTTCGGCAGGTTGTGAATAAATGGCGGAACATCTTTCGTTTCCTTAATCACATGCGCCTTGGGCGCTTTTTCAATCGCAAGATGAAGAGCAAACAGCCCCAACCAAATGCGTTTTCCTTTTATCAAATAGGCGGCATTATCCCACGCTTCCAAAGCGCCGCTACGCAATTGATTGACTTGCTTCTCAACGTTTATCATACGATTTGCCGCTTCTCAAAATTACCAATTACGAATTACTCTTCCTCAACGCATCAACCAACTCCAGCGTCCGATCCACGGTCATGTTCTCATGGTACTCGATCCCGTCGGGACCCTGCAACTGGAACATCGGCGCTTTGTCGCACGCGGCGAGGCACATGACCGCTTCGATGGTGACGAGGCCATCGGGCGTCGTCTCACCGACCTTGATGCCGAGGTTGCCGCACAGCGACTCGAGGAACTTGTCCGCGCCGCGCAACGCGCAGGGTAAATCCGTGCAGACTAGCATCCGATATTTGCCAGCCTTCTCGTCGTGATACAGCGTGTAGAAGCCGACGATGGAAGCCACCTCGGTCTCGGTGATGTCGAGCAGCGCGGCGATATCTTGCATGGCGGCTTTGGTGACGTAGCCGCCTTCGCGTTGCGCCAGGTAGAGCAAGGGCATGACCGCCGAACGTTTATATTCGGGCGGATACTTCGCCAGGATCTGCTTGATTTCCTTCGGGTATGTTTCAGACAGGCTCATCTGTCAATATCTCCCAGAACGATGTCGAGCGAGCCGATGATGGCGACCAGGTCCGCGACCAGGAATCCCTTTGCCAAAACAGGCAGGACGCCGAGGTTTTCGAACGAAGGAGTGCGCCAGTGGATGCGATACGGCTTGGGACCGCCGTCGCCTTCGAGGAAGACACCCAGTTCGCCGCGCGGCGACTCGACCGCGTTATACACCGATCCTACCGGGGCGGGGAATCCCTCCGTCCACAACTTGAAGTGGTGGATCAACGCTTCCATGCTCACGCCGATCTCGGAGCGCGGCGGCGGGACGAACTTGCGGTTATCCGAGCGGACGGGGCCCATCGGCAGTTTGTCCAGCGCCTGCTGGATGATCTTCACCGATTCGCGCATCTCCTGGACGCGCACGAGGTAGCGGGCGTAGTTGTCGCCTTCGGTGCGAGTCGGGACGATGAAATCGTACTGTTCGTAGCCGCTGTACGGACGTTTCTTCCGCAGGTCCCAGTCCACGCCGCTGGCGCGCAGGATCGGGCCGGTGATGCCGTAACTGAGGGCGTCCTCCCGCGTCAGTTTTCCGATGCCGTACATGCGGTCCTGGAAGAGCGGGTTCTTCGTCAGCAGGGATTCGTATTCGTCAATCCGTTTCGGGAAAATCTTGAGGAAGGCGCGCACGGCGGCCTCGAACTCCACCGGCACGTCGCGCCAGAGTCCGCCGGGACGCAGGTAGGTGGTCATCATGCGCTGGCCGGAGACCAGTTCGAAGATGTCCAAAATCTGCTCGCGCTCGCGGAAACTGTAGAGGAACATGGACTGCGCCGCCAGGTCGAGGCTCGAAGTGCCGATCCAGACCAGGTGCGAGTTGAGGCGCGTCAATTCCGCCAGGATCACGCGGATGGCCTGCGCGCGCGGCGGCACGTCCAAATCCACCAGTTTTTCCACTGCCATCACAAAGGCCAGGTTGTTGCCGATCGGGTTCATGTAATCGAGGCGGTCGGACATCACCTCGGCTTTTTGGTAGGTCTTGGCTTCCATATTTTTTTCCACGCCCGTGTGGAGGAAGCCGATATCGGGGATGCAGTTGACAACGATCTCGCCGTCCAGTTCGAGCAGCAGGCGCAACACGCCATGCGTGCTGGGATGTTGCGGCCCCATGTTGAGCAACATGGTCTCGCCGTTGATGGCGCGCTCGGAAACGAGATGACGGATATCTTCGATGGATACTTCTTCGATTTGGGTCATATTGCCTCGAGCGACTAAAGTCGCCACTACGTAGGCCACCACGTAGTGACGACTTCAGTCGTCTTCCACCACGTAGTGACGACTTCAGTCGTCTTCCACCACGTAGTGACGACTTCAGTCGTCTTTATTCCTTTGGACTCGGCTTTCGCACGTCAATCTCGTCAAAGTTAAAGGTGAACTGCGGCTCTTCGTAACCGAGCGGATAATCCTTTCGCAGGGGATGGCCTTCCCAATCTGTGGGCATGAGGATGCGGCGCGGATCGGGATGACCAGCGAAGCGGATGCCGAACATGTCCCAGACTTCGCGCTCGCGCCAGTTGGCGGACGCGTAAACCCCGCTCACGGTCGGGACCTCGGGCCGGTCGCCGTTGACGGGAACATGCGCCGCCACTGACAGGTTTTGCGAGACCGACGTCAGCAGGTAGATGACGTGGAAACGCGGCGACTCTTTCGGCCAGTAGTCCACGGCGGTCAGGCTGTCGAGCAGTTCAAAGCCCAATTGGTCGCGGCACAGTTCCAGGGTCGCGACGATGCGCCCCGCGGGAACGGTCACATGCGCCTCGCCGCGGAATTCCTCCAGGGACGCGCCGAAGTCCGCCTGCAAAGTCTTGACGATTTTTTCGAGTTTGTTATCCATATTTCGCGGCCAGATCCTTGAATTTGTCTGCCTTGACCTTTTCGTACAGCGTGATGACGCCGTGGATGAGCGCCTCGGGGCGCGGCGGGCAACCCGCCACGTACACATCCACCGGGACGAGTTCGTCCACGCCCTGAAAGATGGCGTAGTTGTTGAACACGCCGCCGCAGGAGGCGCAGTCGCCCATGGCGATCACCCACTTGGGTTCGGGCATCTGGTCGTACAGGCGGCGCAGGACCGGTCCCATCTTGCGCGACACGCGCCCGGCCACGATCATCAGGTCGCTCTGGCGCGGACTGGGGCGCATGAGTTCCATGCCGAAACGGCTCATATCATAATTTGCAGCCTGCGCCGACATCATCTCGATGGCGCAACAAGCCAGGCCAAACAGCATCGGCCACATGGCGCTGGTGCGCGACCAGTTGACCATGCCTTCGAGGGTGGTGGTCACCACGCCCATATTGCCGAGTTTTTGTTCTACTCCCATTCGAGAGCTCCTTTCTTCCACGCGTACACGTAACCAACCAATAAGATGATAATGAAGACAGCCATCTCGACCAGGCCGAACAGACCCAGCTGGCGAAAGACAATCGCCCAGGGCAGGAAGAAGACAACTTCGATATCGAACAGGATGAACAACACCGCGACCAGGTAGAAGCGGACAGGCATCCGCCGCGTGCCGGGGCCGATGGTCGGCATGCCCGATTCATACGGCTCGTTCTTGACTTTGGATTTGCGCTTCGGTCCGAATAACTCCCCAAGACCGATGGCGATAAGACCGACAACTGTGGCAAGCGCTATCAGGAGCGCAATTGCAAGGTACTCAAATAGCATGGGATCCTCGATATAGAGTTGAGACTTGCGCTGACGCAAAAGTATATCATAAGGGTTTTTAAGTGGCTAGTTAAAGTGTCACATTTCACAAGAAAAAAAGTAACAAATCACCCCAAATAATCCCTCAGCAGGCGGGTGTACATGGGATGGCGGAGTTTCCGCAAGGCCTTGGCCTCGATCTGGCGGACGCGTTCGCGGGTCACCCTGAAGGTATCGCTGATCTCATCCAGCGTGTGGTCCTGTCCGTCTGCCAGGCCAAAACGCAGTTCGAGCACCTGGCGTTCGCGTTCGGTGAGGACTTCCAGCGCATGCTGGATCTGCTGGCGCAACATGTCGCGTACGGCAGAATCCAGCGGCGAGGGAGAGTCGTTGTCGGGGATGAGATCCTCCAACTGGCTGGAGTTGTCCTCCCCGATCGGGACATCCAGCGAGACGGGATCTTCCGCCGAGCGGAGCGCGTCCCCCACGCGGCGGGCGGCCGTTTCAAGCCGGCGCTGAATGTCCGGATCGAGCGGCTTGTTCTCCGCATGAGCGCGCAGGATGGCCTGCGCATCCGAGGTGGGCAGGTATCCCACTTCCAGCGCGAGTTCCTCGGAGTTGGGATCGCGTCCCAATTCCTGGGTGAGACGGTGCTGGGCGCGCAATATCCGTGTGATGGCTTCAAACAAATGCACCGGGACGCGAATGGTGTGCGCCTGCTCGGCAATGGAACGATTGATGGACTGGCGCACCCACCAGGTGGCGTACGTGCTGAACTTGAAGCCGCGGCGCGGGTCGAACTTGCGGATGGCGCGCAACAGGCCGAGATTCCCCTCCTGGATCAGGTCGAGGAACGGGATGCCGCGTCCGAGGTACTTCTTCGCCACGCTCACCACCAGCCGCAGGTTGGCGCGGATGAGCGCCTGGTTCGCATCCTCGGCGCGCAGATGCGCGGCGTCCATCCCGGCCTCCAGGACGGAATCCTCGGGCAGGTGCGCGTACATCGTCCGCAGGGCGGGCAGGGCATGATGGGTGCGGATGTGCGCCAGCAGCCAATCGGCATAGGGGGTGGGAATCAGGTACAGGCAGAGGAAGACCGAATACACCTTTCGTACCAGGTTGTCCCACAGCAGGTCGTGGCCCCACAAATCGCGGGCGAGGTAGGAACGCAAATAGGACGGCGCGGCCGTCTCCCATCCCGCGTGAAGCGATTGGGCTTCGGCCAGAGCCAGCGCCAGGTCGGGCAGGTCGGCTTCCAAACGTTCCGCGTCCTCAGACAGGCGCGTCCAGGAGGTATCCAGTTCGTGGAGGAGGGCGTGGTAGACCGAACAGGCCAGCGCCAGCCCCTTGCGGACGGGACGCCGCCTCCAGGTGAGAAGCAGGCGTTCGGCTTCGATACAGGTCGAGAGGCGGAACTCGCTGTCCACATCCAGCAGTTTGACCAGCCCGATCTCGCGCAGATACAGCCGGACGGGATCATCCGACAGTTCGCCCGATGGTTCATGCGTTTCAATTTCTTCAAAGGGATTTTCGAGCAGGTTGTCTTCCACCTGCGCCAGGTTCGAAAGGTCGGGTTCCACCACATCGTCGGCAGCCTGCGCCAGGTCCGGCGCGCCGCGCAGTTCATCGTCTTCTTCCACGCCCTCAACATCCAGCCCATCCCCCGGTTTGCCTTCATCGAGGACAGGCGCATCCAACAGATCGTCCCTGCGCTTGGGCGGGCGCGGCGGGGGTGCTTTCCCCTGGTTGCAAGACGAGGGCGGTCGCGGCTTGGAAGGCATGTCAGGTTTGTCGTCTCAAGGTCCACCGTTTGTTTGCCTGGTCAATGGAGTGGAGCAACTTCGCGAGTCGCAGGACTTGCTGCTGATATTGCAAGGCGTGCGGGTCGCCGCCCTGCTGGGCTTCCTCCTGCAAAAAACGCGTCTGCGTCAAATCCAGGTTGGCGCGCGCGCGGCGTAATTTTAGCGTCAGCCTCTGCAACTCTTCCAGCAGGCGCTCTTCCACGGGATCGAGTTTTTCCACCTGCGCCAGCAAATTGCCTGCCAGCCCCTTGAGCGCATCGGGCAGGTGGCTCGCCACGTACTGATGCTGGTCGCTCTCCACCTGCTCCAGCGACTGGCGGATGAGGCGCAGGAAAATCTGATGGTCAGTATACTCGAAATCCTCGGCGGCCAGCGCGGAGAGCCTGGCCTCCTCCAACCGCCGGTCCAGGCGATAGAGCAAATCGGGCCTGCGGAACAAGACGCCGAGGCAATAGGCTTCGACGATATGACTGGGCGACGAGACCACCGCGACGGGCGCGGACTCTCCCGCCTGCTCCGGCTTCACCGGCCTCGCCCGCCTCCCGCGCGGACCCTGGGCGGGCGCGCCGATCAACGCGTCTTCGTCCACCCTGAGCATGCGCGCCAGCGCCTGGCGATAGGTGTCGCGTTCCAGCGGGCTGGGCAGATCTTCAATTAACGGAAGCACCTGCGCCGCGATCTGGTTCTTCACTTTTGCGTCGTTCAAGTCCTGCCCGGCGGCAAGCGTCTCCATGACATGCGTGACGATGGGCTTGGCGTTTTCGATCAGGCGCTTCCATTCATCCTTATCGCGCGCCACGATCTCATCCGGGTCGAGGCCGTCGGGCATCGAAGCGACGCGCAAGTCGGCTTGCAGGCGCGCTTCGTTTTTGAGCAAGCCGCGCGCGTCGAAACCGAGTTCGCCCTCGCGGTCCATCGCGGAGCGCGCGGCTTCGAGTCCGCGCAGGACGGCTTTTTGTCCCGCAGTATCCGGGTCGAGCGCCAGCACAATGCGCCGTGAAAATCTCTTGAGCAGGCGCAACTGGTCATCGGTGAGCGCGGTGCCCATCGGCGAGACGACATTCTCGTAGCCCGCCTGATGGACGGCGATCACGTCCAGGTAGCCTTCCACGATTACGGCCTGGTCTGCGGCGCGGATGGGTTTCCGCGCCCGATCCAGCCCGTAGAGCAGGCGTCCCTTCGAGAAGATCGGCGTTTCGGGGGAATTCAAAAACTTGGGAACATCGTCCGGGTCCACGATGCGCGCGCCGAAGCCCGCCATGCGTCCCTGCTCGTCGCGGATGGGGATCATGATGCGGTTTCTAAACCTGTCGTAGATACGCCGGTGGTCGAGTAGGCGGCGCTCTCCCGCCGTATCGAGACCTGCGTGTTGCGTGTTGCGTGTTCCGTTGTCTCCTTGTGCGCCTGTATACCTGTCTGCCTGTGTACTTGTATACGTGTCTACGTGTGTACCTGTGTGCGTGTCTACGTGTGTACCTGTGTGCGTGTCTACGTGTGTACGAACCTCATCCCCCTCGCGCACTGTCAGCAATCCCGAATCGACCAAATCCTGCTCGGAGTAGCCGCGCTGGGTGAAATGCTTGAGAGCATTGTCCCAGCCGTTGGGAGCATAGCCCAGGCCAAAGGTCTCGATGGTGGCGTCGGTGAGGCCGCGCTTTTCGCGCAGATAGGTCAAGACATCCTTGTTGTTGAAGAGGTGACTCCGATAAAAAATAATCGCGTCTTCGAGCAGTTTTCGCAGATTATCGTGGGCTTCTTTGGCTTCGGGCGCCTCGCGCTGGTAGGACTCCACCTTCACGCCCGCGCGCGCCGCCAGCTTATTTAACGCTTCCTTGAAATCCAGCCCTTCTTTCTTCATCACGAACTTGAAGATGTCGCCGCCCTCGTTGCACGCGCCGAAGCAGCGCCACGTCCCGGTCTCCGGCCAGACGACGAAGGCGGGCGTGCGCTTGTTATCGTGGAACGGACAGAAGCCGGTGTAGTTCTTGCCCGTGTGGCGCAGTTTGACGCCCGCCTCGGAGACGAGGTCTACAATGTCAATGCGGGATTTGATTTCGTCGGTGGTGGACATGGGTCAGTCATCAGTCATCAGTCATCAGTTATCAGTGGGCGGTGGTTGAATTATAGACGCGTTCGGGAAATCCACCAGAATCCGTTTTCTCGCCTTCGGCGGAAAACGAGATTCTGGTGGAATCGCCTCTCGCAAAGATTCGCATTTTCAGTTACAGTTGGCAAATGAAACCACAAACCAACGAAGTTTACATCTCCGTGGACGTGGAGACCGCCGGGCCGAATCCCAGCCAGTACTCGCTCCTGTCCATTGGCGCGTGCCTAGTCTTCGACACGGAGAAGACATTTTACGTGGAGCTCCAGCCAGTCAACGAGGCCTTCACTTCGGAAGCATTACAGATCAGTGGATTGAAGATGGCAAAGTTAAAAGTGCGCGGCCTGCCGCCCGCAGAAGCGATGAAACGTTTTTCAGACTGGGTTTCGCAGACCGTCCCGCCCAGTCAGCAACCCGTCTTCGTGGCTTTGAACGCGCCCTTCGACTGGATGTTCGTAACGGATTACTTCCATCGCTATCTCGGCCAGAATCCGTTCGGCCATAAAGCGCTCGACATGAAAGCCTTTTACATGGGGATGACCAACACCCATTGGGACGAGACGGGGTTTGAAGACATAACGAAGCATTATCAAATCGAGCAGTCATTGAACCACAACGCCCTCCAGGATGCGATCGCGCAGGCAAGGCTTTTCCGCAGGATGCTGGAGGAGCAAGGAAGTTTGGCGAAACCGTGATCCCACTTTATTGACAAGAAAGGAACAGACCATGAGCAACCCATCCCCGGAACCGAAAGAAGAACTCGACCGCATCCTTCAGTCCGCCCGGCGATTGGGCGTGGAAATGGATGAGGCGGACGCCCTGCAATGGCTGACGGCCATGTCCGCCGGCCAATCCGAGTCGGGCATCGTGATGGACACGCGCGACGGGGTGTTTGGGCACAAGGTGAGCATGCTCGATTTCAGCAGCGCGGACCTCGAGCATTTCCGCAAACTCGGCCGGCTGGTGGAATTCCAGGATGTGCCCGGCATGGTCGAGACGGCGCTGGCGCTCTCCGGTTCCGCGGCGCAGTCCAAGATCCAGACCTATCCCGGCGACGCGGATTACTTCGAGCGCGTCAACATTATTGCCGGGAGCCGCGAGTCGGCCTGCAAGATCCTGGCAGACTTGATCCGTCAGAAGGCTTTGCAAACCGTCAAAGGTCCCGCCTACCTGCTGATCGAGGTCAAGTTCGGGTCGTATCAAATGGATGTCGTGCGCGGCGGCAAGCCAAAGTCCAAGGGCAGTCCGATCTCGTGGTCGCCGCAGGAGATCGCGGCCGGGCAATTCGACGCCTTCCTGCCGGACGGGCAGACGACGGTCATCCGCTGGGAGGACGTCATGCTCGAACCCGGCTGGTGCAAACTGGACTGGGTGACGGCCGACGGGGTGCGCGGAGGACTCGTCAATGCCAGCAACATGCTCGACGTCACGTGGGAAGCGCCGGACGGGACGATCACGCCGCTGGACGGGTACCTGGATCCGTACTTTCAGGAAATCTACCTCGAGGCCGAGTCGGTACCGATCTTCTCCAAACTGGCCCAGCACGTTTCCGCCAATGCGCTGGAAGATTACGTCGCGCAGTTGGAGCACGAGATCAACAAGTACGTGACGAAGGATATCAATTACGGCAAGGCCGCCAAACGGATGTATAACGTCTTCCGCCTGACCGGACGCTACGAGGATGCCATCTTCATCCGCGAATTGTTCGATGAACCCGCCTCGATGCTGTACCAGGTCTGGTCGCTGTTCCGCACGATGGAGGAATGTTGCGCGCCCGATTCGAATATCCCCATCGAAAGCGTGAAGGCGCAGGCCGACCAATTGACGCTCTCGGTGATCCAGGCGCTCGAAGGCGACGAGGAGACGATGGTGGTCAAGCATCTTCTGCGCCTGCGCCAAAGCCTGGATAAACAGGAGAGCGGACAGGGCATGCATACCGAAGTGGAGTTCGCCCGCGCCGAGGTGATCAACATCGTCAACAACTTCTTCTACGAGAAGATGACCTCCATGCCTTCGATCAAAGTTTATATTGATGAAGTTCAGCAAAGGAAATAGCGCTGAACGAAAACGGGACTGGAGCGCATCCAGTCCCGTTTTTTTTTAGAAGCCTTCAAGTTTGCCCAGGTCGGCAAGGGAATAAAAAAACAACTTAAGATCTTATGCCGCGATTGGCACAAAA